>ODAI011167511.1_pt1 | contig 24340 bp, 15 predicted proteins | sample 1539321 | NCBI WGS metagenome assembly ODAI01 (sample SAMN02144231, study PRJEB22623) | gut metagenome | biome: sheep rumen | host: Ovis aries | place: New Zealand | reverse complement strand
CGCGGTCAGCCGGAAGACTCCAATAAGAGAAAGCAGGTCCTGAAAGGTATCGAGCAGCTCTCCGAGGAAGGTGCCGTCCAGCTCTACAAGCAGCCGGGCATCGGTACCGAGACCTACATCATGGGCGTTGTCGGTGTACTTCAATTTGAAGTTCTCGAGCATAGATTAAAGACCGAGTACGGTGTCGATATCCTGAGAAACAACCTCAACTACCGCTTCGCCAGATGGTGCAGCAAGCAGGATGAGAGCGCGGACATCGATTTTTCCAAGCTCACACTGACCTCTACTTCCATGCTGGTCCTCGACAGAGACGAAATGCCGGTAGTGCTTTTCGAGTCGGAGTGGGCAATCTCCTGGGCACTCGAGCATAACGAGGGGCTCAAGCTCGACGATATCCATGAGCGATAAAGAAATAACATCTTTCCGGCTCAGACAGTTTGCTTACGCAAAACTCGCCGTTAAGATGTTTTTCTTTATCGTGGGATGCGGAATCGCTCCGGGAGATTGTTTTTTAGATGTATAGTTCTTTGGGGAGCCCGTGTGCTTTTTCGATTTCGACCAATGCGGTTCTGATCTCGAGCACGCGGGTTTTCAGTTCCCGGTTCTGCTTATTGGCATATGAGATCGCGACTCTCTCGTTCGGGAATTTTACCTTGGGCGGAGTGTACGTCTTGCTCCATGGTTTTCCGCCTCTGGGTTTGTTCACATTACCCTGGGAATCAAGCGTGTACTCTTTTCTCTTTTGATCATGGATCTTCTTCAGAGGCTCGGCGATCTCCTTTTGGATGGTCAGCTGCTCTTCGTAGATGTCGACGATCTCGGAGTATTTCTTAAAGTATTCCTTGTCCCCGTCAGGAGCCTTACGGATGACCTCATCGACACGCATCCTGAGATCGGCCAGTTCTTCCGCCGTCAGATCGCATTCCAGTTTTATGTCCGGTGTCTTCGGAACCTTCATTCCGCAGAGCATGTATCCGCGAAGCACGCGGAAATCTCCGGGACGGTTCTCTTCCGCTTTCGAAAAGAACAGTTCCGCTTCGTGATACAGTTTATTCAGAAGTGCTTTTTCCGCCTGATCAAGGACACGGTCATGACGCACGTACTCATAATCGAATGTCAGGCCGCAGAACGGGCACTCGTACAGAGCTCTGGACTGGTTATCGATCAGTTCGCCATCGCAGGACGGGCACGTCACGATCTCCTTCAGGTTCTCTTCATAACTTTGATGATCAGATGCATCCGGCTCACCCTCTGACTTGCTAAGGTCCATTTTCCCAAGACGTTCAATGATCTCAGAAAGTTCCTTCTCTTTCTCGGCCTCCTCTTTTACCGTCTTTTCCAGTTCGGCCGTATTGACTCTGATGTTTTCTTCTCTCGTTTTCTTATCTTTTCTTCTCACATGTATATTCAGGATCAGGACAGCAATCAGAGGGATCAGGAGCATCGCCACAAATACCCAGACCATGCTGCGGAATGTTTCGTCCTCCAGGGCGTTATCAGCATAAATCATGGTCACAAAGAGCATTACAACATAAAAGATAAAGAATAACTTGAGCGCGTACAGATCCGAATCATACGGCTTGGAAAACAGGCTATGCAGAATATTGCCGATGGTACTCAGGATCGATTGCAGAAGCCCGTTGCTCTCGCTGATTTCTATCGTATCCTTATCGGCTTTGATTCTACTTTCCAGTTCACTTCTTGTCTTCTTGATTGCTTCCAGCTCCTCTGCAGCACGGAATGCATCGTGGAGTGTTCCGAAGTATTCCTTATCTTCGGGAAAAGCACTCTCCTCGGCGCCTTTCATCGCGCGCTCGACATTCGGATAGTCAACTCCGATCAGATCGGGGATCGAGAGAGTCTTTTCCACTCTATCAAGCCTGGCATGGCTTAAGATACGGCCCTGAAGCAGACGCGGGTCGTGCGGCTGTTTTTTCAGCGCGAAAAGATATCTCTTCTCCGCGAAAGGGAAATCCCCTGCACGCAGAGAAGATTCTGCCATCTCAAGGATGACTTTCTTCTGGAAATACTCGTATTCGTAGGAGATGCCGCAGAACGGACATTCGTACTTCTGCAGCTCGTCATTTACCTTCAGTGCGCCACCGCACTTGGAACAGGTATGGACTTTCACCAGTGTCATAATACAACCCCCTTTACCACCCTTATTTCTCAACCCTATTTCTATTCTACTATGACAAAAGAGCACGTCAAAGGTAAATTTGACGTGCTCTTACATTCTATTTCGCTTTAATGAAGTTCTTACTTCTTAAGAATGTCGAGAACTGTTGCTCTCATATTCTCCTTCTCGATCACGAGGTTATGCAGTACCGGCTTCTTGTTGATGTCCTTGAGGCCGTACGGGATCGGAAGTCCGCTTTCTTCAGAAAGTTCGTTACTGATCACCTCATCGGATCTGCCGTTGCTGTAGCCGGAACCGTTAAGAGCATCCATAACGGAAGGTGCGAACTTAAACGGAGATGCAGTCGAAACGAAGACGGTCTTGGTCTCATCTCCGGATCTCTGATAGTAGCGGTTGTAGATGTTAAAGCCGACGGCGGTGTGGGTATCGACCACGTGATCGCAGCGGTCATAGACATCTCTTATGGTCTTGCTGATACCGGCTTCATCGGCAAATCCGCCGACAAATGTCATCTGCAGTGCTTTTAGCGTATCCGGATCCACAGAATAAACACCCTTGGTCTTTAAGTCTTCCATCCACTGAGCGGTCTTCTTTGCATCCTTGTCTGTCACCTCGAAAAGGAGTCTTTCGAGGTTGCTGGAAATAAGGATATCCATCGACGGTGAATTGGTCTTATAGAACTCACGGTTTCTGTCGTAAGTACCGCTTCTGAAGAAGTCGGAAAGGACCTTGTTCTTATTGGATGCGCAGATCAGCTTTCTTACCGGGATACCCATCTTCTTGGCAAACCAGGCCGCGAGGATATTACCGAAGTTACCGGTCGGAACGACGACATTCATCTTCTCGCCGAAGTTGAAATCTTCATACTTGAGAAGCTCAACATAGGAAGCAACGTAGTAAGCGATCTGCGGTACCAGACGGCCCCAGTTGATGGAGTTGGCCGAAGACAGGACACATCCCTGCTCATCCAGGATCTTTGCCACCTCCGGATCTCCGAAGATCGCCTTGACACCGGACTGGGCATCGTCGAAGCAGCCGTTTACGGCGACTACATGTACGTTATTTCCTTCGGTGGTGATCATCTGGCGCTTCTGCGCTTCGGAGACACCCTCGGAAGGATAGAATACGATCACTTCTGTGCCCGGCAGATCCTTGAATCCTTCGAGTGCCGCCTTACCGGTATCACCGGAGGTTGCGGTCAGGATGCAGATCTTTCTGTTCTCGCCGGTCTTTCTGGCAGATGCGGTCATCAGGTGCGGCAGGAGCTGCAGTGCCATATCCTTAAATGCCGCCGTCGGACCATGCCACAGCTCGAGGATATATTCTCTCGGATTATACTTATTGAGCTGAACCAGCGGAGCCGGCTTCTCGCCGAACTTCTCTTCGCTATATGCCTGTGTCGTATAGTCCAGAAGCTCGTCATAGGTAAAGTCAGTAAGATACTTGGCAAGTACTGTTGCCGAGATCTCCGGATAGGTCATCTCGGTCATCGCCATGATCTCACTTCTACCAAGCTGCGGGATCTCCTCCGGTACGAAAAGTCCGCCATCCGGGGCAATACCCTGCTTGATGGCCTCTGCCGAAGTAAATTTCTTATCATATCCTCTTGTGCTGATATACATCATGGATGGTTATCTCCTTCACTTATATCTCGATCTTTAAGTTTCTTATGCTTCCGGCTCACGTTTCCGAAGCGGTCTCTGCCTGTGTATCTGCCGTTCCCTCAGGCTGCGTATCCGAAGCAGTGTCTGCCTGCGTTTCCGCGGCTGTATCCGTCTGTGCCACAGACTCCGTTACCGGGGTCGTGTCTGTCGCCTGTTCCGTCGCACTTTCCGTAGAAGCATCCGCGGTTTCTTCGATGGTATCCTCTGTGCTTATGCTTGCCTCGTCTTCGGAAAAAGCACTGTTATATGCGGCGATGATTGCGGCAATTTCCGGATCTCCTGCATTTTCCGCAAGTTTTTTCTCGAGGAACTCGACCTTCTCAGCATCTTTGCTCTTCGCCGTGGCTTTCTTCACCGCCGGGATGATCACGAATACCGAAAGAAGAATGATTCCGGCGATCAGGACGATCACGCCGAGTGCGATTGCAGTCATCCGCATCTTCTCTGCAGGAGTCTTCGGAAACTCCACGTTGATCGCCTCATCCGGGATCTCCCCATTCGAGGAGGTGGACTGTGCCAGCGCATCGCGGATCTCTTTTTCCGTCGCGATCCTTCTCTTTCTCGGCTTTTTCGGAGCCTTGATCAGGATCGGTGCCTGTACATGGATCCTCTCCCGGTTCTCACTCTCCGCCACCATCGGTGACTCCTGGCGGGTGATCGCTGAAGACAGTGCCTTGAGCGGGGACTCTTCCGGAGTTGCTTCCGCAACCGCCTGTGCCTGCTCATACTCGACTTTCGCCTGCGCCAGACAATACTGCGCCAGCTCCGTCATCTGCTGGGAATGAAGTCCGCATGTCAGTGCATGTTCGAAGCACTTGAGTGCTCTGTGGTATTCTTCACACTGCGCCACACAGATACCGAAAAGAAGCGAAGGCTCGCCCCATGTCGGGTACTCCGTGATGATCTTTTTCAGGGAGATGATGGCTACGTCTGCACCATCACTGTTCATATTCGAGAGCGCACGGTTATACTGACGAGCCAGCTGTTCCGATTCTTCCGGCGGAAGGCGGAATACTACCAGGTCTCTTGTCGTGATCTCAGGTATGGTCTTTCCTGCTGTTTTCCAATCCATATGCGCTTTCCTGTTCTTTTTCCTTATTTATCGCGAAGAAGACGGTTTCTCCTAAGTTCTTCCTCGATCACGCCTCTGGCCTCACCGAGGAGGTAAAGTGATCCGATCATGTAGATCGGGGCGTGATTTCTGACCGCACGGGCAACCGCATTTCTGCATGCCGTCTCGACATCATTGACAGCGATCAGTTTTTCTCTAGCATTATACATACACGATTCCAAATTGTAAAACTCTGTGCTTCGTCTCAGCGCCTCATCCCATGCGTTACGGAGATCCACCGCCGGCATGGCGCGTTTCTGGTTCGGCGTGACCAGCGTGATCCGTCCGAGCGGCACGCACCAGCGGTCAGCAAGGATATCCAGCATCCTCGTGACATCCTTGTCGGCCATCACGCCCATGATCACTTCACACGGTTTTTCCTCCTTGAGCACTTCCATCTCTTCCAGAAATGCCACGAATGACGTCACTCCCTGAGGATTATGTGCTCCGTCGAGGATCACCGGCGGATCCTGGCAGATCGCCTCGAGCCGGCCTTTCCACAGAACGTGGGAGATCCCCTCCTGTCTTGCTTCCTGCGACACGAAATTCTCCATGGCAAGAAGCGCCAGCGATGCATTCTCCAGCTGGTAGCTGCCATGCATACGGATCCGGTAATTCTTATTTCTGAACGAAAAGCACTGGCCCCGTAAGTTCTGGCTGGATCTTACGGTTTCGTCTCTCCGGAGCCACGTAAGTGGCGCATGTTTTTCTTTTGCGATATTCTCCAGGACCTGCGCCGCTTCTTCCGCATCGCTGTTTTGGACTTCCCGCTGATGCGTATCCATCGCAAATACCGGGACGCCTTCCTTGATGATGCCGCCCTTTTCAGCTGCGATCTTCCCGAGGGTGTCCCCCAGACGGTCGGTATGGTCATATCCCAGCGCGGTAATAATGCAGGCCTCCGGCTTTTCGATCACGTTCGTCGAGTCCAGACGTCCGCCGAGTCCTGTCTCCAGAACGACTGCGTCACATTTTTCCTCGGCAAAATACAGGAAAGCTACGGCCGTGACCAGTTCAAATTCCGTCGGGTGCTCCTCCCCTTCTTTAAGCATTTCTTTGACCTTGCTTTCGACAAGGCCGGAAAGGCGATTGAGGGATTCGCTGTCGATCTCTCCGTACGTATCGTCTTTTTCCCAGGAAAGAAGCCCTTCTCTTCCATCGAGGATACGGATCCGCTCGGAAAAGCGCTCCAGGAACGGCGAGGTATAAAGCCCGACACGTTTTCCGTCCCAGGCGAGCATCGAGGCGCAGTAAGAAGAAACGGAACCTTTTCCATTAGTCCCGGCGATATGGAAAACTTTCAGATCTTTTTCCGGATGATCGAGCTTGGAAAGAAGAGCGTTCATCCGTTCAAGTCCCAGTTTGATTCCGAATTTATTGGCTGTCTGAAGGAATTCCGGAGCGTTTTGATCGATCATGAAATCTCCTTATGACTCGGCTTGGGAAGCCTCTGTCTTCCCGTCCTCGTCCGCGGCATCCGCTTTATCCGGGGATTCCGCCGCATCTTCGGACGGCTTCTTATCTTTCTTGAAAATGAAGATCTTACTGAAGATATAGTTAGCGACAACTACGAAAACTGCCACGAAGAGTTTAACGACGAACACATTCGTGATACTGAATCCGAATATATTGATGAACTCATCGTCCTGCGGCATGTCCATCGCATTTTCCATCACCATGACAGCCAGGGAGAAAAGTCCCAGTTCAAAGGCGAAGAAGGTGAAAAGACGGGCAATGACGAACGCGATAAACTCTTTGAGGATATTTCCCTTCGTATGGAATACATAAAGTTTATTCGTAACATATGCGAAAACGACAGCAACCACCCAGGCGATCGCATTGATAAACGTAATGAAAAGATTGAAATCCCAGCTGCCGATCTTTACCGGCCACTCCACATGGAAGGCCTTGTTAAGAATACCGAAGGTAATGAGATTTACGATCGTGGTCAGTACACCGAATACGAAATACCAGAAGATCTCCTGGAATTTCTTATTCTGCATCAGTTTCTTCAGCCCGGAAGGCTGTTCTTTTGTGCTCATTAGACTCTCCTTGGTTTGACCTGACGGCGGTACGAGATCCTCCTTCTGTAGAAGAGGATGCCAATGATCAGGGCTTCAACCACTGCTATACTAGCACATATAATGAACAAATACAAAAACAGGTTTCTATTGGTGCTCGGAGCTTTATAAGGATAGAAATCCTTCTCTGCCGAGTCGATCACGTAGAATCTGGCGGATCCGTCTTCCGACTTCAGATACGCGATCTTCGTCGATCCGTCTTTGGAGACATATCCGTCGATCTCCGTAGATCCGAAGGTGATCTTCGTTGATGTGAAGCCTTCCGGCGTCATTACATCCATCGGTTTTTCCGCCACAGTAAGGATCAGAGACGATCGAAGGAGCATCTTGCCGGGTTCGTAGCGGCGCATAGTGCCTGTCTCCTGATTATAGACATAGAGTCCGGGTTCTTCTCCCACCGTGCACACATAGATCAGGACGGAAAGAACGCCATCTCTTCGGAAACACGGAACTTCTTTTCCGTTTACCATGCAGGTGGACTGGTAGAAATTGGCAGGGATCACCAGTGTTTCCGGGAGCTGGATAAACTCGAAGATCCTTCCGTTGTTGTCCTCCAGTTCGATGCCTTCCACCAGAAGCGCATCACTTCTGTAGATATTGATCGTATAGACATTGACAGCCTCCCCGTCTTCTGCCACAACACGCACCAGCACAGTATTATTGCCGATCTGAAGATCCGATCCGCCCTCGACGGTGACCGTGGACTTGACGTTATAGGCAACACCCGTGACTGCCACATCGGTAATATTCTTAGATACGGTAATGGAGTATTCGAAGATACCCGGATCAAATTCCGGTTCCAGATCAAAGGAGCCTACCGACAGTGCGGAGAGCGTCGCATCTGAGGAGGTCATCGCCTGCACGATCAGGGATCCGCCTGTTCCGGTTCCGGCAACGACATTCTCAAGAGAACTGTCACGAAGTCCGGAGATCGTTCCGAGCCATGCTTTGACCTCACCTCTCGCCTGATCGCTGATACGGAAGCGGAGCGTCGCCACGGTGATCGGAGCATCTGTGGAAAAAACAGGTTCTGTATCTGTCGGCTTGGATGTAGGATCTTTTTTATCATTCTCTGTCGCGCCCTGCATGATGCTGGCTTCGGCTTCTTCGTTCACTGCGGAGAAACGGATCAGGGCTTCTCCCTCCGGCTGCTCCTTCTCCAGCGAGAATCCTTCCAGATCTTCGCCGAGATCTATTCCGACAAACTCCAGTGCATCCGCATCGTAGCCGATCTCGATCGGTCCGAATCTCGTGATGGATGGAAAAGAACTGAAGCGCACATCAAGAGAGACGATCTCTCCTGTCTGCGATGAGGATTCTCTAAAGGCAAGATTGACGGTAACACCGCCGGCCGCCCGTTTATTTGCAGCAAAAGAAAATACGACCGCTACAGAAAAAAGCAGCGGCAATAAGACAGACACACATATCTTACGCACGTATTTTCTCATTTTATATTTTGGTTCCTGATTCTAAATGTGTTTCTTGTGCCTGCATTATATAAAATATAATTCTGAAAGGCAATCAAATTATAGTGACAATCCGTATTCCTGCGGCATCTGTTCATAAACCGGAATAATAAAAACGAAAGAACCGTCGAGCATATCCTGAGATGCGTATGCGGTGTAGTAGCGCGTGCCTTCGTTACTTGCCATAGCGATATTCTGGGCATACTGATGTTTATACATTCCATCTTCGTTATCAAGGATATCGAATTTCTGGAAATACAGAGTATTCTGGCCGATCTCGATATAACTCTTCGCGATCCAGAGCGCGCCTCCGCAGATCGCTTTCTCCGGTGTCGTCCACGGCAGAAGAAGTGCTTCTTCATCCGGCGTGATCTTCTTTTCTTCCGGTTTAGAACCGTATTTTGCATACTTGGCACCATTGATCAGCGCACCGTCCTTCACACTCGGATTCGGGGTGGAGCCGATGTTATAGAAATTAAAGTAGCCTTCATAGCCGGACAGGGTTCCGTGGCACAGCTTGGACTCGCCGTTTCTTCCCATCTCCTGCAGGATACGGCTGGTCAGAAAATACGGAGAAACTCCCGATTCTTTTCCGGCTTTCAGAAGGATCGATACATAGTCCGGGTCCGCCTCATCCATAAACGAGTTTTTGACCATCGCCGAGATTCCTTCCGGAGTATGGGCCGTCTCATCGAAGGAGAGCTTTTCGAACTGGAAAACACCATCCGGTGTCAGGAAATTTCGGGGGTCGAGGAAATATGCGACTACTTCCTGCCTGGCCGCTTTCCAGCTCTTGCCGTCATATACCGGACTTCCGGGCTTGACCCACTCGGGATTATAAGAAGAGCTGATAAGACTTCGATCGACATGATCCTCATTATCCAGCACCTCGTCAAAAGTAAGACCCGTCTGATATGCCTCAAAACGGTAATTCGGGTGCAGACTGTGAAGCAGCCACAGCCCGTCAGCATACGATGCCGGGAATTTCGAAAGCGTATTTTTACGGAAACCGCCCGAATCCTGTCCATTTAGAAGATGAAGTGTATATGTTCTGGATGTTCCATCGAGAGAACTGACCTGCACTGACAGTTTGTTCTCCCCCTGCTGGATCGCCACCGTGTCTCCCACTGCACCGGGAGACAGCATATTCGAAGCATTTGTCATAAGAATCTTGGCGGCATACCCTTCCACCGCAGTATATTCCAGACCGACGCTGGAGAAAGAATCTCCCACCAGAGAATAGTCGAAGGTGTTCATGTCGAATTCCGGATAGATCGGAAGAGGCTCTTTCTTCTCATCGAGGAAAGAGAGCTCGGTAAGATATGCATTCAGCGGCAGGAAAGTGATGCTCGCCCGTGTCATCTCAACCGTGTTCCCGCCTTCATCCCGGCAGGATACGATTCTTTCTTTTTCAGCATCCGATACCGCACCGGTAGGTCTTGGCGTCGGAACCACACCTTCCTCACTCACGATGGCGAGATACCCTGTCTCATCTGTCTTTCCGACCTCTTTGGATGAAACAAGCACATACGAGATCTCCGCGACGGAAGGAGCTGCATTTTCACTTCTCCGGACACGGACGAAGAATGCATTATCGGCCGTTCCGTCGTTTCCTTCCGCGGTTTTATCAGGATCCGTCTCCTGTTTTTTTGCCCGGAGCGTCTCAAATTCCGAATTAGGGAGGTCATTTTTTCCGATCGTATCTCCGTAGCGGTCGTAAAGAGTGACCGCCACATCAGAGGATGCTTCAACCAGATTGACATAGGCATCCCTGTCTTTTGCATCCAGGGAATACCACGCTTCCTGATCTCCCAGCCGGATACTCGAAGGGACAACGGAATCATTCTCGATAGCTTTAAAATCCGGGATATTTACCTTTCCTCCGGTAAGTACGTTTCCTCTTCCGTCCGAGGTACGGAGGAGAATGACCACATCGTGATTTCCGGGGATCTCTCCGAGTGTATCCCACTCCATCGTAAAGTCCACCTGCCCGGATGTCTGCGGGACATGGATCTGTCCCGGACGCAGCGACTGGTCCACGAAGAAATCCGTACGCATCTCATTTCCTTTGACCTGCATATTGCCCTCGATCTTTCGGATACCGAAGGCATATCCTTCCTCATTTTCCAGCGGGCTTTTGATCTCGACCTCTCCGCACTGCGTGCCGACAGGATCGGAAAATCCGTTGACCGGCATATAAGACAGATCCACTTCACTCAGGATCTTTTCGATGACATATCTTCTTGAACCGCCCTCCAGCATCCCGTTGATCTTATCTGTTTGAAAAGCATCGTTATATGCGACGCATGCCAGGTCCGATGCAAAAGCACTGTCATCTTTTCCCGAAAGCAGGTACGGATGGGCGGTAAACTGGTTTTCCACATAGTCGGCTACACTCAGGTGTCCCTGCTCGATCTCTCTTTGCCAGACCGGAAGTGTTTCTTCCGTCCCGGTCAGAACGGATGCACGGTACATCGTATCCTTCGCACTTTGCGGCAGATCCGACGATCTGTCCACACGAAGCAGTGTCCCGCCGACGATGAGGATCACGATCAGGCCGATAAGCCCTGTGACCGCCGCGAGGATGATATATACTTTTCGAAGTTTGTCTCCCATCTTTTTCCTTTATCTGCTGATCTCGTCAAGTGTCATGCCGTAGGGCGGAACAAAATGCGCCAGATAGTATTCCGCTTCCTCACAGTGGAGATCGTGGATCGATTTCTCAATCGTTTCTTTGGCGGAGTGGAACTCGTCATTGGCGGCTTTTTCTTCCATCAGGCACTTAAGATACGCACTGAGACGGTCAGCCGCTTTTACCAGACGGTGGACCAGCACACGCTTCTCATCGGAGAGATCAGGCAGAAGAAGATTTCTGTATTCTCCCTCGATCTGTTCCGGAAGAAGGGACAGAATATTCTCCGCCGCCTGTGCTTCCACCTCTTTATAAGCGTGCTTCAGCTCGTCGTTTTTATACTTGATCGGTGTCGGCATATCACCGGTAATGATCTCCGTCACATCGTGGTAGAGCGCCTCTCCCATGGTAAGGAACGGGTCCACCGGATCCTGCTTCAGGATATGGTTATGAATAAGAGCCAGTGAATGAGCGATCACCGCCACATCGAAGCTGTGTTCTTTCAGGTTCTCCTGCCGGGTATTTCTCATCAGGCCCCAGCGCTGGATATACTGCATACGGTCCAGCATCGCATAGAAATTATATAGTTCTTCGTTCTTTTCCATTTCTTCTCCCTTTTTCCGGCCGTATGACTCAGATCCAGTAAATATTCTCGTAGCAGGTCGTGGCAAACGAGTCCGTCATGCCGGCAATATAATCCACGACCATCTGCACGTCACTTGTATTCTTGTCCGGATACTCCGTCACAAATTTCAGAAGACCCTGGTATACGGAATTTTGCGATCTTGCGGTCTTCTCACGGTCTGCCATAGCTCTCATCAGCGCTTCAAAAAGGCCTTCCAGAGAATTCTTCACGGAGTTTTCATATCTTCGGATCTTCTCCGAACGATAGATCCGGGCGACATTTTCTTCCAGTAGTTCTTTCATCGCCTGACCGGCCTCATCCGAAAGACGGACCTCATCTTTGTCCAGACTGTTATGGATCAGATCACTGACCAGGGTATTAATGATCTGCGAATTATTCGTGCCAAGCTGTGACTGGATCGCAGCAGGAATATCCTCAAACTCCATGATGCCTGCTTCACAGGCGTCCTCGATATCCCTTCCGATATAGGCGATCTTATCGGCGATACGGACGACACAGCCTTCCAGTGTCGCAGGAAGAGAATGAAGTGCCGTCTTCGGATCATTCAGATAATCCGATGGCTTGTCACGGAACGGTGAAAGCATATACTCACTGTATGTCTCACCGCAGTGGGAAACGATACCGTCCCGCACCTCGAACGAAAGGTTCAGTCCGCCCGGATTCCCGTTCGCCCGCTGTTCGAGCAGATCGATGACACGAAGGCTCTGGAACTCATGGCGGAAGATGATATCCGGATCATATTTCTGCGCACAGCTCTCCAGCATCTTTTCACCGGTGTGTCCGAACGGCGCGTGTCCGAGGTCATGGCCCAGCGCGATCGCCTCGACCAGATCCAGGTTCAGGTTCAGTGCACGTGCAATCGTGGTGGCGATATACTTTACATAGATAACATGCTCAAGACGGGAACAGATATGGTCATTCTTCGCATTAAAGAAGACCTGCGTCTTATGTCTGAGTCTTCGAAACGCCTGACAGTAGATGATACGTCCCGTATCTCTTTCGAAAGGAGATCTGACCAGACATGGTTCTTCGTCAAATCTTCTGCCACGGCTGTCCTTCGTATGGAAGGCATAGGGAGACAGATTCTTCTCACGTTCGTCACGAAGGATCGTCAGCAGCTGACGGTCACGCGGATTATTGATTCCTTCACGCTTCTCCTGCACACGGGAGAACTCGTCCGGAAACTGGTCAAACAGCGATTGTTCCTGATTATCCATGTTGTCATCCTCCTTACCTGTCTAGTAGTATATCATTATTCTGTCTGTTCACTGTGACACTTGCTTCACTGCACCTAGCACTTTTTCAGGCCGGATTTATTCAGGAGCATATTCTTCCGCATCCCGTCAAAGTCCACGCAGATCAGAGCATCGCCTGCCACCTTCTCACAAGAGACCACGATCCCCTCTCCAAATCTCGGATGAAGCACTTTCATGCCCTTGCTGACTGTATCCGGTGTAAAATCCGAACTTTGTGCCGCGGCCGGTTTTACCGCTTTATAGGACGGAATATAGCTCGGCGCCGGAGATTTCGCCTCTCCGCCGAATCTCGGATTTACCTGCTCCTTCGGCTGTTCTTTCCGCTTGTTGGCGATCGCCCGCATGTACTGCGGCGGGATCTCTTTGATAAAGCGGGAAGGCGACAGATTCTGCGTCTGACCAAAGAGCATCCTGCTCCTTGCGGAGATAATAGTAAGCTTTCTCTTGGCACGGGTGATCGCGACATACATCAGACGGCGCTCCTCCTCCACATCCCCATCGTTGACGGATCGGGAACTCGGGAAGATCGTCTCGTCGGCACCGACGAGATATACCGCTCCGAACTCGAGGCCCTTGGCGCTGTGGATCGACATCAGGCGGACAAAGTCCTCATTGTCGTCCGCATTGTCTCCCTCGGAATACAGCGCCGCATTCTGAAGATATGCGCCCAGGATGCCGGACAGATCCAGTCCGAATTCCTGTTCTTTCTCCATATAGGGATCCTGCGCTAGTTCTTCTTCGGTATTCTGAACCAGCGCCATCTCCACTTCTTTCTTTCTTCTGGCTTCAAATTCCACTGCTTCAGAGAGAAGTTCCTTGAGGTTCTCGACACGATCGACCATCTCGTCTTTCTTCTCGCGCTGCTCGATGATCTCCCCTACCAGTCCCGACTTATCCTGCACATATTCGATAAACTCGGAGAAAGAAGCCTCATTCTCGTGAAGGACCTTCCGGAGATTGGCGATCAGGAGATAAAAATCAAAGAGTTTCTCCGCAGATCTTCCCAGCTCAGGGAACATCGAGCACCTCTCACATACGGTAAGCGCCGGGATCTCTTCCCTTTCCGCGATCGCCAGGACTTTGGCGACCGTGGTATCACCAATGCCTCTCTTCGGTACATTGATGATCCTCTCCCAGGCGTAGTTATCCGCATCCGAATAGATGCGACGGAGGTATGCCAGAACATCCTTGATCTCTTTTCTGTCATAGAATCGCAGGCCGCCATACACACGATACGGGATGCCTTTCTCACGGAGCGCAGACTCGATCGTACGGGACAGCGCATTCATACGGTAGAGGATCGCCACTTCGCTATATGGAAAAGCACCGCTCTCGGCATCTCTCCGGATACTCTCGGCACAGTAGTATGACTCTATACCGTGGTGATCCGCCAAAAGGAATGTGATCGGATCTCCCTCATCCCCAGATGTGCGGAGATTCTTCATCTTACGCTTCTTGTTATGCGCGATGACCCCGTTGGCCGCATTAAGGATCGTGGAAGTCGAGCGGTAATTCTCCTCGAGTTTTATCACCTTCGCGTCCTTAAAGTCCTTCTCGAAATCCAGGATGTTGCTCAGATCTGCACCACGGAATGAATAGATCGACTGATCGTCATCGCCGACGACGCAGAGATTTCTGTATCTCTTTGCAAGAAGCTGGATCAGGAGATACTGGCAGTGGTTCGCATCCTGATACTCATCAACGAGAATATATCTGAACTTCTCCTGATACATCGTCAGCACATCCGGATGTTCCTTAAACAGCCGGACAGTGTTAAAGAGAATATCGTCGAAGTCCATGGCATTATTGGAAAGAAGCCTGTCGTTATAGCGTCTGTAGATCTTCGCGATCGTGGACATACGCATGTCATTCCCCGCCATGATCGAGAACTCCTCCGGAGACTGCATATCGTTCTTCGCCTTGCTGATGATCGTCTGTACGAGCCTTGGCGCAAAGAGCTTATCGTTCAGCTCCATCTCCTTAATGCACTCTTTTAAGACCTTCTGCTGGTCATCGGAATCAAGGATCGAGTATGTCGGTGTATAATCCAGAAGCTCCGCATGGCGCCGGAGGATCCTCGCGAACATGGAGTGGAAAGTACCGACCCACATATTCCGTGAAGTATCTCCGATCAGGGTATTGATACGCTCCCGCATCTCATTTGCCGCCTTATTGGTAAATGTGATCGCCAGGATATTTGACGGATAGACCGATCTCACCCGGATCAGATACGCGATACGGTACGTAATGACGCGCGTCTTGCCGGAACCTGCCCCCGCGAGGATCAGAAGCGGTCCCTCATCGTGAAGAACTGCCTCTCTCTGTTCGTTATTCAGCTTTTCCAGCAAATCGTCCATCCGTGCCTCCCGACCTCATGTGATAGAACACATAGGGTTTTCTTTTTCTATAGAGTGTCATTATACTCTATCCACTGTCCCAATACTAGGACAGCAAAGCAGCACTTCCGGAGAAAAACTTAATTCTGAAGCCGTATTATTTTTTCTTTTTCTCCTCGGCAAGGGAGTGTGCCTGCGACAGGAGAAATGCCATGGCAACGCCTGCTCCGGCCTGTATAAGATTCATCACGATCGCGCCTTTTGCCGCGGTAAGTCCGTACATAAAGCTTTCGAAAAGGAAATATCCGGAGAGCATGATCAGTTCCGCTCCAAGGAAAGCCAGCACACGGGTGAAAATGCCTTTATGTTTCAGGAGCAGAAGTCCGGCAAAAGCGCCCATCAGGCCTTTGATGATAAATGTCGGGGCGATATAGACCGCATACCCGGCGATCAGGTCAGCCAGCGCGGATCCGATAGCTGCCGGAAGAAAGGCCGCAGGACCAAGCGCATATCCACAGTAAAGGACTACTCCGTCTCCCAGGTGGATATACCCGAGTGCCGTCGGGATATGCAGTTCTGTCGCCACAAATATAAGTGCGGCAAAAACACCCGCCAGTGCTACCTTTCGTGCTGTTTCTTTTGCTTTGTCTCTACTGTCCATTTTATCTTCCTCTTTTCCCTTGTTGAGACGATTATACTTACACGCAGAGGAGAAAGATAGAATAAAAACCTACCTTTTTACTATGTTTTTATCGTTTTCTGACTTCGGAGAAGAAGATGGATCCGATGAAGTGCTTTTCGATGTAAATCCTGCTGACTGGAAGCTCTCTTTAAGACCATCGGTCAGGTCGGTGATCGCATCCTTCGTGGTCTCGTAGGAATCCTTGAGAAATCGGCTGAAAGGATTATCCATCCACATGCGGAAGATGAATCCTGCCCGGATCAGGCGGCTCTCCTTATACCGGCCGATACGGTCCTTGATTTCCTCATAGTGCAGGACGAGCTGCTGCTGATTGGCGAATTTCTTGATCGCCAGAACGACTCTCGTACTGTGGAAAAGGTCCATCAGGAATACGCCGTAGAAGAATCCGATAAAGAACGAAAACGCCAGATTCCTGGACAGCCACTCGAGAGAGCGGAGGATATGCGGGTGGATCAGGAAGTAGTAGATCGCACCGAGGACCGACCATAGAAAAGAATATAAAGGACAGATGACGCCCTGGATATTCCCCCAGCGGTCGGTATAGTCCCAGAGGCGGAGTTTGAAGTATTTCAGGCACATGATACCCGCGATATATTCCACGATCGTCATGCCAAGCATCATCAGCCCGAAAAGCACCAGTTTCTCGAGGATCGGATGGTCAAAGTCGATATACGGCTCCACTGAGGCGATCAGATAGAGAAGCACCAGACCGAATCCGTAGATCGGAAGATAAGGGCCGGACAGAAAACCCGGATTGACCCATTTTTTCTGTGAGACGAAGCGGCGGTAGAAGAGCTCGAGCACCCAGCCCGTCAGACTCCCCACAAAGAAAAGAAATGCTAAAAGCAGAATAAACGACATACTCTCACCTACTTAAGAATCAGTTCCATCAGGAGATTCTCCCGCGCGTACACGGAGATCCTGGATTCCGGAATATTACGGAAGAATGTATAGAGCGCGTCGCTGGTCGATAGCGTCGCGTAATTTCGCATCATTGCGTTATATGTCGCGGTAAACAGATGGCTGTCCCCCTTGATCACGGACAGATAAAGGACGAGCGCATAGGCTTCCGATGCTTCCACATCCGAGGCCGCCGCTCCGGAGAACATGTCATAAGTAGTATAAAGGAATCCGCTGTTATAGATCTGCTGGGACACCCACGCATATCCCTCGGCATCGAGCTGTCCGATCTCCGCCAGATGCACCATCGCATAAAGAGACGGTACCAGTTCGACACTGCCTTTACTTCCCGTGTAGTAGACATATCCGCCCGACGTATGCATCCAGGCATAAAGCGGAAGATCACTGCTTATCTTCCCTTCTTTAACGATACGGACGGTATTCTCGTATTTTTCCTTATACTCCGGGAAAAGCACTGCTGCCCGGCGCATGGCCTCAAGGTCCATCGCCGCAAGTTCCGTACCGGACATGGAGACGATTATTTCTTCCGAGCTCTTCTCCGGATCAGGCGTGGGTTCCGGATCCGGTGTGATCAGTGATTTTTCCGTGACTGGAATAGGTGTCGGCTTGGCCAGCCGGTCCGCTGCACGGTAAGATGTCTGATCTCCACCGGCAAAGATTTTCGCAGAAAGAGTCCTGATCTTGTCGAGGGTCTTGCTGCTGCCCCATTTGTCGTAGTAATCCAGGAGCGCGCGGAGATATCTCGTGGTCGCCTTCATCGACACCGGCGGTTCCGAGAGAAGAAGATATGCAGGATCCTCGTTCTGTTCAGAGCTCTCTGATTTCTTTCTATCCGTTCCGAAGGCAAGATCATCCGCTTTTCTATATGCCAGAAGATATCCGCTTTCGTCCGTAAGGGAACTGTCGATCGCCTTGATAAGGGACTCCGCCTTACTTCTCTTCCCGTCCTTGACATAGGACTCCAGAAGAAGGATCTGGTCGAAGCTGTCCACATATGCCGACTCCATCGCAGGTACACTTCTCGTCGACCCCGGGATCACATACCAGGACAGTACCCACGGATCCATCAGGCGGTCTTCCGAGAGGAGCCGGAGCGTCCTGGAAAACATATATCCTCTGTGAAATGCCGTCTCCGAAACGACAGACTGCATCTCGCCCGTCAGTTCATAGGTCTTTCTATCTGTGTCTTCTCTCTTATAGAAGACTCCGTTATGGATCAGAAAATAGATCACGATGCCCGCCAGTATCACAGCAGCAGAAGCGATCCCGCAGATCAGTGCGATCTTCCGGAACTTCGCATTGCTGTATTTTACCGAGGTCAGCGAGGGCATTTCTTCTTCTCCTTTTCGAAAAGCACTAAATAGAGTATATTTATTGTACCACTTTATCAGGAGGAGCAATATGAGCGTCGCCGGAATCGTAGCCGAATATAATCCGCTTCACAACGGGCATCTCCGCCTGTTCCGCAAGGTCCGTGAAGACTTGGGCGAGAATACTCCGATCGTGGTCATCATGAGCGGTGAATTTGTCCAGCGGGGCATCCCTGCCCTGACAGACCGCACCTCCCGTGTCTGCGCGCTTCTTTCCTGCGGGGTGGATGTTGTCCTTGAGCTTCCTTTTACATTTGCGACAGGCTCCGCGGACCGTTTCGCACATGGCGCGGTGCAGTCTCTTATTAGAAGCGGAGTGGTCACTGATCTTTATTTCGGCGCCGAACACAGCAGTCTTTCCGATCTTTCCGCTATTTCGGATATGGATCCGGAATCCGATCCGATGTTCGGCGAAGTCCTTGAAGATTGCCAGAAAAAGGGGCTCTCCTATGCCGCTTCCTGGCAGCAGGCGGCCTCTTCTGTAATCGCTTCCCGCAAGGACAGCCGCATCTCTTCCGATGACTTTGAGCGGATCATTCGGGAACCGAATAACATCTTAGCGGTTGCTTACCTGCGTGAGATCTCCCGTTCCGGATCCTCCATCCGGCCGCACCTTCTAGTACGTGAAGATTCCTATCACGAAGAGGACCTGAAGGAAAGTTCTTTTCCCAGTGCAACCGCATTGAGAAAGCAGATCCTCACCCGTTATGCCACGCTGTCCAAGGGCGGGTTTATTTCCTCTTCGTCCGAGCTTATCCCGCACATGCCGATCCCGATGATCGCCGAGATGCTGCATCTTTGGAATGCCTCCACGATTCCGATGGGCGAAAAGGACCTGATCGCCGCTTCTATCCCCTTGATCCGCTCGACGGATCCTGCCCGGCTTTCCTCTGTTGCACACATGGGGTCACAGCTTTCCGGTCATCTGAAAAGCGAAGTGAGATCTTTACACTTCGATCCGCAAAAAGACATATCCAATACTTTCCGACAAGCCGTCGAGACCCGCTGTTTTTCCTATACACGGATCCTCCGCGCGCTCGCATCCCTTGCCGTCGGGCAGACCGAGGACGATCTCTCCCTTCTTTCCGATCCGGAATACCTTCGTCTTCTCGGATTCTCCGAGAAAGGCCGGACTGTTCTGAAGTCCATGCGCAGCAGCTCGGATCTCCCGATCTTTTCCCGTGCATCCGATGCTTTTCACTTCGGAAAAGATCCATCCATCTCCCGTATGGACGAGCTTGACCGCTTGAGCCATGACTGGTGGACAATGAAAGCAAGAAACACTTTCGAGGAAGATTTTAAGCGGGAAGTCATCCAGTTCAAGAGGAATCGTCTTTACCGTTCCTGACCCTTTCGCATTCTTCAGAAGCACTGCCCCTTCTGCATTTTCTGCCTGGTGGCATGTCATTGAACTTCATTTTTCGCAGATCTATAATGTGAGTATGTTTGATCCTTATCCATAAGGATCGTATAAAAAGGGGGCTTTTTTATGTTTTGCACCAAATGCGGCAAAGAGTTAGACGATGGCAGCAAATTCTGCTATTATTGCGGTCAGCCGCTCGCATCCGTCTCTCCGGTTTTTCCACAAGCACCGGTTCCACCTCCGGCTCCGGTCAGGCCACAGTCACCTGTACCTGCCCCTGTACCGGTATTCCAGGCACAGCAGCCTAACCCGCAGGCCATGCCTTCGGCTCCCGCTCAGACTCCACCACAGCCACCGGTTCCACAGGCTGCTCAGAGAGTTCCAAATCCGTACCCGTCTGCGCCCTATCCGCCGATGATGCAGAAGCCTCCGATGATGCAGCAGCCTGCCCAGCCAAATGGATACTATGCGCCGTACCCGATGACCGCGCAGCAGCCCGCAGCCTTCAAACCGAAGAAGAAAAAAGGCTGTTCCATCGTCGCACTCATCTTAACTCTGGTTTCCTTTATATTTCTTCTGATCATGTACACCATCCCGGTTATAGTCCCTTCATGGGGATATGCCACCGCATCTGTCAGAGAAAACTGCTCGACATGGATCGCATTTTTCTGGATATCCGGAGGTTTGGTACTTACCGCATGGGCACTCATTATCGTGTCATTGGTCACCAAGAACTGTAGCGCAGTCACCATCGTTGCTATCGTTTTCGCTTCTATTGCACTTCTTCTGTGTCTTCTCAATTGCATCGCCTATCCGAAAATCTACAAGACCAGTAAACCGGAACGCAACATCGAAAGATACTATGACGATTTAGAAGATTATCTAAGCTAACTGTAAGAATCAAAAAATCCCACAAAGTCATAAAAGAAAGGGAGTGTCCCCCGCGAAGGAGACACTCCCTTTTAGTTTTTAGTTTTCATCCGAAAACGGATCCATTACTGTTCGTCATGCTGCGAACGGCGTTTTCTGATGAGCATGATCGCCAGCGATGCTGCCGCTATGGTAAAGAGCGACACTACCGGAACGATATCGACACCACCGACATCACCGGTCTTGACGATCTTGTTTCCTCTTGAAGAAGTAATTACTTCAAACTCGATCGTCTTTGTCGAGCCATCACTGTACTTGATCACTGCACGGTGTGCACCGAGAGTCAGTCCTTCGATCGTCTCCGGAGTAAACTCTACCGTACCATCCGGCTTCTTCTTGTAATTCTCCGGAGAAACCGGATTGTCATCGATAGTAACATCAACGATCGTCTTATCCGGTGTCGGTGTCGGAGATTCTTCCGACGGACCATCACTCGGAGCGGTCTCAGTAGAGGATTCCTTACTCTCCGAAGGCTCAGTTGCTGTCGGCGCTGTTCCTGTCGGGTTCGTATCCGTAGGCTGCGTATCCGTAGGTTGCGTTTGCGTCGGCTCAGTATTCTTCGTGTAGTTGTTCGTGATCTGCTCCGTCTTCTGCGTTGCGTCTGTAAGCTCAACACTTACACCGTTGTTCGATACACTCAGCGTATAGCCGTCGATCTTTGCATCCTCTTCATTCTCAGTGATCGTATAGATACCAAGTTCAAGATCTGTCAGTTCCACGCTACCTGCACCCTGGATCTCCACATCCTTCTTGTATCCATTCGGGCCGGTCACGGTGAAGTGATACGTCTTTGATGCTGCACTTGCCGGTGCATCCGCTCCCAGGATCTTCTCGATCTTCAGGCTTCCAAGTACCGGAGCCGGTGCAGTATAGGTGTTCGTGAACGTTGTCGTGTTGCCGACCGTTTCCTCACCCGTCTTCGAATACTCCTGAGGCATTGCGCCTTCCGTCCAGGTGTAAGTGATCTCCGTACCGTTCGAATCGTACTTTGCCAGATCATCTACTGTCGCGGACCAGCCGTTTGCTTCACTAAGTGTTACGACTGTTCCGTTGCTCAGCGTCATTTCGAGGCTTGCCGGACGCTTGCCATCCGCATTATTGTTATCGTCCCATACCTTCTTAACTGTTACCGATGTCTTCTCACGGGAGAGATCATAGGTATTTATCAGCGTTGTGGTATTTCCATTCACTGTGGACGTCTTTGTGTAACCCTGTGGCAGAACATCCTCTTCCCAGCTGTAGCTTACTTCTGTTCCGTTGTTGTACTTCGGGACAGTCTTTGTCGCGGTCCAGTTGTTTGTCTTATCCAGAGTGACATCTGCATAGTAAGCGCCATCCGCATTCAGCGTGACCTTCAGGCTGGCAGGACGCTGACCGGCAACATTACCGTTATCATCCCAGACCTTCTCTACTGTCAGTGTGATCTCTTCTGCTGCATGCTCATTAATAAGTGTTGTCACTGAGCCGCTCTTGCTGGCACCCTTAAATGTGTATCCCGTTGGAACAGTCTTCTCTTCCCATTTGTACACATTCTCCTGTGCTCCACTCTTTGCAGGAAGGTTGTCCACCGTCGCTGTCCAGTTGTTCGCATCATTCAGTGTCACTTCTGCGTAATCCACATCATTTTTCAGAAGCGTTACCTTCAGCTCAGAAGGACGGATACCATCCTGGTTATTGTTGTCGTCCCAAGCCTTCTCAACAGTCAAAGATATCACGGCTGCTGTGTGACTGTTCGTAAACGTCGTCTTATTACCGGATACTGTTTTGCCGGAAGTATATCCGGTTACACTCGGCTCAGACCATGTGTAGGTGATCGCCGTTCCGTTTTCATTCTTCGGCAGGTTCGCTTCTGTATAGCTCCAGCCGTTCGCTTCGTTCAGGGTTACAGTCTTAAGGTCTGCTCCATTCTTCTGAAGCGTTACATCCAGAGATGCCGGACGGAGTCCATCCTGGTCATTACTGTCATCCCAAACCTTCTCAACAGTTACAGAAACTACTTCTGCAGTATGTTTATTCGTAAGCGTTGTCTTATTTCCGGATACCGTCGTTGTGGAGGTATATCCGGTCACACTCGGCTCAGACCATGTATAGGTGATCGCCGTGCCGTTTTCATTCTTCGGCAGGTTCGCTTCTGTATAGCTCCAGCCGTTCGCTTCGTTCAGGGTTACAGTCTTAAGATCTGCTCCATTCTTCTGAAGTTTAACATCCAGAGATGCCGGACGGATACCATCCTGATTATTGCTGTCATCCCAGATCTTCTCAACAGATACGGATACAACTTCTGCAGTATGCTTGTTTGTGATCGTCGTCACATTTCCGCTTACGGAAGATGTTGCTGCGTAATCCGTTACTGCATCCTCTACCCAGGTGTATGTATATGCACTATTGGATGCATCGTACTTCGGCAGATTATCCTTCGTGGCTGTCCAGTTGTTTGCTTCGTTGAGCGTTACCGCTTCACCGAAGTTCACTCCGTTCTGCTGCAGATGTACTGTGACAGAAGTCGGACGGATACCATCCTGGTTGTTGCTGTCATCCCATACCTTCTTCACGGTCGCCTCTGTTCTCTCCGTAGAGGTATCAAAGGTGTTCGTGATCGTGGTCGTTCCTGCATTCTCTGCATACGTTGTATTGTAGTTTGCAACTGCAGTTTCCTTCCACTCGTATGTGATCTTCTGTCCGTTATCATATACAGGCAGATTAGAAACATCCTGCGTCCAGCTGTTTGCTGCATTCAGTGTGACGGTATCGATCTTTGCGTTATTCGCATAGAGTTCTACAGTAACAGAAGCCGGATAGTTTGCAGCAGCATTTGTCTTGTGCTCCCATACCTTCTTAACTGTCAGTGTAGTCTTCTCTGCTTCATGCTTGTTTGTGATCGTCGTCACATTTCCGCTTACGGAGGATGTTGCAGTGTAATCCGTTACTGCATCCTCTGCCCAGGTGTATGTATATGCACTATTGGATGCATCGTACTTCGGCAGATTATCCTTTGTGGCTGTCCAGTTGTTTGCTTCGCTGAGCGTTACCGCTTCACCGTAGTTCGCTCCGTTCTGTTTCAGATGTACTGTAACAGATGTCGGACGGATACCATCCTGGTTGTTGCTGTCATCCCATACCTTCTTCACGGTCGCAGAAACCTTTTCAGTAGAAAGATCATAGGTATTGGTGATCGTGGTCGTTCCTGCATTCTCTGCATACGTTGTATTGTAGTTTGCAACCGCAGTTTCTTTCCACTCATATGTGATCTTCTGTCCACCGGAGTAAACTGCCAGGTCACGAAGTGTCTCTGTCCAGTTGTTCGACTCGTTCAGTTCAACAGTCTTTACAGCGGTTCCGTTCACAAGGAAGTCAACCTTGACAGAAGTCGGATAGTTTGCAGCTGCATTTGTCTTGTGCTCCCATACCTTCTTAACTGTCAGTGTAGTCTTCTCTGCTTCATGCTTGTTTGTGATCGTCGTCACATTTCCGCTTACGGAAGATGTTGCGGTGTAATCCGTTACTGCATCCTCTACCCAAGTATATGCATACTCATTTGCAGATGCATCGTACTTCGGCAGATTATCCTTCGTGGCTGTCCAGTTGTTTGCTTCGTTGAGCGTTACAGCTTCACCGAAGTTCGCTCCGTTCTGCTGCAGATGTACTGTGACAGAAGTCGGACGGATGCCATCCTGGTTGTTGCTGTCATCCCATACCTTCTTTACGGTCGCCTCTGTTCTCT
>ODAI013162505.1_pt1 | contig 24341 bp, 18 predicted proteins | sample 1539321 | NCBI WGS metagenome assembly ODAI01 (sample SAMN02144231, study PRJEB22623) | gut metagenome | biome: sheep rumen | host: Ovis aries | place: New Zealand | reverse complement strand
TGAGGCAACAGACGCTGCATGTACCCAGCGCTGAAAGATCCTCAAGCAGATGCTCATAGGGATTGTTGCACGACGCGTCGAAAAGCGTGCCACAGTCAATCATCCTAAGCTGTCCGTCAATATTGAGCAGGAATCTGTAGCTGTCGAGCCCTTCGGTTGCAAGGTCGCGATGGGGAGTGCATAACACCTGATGCTTCCACTCTTCCAGAGGCTGTCCGTCGCAGCTCTTGCGCAACTCATTATAGATGTGCAGGCGCGTATGCTCCACAACGCGGTGACGCAGAGGAGCCGCGCCAGGCTGCTGCGCCAGCCTTTGCCAATGAGAGCCGTCGCCGTCGAGACAAGCCGTAAGGATGTCCTCCACACCCATGGGCGTACACAAATCCATCTTGCCTAACCGCACCCTCAGACCCTCGTCGAGAGTCATGACCTGGCGCCTCAGCGAGTCGTCTTTCTGGCGGATGTAGAGAGTGTACTTGCCCGGCAACCAGAGGCTGGCACTCTGCATCGTCAGTCGGCAGGTGGGCCACTGGTATTTCACTGTGGCATCCTGTCGGCTGTTACACATTGGGTAATAATCCTCGGCGACGATGTAACATTTCAAACCATCGGAATAGTCGGTGCCGAAGGAGGCTGAGTCGAACGTAATCTTAACGGTTATGCGACCGTTAGCATAATGATACTTGTGAGTGAAAGAAGGAAATGAAACAGAAATCTTAGAGATAATTCCCATAGATAAGTTGAATAAAGTTTTTTTGAAATGATTGTGATGATATCGCCCCCACTGACAAGGGCGCAAGAGTCATCGGGGCATAACCATGCAGACTCTGCATGGCCAGCACCGATAGTATCATAGAGAGTCATCACTATTGTGATTCTCTATCACAGCACCGGACACAAATGTAGCATGAAGTCAAAGAACACCAGACAAGCGCTTTGTCTTTCCGAGCATGTCAATACCTGTCAGTACTGACACGCGATACATAGGCAGGCCACACCGACAGGTGGGCTACATCCTTCGGATAGCCGTCAAGCGGCTGACAATGTGTTTGCGGTTTTCTTTCTTCATGTATCCGTTTAAGTGTGTAATAGAAAATCCCCTATTCTATATAGGGTTTTCGGCGGCAAAGATAGACAAAAATTATGTCTTGCCTTGCGGAGAGAACAGGATTCGAACCTGCGAACCGGTTTTGCCGGTTACACGCTTTCCAGGCGTGCCTCTACAACCACTCGAGCACCTCTCCTTGTTGAATTGCGGCTGCAAAGGTAGTGAAATAAAATGAGAAAAAAGACGAGAAATAAGAAATATGGAGGGAATTAGGGAAATTTAACTCAAGAATACCCGTTCTACATTCGAATTGGTGCGCTGAGACAACTCTTCCGCAGTGATGCCGTAGGCCTGAGCCATACGGTGGAGCACCTCGACGACAAAAGCCGGCTCGTTGCGCTGGCCACGATGGGGGACGGGTGCCATATAAGGGGCGTCAGTCTCCAAGACAATGCGGTCGAGGGGAACGGCTGCCGGAAGGACCTCAGGAAGGTGAGACTTCTTGAAGGTGAGAACACCGCCTACTCCCAATACGAAGCCCTCGAACTGGAGGAGTTCGCGAGCCTCAAGCTCATTACCGGTGAAACAGTGGAACACGCCTCCCGGAAGATCATCCTTATACCTCTTTAATATAGCTACGAGTTCATTCTGGGCCTTGCGGCAGTGAATCATCAGCGGCAGACGCATCTCTACAGACCAGCGTACCTGTTCTTCGAAGGCCAGCAGCTGTTCGTGCTCAAACTCGCGCGACCAGTAGAAGTCGAGACCTATCTCACCGATGGCGAGAAGCGTGGAGGAGAGATTGAGAGATGGAGAAATTGAGAAATTGAGAGATTGAGTAATGAGCTGGCGGATGGCGGAGAGCTGCTCACGCCAGTCAGCCCGTACCTCCTCAGGATGGAGGCCGAGCATAGGATAGCAATAGCCGGGATAGCGGGCACAAGTGTCGAGTACCGACTGACAGGACTTGAGATCGATGGCCGGGATGAAGACACGTTCCACTCCAGCCTCGCGTGCACGGGCCACCACCGCATCGCGGTCATCGCTGAACTCTTCACCGTCCAGATGGCAGTGGGTATCGGTTACCATTCGCGCTTCATCATTTGAGCCAGATACTGACGGAGGATAACTTTTCGTTCGTCGGCGACGGAGAGTTGCTCAAGATAATGACGGCCCTGTTCGAAGTAGTGATTGATGCGGTTTTCGCAGAGCTGACGGATGCCGATGGCATTATAGAGAGCGGTGACGGCAGCAACCTTCTCGTTGCGGTCAAAGCGCTCGGCCTCAATCCAGCGTTCGAGCGACTTCCGCTGAATGGGGTTAGCCAGGTTGAGGGCATTGATGAGCATGTAGGTCTTCTTGTTCGACGTGATGTCGCCTCCGATATTCTTGCCAAACACCTTGGGGTCGCCATAGACATCGAGCAGGTCGTCCTGCAGCTGGAAAGCCAGTCCAATCTTCTCGCCCAAGTTGTACAGAGCCGTCTGATCAGCTTCTGAAGCACCTGCCAACAATCCTCCCATCTTCAGGGCACAAGCCAGGAAGACGCTCGTCTTCAGACGGATCATCTCAATGTATTCATCTTCTGTGACATCATCCCGAGTTTCGAACTCTACATCGTACTGCTGTCCCTCGTCGATTTCCAAACTCGTCTGAATAAAGAGCTGCATGACACCCTTAAGCACCTCAGGAGGGCAGTCGGTAACGTGGTGGAAAGCCTGCAGGATCATGGTGTCGCCAGAGAGGATGGCCTGATTGGCATTCCACTTTCGGTGAACCGTCTCATGACCTCGACGCATATCCGCCTGATCCATCAGATCGTCGTGGAGGAGAGTGAAATTGTGGTAGGTCTCCAGTCCGATGGCCTGCGAGAGGACCTGCTGAGGGTCTTCCTTATACAAGTTATAAGCCATGAGCATCAGCACGGGACGGATGCGTTTGCCTCCAAGTGAGAGCACATACTGGATAGGGGCATAGAGAGAGCCCGGCTTACGGTCATAGGGGAGGGCTGCTATAGCCTCATTGACCATCTTCGATAATTCTTCTGGTTGATACATATCTCTAACTTATTTCTTACTACAATTTAAAAATGATAGGGATGCAGACGCGCGTGCGGCAAGGCTTGGCATCCAGGATGCCTGCCTGCCATCGAGGCATCATGCGCAGCACGCGGAGAGCCTCTCGGTCACAGGAGGGATCAAGTCGCTGCACCAGTTCGAGGTCGGAGATGGAACCGTCACGATTGACCGTGAACTGAGCCACCACCCTACCCTGCACCTTGCGCTGCTGGGCTGAGGGGGGATAGTGCAGGTTGCGCGTAAGCCACTTCATGAACTCTACTGCTCCGCCAGGGAACTGGGGAAGATCTTCGACGACGCGGAAATCAACAGGCGCATCGTACATGTCAACGGCCTCGGGTTTCTGTTCTTCTTCTGGCTTCGGCTCTTCCTTGGCAGGTTCAGCGACTGGTTCCTCCGGAACTTCTGGGAGCAGCTCAGTATCCTCCTCAACGGGATTGACCTCCTCCGATTTGACCTGCTCGGGGGCAGGCTTGTCGGGCACCATCATCGGCACCTCATTTTCCTCACGATGCAAGGGGGAGAGCTCGAGTTCGGCAGTCAGTTCGTCGTCCTCGGTATTGAAGAAGTTCCACTCGCTGTCAGAGCTATTCCACTCGAGAGCAACAAAGAAGACGGCGAGCACAAGAATCAGTCCCATCAGGAAACTGGTGGTATGCTGGCGTTCGAGGTCGGCCTGACGACTCTTTCGCACTCTTTCTTCGTCGCTGAGCAACTTCTTCATAATAAAATCGGAATTTCTCCGTTTATTAAACGGCGACAAAGATACGAAGAATTCTTGAATAAAGTGTGAAGAACTCCTCGTTAAGCGATAATAATTAAGAAAAATTGCGTAACTTTGCAGCGTTTTTAAAGAAAATGAGTCGGATAGAGACGAAATATGGAACAAGAAAGATCGGGTGGCAGCGGGCACTGCTACTGCTATTCACCATTCACCATTCGCTATTCACTCTTTCGCAGGAGAGTCAGACGGCCTACAACTTCCTGCGCCTGCCCGTCAGTGCCCACGTGGCAGCACTGGGAGGTGACAACATCACACTGGTGGAGGACGACGCGACCCTGATCTTCCACAATCCGGCACTCATCAACGAGGTGAGCGACCGAACCATCAACCTGAACCTGATGACCTATATGGAAGGCGCCAAGACTGCCAGTGCGGCATTTGTGAAGGCTGCAGGTCAACGAGGCACCTGGGGCGTTGCTGCCCAGTACATGGACTACGGGAAGATGAAGGAGACCACCGCCGACAACATCATCACAGGCGACTTCTCAGCACGCGACCTGCAAGTGGCCGGCAGCTATTCCTATGCCTTGAGTGAACTGTTCGCAGGCGGCATCACGGCGCGCATCATCAGTTCACACATCGCTGGCTACAACTCACTGGCCGTAGGCGTAGACCTCGGACTGAACTACTATCGGGAAGAGAGTGAACTAAGCATCTCAGCCGTAGCAAAAAACCTGGGAGGGCAGGTGAAAGCCTACGACAACGACTTCGAGAAGATACCCTTCGACCTGCAGGTGGGCATCAGTAAAAGACTGATAGGCTCGCCTCTGCGATTCTCAGCCACACTGACACGGCTGACAGACTGGAGTCAGGGCTTCGCGAAGCACCTGTGCCTGGGTGCCGACATTATATTGGGCTCCACGTTCTACCTGGCGGCAGGCTACAACTTCCGCAGGGCCAGCGAGATGAAGATCAGCGACAGTGACGGCAGCAGTGCCCACGGCGCAGGACTGTCACTCGGTGCCGGACTGCAGCTAGAACGCCTGAAGCTGCACGTGGCCTACGGCAAATATCACGTGAGCGCATCATCCATTCTGATAAACATATCATACGCTTTATGAAAAAGATAACGATTGCTATTGACGGTCATAGTTCGTGCGGAAAAAGCACGATGGCCAAGGATCTGGCCCGTGAGGTAGGCTACATCTACGTCGACACGGGAGCCATGTATCGCAGTGTCACCCTCTACGCCCTTAGAAAAGGACTGTTCAACGAAGACGGGAGCGTGAAGACAGCAGAGTTGGAACAGGAAATGGGCAACATCCACATAGCCTTCAAGCTGAATGAGACGACAGGACGCCCTGATACCTATCTCAACAATGAATGCGTGGAGCAGCAAATCCGTTCACTGGAGGTGTCGAGTCACGTAAGTCCCATTGCCGCCATCGGCTTCGTGCGCCGTGCCTTGGTGGCCCAGCAGCAACAGATGGGTAAGGACAAAGGTGTTGTGATGGACGGACGCGACATCGGAACGGTGGTGTTTCCCGATGCCGAACTGAAGGTGTTCGTCACAGCCTCTGCGCGCGTCAGGGCACAGCGCCGCTACGACGAGCTACAGGCAAAGGGTATGCCAGCAGACTTCGACGATATCCTAAAGAACGTCGAGGAGCGCGACTATATCGACTCACATCGCGAGGAGTCGCCCCTAAGGCAAGCAGACGACGCCATCCTGCTCGACAATTCAGAGATGACGATTGCAGAACAGAAACAATGGCTATTGGATAAGTTCCATGAGAAAACGAAAGATGCAGGGCTTTAACCCTGCATCTTCTGTATAGCGTCACGACATTGTTCCATCAGCCACTTAGGAGTGCTGGTGGCACCACAGATGCCTACCGTCTCAACACCCTGTAGCCACGAGGACTGGATCTCACCCGGGGTCTCTATCTGATGGGCATTGGGATTGACCCGCAAGCACTCGTTGAAGAGCACCTTTCCATTGCTGCTCTTGTGGCCACACACGAAGAGAATGAGATCGTGACGGGCCGCAAACTGCGAAATATTAGGCATACGATTAGCCACAGACCGACAGATGGTGTCGAAACTCTTAAACGTAGCTTCTGGTGAGATATGCGTCTGGATATAATCGATGATACGATGGAACTCATCGAGCGATTTCGTGGTCTGGGAGTAAAGATAGATGTCATGCGTGAGATCAAGACGTTTCACCTCGTCGAAACTCTCTATCACAATGGCTGTACTCTGGGTCTGCCCTACAAGTCCCAGGACCTCAGCATGCCCCTTCTTGCCGAAGATGACAATCTGAGAAGGTGATGAGACTGAGGTCTCATACTGTTGCTTGATGCGTTTCTGAAGTTGCAGCACCACAGGACAGGTAGCATCGATGATATCTATGTGGTTGCGACGAGCCAGTTCGTAAGTCTCAGGGGGCTCCCCATGGGCACGCAGAAGCACCTTCACATTGTGCAGATGCTGCAGATCGTTGTGATTGATAGTGATGAGTCCCATGCGCTGGAGTCGCTCACACTCCATCCCGTTGTGCACGATATCACCCAGACAGTAGAGAGTGGCTCCCTGCGCCAGTTCTTCCTCGGCTTTGCGGATGGCAGTGGTCACACCGAAACAGAATCCACTGCCGCTATCTATTTCTATCTGCATTTTCTTGGCAGGATCAATTTTCAATCTTGAGTCTTCAACTTAAAGTAGAGGTCGAGCAAATCCTGAGCAGCGACAAAGGAGGTCTTCTGACCTCTGAGCACCGTCTGCTCCGCATTCTGAAGCTGAGCCTTAATGAGAGGGTTATTGTAGAAGTTGAAACGCAAGTGCTCGTTGATACTCTCATACATCCAGTACTTGGCCTGGTTGTTGCGACGGATGTCGAAATAACCGTTGGCCTTCACAAAGTCGATGTACTGGTAGATCATATCCCATATCTCCTTCACTCCCGTACCATAAAAGCCAGAATAGCAGAGCACCTTCGGCGTCCACCCACTCTCTGGCATGGGGAAGAAATGGAGGGCATTGCGGAAGTTGGTTGCAGCCATCTGGCAACGGTCCACATTATCGCCATCGCACTTGTTGATAACGATGCCGTCGGAAATCTCCATGATGCCACGCTTGATGCCCTGCAACTCGTCGCCTGTTCCTGCCACCTGGATGAGGAGGAAGAAATCGACCATCGAGTGACAGGCTGTTTCCGACTGTCCCACGCCCACTGTTTCAACGAAAATCTTATCGAAGCCAGCAGCCTCGCAGAGGATGATGGTCTCACGCGTCTTACGCGCCACACCTCCCAAGGAACCTGCAGATGGTGAAGGACGGATGAAGGAATCTGGGTGCATGGCAAGTTTCTCCATGCGTGTCTTATCGCCCAGGATACTGCCCTTGGTACGTTCCGAAGAGGGGTCGATGGCCAGTACAGCCAGCTTGCCCCCCTTTTCCTTGAGGACATGGATGCCAAACTCGTCGATACTGGTAGACTTACCGGCACCAGGGACACCACTGATGCCCACACGGATACTATGCCCGCTGTAAGGCAGACACTTATTGATGACCTCCTGGGCACGCGCCTGATGGTCGGGGTTGACACTCTCGATGAGCGTGACGGCCTGAGAGAGGATGGTGACATCGCCCTTGAGGATGCCCTCCACCATTTCGGAGACGGTATATTCACGACGACGGAAGCGTTTCTGCTTCAGATAGGGATTGATGATCGACGGCTGTTCCACGCCGCTGTTCACCTGCAGGCCTGCATATTCGGCACTATTCTCGGGATGATCCATATTTACTTTTCGCTTTTCACTTTAATATTGATGACTACTTTGGCATGATCGGGATCGTTGGTAATCATAAGGATACGAGGCTTGGTGCGTACCTTCTGCAGATCCTCAGCGTAGCCCGTCACCTTCATCTTGGCCATTGTGCCTGGCTCCAGGGTCTTCTTGTCGAGGGTGATACGCAGTCCACGGGTGAACATCTGCAAAGAGGTGATATTGAGGGTGGTCTTACCGATATTCTGGAAGATGATTTCCTCCGTCTTTTTCTTCTTGCCGCCAAAGTCGGTGAAGTCAATCTCTGTAGCAGACATCTGCAACTGTGGAGCGAGGGCCTTACTGAAAGCGTCGTAGTCTGTCAAATCTGGCAACAGGACAGCAGAGATACCTATCATATTGTCTGGACTCACCTTGTCACCCAACTGCTGGGCCAGATAGACGGATGTCTGATTAAGTCCGAAGTCGCGCAGCTTCTCCGAGTTGAGCGTAATCTCCACTTTTCCAGCCTTGCCAGGAGGTAAGATCTCTGGAGTAACGAGAGCCGTCAGATAGGGTGGCAGGTGCAGCACGTTGGGTGTCATCGCCTTCATGCCGTTATTCAGAATATGTATCTCAGCTATGGGATGGTCGCCCTTGTTGACGTCATCGTATTCCAGCTCATTCTTATCAAGGAGCAAGTCGCCGAAAGCCAGCGGGTAGGTTCCTGAGTAGTCGAGTATCTCAGGCAGCACGATACCTCTCATGATGAGGTATACGGGACGCTTGGAACCATTGCTCTTGATGGCTGCCATTTTCTGGAAGTGCCCCAGCTGACGGGCATCGTAGGTCATCTTGATAGTGAACTTCTCTCCGATACCCACCTCCTTGGGATAGTCGACTGCGGTGCAGCCACAGTCCGTCTTGACACTCTCGATGGTGAGACGGCGCAAACTCTTGTTGCGCAGTTCGAAGGTGGCCGTGATGGGTTGCATGTAACCTGTTCGTCCCACGTCCTTCGTATTCTCCGAGATGGTAAGACGCTGGGCAGATACTCTTAAGGGGGAAAGGGTTAGAAGGGAAAAAAGCAGGACACTTTTTACCATCATCCTGGCCCTTGACCTTTTACACATATTCAATCTCATTTTATTTCTATGTTTCTATTTTATTTCTATTGTTTGTGATTTAGTGACGCCACGGAACTCTGGAGCATAGGCACAACTGACAGTACACGATCCTGTCTCGTAGGTTCCCGGACGATCGATATAATAATCGGTCTCGATGACGTGGATGCCCTTCGACAGACGATCGAAATAGTAGTTGGTGGAATTGTCTCGGGGTGTGCAGTAAGAACCGCTATGGTATCCACTCAGCTGACGGACGGGCTCCAGACAGGCAGCACGACGGTCGATTAGCTGTACGAAGTCGTAGTCGCGATCAGAAGTGATGGTGATGCGCACCTTGATACGGTCGCCTACCTTGAGATTGGTCAGCTGCTGACCATCCGCCATGAACAGTTCACGCTTCACGCTGAGTCCCGCTCCCATATCCTTGATATCACGGGCAGGCTGCATAAACTGAGCGTAGACGGCTCCCCAGGAAGTATCGTTGGTAGACTTCTCTACAGTGAGTGTCTTGCTGGTGGACTCAACAGGGGCTTTCACATAGCCGATTGCTGCCGTAGCCTTAGACTGTTCCAATGGTTTTCCGTCGACCTTGAGAATTGCCAGTTCGCCACTGGCAGACAATTGACTGCTACCATTCAGGAAAGCATAGACTGCGTTGACACTATTGATGGGCGTATCCCATACCTGTGTACGCTTCGACTGCAGAAGCCATCGCTGCATCTCCATGATAGTCTGGCGATCAGTGGGAGTTATACACTGCAGGGCTTCAATAGCCATCGTCTGTGTAGGTATCTTGTAGTCGTACCAAGAGTATCCTGCACGCGGTGTGTCGTAGTAGCGCCCCATCTCCTCACGGTAGACGGTATACTCCTTCAGACTCTGTACATATTCAAGGGCCTTCACACGATCCTCCTCATTCAACAGAGGCGACTTGGCGAGAATGACGGCCGTCATAGCCTTCTCGTAGATGGTCTGACGCTTGATATCTTTCTTCAGCAATTTGAGCAGGTATCTGTTGGCTTCCTCTACGTTGGAGGGAAGGCTACGCCCGTCGAGTGATGAAAGATAGAGCCACTGGAGACACTTGAAACTGGGGAAGTAAGGACGGATACCTTTCTTCTCGTCGCGCTTCATCTGGTTGACCTCCTCTATCACCTCTTTACCCATAAAGCCAAAGGCATCTGTCAGCATCTGGGCAGTCTCCTTCTGTGATCCAGTCATCATATTCAGGCGTACCAGCATCTCGCTGACGGCTACTGTCATATAGAAAGAACCGGGCATATTGGGCCACCAAGTCCAACTACCATTACTCTTCTGGAGTTTCTTGAGTTTAGAGATGGCAGAAGAGAGACGGTGCTGCATCGCGTTCTCGTCGAAGAAGTCGGCCAGTCGCTGTTTCTGCTCCGTCTCCTTCTCGGCATCGAGCACCCAAGGGGTCTCATTGAGCAGCAGCTCCTTCAGTTCCAGATTCTTCTCCAGACTGCTCGTCAGCGACGTCTGTTCTTTCTCTTGTTTCCAAAGTTGGAAGGCCTTCTTGACAGCAGGATTCTCGCGGATGATATGGTTGCCGATACCGTTGGCATAGAGCGACGCAGCTTGTGAGATGGCATTGTCGTCGATGGGTTGTCCAAGGGCAGGCAGTGCCTGTATCATGAGCCATGCGGGATGGTTGGTGTACTCAAAGGTGAGCTTCTGCCGGGTGCTGCCTGCAGGTAGGAGCGCTGCGAGGTCGATAGTCTTGCATCCTGCCTCTATCTGCGTAAAGGGTTGCGTGACAGTGACGGGCTCCGTGTTGGGAAGCACGGGCAGATAGTGCTGCTCACCATCAGAGAAGCCTTCGCCTGTGGCATAGACCTGACAGATTAGAAGATCCAGCGACGGAAGCGAGGAGAGATTAAAGGTGACACTGGTAGTACCATCAACGGTTACGGAGAAAGGATGAGAGGTCTCATAGACCACTGCCTCCGTCTCTGGGTTGAGCAGGCGCAGGGTCGCTTTACCCGTAACATCCTTCTCACTTGTATTGAAGATGCGGGCAGAGATAGTGGCCTTGTCGCCCTCACGCACGAAACGCGGCGTGTTTGGCTGTATCATCACGTCTTTCTTTGCCACGGCCTCACCGTGCAGCATGCCACATTTCATATCTGTGGTGTGCGCCAATCCCATAAAGCGCCAGGTGGTCAGACTTTCGGGCAGGGTGAACTTCAGCGTCACCAGTCCATTCTCGTCTGTAGTCAGCTGGGGATAGAAGAAGGCTGTCTCGTTGAGGTTCTCACGCAGCTGAGGCACCGGCTCCTCTGCCCTCGCCTCATCAGCTTCTTCGATATCAGGTTGCACTACACTCTCCTTGGCCTGCATGGCATAACCGTTGGATGCGACTTCATCCCTTGCTTCTTCCATATCAGCATCCATCGCCACCCGACTGGGCATTGCCATGGCAGACTCTACACCTTTCGCCCTGAGTAGGCGACGCCCGAATCTGTTATGATTGCCGAAGCCGCGCATATAATAGTTGGACGCTGAGGGATAGACGCTCTCATCGAAATGGCTGAAGGCGAATGGTTTTACGTAGGCATTGGAATAATAATGGGATGCCGAAGCTGAGAGGCTTGTACGGTAAGACACCGTCCAACTGGCATAAGGCAACGGTAAGTAGGTATTGGGCTCCATGTACCATCCGGGGATAGCCAACTGATCGAGGCTCTTGTCATAGAGTACTGACATCAGGGCTGCATCGGCAGGTTTTCCGTCTGGTCCTGTCACTGTGAGTGTCCATTCCTCCTCTTGACCTGGTGTCAGACGGTCACGGAAGGTCTTCCAGGAAAGGGTCAGCCGTTTGTCTGGCAAAGGTTTCCGGATAGTTGCACTGTGGGTATAGTATTTGTTCTCCTTAACCCATGCGAAGGTGAGCAGCAGGCCATTGCCCCATGCTTCCTTGTAGGTGAACTTACGATTGATGAGTTCATTGCTCTTGTCGACGGAGCCTGACTCGATGCACTGCGTTCCAGAGAAAATGCTGTAGACGATATGCACATCCTTTGCTGAGGAGCCGACCTGCAACGTGACAGGCTTGCCGTCGCGAGGGAAAGAGTCGCCAGAAATCCAGAACCAGTCGTCTGTCTGGGTGGCAGGACGCTTGTCATCGAGAGAGAACACCGTGAAGTCGCGCTTCAGCGTCTCACCCTCGCACTCAGCCTCGAGCATGTGCTTGCCACTCTTCAGGTATGCGCTGGAGATGGGTAGTGAAGTATTGGATGATGCCGTGAGCCACTCACCACCATCGATACGGTAGCGCAGCTGGGCATCGATATCACTACCTGCAGCATTACGAAGATGGAAGGTCATTGCCGGATTGCTCTCGGCAAGCATTTTATCAGCAATATCTACACTGAGGGCCGTCTTTCGGTTGCCCAAAGGGAGCGAGTAAGTAGCAGTGTGCGTCTCTCCTGCCTGATCAGTGACATCAACAGAGACCACGAAGTTGTAGAACAGAGGATGGTCGCTCTCTGGCATCGCCATCGGCATGTCTACGGTGAAAGTGCCATCGTCTGCCGTCTGCGTCTCGCCTGAGGCTATCTCATCGTCGCCACTGGTAGTGGCGATATAGCCTGTGTCCCAATAACGGTTGTACGACCACCACCAAAAAGCCAGACGACGTACGACCTTATATTTCACCGTAGCCCCCTGAACGGGCACGCCTGCATAACTGCGCGCAGTTGCCTTGGCAGTGACGGTGTCGCCTGCGGCGTAGTGCTCTTTCACAGGGTCGAAACTGACCTCAAATGCAGGGCGCTTATATTCCTCTACACGGATGGAGGTATTCTGACCGTTAGCCCGTATCGTAAACATTCCAGTGAGTCCTGAGGCTGGGAGCGTGAAGTCAACAGCACATGAGCCGTAGGCGTCAGTGACGGCACTCTCGCGCTTCACCTCTTTATAATTGGCATCGCGCAACTCGAAACTGATACGCCTGTTTGCTATCGTCTGATGCTCTGTTCCGTGGAGCGTCTCATAGACGGTGAGTGCCACATGCACAGTCTGTCCCGGCCGGTAGATGGCACGGTCTGTAAAGAGACAAGTCGTCTCCTGGCGCTCCGAGGCCTCCTCGTAAGAATAGCGCGTGGTGAGATTCATCTCCGGAGAGGCCTTGTCGGTATTGGTATAGGTAAATACCTCGCGACGCCTGCCTTTGTGTTCCTTGAGGATACATTCGCCCTTGCCATTGGTCACCAGATGGTGGGTATTGTATTTGTTCCACGATGTATAGTCCTTTATGCGGAGGTTGGCCTTTGCGATAGGCTGTCCCGTGGTGGCACTCACCACCACATAGCGGATCTGGCCATCAGGCTGTTCCTCCGTGAGGGTGTAGAGATCTGTCACGTAGTACATTTTACGTTCCGTCTCTGTCGAGGGCGAGGTACTGAACTCCAGCATATACACGCCCACTGGCAGTGCTGCCAACATCAGCGAGTCTTCGTAGACCTCATAGTCTTTCTTGCCGTTACCAGTGTAATGACGTTCCACACAGGCATCGGGCAATAACGTCAGCAATGGTTTCAACTGTTTATAGTCCGACTCATTCTGAGGATTGAGTCCCAGGTCGCCATTGCCCTTCACGGCATAGACCTTCATCTTGAGCGACTGCAGGTTGCGCAGCGACTCCACCTCCACCTTTTGCTCGCGCATGGGCAGGGCAATGCGGTCCTTTATCAGAAGACTGTACTGGGGATGGGTCAAGTCGCCCACAGCATTACACAGCGAATTGATATGTGGGTACTGTCGCCACCTGTCGATGGCCTCACGGGCATAGTTCACACGCTCTGCTACAGTGAACTGCGAGAGATGACTCATCGTCTCAAAACGCTCGATGGCGATCTCTCCTGCCTCATCCAGGTCTCCATAACGCTTGATGAGCGAGTCGAGCTGTTGGAGATAGGCCGCGCCACCTTCATGGTGATGCTTCAATGCTTCCAAGGCTGTCAGGCAGGCTGCCCGACGGTTGCCTGCTGCCTCGTAATAGGTACTCAGAGGGACATAGTCGTCCAATTCATAGCCTATCACACTCAGCAGGTCGTGGTCGAAGATCTTGCTGTCAGTTCCCTTCACGACAAACGGGTTGTATGTCTCATCCTTCACCTGAGCCAGTTGCCCGCAGAGTGCAGGAGTCAGCACAGGCTTGATGTCCTGGGGGAGGCCTTCCTCCTGATCCTGCTGCCGCATATTACGGTAGTAAATCTGCCACAACACGGTCTGATAGACAGTCTTCAGCACAATGTCGTCACTGATGGCCCTGCAGCGTTTCTCCAGGGCCTCAACGGCAGGCTTTAGCGAGTCGGGGGCTACACTGGCCTGTACCTGTGCAGCCGTCAGTTCTGCCTTCAACAATTGCCCGTAGGCCTTCTCTTTCGTGGCCTTCTCCACAATCTGCAGGAGCACTTCTCGCTGCGTCTGTGGCAGGTCTTTCTGTGCAGCTTCATCAGCCTTCTTCCAAAGGGCAGAATATGTCTGTCCGAAGATTGAAAATGGTATCATCAGCAGGAGGATTAGGATGAGATTCTTTTTCATACGGTCGAACACGTTTGGGATTGAGTTTACTTAGCGATTCAGCAGATAACGCTCTGCCAAGATAGCAGCCTGACAGCCTGAGCCGGCAGCAGAGATGGCCTGGCGGAACACAGGGTCGGCACAGTCGCCTGCCACGAACACGCCTGGGATTTTAGTCTCTGGCGTACCGTCAATCTTCTTCAGGTATCCCACCTCGTCTGTATCAAGCCACTCCTTGAAGATATCTGTATTGGGCTTGTGACCAATGGCGAGGAAGAAACCGTCGATGGCAATGTCTACCTGCTGCTCGTCAGCCTCTCCCTTGCGCTTCACGAGGTGAGCTCCTTCCACACCGTTCTCACCAAAGAGCCCGAGGGTATTGTGCTCGAAGAGTATCTCGATGTTCTCGCGCTCCATCACGCGCTGCTGCATCACCTTCGAGGCACGCAGGAAGGGCTTGCGCACGATCATATACACCTTCTTGGCAAGGCCTGCCAGATAGAGGGCGTCCTCACAGGCTGTATCGCCGCCGCCTACCACGGCCACGGTCTTCTTGCGATAGAAGAAGCCATCGCAGGTGGCACAGGCAGAGACTCCCTGACCATTATATTTCCGCTCGTCGTCGAGCCCCAGATACTTCGCGGAAGCTCCGGTAGCGATGATCACCGTATCGGCAGCTATCTCGGTTCCGTCTTCTGCCGTGCATACGTAGGGGGCCTTAGAGAAGTCTACCTTCACGATACTGCCGTCACGGATGTCGGTGCCGAAACGCTCTGCCTGCTCGCGCAGGTCCATCATCATCTGGTTGCCGTCCACTCCCTGGGGATAGCCAGGGAAATTCTCCACCTCGGTGGTCTGTGTCAGCTGACCTCCGGGCTGTATGCCACAATACTCAATAGGACTGAGGTTGGCACGACTGGCATAGATGGCTGCAGTATAGCCTGCAGGACCACTGCCGATAATCAAGCATTTTGTCTGTTCCATATATTCTTTGTTGCTATTTGGTTTGTCGCTACAAAGATACGAATTAATTAAGAGTTAGGGGATAAGAATTAAGAAAAAATCGTTCTTCAGGGCCTTTTTTCTTAATTCTTAACTCTTAGTCCTTTGCTCTTCACCCAAAAATGCCTGCGATACCTCACATACCAACGGAAAAGCGTGGGAGGCAGCACGAGGGCCATCAGTACCACCGACGACATACCTACGATAGTTACCTGAGCCAGCGAATGGAGGGCAGGATGACGGGCCACGATGAGTGAACCTATGCCGATAAACATGATAAGGGCCGAGAGGAGTATTGCCTTGCGATAGGAGGCCAGCATGGGCCGCCGATGCAGGGTCTCATAGACGGCTCCCTCTGTCATGAAGATGGTGTAGTCGTCGCCCTGCCCGAAGATAAAGGTGGCCAGGATGATGTTGACGATATTGAACTGGATGTCGAAGAGCGACATGATGCCGAGTATCCACACCCAGCTGATGGCCATGGGCAGGAAGGAGAGCACGGCGAGGAACAGGCTCCGGAAGGAACACCAGAGGAAGAGGAACACAATGAGTCCACAAGCCCACCCGATATAATTGAAATTGTCTGTCAGATTGGTGAGCATCGCTCTGTTGAGTCCCTTTACGTCGATGTTCTGCAGGAGCAGTGAGGGTGGCAACTGTCGGAAATAGGTGAGCGACTGCATCTCATAGTCGGCAGCAAGGATATTGCCAAAGGCATCGAAGGAGCCCTTCGCAAAACCTGCTCGCGGAGCTTCCGCCTCCAACTGCGCCAACAGTTGCTCACGATGCGCTGCCGTCCACGACTGCCATTGCGCCAGTCGTTGCTCCTGGATACTGTCAGAGAGCAGGAACCGGGTGTCCGACTGGCCCGAGTCATCACGAGACTCTCCCAACAGAGCCATACCTGCCTTCTGCTCTTCCGTCATATAATTAATGTGATTCAAGTCGGTATCGAACTCCACCTCCCGGCTGTGATACCCTAAGTAGAGGGTGAGGAGGATGAGAGGGATTAGGGAATAGTGAATAGGGAATAGTGGAGAGTGAATAGTGGATTGTGGAGAGTGCGTTGAGCATGGTGCATGGTGCATGGTGCATGGCAAGAAATGGGGCATCCACAACAGCACGAAGAGGATGGTTCCCACAAGTAGGAAGGCGCTGAAGAGCCCCAGGTCCCTAAGGGCTACCGACTGCAGGGGTACCAGTGCCAGAAAGGCACCAACGGTCGTGACATTGCCCACCACGAGGGGCTTGGAAATCTCGCACAAGGTCTGACGGCTATCCGGTGTATGGCGCAAATGAGAGATCAGGTGTAACGGGTAGTTGACGGCGATGCCCAGGATAACGGAAGAGATGCCTACGACGATGATGGATACCTCGCGGTGCACCAGCGAGAGACAGCCTAAGGCGAAGAGCCACCCCCAGGCGATGGCGATGACAATGAGCAACAGGTTACGGATGCGGCGGAAGGTGTAGTAGAGCAGCGCCAGTATCAGTATCGCGGCTATCGATATGGACAGGATACTGTCGGTCTTGATCTGCCGGGCATTGCCTACGGCGACGACGGGGCCTCCGATGAATTTTACCGAAGCGTGGGAGGCACACTCCTGCAGGAGATCCATCACACGTGCATTACCCTTGGTATCACTGTTGCCGAAGCTGCTGTCGAGCATCACGATGGCGCGTCGCATGTCCGGCAGGAAGATATAGCCCTTGTAGATCTCGTAGTCCACAGAGGGGGCTTGTCGCATGGTGGCTGTCACGGGCGAGAAGAGGTTCAGCGGATCGCGCTCCACGGTTGTCGAGAGCAGGCCTCCCTCTGGCAACATCAGCATCTCACGGTCGGCTTGCAGCTGCCGGGAAATATAGTTCTCGGTAGCCAACAGGCTGTCCATCCTGCGATAGTCCTGTGCTTCGAGGAAATAGGGAATGTTGTCATAGATGAACTGCATCGTCTGCTCCACCGTCGACAGGTCTGCCTGCGCCACGATATGACTTACCAGACGGGCGGTGTCACGCGCCTCTAATTTCTCCACAAACTGGTCTATGGCCGTGGTCAGCACGTCGGGGTCTGCCTGAGTACTGTCGCCGGTCTCAAAGACAGCGATAATCCTGCCGGCTCCCGACACTTCCTGATAGAGCCGCAGCTGCTCCTGGCGCTCGCTGTCGAGGGGGAGAAAGTCGGAGATATCCTCACGGAAGTCGAGCCTCAGCACCAGCGCCAACAGCACCAGCGTGACACACAGCAGCGAGGCGAGGCACCATCGCCTGTGGCCCTCCATCCAGTCGTATATCTTTAATATAACATGCATAGTCTATCATGCATAATGCATTGTGTGCCCATACTCCACGGGGTTGGCATAGATACCCAGGAAGAGGTCTTTCAACTGGTCGATATCGCAAGTGTCATACCTGTCCAACTTGCTGAGTCGACGGGTGAAAGCATCGTATTGCTGCTCCGTATAGAACGCCTTGAAACGCGTACTGCCGTAACGGATGTCATGGGCGATGTAGTTGTTGGGATACAAGCGGTAGGCCGGACGTATCCTGTTGTCGATGAGTTGTGCCACGACCTTGTGGTACTCATTGTTGGTCAACCCGTCATAGTACGAGAGTTCCTCCTCGGTGATGGGCTCGCAGAACTGGATGTGCACCCGTCCCTTCTGCTGAAGGATGCCTGTGAGGATGCTATTCAGGTCCTCGCCTGGCTTCTTGGTGTATTTCGCAAATTGACTCTGGTAGAGTTCGAGGGCCTTGAGGATGTCGCACGACTCCCACTCGTAGCTGATGCTCACCGGCACGATGTGCAGGTCGCCAAGGGCCTTGATCTTGTCTTTCGGCTCACTCATACAGAACATCTTCACGATGCCCTGGTCTGTGGCATCCATACCGTCCTTCGTACGCCCGTTGCGCTGGGCTATCCACACACTCTGATGCTTCTCCTTGATGACGTGACGGATATATTCGGAGAGGTGCAGCGACGAACGGTAGAAATCCTTGATGTTGCCACCGGGGCGCTCCACCTTGAACATCTTGTTCGACTTGCCGATGTCTATCACCAGCTGGCTCACCATCAGGTTGGCGCCGAAGGTGATCTCCGTGGTGTCGAAGCCCTGTGTCACGAGGTAGTACTGCATCAGACTGGAGTCGAGCATGATGTCACGGTGATTGCTCACGTAGAGGTAGCTCTCCTCAGGACTGAGATGCTCGATGCCGTCACAGGAGAACTCACTGATGCTCTCGGCTATCACGCGCTCATTGACCATGCGCATCGTCTCCGTCTGGAAATCGTGCACATTGGTGTAGCTCGCTATGCGCTGTCTCACTTGCTCGATAGACTCGCCGGGACAGACGTAGGAGGCCAGCAACGGAAACGAGCTGCTGTTGGCAATACGCTGCATAGCTGCAGGTATCTCCTCTTCATAATAAGGACGGATATCGTCGAATTTCGGATCTCTTACCATCTCTCAATTTCTCAATCTCTCAATTTCTCAATCTCTCAATTTCTCAATCTCTCAATCTCTCAATTTCTCAATCTCTCAATTTCTCAATCTCTCAATTTCTCAATCTCTCAATTTCTCAATCTCTCAATCTCCCTCACCCACTTAATGAATCTCTCGCGCCACTGTCGGCACTCGGGGGTTCCCTTCTTGTCTGAGGCTCCGAAGCCGTGGCCTCCTGTCTTATATTGCAGATAGACATGTGGCACGCGGCGAGCCGTCAGCGCCGAGTCAAGCAGCACCGAGTTGCGGTAGTCCACCACTGGGTCGTCCAGGCAGTTGACGAGGAACACGGGAGGGCATCCCTCTGGCACGTGCCGCTCCAGCGAGAGCGAATCGCGCAGCACCTTGTTCCTCACCCTACTCTCCCCCAGCAGTGCCCGCCGCGAACGCTTGTGTACACAGGCCTCAGTCATCGTCACCACTGGGTAGATGGGAGCGATGAATGCGGGCCAGTCGCTACGGTCGAAGACGACTGCCGACGACATGACCAGATGCCCCCCTGCCGAGAAGCCCATCACCCCTACCCTCGTGCTGTCGATGCCATATTGCCCGGCATGACTCCTCACGTGGCGCAGGGCATCACGCAGGTCGTCCTGGGCGTCTGGGTAGCGGGTGCCTCGGAAGATATATCTGTAACGTGTCACGAAGGCCGGCACCAGTGCCGTACGGTAGCGCAGCACGAAGGCCGTGATGCCCTGCTGTTGCAACCAACGGGCCACCACACGTCCTTCCGTCTCCATGTCGTGCCAGAAATAGCTGCCACCGGGACACACGATGACGGCCGTATTCCCTGTGCCCTCCGCCACAAACGGCGTCAGGCGCTTCTCTATGGGGTTGCCACCCCACGCCGTGGCAGAAGCAATCAGCAACACCACACCTATTATATATCTCAATCCCTTAATCTTCAATTTCTCAATCTCTCAATTTCTCAATCTCTCAATTTCTCAATCTCTCAATTTCTCAATCTCCACATACCTCCGCCGCATCTCTCGCGCCTGTGCCATCGTGTCGCCCATAGCCTCCAGTTCCCGGCGACTCACGGGCTTGCCCACCTCCACACTGATCGTGCCCTTGTTGAGGTGATAGGTACCCTTCTTCAGCACGCGCCCCGGACCGTCGAGATACATGGGCAGCACCTCCAGTCCCAGCTGTTCCGCTATGTAGAAGGCTCCCTGGTGGAAGCGCTGAATACTGCAGTCCTTCGAGCGCGTACCCTCCGGATAGACGGCTATCGAATAGCCGCGAGCCGCCAGTGCCCGCAGCCTGGGCAACAGTTCGTCGATGCCTTCCCTGACGGGATAGTACTCCGCATGGCGTATCAGGAATCCGTAGAAGAAATTGTTCCACACCCAGTCGTTGGTCAGGAACACGATCTTCGGCGTGAAGATCAGCTGACAGACCAGGTCGAGGTGCGACTGGTGGTTGCTGATTACCACGCGGGGCTCAGACCCGATCATCCCCCCCTCACAGGAGGGGTCAGGGGAGGTCTCTCCCTTCACCACGAACTTCACCCCCGGTATCCCATGGCCGAGCATGATGAACCGCGCTGCACGCCAGATGAGCCTGTGCAACTTGTCTGCCGTCTCCAGCTCCCGTTCGGTCTTGGGCACCTCATAGTCGCCGCGCCACTTCACGTAGAGCCACACCAGCGGGTTGATCACCAGCAGCATCAGCACACTGAACACCAACAGCGAGTAGGCCGTGCGCAGGAACGTCGTCAAACCTCGCCACAGACGCAGGGGCAGACCGTAGACCACTGCCAGGAGGCACAGCACCGTGTTGAGCAGCGAAATGCGGGCGAAATCCTTGACCGGTCTGAAGTGACTCACGCGCTCCTCACGTGGAGGATAGTAGACACCGACCTCAACAGGCACCAGCTCCGTGCCGTGCCACGAGGCCAACACCAGCAGCTCCAGTTCTGCCTCATAGCGCGAGGTGAGCAGGCGGAGCCCCCGCAACCTGCGAAGCGGATACAGTCTGTAGCCCGTCTGCGTGTCAGGCAGCCGGCGCCCCGTCTGCACCCAGAACCAGAAATTGGAGAACTTGTTGGCAAACGTACTGCCCTTGCTACGCTCCACACCCTCCAGTCGCCTCGACCCAACGATGAGAGCGCCAGGGTGCAGTCTGAGGGCCTCTGTCAGCAGGGGGATATCCTCGGGATAGTGCTGCCCGTCGCCGTCGAGCGTCACGGCGTAGTCGAAGCCCATGGCCATCGCCTTCAGGAACCCTTCCCTAAGGGCGATGCCCTTGCCTCTGTTACGCTCCAGGGTGACCACGGTGATGCCCTCGATGGCAGAAAGAATGGTGGGCGTGGCATCCGTAGAGCCGTCGTCCACTACGATCACATCCTGACACTGCGCCAGCGTCCGTCTGACCACGTCGCCGATAGTCCCGCCGTTGTTGTACGTCGGTATCACCGAGCAGACAGTCCGCTGCCGCGCCGTCTGTTTCTGCTGCCTTCCGTCGGCTGTAGGTGTTGTCACTTAAACAGGCTGTTCAAATACTCTACGTCGTACATCTGGTCTGCGGTGAGCTTAGGCATGCTGCATCTTCGCCTTGCTCTTCTCTATCAGCTCAGTCACTTCGGCAGGTATCTGCCCGTACATGGCCACAGTCCCTGCCAACAGCAGGAACAGGGTCGTCAGGATGGTCTTCTTCATTGTCATATCTTCTATATATTCGGCCGCAAAGTTACGAAATAATACTGACCTGACAAAGTGATTTTGGAAGATTAACGCAGTTCGCCCCATAAATAAAGGCAATTCGAGGATAATAGGGGAAAGTCCGCAAAAAGTGCTGTCGCCTGAAATGGCCTGTAGCCTGTCGTGTACTATATGCCACGCGGGATCGACGATTTTGCTTTTTATAACTGATGCGGTGCATCCAGCAGTTCTTCTTTCCATTTCTTTCATCAATAAAATCGGTTCACCTTTCTTAATTCCATGATGTATTTATCTTTTTGCCTTTCTTGTCGTAGATCTTGATCCATCTGCCTTCACGACAGGTAAACGTATTGCCGGCCACGCCGATGACCTCTCCTACAGTCTGCTTTGAGAGTGTGCATATCTTCTTGCCATTGATGTCGTAGGTCTTCACCCAAGCCCCATCTACAGCCACGAAGAAATCACTGCCCCAGCCGACCACCTCGCCAACTGTGCTTTTCGACAGCGTGGTGACCTTCTTCCCAGCCTCATCATACACCTGATACCAAGCCCCGTCGGCCTTGATATACGATATCTGCTGGGCGTTGGCAAACATAGAAAAGAGTGCCGTAAGCATTAATAGTATTATCTTTTTCTCCATAAATGGAGACTCCTTCAGTTGATTGTAAATAGTATTCATATTTTAATATTCTTCAATTTGAATATAGGGAAAGTTCTGACGGACGTGCTCTATCAACTGCTGGAAGGAACCGTCAGTCTTGTCGTAGTATGCCTTTAGTTCCTGGTACGCACTGTCATTGTACATATCAAGAATCTGCTTGTTTGCTTCTTGTCTATTCATTGCTTATTATTTTCTTAATTCCATAAATTAGAGTCCCCTGATCTAATTTGTAAAAATCCAGGATAAGTTTGGAATCCATAATCTGTTGTTTTTAAAAGTCTGATAATAATATAGTCACTTCACAGGAAAAATTCAATTCACTCCGCTTTCTTCATTTCGATGTTCAAATTCTCGTAGCGTTGGCGGAGTGCATAGAGCAGAGGCTCACCCTTATTGGCTTCTGTTTTAAGGATGAGGTGGTCTGGGGTTGGCTGCTCCATGCTAAGGATGTTACCTTCATAATGTGGTGAACCAACGAGCTTTTGCATCACAGAACTGAGTGGCACAAACATACCAAGCTCATTGCCGGGCGTGCCAAGACGTTGACATAGATTGTCAACCATTGTGTGGATATCGCCGAGTGTTCCTGCATCGCCTTTTAAGGTGTATTCGAAATCATGAGGGTCAGCATCTTCCCGATAGTCATTGGCGTCAAACTCCTCACTTGCCAGTTTCATGTATTCCGCAGTTTTGACGTAGTCGACAAAGATGCCGTTGGCCTCGTCGCCATAGGCATATTTGTAACCCATGTGCTCTGCGGCCGTCTTGTTGCCTTTGTCGCAGAGTTCTTGAAGAATGACAGGGTCATCGATAAAGATTGCCGCCTCTTCGTCTCCCTTTTTAATTCGCTCCAGCAGCAGTTCCTGGTTATCGTCTATTTCAGAGCAAAGCTTCGTAAGTTCTTCAACGATGATGTGATCCTTTTGTTCCATGACCATTTGAATCAGACGTTCTTCCTCACCTTCGCTCTTCTCGAAAGTGGAACCCTCGACTTCCTCATAACGAAGAAGTTCCACTTCCTCATTGGTATCTTCGTCCACAAACGTCTCCGTCCAGTATTTATACTTGTGGTGCATTCCATGAAGCAGACAGTAGATGGCGCAGACGTCTTCCCGCTCCTCAACCTGCTTCATTAGCCATTCCTTGTCGGTGGGTTCTATCAGACTGAAATATCTTGCTGTGTCACCATTCAGCAGCATTTCGGTAGCAATCTGTGGACAATAGTCTTCGCCATTACGTGCCCGTTTGATGACTTCAGCAGCATTTTCCATCGGGTGAAGAAGCAAATGACCGATACTATCTACCCACTCCATCGCATCGAAGTAACCTTCACCCGTTATTGCCACCAATCCGCGATCCACCATTTCTTTAGTGGTGCGTCCGTCTTTTGCCCTATAGAACTCCTCAACAGTCGTACATAGCTCATACCCATCATAAGCATATACCGCAATCTCCACTTCAGGATGTGAGCGGCTGAGGTGCTCTGCCATTTCCTTACACATCCTGTCGAGTTCATCATGTTTTTCTTCCTCGGTCCGTCCATCTTTCAGTTGCTTGTATTCCAATTGAACCTCCTCGCCTTTTCCGTCAGTATATGCGACAAATTTCCATAGAGTATATTGCTGCCATTTGCCATCGGCGATGTTATAGTTCCACGCTTCTTGTCCCCACCAGTCTTGACGCTCCATGTCCACATCGGTGAACTCCTTGATTACACTTTCTGCTATGGGGTCGAAGTCAAGATGTGTTCCGTGGTGCCCATAATCGTGCCAGATGATATTGCCCTCTTCTTCTTTCATCTGAAGTCCAACGAACTGATCATCCTCCGATAGATCTTCGCCTAACAGTTCCAAACTCCTTTCGCGTACCTGCTGCTTTACATAAGTTGCTACTTTATTAAAGTCCTCATGATGTTTCAGAATAAGGACTGTTCCATGACTTTCGCTCATATTGTGAATATTTTAGTTGTTATTTGTTCTACAATTATAATATGGTCACTTCTCTCGAAAAATTCAAATTATTCCGCCATTTCTTTCAGTTTTTGCCACACCTTCACCATTGCCCAGGTGTCGAGTTTGCAGTAGTTGAGAAGGGCCTGCCTGCTGGCTTTTGCCTCTTCGGGCTCCATGTCTTTGATGCGGGGGAAAATGGTCATCGCATCACCGCCGTTCTGGCAACGGTCGTCGAGATTATGGTAGTCCAATTCTGGATCATAGGGGAAAAG
>ODAI012316155.1_pt1 | contig 24342 bp, 65 predicted proteins | sample 1539321 | NCBI WGS metagenome assembly ODAI01 (sample SAMN02144231, study PRJEB22623) | gut metagenome | biome: sheep rumen | host: Ovis aries | place: New Zealand | reverse complement strand
GCTTACCTGAAGTTCTACCTTCTTCATCAAACTTATATAACTTAAAATCTGCAGTACCATTTTTGATATTAAGCTTCATTTGATTAATTAAGTCTTCTAATAATTGAGCAGATAATTCTTCTTTATCTTCATCATTTAATTGTCCTTGTAATAATTTCTTATATTTAGAAAAGAATTCACGAGAATAATGAATATCTACAAGTTGTTTACCTTTTTCTGTTAAAGTATTCATAAACTCATCTCGTGATAATTGCTTATATCCTTTGCCTTGTAATTTCTTATGAATAGCATGATCCCAAAAAAATACACGTTCTCCGGCTTTATCAAATTCTTCTGAGCTCCAATATCCTAAAGGAACAACTTCACCTTCCTCTTTACCATATATTTCTCTCCATTGCTCAATACGCTTCTCTGGGTGTTGATCTGTATATCCAACCTTAACTGCTGAATCTACTTTATCTGTGGTAAATGCATATATAGTTGGTCCATTAGGTCTTATAAATTCTTGAACAAATTCCTTGACATTATCTTGTTCATTATTCATTATTTTGTCAAGAATACTAGTACCCTCAATAACTTTTTGAGCTTCTTGTTTAGGTCTTCTACCTTCAGTTAAATATTGTCTTATAGAAATCATTTAATAATTCTTATATATAATATAGTGTATATATAAAAATATTAAATTATTCTATAAATATAAAAAAGCCTCCCAAAATATTTTGAGAGGCTTTAATAAAATGATATTTAAAGAACTAATTTATCGCAGGTACAATTCATCCATAACCCATCCCCAATCATATGCGCAAGCATCTCGATTATACTTTTTAACCGCATTAATTTTATCCTCATCTGAAAGTGTATCATATCCTGGAATAACATATCCAAATCCATAGCTTGGTAAATTAGTTCCTTTCGCATAAATTAATCCACCAAGAACTGGAATCTTTTTACCTGTTGCCTTTTCAAGACGTCTCAATGTCTTATCAGCAATATCAAGAATACGTCCCATACGAGGAGATTTATAACCTACTGCTTTAGCCAGCTCTTCATAGGTATGTTTCTTGTCCCAAGAAGTTTGAGACCAACGAATAAGTGTTCTAAGAACTGCAGGAATTACCATCTGTTCCTTGTTCAAACCGCTAATATTGAAGTGACGCTTGTTGTTAATAGTCTTCTTCATAAATCTTATTTGCGATTACCTATACATCGACGAGGTTTTAAATTAAGTATTTTATTTATTTTATATATTTATATAAGTTAATTTCTAATATCCATCCAAATCACGTTTACCATCACGATATCCTTCAGAATATCCTGAATTGTAAAGTCTTCGTGCAAACTTGCAAATTTCCGTATCTTTATCTTTGATATGACTTTTAAGTATTTTGTCAAGTTGCTTTACAAATGCATCTATTGCTTTTGTTTGTGAAAATTCCATATCTATAATAAATTTATGACTTCATTCTCTTATTGAGTTCATTAATCAAATCTTCAGTAGATACCTTAGATAAATTTACCTTACGCTTTGGAGTTTCAGGAATTGGATCATTTGGCCCAAGACCCATATTAGCTCGTATATTAGCTTCTTCAAATTCCTTCTTCCACTTGCTAAATGAAGTCTTACCGGTCATAATATCTTCCATAAGATTCCGCACATCGTTATGACTCAATCCCCAAGCTGATCCATACCACTTGCAATATAGATTTTCCATCTTCTTCATGAGGTCATTATACATTTCGTTATGACGCCACCAAGCCATGTTTCGGTACTTCGGAAGATAATTTTGTTCGTTATTCATATTCTTAATTATATTTGTTGTTAATTGAATTTAAAGCAATTTCATATTCTCCAGGAAAAAATAATGAATCTATACTTGATCCACCATTGAATCCATGACCTTTGTTCCATCTATCAACTTTTTCTTTCCAAGCTTCGTCTTCAGTAACATCTTCAGCAAGATTATCAGTATGAAGCAACCACCAAAGATTCTCCATTGCTATCTTACGAAGTTTCATACAGTTTTCTAAAGTAATTTCCTTAGTTCCACGCTCTTTTGGGTCAATAGATATCCAATGGCAAAATTCGGTTATCTCTCCAAATAATTTCTTGCCATTATAAACTTGAATTTTACGTTTACCATATTTCTTATTAAGTTTCTTAATTGCTAATTCCATATTATTTTTTGTTTATTTAATTATATATACAATATAGTAAAGAAACTTAAAAAATTCAAATATAGTTTAATTTTCTAAAGAAATTAAATGAATTTAGAAATATAGTTAAAAAAATAAAGCTTCTCAAAAAATTAATTGAGAAGCTTCTTTTTATTAAATATATTCTTTTATTTAAATTGTGCTAATTTTTTACCAGGTATAAAATATTCGGAAGTTAAGTTTTCTCCTTCCCATGTAACAGGATAACCCTTTTTTCTTCCTTTTACTACTGAGAATAATAATTCTTTATTATTCTTAACGGCATCTACAACTGCATCATGTGATATAAACTTTGGAGTATGATTCTTTTTAGAAACACAAATGTAATATCCATTTGAGTTAAAATTGACAAGTGAACCAAGAGAAATTGCTCCTAAATGTATTGTATTAGATATCTTAATATCTATAAAACAAATAGGTTTATTATTTTTATCAAGAATAATAATATCTCCATTTTTTGCATCAAAATCAGCTTTTTCTTTATCAGATAAGGTTTCCCATTTTGAATTTGGATTAATCAATGCATAATATTCTTGTGTACCTAAAGCTTTATATTCAGTATTTGAATTGGTAAAACTATCTATAAATTGTTGTTCATTTTCTTTTGATTTGTCAAACCTATTTGGATCATCATCATTAATCTCTTGAAGTTTAGAATAATCAACGTGGCGAGTTAATTGATCACAAATTTTATAAATATTTGTAGGAACCTTGGAATCAAATGTTTTAGATTCTTCAAAAATATAATTTTGTAAAGTTTTCATATAATATACTTATTTATAAATTTATCAAGATATATATAAAAATAATTTTATCCAAAAATACTTATAATTATTCTTCTTTCTGTGTTAACCCAAGTTCAAAGAAATACTTTGCGAACTCAACCAACTCATTTGTCACCTTTTCAGGAATAGGATAGACACCTTCATTATCATTACCATTAAATAAATCTTCCATATAACAATATAAGTTGGAAAGGCTATCTATTCTATTTTTTATTTCTTCCTTCAAGTTTACCTCTTTTACTTTAAGGTTATTTAATAGAAGCATTAAATGCTGACATTCAGACATTCTTATTTCAGATTCTATGCTATGAGAATTAAATTCTTTTTCTTTCCAATACTCATATCTTTTCTTTATCTCTGGTAGTATGTCGGATTTTTTAATGTATTGTTCCATAATTAACCTTTTCTTTTATATATTTTGTCTCCAATCTTAAATGATAATTTCATCAAGCATATTGTTAATATTGGATAAATTATTATACAATTAATAAGAATCAATATAAAATGAACATCTGTACTTATTATATCATTTAATCTCAAATTCAATATAAAATGCATAAGCCATACAAAAATTGCTGATGCTATTATATATCCACATACACCACAAATACATCCTATTGCTTCTTCATTATCTTGAGGATTCAAATCAGGAATATCATCTGGATCATAAGATGCCCAAGGATTGATAAATATCATAATCTATAATAACTGTTTTATATTTTAATCAAATGAAGAAGGATATATGTATTCTCCATATATTTTATGATTAATAAACTTACACATTGAAATATTAAAATGAGTAACCAAAATTGCTGGATAATGACTTGGCTTTCCAAATAGAATATCTTTAAAGTCTTCTTCTTGTACATAATTATTATCTTTTATATATGATAAATAATCTTCTTCATTATTCAACAATACAGTAGCTATCTCATGCTCATTTTCTTTTGATGTTAAAATTTTGTACATAATTATTTTATTTTAATAATCTCTACTTTATTCCCAAGTTACTTTCTTTTCTAAATATCCTTTTCCTTTACATCGTTTGCATGTTTCATATTCCCAATAACCACCCATAGTGCCTTCCCAATGTTCACGTTCAGGAACATAAATAGTTTTCCATTTCCCCTTTCCATTACAATCTGGACAAACTATACGTGTTCCATCTAAAATCATTTCATGATGTTTACAATCCTCTTCAGAATTATATTCCTTTCCATCTTTTGCTATATAAACTTTATAGCTTTGTGGCACCATTTTTGTTCTTACTTCGGTTCTCATATTATTCCCAAATACACATTTTTTCTAAATATTCCTTACGTTCTTTCCAATATTCTGAACGTTGTTTGCAATCTTCTTCCAAATACCAATCCATAAATTGTCCATAAGTTTGAAACATATTCTTAAATTTCTCTAATGCTTCTTTAGAATCTACAAATATTGGATGATTATTGTTAAAAGAATCATTTTCATTATATCTATATGAAGTAAGACAATTAAAAAATCTTACTGGTTGAATCCATTTAGTACTATACTTATGTACTGTTCCAAACTTAATTAAACCCCATAACCATTTATGTTCCTTATAATAACGCAAATCTTGATTAGGATTAATCCTATATTCCAATACATGACTATCACCACTACCAAAAGGAACTGCTCGTAAATCAATTTTCAAATTCTTCATATTATTCATTTTAATTTAATCATTTTTTAATTATTTCAATTTTATATAACCCAACCAATTTCACTTACAGTATTACCTTCAAAATCTCTAATAGTATATCCTCTAATCGGATCAACATCAACAATTTCTACTTCAGTTCCAATCTCAAAATATCCCCACATACAAGTATGAATCTTAGTGGTTTTAACTAAATCTTTGAGATTTTTTTTCCTATTATCAAATTTAACAAATGCCATATCACAAAAGGTTTTGTTCGTGTAAATTCTCTATCATAGCAACACAGGCATCAATAGGATTGTTATAATAGTCACTTATAATAGCTTTATATTCTATATAAGTTTGACATGCCCATCCTTTTGGTGTCTTAAACACTGCTCCACGATCTAAAACATCCATCAATGCAGTAAGACTCCAACAAGGAATTAGAAAGCTCGGAGTTGGACTTATATCATAAAATTCATCAAACCTACCATAAGGAGTCATCAAAGGTGGCATTTTATTTCTTGTATTAAAACACATATCAGCGCTTTCAAATGATAGAAACTTTGACAAATCCTTTGACTGTTTTAAATCTGTACAGTTTTTCATCTCATTTCTATTTTTAATCAATTTTCAATTTCATTAATAATATTTTTTAATGTTGATGCAAAACTTTCAACCTTATCAAAAGGATGATATGTAGACTCTTCTAAGTATTTCGCATATGCCTTCATTTCTACTTGAAGCTCTTGTAGTTTCTCTAATATTTCTCTATTCATTTCTTCGGAACAATTTTAAAAGTTCTTGGACCTTGTTTAATTTCAATATTCAAGAGCTTGAACATCTCAATAGGAAACGCATAACGGTAAACTACGAAATGCTTGTTATGACGATGCTTGCCACGCTTGAAGACCTCAATATTATATCCATAGACCGTAGTATTATTTGTTACATAAGAGTTCGTCCATGCTGAACCAAAATTAGATGAATAACAGAAGCATCCGCTAATTGATTCACGAAACCGGGCTTTAGCATCTTTAGTCGTTCCCCACCCAGTTAGAATTGTCGGTTTGATTCCAATTGTAAATTTCATATCTTTTTGTTTTTTAAATTAATTATATTTAGAATATAGTAAAGAAACTTCAAAAATTCAAACTATATTAAAAATATTTCTTTAACAATAGCCATGCCTAATATCATCTAGTATTTCATTATACCATTCATCATATTCTTTCTTGGAATTAAATCCTTTTTGCTTCCAATATGGGATTTTCTTGTTCTTCTTAACTTTTGATTGCTTTGTTTTTTCCATATTTTTACAATCTAAACTTAATTATCTATTTCTTTGTAAACTTGTAATAAGCTGTGCCATTTTCACCCCAATCTGGTTTATCATAATCAACATACCACCCAGCTTCTCTATATAGATCTTCAAAATCAAGCCAATGTTTATCAAAAACAGTATAACGTGATGGCTTATCATCATCAGGATCATTACTTGAAATAATACTCATTATTTCATTTTGTATAACAATTGCTTCTTTTCCATTCCATTTTTCTGTAATTAGCTTATTAACTGCTTTAATAACAAAATCAGGAATGACATGCTTAACTTCATCTGGTGTAATTGGTTTAATCATAAATATCTACATTCATTAAATAAACTTCATTTGTCAAACTATCAACTTTTGCCTGCAGAGAATCGTTTTGTTCAGTCAAATTATCAATCTTACGATCTAGTGCTTTATTATCAAACACATTAAAAATAAGCATAAATGCACAAAAGAAAAGTAAAACTCTGTTGAAATTGATGTCAAACTTTGTCATAATTGTATTTAAAATTTTTATTTATTTTTCTTGTTCATTTTTAGCTATTTGCTCTACAACCTTCCAAATAATCTTATTAAGAGTAGAAGGTTCATTATCATTAATATAGAACTTATATGATTTATCTATATCCCAATAGCAGCTTGTTGCACCAGGTATTAAACCGGCATACTTACCATTCTCATCCCAAGCAATAAGATTCTTTTTAATTCCAAAGTAAATGTAATTCTTTAGTGTCAAAACTTTCCAACAAATGGTAAGTCTCTCAATAAAACTGGTAATGATCTTCATATTCTTAATTATTTATTAATTATATTTAAAATATAGTAAAGAGACTTCAAAAATTCAAACTATATTAATTTTTGATAATAAAGTCCTTGCCGATTAAATACGTCAATATCATTTTCAATATCCATGTGTGCCCCAAGAATCATTACCCAATCTTCTAATGGGACATTATTCTTGAGTAAATCATAAACCTCTTCGAAAAAATATTTTCCAATTAAATCAATAAAATGCTGGTCATATCCATAAATAAACTCATTATATGCTTCTTTCTCATTAGATATGAACATAGATGTCGCAAATCCATGTAGATGATTATTTCTAACAAAATCCGAAGCATAACACCAAATATAGACAACTCTCTTGGCATGAATCAAATGAACATTATTCTCATGTAATACGTATGTTGAATAATCATCCTTTGGGAAATATAAGCCATAAGAAGATCCATGTCCAAGAAACACTAAAGTATCTTCCTCGGTGCTTATGGCATTATCAACCATATCTTCCAAATCTATGGAGTCTTTAGTTAACTCAATAACCTTTGCATTCAGATTATTAAAAACAGAACGCAAAGGTATAGAATCTGGATCTTTCCAATTACAATATATAATAGTCATTTTTGATATTTAATGATCATCAAATTAATAAGTAGAAATTATATAATCAAACAACTTCTTAGGAATAATATACTTACGTCGTGCCATGTAATTATATTCTCCAGTATAATATAATGCTATAGTATCACATAAATCCTCGATATCATGAGCCGAAGAAATATTATCAATATTAATATTAGGAACTAATTTATTCAAATGATAATGATAAGCTTCCTTAATAACTATATTCTTAGCTTCTTCAAATGAGATCATAATATTCAATTAAAATATATCATTAATATATCCTTCATACCACGGTCCATACGGAAGTGTAGGATATTCATCGGAAGTATGGTGAAACATCAAGTAAACATTAGGCCAATTGAAATCAAAGATTTCTGATTGCAAATCCCCATTCTTGTCAAAATAGACCTTCTCAATCTTTCCATTCGGATATCGTGAGTATTGTGTATCTCCACACATTAGTTTCAAATATCCATTCTGAAGCTTATTGAAAACTTCTTCATGAGTTAACTGACCTCTCTTGAAATCTTTAATTATTACTCCCATATTGTTTAAATTAATTACATATTCAATATAGTAAATAGACTTCAAAAATTCAAATATAGTTAAAATTATTTAGTAAGAACTTTAATAAATATTCTAAATAAAAAAACTAAAAATATAACTGCAAATAATAAACACCATAATGGCCATAGAAATAACCAAGTCAATCTACAAATAATTCGCATCCAACGTTTCTTAAAAATCTTATAAAATTTTTCATTATCAAAGAAAGCGTTAAATGAACAAAATATTGATAAGCCTAAAAATATATAAAAAATTACATAAAACCACATTATAACTTACTTTCCTTTAATTTATATCCAATTTCTAATCCCTTCTTATATGCTTCTTCTGATGATACTGAAAATGGTTTATCTCCAAAGATAGGGTGTGAACATTGATAAGTCTTATAGATTATGTCACAAGTTTCTTCATCATAATAACCTGCAAAATATCCAAAATTAGACTTTGCTATTTCCGTAGCTTTATCCCAAGAATAATGGTTATCATTGGCAATACAATTAATATACTCCTTAAAAAATTCTTTTGCTTCATAAGAATCTGTCTTTGCAAGGCGAAGTGCTTCATTGAATACTTCACCCATTGTCTTATAAATCTTACCTCTATATTCCATATATTTTTTTTATTAGTTAATATTACTCATTTTCTCTAAAATCCATACAACCGCTCATTCCATCACATGGAGTATTTGACCAATAGATATATGTGTTTTGTCTTTTGCTCCACCTTGAATGTTCTCCACTAAAACATCTTTTTGAATGCTTATCAAAATATTTGCATCTTACACATAAACCGGTTGTTATATAATCTTGTTTCCAATTATATACATTTAATAAATTCTTTTGGGATATAATAAATATAAAGATACCTATTGCTATTATAATCCAAATTGTTAATTCTATTGAATTCATTTTTAATTATATTTTTCCATTAATCTTTTATAAGTTTCTTTATTAATCAAATCAGAAAATTTATTTTCTAATGATTCATATTTAAAGTAATCATCTAATCCTCCGGTTTCAATATCATATCCATCAATCTCAGAAACTATTTTTTTATTTATTGATTTCGTCTTTGGTGGCTTTACATAATTAATAGCATTTTTGCCATCACCCCATCTATATTGAATCCATCCTTCATATTCTTCAATCCCATCAAATTCATATTCATCTGGACAAACATTTGTATCTCTGAAAAAATAATCCAATATATAAACTGAATTATTGATGTGTTTTGTATTTTTTATGACATTAATAGATTCACTTGTACTAATACGTTTTGATACATAAAATCTAAATCCATATCCACCAACTTTAAGACATTTGCAATCGTGCATATCAAGGATTATATATCCCCACCAACTACGATTATCAGAGAAATCATATATAGTCTTTATTCGTTCTGATTTATTCATTCTATTTTTCTTGCTTGCACCAATAAAGAACTCTTTCTTTTCAATCGGAAGTTTATGAGTTTTATACATTGAATCCAATTCTACAGATTCATCCATACAATCTTTCCAATTATCATATTGAGAAATAGATATTGAAATAACTTTAGAATCCGTAAATGTATTGAAAATCAAAATATACCTTTTGGTTGGTTTCCAATTATCTTTTCTATTATACCAATATGTTGTTATTTTCATTTTTCTTTATCCTTTCTAAATGATGTTTTCAAATCAAATCCATGTGCAAGTATTTTGATATTATTAGGTTGAATCTTAGGACCATCAGGATAACCAAACAAATCGGTCATAATTTCCTTTCTGATTTCTTTATTGTAAGGTTCACAAATATCAATAAAATTATTTGCTTCTTTTACTAAAGCATCAATCATATTATCGGGCATCCCAGTATATCCAGGTAAAATATCCCAAGGACGCATCTCAATATTTATTTTTTGAGTTTCTCCATTTCTAGTATAATCTATAGGATATTCAAAATGATATTCAGTACTTCCTAATTGAATATCAAAAAACTTAATTGTACATTTTTTTTCAACTTTTATCGAATTATGATATTCACGTTTATAGTAATAAAATCCAAGCTTAGATTCATATTTTTTAGTTTCATAACTATAATGACTATGCTTATTGTTTTGTTGAATTTGATCTAAAGCATGAATACGTACCTTTGAATCAACCCTAGGGTTCTTTGGAGGAATTTTATCAACATTCTCCATCTTATAATATTTTATTCCATTCCTACTATAAAATATCTTTGTTTTTATTTTAGGCATAATATTATTTATTTTTTAATGCTTTATAAACTTCTTTAAAATTTTCTTCATAAAATGGAATATCTTTGCGATTATAAATTGTCATTTGTTCCAAACAATCTTCCCATTCAGCAATTGGCTCTATAATATAACCACCTTGATAATCTGGAATTACATTTGCAATTTGAAATACACTTTGATATTGTGGTTTACCGTTTTCATCAGGTCCTACATATATTGGATCACAAATTGATTTGGGAGTTACAACAATCCCATATCCGGTTTTCCTAAATTGGTCATTCAAATACCATTTAGCACAAAAGAAATCCAATTTTTCACAAATAGTTATAGCTGGACCATTTTCAATATAGTCCTTCTCATCTTCATATTCACAACAATTAAATAAACCACTAATACTCATAATTTATTATTTTATATTTTTTTCAATTTACAACCTCTAAATGTCTTTAAACCTTTTGCTTCTGGAAATAACTCATAAAATCGTTTCCAAACACTATTAGATCTCTTTAATGATGGAACCCTAATTGAAGTGATATGTCCAGTATGTCCTCCTGTATTATAGACAAATTTCTGATTATCTTTATTTACAATTCGTTTTTGATAACCGCTCCAATTACTATATAGACGTCTACTAATATTCTTACGTCTATTCTTTTCAATCATTTCAATAGCTTTCTCCAATGGAATCAAATTATCATTATCATCAAAATAAACTTCCCACATCATATTGTCCCAACAATATTTTCGAAGTTCTTTATTAGTTAAAGTAGTTAAAGTTGAAATCTTTTCATATTCTTCTTTACATGTCTTGATATAGTTATCAAAATATTTATTTTCCTCATTAATATATTGTTCAAGAGTTAAATTTGATCCTCTAGCATAACTATTAATTCGTTCTTTTCTTCGACAAGATTTATATATATCTTGTTGATATCCTTTATTTTTTCTCATATAACTTTTCATTTTCTTTTAGCCAAACCACCATTTCATATGCTGCATCAACGGCATTGTCCGCATAAAATTCCATATCAAATTCTACATTTCGACAACAATAATTTGTACTCAATGGATTTGGAGTTGAAACAATACATTTTGGTATAAATTCCATTAATCTAGAAAGACTCCAAGCAGGAATTTTTTCTGATTTTCCATCTGTAATAGAAGGAAATATATCACCAGGTAGCTTATTCTGAATAAACTTAAATCGATCTCCATTTTGAATTGGAAGATCCAAAACCGTAAGGTCAGCAGTATTTATATCAATCCCAAGTTCTATAAATTTCTTACATTGGTTGATATCAGTACAAATTTTATTCATATTATTTAATTTTTATATCTATATTTAAGATAGTCTAAATATATAAAAAATTCAAATATAGTTAAAAAATTAATTCTTAAATTAAATTTTCTAATACATACTTCAAAGCTGATTCAATAGCTTCTTCATAATTTTCTTTATAGATATGAATACCATAAACTCCAAAAGATTGCAATACTATTTCCACATCATTTTTTATGTCATATAAGACCGCTTCATACCCGTTTTCTTTATCAGGATATATGGTGATACAGATATTGTGGTTTTTTCTCAACCAAGCCATTGCCACTTGGTGAGTTGGACAAGCTGCTAAATTACGACCATCATATACTTTACTATTATGAACAGATTCTCCATATTTTTTATTTGACAAATAACCGGTATTTGGTGTCTCACAATCATAAAAATAACGACAGTATTCATCAAATCCTTTCTCTTTGAGTAGCTTCGCTACTTCAAATGAAACATAAGCTTCTTCTATCATATTATTTAATTATTTTTTTAAGACAATATTTTAATGCTTGTTCAACTGTTTCCTCATAAGAAGGAAAACCTTTCCTTAAAGGATTCTCATAATAGTTATCACCTTCCCATAAAGAGAAATAACAACTTGTATTAGAATAAGGTTCAATAACTATAAAAATATTATGTACCTCTCTCAACCAACCAATTGCCATTTGATGGGTTGGAGCAGTACACTCAAAATAATTTTTTGTTATGTCATTGTAATTAGAATTACGAATACTATCATATCTATTACACTTACACAAATCACTATAAGATGTATAGACCATCGATAATTCTTCATCAAATCCTTTTTCTTTAAGAAGTTTACTGACTTCATAAGAACAATATGCTTCTTGTATCATAAATTATTTATTTCTGTTTATAAGTTTCCAGTGTATCTTGCTAGGTCTTCACAAACACCACAATAGCCTATGTAAGTATAGTCACCACATAATTCTCCTTGCTTATAATACCAATATTTTGGAATTTCCTTTCCACACTTAACGCATTTCATAAATTTCTATTTTGTTACATTATACATTCCTTCAGGCGCTTCAAGAGCTAAACCCATAGGAATTAAACCACGATAGTCAAACATTTTCTTGTTTAGCCAATCAATATATTTTGGTATATTTTTATCATACGATGCTAATCTACCATAATCATCTATCCAAGCAAATTCCAGACTTTCAATTCTTTCCTCCTCCGTCATTGAAGACATCGAGCGAAGATAAGGTTTTATAATTATAAATTGTTGTGATAATAAATCAATATCACCACCAGTAATAATTATATTATAATCATTACCATTGACAATATGTATTAAACCTATTACTCTGTAAGGTAATCTCCCACAAATATCTTGGAGTAATAATTGTTTTTCTTGTGTCATAGTTGTTGCTCTTTTGATTTATAACAATAACCTAATATACAAGTTAATATCCCATTTGCTAATCTACATTTTTTGCAAACATCATCAAATTTATTATCGTTATTATATTTTATCATAATTCTTTACCTTTTTTAAACCAATAAAATGCAGTAGATTTATCACTTAAAAATTGATACCCTTTATCTTTAATAGCATTTTTGTATAAATTTTCAAACAAGTCTTTTTCTTCTTGTGCCATAGTTTATTTTTTTCTTTTTATTCTTTGATATAAAACCAATATTCATCAATGTTTTATCTAAATCATTTAGGATATATAAAGAACTTTTCATTTTAGATTTAATAATCTTCTTATTAAAATCTATAATATCTATCTTATCTTTCTTTCTTTTCATACATTCCTTCTGGCGCTTCGTTTGCAAGTCCTTGTTCAATAAATCCTCTATAATCAATATGATTAGAATTATAATAATCAATTACATCCTTAAGATTTTCTAAATAAAAACCTTTATGTTCAAATGATGTATCAATTTTTTTAAGATATGGAGTTATTGATTGTAATTGCCCATTATTAAAATTTTTTTCAATTAAACTATAATAAAATGCATTTAATGATACTTTTACATATGTTACTCCACCAATTTTAATATCATAAATTGTTCCATAGGGTAATCGACCACCAAGGTCTTTTAAGATCAATTCTATTTCTTTCTGTGTCATAATTTATCTATGCTTAAGACCAATTAAATCTAATATATGGTGCATCAAATTACCACATGCCATTCTATCAGCAGTATCTTTAATATTATCAATATGAGAGTAGATTTCCTCAACAAGTTCTTTATCCGAATCCACTTCTTTCACCTCAATCGAATGTTCATTAGCCCATTTTGCACCAGTCTTAAAACCACATATGTATGCGGTTTCTATTTGCTTGTCACTTCTAAAATCGTCACCATGACTCTCATGGTAGATAAAAGATTGACCTATTGCTTCCTCCAAATCATCACTCATAGTCTCTTTTTTCACATCTTTCACTTCAAGGGTGTCTTCAACTAAACTTCTTAGTTTTACACATATTTTATATGCTTCTGCTTGTTCTTTGTTTATTCTACCATTAATAACTGTTGCTTTTATATCATTTTGCAATCTCTCAATTTCTGCTATTATAGCATCTTTATCTATTGGTTTCATAATAATCATTTTTTTAAAATATAGATGTGCTATTTCAAATTCTATACACCAAACAGAATTCTAACCTGGATTCCTTCTATATTTATTTTTCTTCTAAAAGCGAACATGTAATTTCAAATAATGCATCAATTGGATCTAAATACCAATCAGAGCATTTGAGTTCTATTGGTAGATTTACTCGGCATAATTCCGTAGAAGAACCTCTTTCTAAATATGCTGATTTTGGGAGCATTCTGAACAGTATAGAAAGACTCCAAGCAGGAATATCTTTTTCTTCTGGTTTGAGTTGCTCTGATATTACGTTAAGTCCATTAATATCATTAACCATAAAATCATAAGTCCATAACATATCAGCGGTATTTATATCAATTCCAAGTTCTATTAGTTTCTTGGATTGGTTTATATCCGTACAAATCTTATTCATATTAGATTTATATATATTAAAATAGAATAACCTTAATTTTATGTTTAACTAATTCAGTTTCTTTATGTTTATACTTATCTAAATTATATTCTATTCGTTTTTTATTATCACACGTAGAACATATTCCTTTACCTGGGCAATTTGGATAATCCCATTCAAGACCACATTTGGTTAATAAATATTCTAATTCATTCATTATTTGTTGTGAAATTTTTCATACATTTTAATAAAATTTATATCGATGTGTTTAATCCCATTATTTAGAGATCTTTGGATAGCACCTGAAAAATCTCTTTCACCTGGTTTTACATCATAAAGTGATCCGTAATCTATTTTTTCCATTTTAATGTTTTAGACTTTGTAACCATTTAATATCCTGTTCTTGTTGAAATATTTCATCAGTATCGCCTTTTCTTGATTTCCAGATAAATCCACAAATACGGTCAATTCGCTTATTATCTTCCTCAGTCCAGTTAAGTAAAATTGAATTAATCATTTTATTTATATCCAAAAATATCTTACGAGTTTATAATAGAAATCTCCATATTGACCAAGCTTATCATAAATTGCTTCATTTTCACAATAGTCACAAATATCTTGAATAAGCTTTTCATCTACTTCAATAATTCCTTCGATCTCAATAGCAGTGTTAATGGTATTTGTGATGTCATTGAAGAACTTTGGCTTCTTGTCAACTTTCTCGACAAAATACCAACAAGCATCTTTAAGTATCTGTTTACGAATCCTTTTCATCTTTAATCAAAATTTGCATTAACAAGTTTCTTAGGAAATTTACTAGCCCAATTTAAATACTTCTTAAATGCTTCCTCATCGGTAAAGTCTTTAATCATATGTCGGTCATACATAGAGATTTCACGTTCATCACAAGTAGAAATATGAGAATAGATATATCCTTGATGTGAAGCACTTATACCAATGATAATATAAGGTTTACTTTCATCAATGAGTTTTCCTGAATTTGCCCAAGCAAAATGGAAATTTTCCTTAAGCCAATTCAGAATTTCAGGACTTGATGGAATGGTTGCTGACTTAGGAAGTGTCTGACCATTTCGATTTGTATAAGTATTAAATGGCTTTTTCATATTTTTACTTAATCTTCAATTTTATTTTCTTCAATAATTCTAAGTGCTTGTTCAAAAAGCCAATCATTGTAATCCTCAAAAGGATAACCTACAAAACAATCATTACGATATTTTTCTACCATGTAATTAAAACAATTTAAATAATTTATTAACTAATTTTTTTACTTCAAGATGATTACCAAGAATATCATATTGTGTAAGAATATGCTTGATTGAAACCGCTACACATCTACGATTACCATCTAAAGCATACATAGTAATTGGTGAAGAAAGAACATTATACTCAATTCCCATTTCTTCCCAAGAATAAAGATAATCCTTAGTTGCTTCTTTGATTTGCTTGAGAATAGTACCAAACTCATCATTAGCACGTTCTTCCCAAAGCTTCATTTCTTCTTCAAGTGTCATCGTCTTCATACTTATTTATTTTAATTACATAAATAATATAGTACAAAAACATTAAAAATTCAAACTATATTTAATTTTTATAAAATGGTCCTCCACATTTTCCTGGTTTTGTGAATCCAGGTAACATCTTATCACAGATTTCAAAATAAGAGCATAATGTACAAACTCCCATTTCTCCATAACAATGATTATCGACAGAAAATGGAAATTTCTTTATAATTTCTTCTTTGGTCATACTTCACGAATTGATTTTACATAATAAGTAATATCATCTTCCCATTCTGGAGTATTATAATGAGTAATTTCCTTATAAAGACGAACAATCAGTTTTTTATTAGGATCTTTACATTTTTCTAAATCTTTACAATTTTCAAATTTACCAAGTTCAATATAATCTTCTCCAAGAAATGGTATATTTTTTTTCTTCAAATCAAGAGCTGTACATTCAACTTCAATACAATCATTCAAATTATCTTCACCAAGTTCAATTTGTACATCTTTCCAAGATTCTTTATTCAAGAAACTTTCTATCCAATCATAATCATCTTCATCAATATCTTGTTCTTTTGCATTTGGCATACTTTCATTAACCATATCCATATACTCACACATCAACTGACTAAAATAAAACTTTGGTGTTTTACTATATTTACCATCATCTAACCATGATTCTTGTAGATCTACCGGAAGTACATTTGGATTTGGCTTTAGCTCTTCATCAAAACAATCTTTACTTAATCCCTGCACAATATCTCTAAATACCCAAATGATTGCATCTTCTTGACTCAATTCAATATTACTCCATGAAGCACGTCGAATCCAACCATTAATAGAATCAAGAATATATGCAAATGTAAATTGGTTTTTATAATTATCGAGTTTAGGATTATTACGCATATCATCAAGACGATATATACACCAAGTAGATACATCATTTTTAGTTTTCACCGTCCAACCATCGGCATTAATAGCATGTGCCATATCCATCCAAAACAAGTCAAGACGGGTATTATGACGCATTTTATACCATCCTTTACAAAGAAGTACTACATTTCCAAGTTTCATAATTTTATTTTTTAATATTTATAGTTGAATCATTTTTAAGTTCCATATCTGCCCAATTATCCATCACTTTAATAAACTTATCAGGTAACTTTTGCGCAGTAGGATTTTCTTTAATATAATCAAATGTTCCTCCAACTCCATAAATAAATAAAAACTCTTTTTTGGTTGGAATAAATATTGATAGCATCACAACAATAATTGCAGGTATTACTGTCTTTTTTAAGATGTTTAAATGTCTCTTTGGAAATTCATTAAAATCCATTTCACAGCATGTTACAAGTACTGATATTAACATAAAAATATAAAAAATAATCAAAATAACAAGCAAAACAAATGCAAATCCACGAATGTTTCCAAGTACGTTCATCCAATACAATGTATTCATAATTTCTAAAATTTTAATTGTTATACATATGATGTTCAATAAAATAAATACTATCCTTAGCAATTGCTCTGATTTCATCAAGAGCATGGGCATCATCCATCACAACACCAGTGAGTGTTTTCCTATCATCGGCAATTTGTGCAATATGCTCAAACCATAATTTTATTAATTCATATTCTTCTTTTTTCATAACTTATAGGTTTTTTATTTGGTCAAGTAATCCGCTTATTTCTTCTTTATGTTTATTATATGGAATATTATTTAGTACCCATCTTAAAGCAATAATCTGCTCCTTACTTGGTTTCCATATATGCCTTTGTCCGAGTGATTTTAGTTGTTCAATCAATGTGTTTAACACTTCTTTTGCCTTATTTCCTACAATGCCATCATCAAGAATATTGGTTGTGAGCCATTCAAGCATATACATCTGCTCTTGACTGGGCTTCCAATGAGGCTGAGCTTGTACTCTGTCTTTAAGGTCTTTGATCCAATCAATAATTCTGTTTGAAGTGACACTATCCCCATTAAATACAGTTATATTGCCAGTTGAGAAAATACCATTTGGGTGTTCAACTTTAAATATGGCTAAAAGTAAATTCAAAAAACCCTCATCCTCTTCACTCCATTCAGTAGAATTTCGCTCAATATTGGCAGAAGCTTTAACAAGTTGCCAACCCTCTTGTTCATCAATGTTTATACTATAACCATCAGTAAAAATATATTGTCCGTCTTTAATGTCCTTAATAGTTTCGGTGCCACATTCATAAAAATCTTTATCTATAATAGTATCACCAATATTAAAAATAGGAACAACAATTTTTTTCAATTCTTTCTTCTCAACGGGTTTCTGTTCTTTTGCATCAACTATTTCCCAACCATTACGAACAATAACTGTATGCGCTAATTCAGAAATAGAATCTTTCGTAATATGCTTTTCTAGAACATCTATATCATATTGCTTTTCAATATCTATAACATCCATAGGTGTCCCATTTTGCTTTTCAAGCCAAGCATAAATTTCCTCTTTCCTACATTGTGTGAAGTCACCATAAGTCTCTACTGCGGCAATAATATCTTTCTTTATCTTGTCATCGCTTTCTTGTGATATTTCAACAATCTCGTCATTACAACATTTCAAACCTTGATCTTTCAAGGCATCCTGTATATTGTTATATTTTACATAAGAACAAATAAATTTCTCTAAATCAATTTTTGCTTTCATAACTTATTATTATTTTGTTTTTAATCCAAATACATAGAAATGACGAGCAATAGACTTCCAATCGGTAAAATCAAAATACTCATTTTTTGATACCCGTGTAATTTCTTTTTCTAAATCCATTTCCAAGCTATCCCGTTGGAGAGAGTCAATGATGTCAAGAATCATCATCTTTATATCATTACGTCCATCATTATAGTCAGCACTTATTTGTGGATTCAAACTAATACTTTCTATTGCATCTTTTAGTTTTTCTACGTCAATATATTTCATAAATATTCTTCTTTTTGTGTTAATCCTAATTTAAAGAAATGTTTGGCTATTTCAATAGCAGATGGTAACTCTCCACTATTTTCATAAGCATATCTATTCTGAAACCCAGTTAGTTTCTTTTCTAATTCCATCTCATTCTCATTTTCATGAAGTTCTGGAAAAATACGAACTAACATTTCTCGAAAACCATTAAAGGATTTATGTGTTTGATATTCACCTTTAGCTCTTTCAAGAGCCTTATCATAGTCTAATTCTTTCACTTCAATATTATCAATGAAAGAACGGAAATCTTTTAATTCTTCAATTTTTGGTCTTATCTTTCTTGCTGTACCCCAAAATTCATCACGAGCACATTCTGCATATTCTTGTTCGTATTTATGAAGCCTTTCATCTATCTCCACTGTAACTTTATCTTTATCTATTAGTTTCATATTATTCTCCTTTCTTGACTTCTTTCACATAGACAGGATTATGTATTCTTATGATTTCAGCATATTTCGTATCATAAAATACATATGTTTTACTATTGGTAAATGTTGCAATTGAACAGTCATAATACCATGCATTTACATACATTGTATCTTTTGTAGGCAATAATACTTCATACTCGTTTGTTACCCTTTCTCTTTTAACACATGCAACCAATGTCAAAGTAATTAATATTAATAGCAAAAATTTTTTCATAACTTATTATTCTTTTTGTGATTTAATACCCAACTCAAAAAAATTCTTAGCGATGTCTTTTACATCTTCTACGGTAAGATAACTTGTTGTACCGGCAATAGCAATCCCATCTAAATCATATAAAAGACTATCCAATCTTTCTAATTCTTTCTCCAAATTAACTTCTTTTGTTTCCATGGAGTCAAGGAAAGATAATACCATATCTAAACCATGATGATAACCCTTTTCAAAATCATCACGTTTATTTACAAAGAAACATTGCAATCTTTCTATTTCTGTCACAACTTTATCTATTAGTTTCATATTATTCTCCTTTTTGTGTTTTAAGACCCAACTCAAAAAAATTCTTGGCAATATATTTTACATCTTCTACTGTAAGGTAACTTGTTGTACCTGCAATAGCAATCCCATCTAAATCATATAAAAGACTATCCAATCTTTCTAATTCTTTCTCCAAATTAGCATCTTTTGTTTCAAAAGTGTCTTCATCTTTTACTTCAATGGTATTAAGTTTATATAAGATATCTTCATATCCTATCAATCTCCCATTTTTCAACCCATCTTCATAATCATTACAAATTTTGATTTTTCTGTATCTTTCTTTTAAAGCTTGAATCTCCGTAGCTAAAATATCTTTATCTATCAGTTTCATAATCTACTAGTTTTATTAAGTCGTTATAAAGTAAATGAACCTCCTTCCATTTTTGATAATTAAAGTCACCAATATTCCACTTTAACATATCTTCTAAAGAATCCATTTGTTTTTTACTTGGTGCCCATTCAGTTTTCTTATCAGTTACATCTTCCTCTTTTGTTTCAATAGTATTGAGTTCTATTTCTAGCATACGCAAAGCATGTTGCCACCCAATGCAATAAGAAGAACCATCCCACACTTTGCCTTTTAATTTAATAATCTCTGTTGATAAAATATCTTTATCTATTAACTTTCCCATAAGTTGTAAATTACGATTTATATTCTAATCTTTATATTCTCCTTTTAATTTATCTAGTAATTCATTAATTTCTTCTTTATGTGTATTATAAGGAATATTATTTAATACCCTTCTTTGCCATAACTTCCTAAAAAATGTTTTACAATTTTTATCACTTCTTCCTCTGGCCAAGAGCATTTCCAACCTCCGGGAATACCAGTACGTGAATGTGGAAGTGTGTAGATATAATCTTTAATTTCTTTCTCTAAATCTATTTCTTTCATTTCTAAAATATCTTCATTAGTTATTCCCATACGTTTAGCTAATTCAGCAACTTCATTACGGAAACACTCTTTAGGATCTTCTAAATTGAAATAATACTCATAGGAACCTTCTCTAAGATTCTTTGCTTCAATCCATTTCTTAGATATTTTTTCTCTATCTTCTTTATTGTAACTATCATAATTGGTATACGGAGATGATATCCAATTATTTGCTTTTTCATCACAATATCTTTCATAATCCTGCCAATCCTTTAATGTGGCAGAATATCCGAACACCCCATCATAAGCGCATACATTCACCTTATTACCTTCTAAAGTAATATGTAAATACTCATTAATATATTGATCCATAATTTAATTTTTAACTTTTTAATTATCAGAATTATATTCGCTTATTCCGTAATATTCATTTGAATTATAAACTCTTATTTCTCCTGAATTTCTATCTTTTACTACAAGAGAAACTGATATCAACTCACTCCCTTCATTTGCTTCTTTATAACAAATATCTTCTATAGTTTCAAATGTTTTTTCCATAATCAATCATCAATTAAATCAAGAAATTCACAAGCTGATGCTTCACAAGAAAATATATCATCTAAATTATTTCTTTGTCTATAAATAGATAATTCCTCTAATACTTCATGTGCAAGATTTGCAGCCTGTCTAATAACATCATCCACATCAAGTCCATCAAGAGTAACAATAGATGATGCGGTAGTTGTAACTTTAAGTTGTTTCATATCTTAATTCAAAATTTAAATTCATCAACATTGTATAATTTAATATCAATAATTTCATCAGCTCCATCTGGGGTAAATCTATAGAAAAATTCCTTGAAAGAATTGATTTTGTTAGATTCTGAACCTTCTAAATAGTCTTCAAAATAAAATCCAAACTGAATTATGAAATGCTCCCTTATTCTATCAATATCAAGAACAGAACAATCATTTTCATATTCATATTTAGTTGGTAACTTCTTAAACCAATTATAATAATCAGAATATTCCAGATTATTCTTAATCATTGCTATAAATGAAGCAAACTTAACCATATCATTCATGGAAAACTGATTAATCACTGACTTTTCATCTTTACCGTTTCTAATTACAATTTCAATAATAAATGGTGTCATATTACTTTATTTTTTAAATTAATTATATTTAGAATATAGTAAAGAACATTCAAAAAATTCAAACTATATTAAAATTTTAAATTCATATAACTTTTTTATTCTCCTTTCTTGGTTTTAAATCTTTCTGGATAACCAATTTTTTCAAGTATAAGCCATTCTTCTTCATACAATCGCATATCTTCAATATGCTCTTTTACAGCTATAAGATGTCTTGCTATTTCTCCAAGTTTATCTAAGTCCACCTCTTTCATTGTATTAAGCTGTCCTAATTCAAAGAAATGCTTGGCAATCTTAATTAATGTAGAATTTTCAAGATAATGCCCAGTATATCCTTCAAATGTATAAGCTTTTGAAGAATAATAAGCATTCCACCAATCTATAACTTCTTTTTCAATATCAACCTCTTTTGTTTCAAGAGTGTCAATAATGTTAAGTATGGCTATACGTTCACTATTTTGCCCTTCTTCAAATTCATCATAATGCTTATCTCTAATTACTGGTAGTAAACGGTTTCTAATCTTTGCCATTAAAGCGGCTTTACTAATATATGGTTCCATAATTCAATAATATAACAATTCGTAACTATCTATACCCAACCAAAAATATCTCCAACCATTAAAAACAAAACCTTCTGCAGATGATGAATAACTTACTTCTATAAAAGCCTCATCATCGGCTTCAGTCTTTTGTTCTATACTAAGGGTTTTCATAGTTTTACTATTTTAATTTTTTTAAACACTTCAAAAGTTCAGATAATATATCATACTTAATATCTTTTAGATATAGAACATCACACAAAGCATTTATCTGTTTTTCAGTTGGCTTCCACTTCTTATAATATTTAAGAGATCTAATAAACTCTTTTAAAGCATCATCTTTAATATAAGAAAGTGCTTCATTTAAATTTACTTCATCCTCTTTACTCCACTCTTGTGGTTGTATTCTATTTTTGATAGATTTAATCCAATTAATCATTTCTATAGCAATATGTTTATTACATTCGCCTAACATAGTTGGATGTTCAAGAAAATAAGCAATATTGTAAATATACTTTTCATCTTCCTTGCTCCACTCAACAGACTTCTGCTCATCTTGCTTTTCGAGCCAGGAAAGAATATCTTTTACAGATACACCAAAAAACATCTCATAATCTTTATGTGTAGCAAAAACATTGATTAGAGCTTTCTTTATTTTCTCATTCTCAGACTCTTCAAATTTGGAAAAGATTTCTTCTGCCGCATTAGAACCAAATTTTAGTGCAATTATTTCTCGCACCTTATCATAGGCTCTTGCCTTTTGCTCAGTCGTCATTTCTTTCATAATTTAACCACATTTAAGAAGATGATATATAATGATTAAAACAACCCATATAATGAAAGGTAATTTTAATGATTTTAGTTTATCATCCATATTCTATATTTATATTAATATAATCCACTTTCTTTTTTAACTTTTTCAACCATATCTAAAAATGCAGCAGTTTCTAAAAACCCACCTATAGGAATACCACGATTTATAGAATCATACATTTCTCCAATTTCTTTTCCTGCTTCTTCACCAAACTCTTTAGAGTATTTGTCTATGCAGGCTTGTCGTAAATCAAAATTTCTACGTAATTTTCTACGTTTCCACCATTTTATAATTTTATTCATAACATAACAAATTTATTTATGTAATTTATCATAAATATCTATTGCCAAATAATAAGGAGTCAATAAAGCACCTAATGTTAAACCAATGAAACAATAGTATATTCTATCTACAATATTATTTTCATGTTCAATTCTAAGCGTCTTCATCATATATGCTGAAGAAAACTGCCAATAAAGAAGCAAACAAATAAATTCAAAATGATCCATATCTTATTCTTCTTTTATATATTTTTCAAACTTTTCAAGAAATTCAGCAAGAGAACACTCTGCTTTTAACTTGAACTTACCATTTCCCATAGGAAGCTCCTTAAGATTATCAATAAGAAACTCCTCTACCTTCCACATGCTAATATTCTTGTCTGTCATAATTATAACTTATCTATTGCTCAATTAATTTAATACACCTATCATAAGCATCCCTTTGCACTTTACATATAAGTTTAAGTTCTTTATCATCAGTACTACGTATATTACATATGTTGTCCCTTTTCCATTGTAATTGTTTAATAACTTCTTCCTTTGTTATAATTTTATTCTTTAACATCTATTTCTGTTTTAAGAGCAATCTTTAAATTTTGCTTCGAATCCATATAGTTCTTTAAATTCTTTTCGAGTCATAGTTTCAACACGATTAGGGCCTAAAAAATAACAAAAAACACTATCAT
>ODAI011429373.1_pt1 | contig 24349 bp, 28 predicted proteins | sample 1539321 | NCBI WGS metagenome assembly ODAI01 (sample SAMN02144231, study PRJEB22623) | gut metagenome | biome: sheep rumen | host: Ovis aries | place: New Zealand | reverse complement strand
TTGACGTTATACAATATGCACAACTAACTAAAATTTGAGGCGTGTTCATAGTTTGTTCATAATTTAGGGCAAATATGAACAAATTATGAATAGATTGTGAAGGTGTTCATAATTAGAGTTTACTAATCATATCGGTTTAGTAGGAATTAAAACCTACTGAAATGGTAGGTTTTAAATCATACCGAAATGCTAGGAATTATATCCTACCAAAATGGTAGGAATTCTATTCTGCCGCCGCTTTAGTTTCACGTTTTGACGGAAGGTGAAACTCGAACACACGTTCCCATTTAGGAATCGAACATCCGTTCGATTTTGCCATCGCCCCGCACGTACTTCATCCACACACTACGAAAAATTCCACCCGCCACATCCTAAAATTATCACCAACGCTTGCAAAAATCCGTTTTTAAAGACGTTACTTTTCTATTTATAATGCACTTGGCGGGATAATATACGCCGAAAAATCGATTTTATTCTGGCGGAAACTAGCCGAAAACCCGAAAAGTTACTGCGCAAAACCGCTCAAAAATGCGCACAAAACGCAAAAAAGTTAAACCAAAATAAATAAAAACGGCGGCAAAATGCGCAAAAACGGCGAAAAATAATAACGTTTAGAATCACGGCGGAAATGTAACGGATTAGCCGCCCTCCCAATCTCTTTCCTCTGACCGCCCTATCTTTGTTGAGTGGTCGCCGAAATGCCAAGTGGCGAAATATCTTAGCGGCGATTGCGGCGGCGACGGTTTCCTAACAGGGCGGTGGGTCGCGCCGCAAAACGTATCTGCCATTTACTCTCGTTTTGGCTTAGATATAACGAGATGTCTTGTACCCCTTATTATATATAATATTATATATATAGTATAATCCTAAACTGTAGACCTTATTATCCTTTAGAGTATAATCATAAAGATAATACTCCTAGACTGTGTTATATATAAATAATATTAGAGTATTATACTTACTATAAACCTTATTAACCTTTAGAGTATAATCTTAAGGATAATACTCCTAGACTGTATTATATAAATAATATTAAAATATAATCCTAAACTGTAGACCTTATTATCCTTTAGTGTATAATCTTAAAGATAATACTCCTAGACTGTATTTACTTAAATAATATTAAAGGAATTATTATCTTAACCATAGACCTTATTATCCTTTAGAGTATTTATTAAGGGGTATAAGAACTCCCGCCGCTCGAAAGCTAAACTGCACTCTTCGCTTGGCTTCAATTATTTTTCTGATTTCTCAATGTACATCTTTAAAAATCTGATATAACGCCGCTTCAATGAGTGAATTATCGTCTGGAACATATATGCCCGCAAATTAAATGTACAACTTAGAAAATCCGCCCATGTTAAGAGAACGATTGTTCGACTTGTTGACATAACCCGCCGCATGTGGTATAATACAACATCGATAACGAGGCACGTTCGCTAATTCTGGCGTTGGCTTCTGTTGTCGGAAGATTAACCGAGTAAAAGGAGGATTATATGTATTACGGAGTAAAAGACGCTGAGTCGCACATTAAGGATGTCATTAAGGAAAAAATGAACGGCGGCGCTTCAATCGAGGACGCTGTTTATTTTATGAAGCGTGAACTGTCTGGTGTAAAAACGCCAAGCTCTGCTGTTGGCAGTATCAAAAAGGCAATTGAAGCCAAACAGAATGAAGAGGGTTGCGCTCCCGATATGGCGCTCGCTAAACTTAAAAATTTCGTTTACAAGCACGATTGGCTTAGTTGGCAAGCTTAATGCGGACACCATACGAAGAACAAGAAACGGTTATAAACTCGTACAGGGGCGATAAGTTTGTGCGGGTTTATACCAGTGACTACACTATGATGCATAAGCTCGACAAGCTATGCGGAGATGACGAGAATGGTTGGCGCGAAACAAAGAAAACATATTGCGACGGCGATATTGTATCAAAAGAATATATCGCTCCGATTGGATTGATTAGTTTTCGAAAACGGAAAAAAGTTATTTCGGACGAGCGCAAAAAGCAACTGTCCGAGAATATGAAACGTATCGTTTCTGGCGGCGATACCAATGATTGACCACGTAAGCGCGACAATTACACTTCTTATCTGTGTCGCGCTGATTATTTATAAATACGGTTTTTAGAGGGGATACAAATGGACGGCTATCGTTACATTTTTGTGGAAACATATGATGACGGCGATTGTTTGTTAAATAGCGACAAGGTTTTATCCGTTTCAAAAGATGCTATGAGCGGACGCACAAAGATAATAACAGACGGTGGTATCAAATACGAAGTAAAAGAATCTGTTGAGACTGTTATGGATTTATTAGGGGCGCTTGCGAAACTGCGATTATGAATATTAATAATTTGAAGAGGTAATTTGGTTGGCATTTAAGCATAAACCGCAAAGGTATATATATAAACTTCATAGTGCAAGATTACGTAAAGCGAAATGGAATTTGAAGCTTACTATCGACAGCGCAATAAGTAATGGTGAGATTATCGGGATATCAGAGTCTACTGTACTCCGTTGGCTTGATGAACTCAACGGCGAAACGGAAAACGATATTCGTGTCGAGCAAATCAATTTGGAATTGTCAAGGCTTAAAGATACGCAGGACGACAAAGCCAAAGCGAAAAAACTTACGCAAGAAAAGTTTAATCTTCTTTTGAAGCGCGACTACATGACAGTGGTTATGGATTCCAAAAAAGATTATGAGAAGCTTGCTAAGAACGGATTCACGCTGAATGGCAGAAAGTACGTTAGGTTGTTATCCACGACTAACGGGATTAAGAATTCTACAATTGTGTTCTGCGCCGAGGTACATCATGATGAATTGCGTAGACGGCTAGATAATGGTAGAGACTTAAGCAAAAAGTTAGTACCTGCTAAGTTCGGGGCGTATGAAGCGCTCTCTTGCTCCTCTTCTGTTCCAGTCTCAAATCCGAGAGGAATTCTTGTTGTGCCAGATTGTTATACGGATTTCACCGAAAATATCCTTGTGTTGGACGATAGAGAAGACGGCGAGCCGAAGTTGACATACGAGGAAAATTATAAAATTCACAAAGATGCTTCTGATGGCTTTGGCACAATCACACCAGAGCTTGCGCGGATATGGAGCGGCGAGTTAGGGCTTGATTATGTATTCAGCGGTTGTAACACCAGATGCGCTTTCTTAAAAGGTATGCTTGTTGTATTTGACCATGTTGCGTTTGCGGAGGAAATAAACGGTGCAAGCGAGTCTAACCCAGAGGGGTACATGGTTAAGGATATATGGGGCGACACCAGAGATGTTAGGGAAGTTGATATTGTATTCACGGAAAGTATGTTGAAGCTTTGGGACTCATACGGCTCTCTTGAGGAATATTTGGAAAACTGCAAAATAAACCATTATTCAATTTCTGTAACGAAGGTAACGCCGAAAGTGCTTGATGACCAGTGGACTACAAATTACCAGTTTTTACAGAGCTACAATCTAAGCGAAGAAGAGCTTAACGAATTGATTCAACCGACAATCGATAACATAAACGATTTGCTTGGTGGCGATTATCGTAAAATTATTTTGTACGCTTGCGGGAAAGACTTAGACACACGAGATTTCTTTTATCGTGAGCCAGATTTTATTAAGGCGCTAATGGTTGATAGCCGTGAAATTAATGACCCATACGTTGAGCACAATATTCGGGAGATGCTCAATAAGCGAATAAAGCAAGCAAAGTTAGGTAAGATTGATGTTCACGGAAATTTCGAGATAGCTTGCGGAGACCCGTTTGCTCTTTGGCAATCGATATTCGGTATGGATGTTACTGGGTTGTTGACTGCGGGTGAAATATATAGCGGATACTGGAACGAATGTGGCGCTAATGATGTGGCGTGTTTTCGTGCGCCAATGACATCGGAATATAACATAAAGAAAATGCGAGTGTCGAACTCTGATTTGTGCCTTAAATGGTACAAGCACATTAATACTATGGTTGTATTTAACGCTTGGGATACCGCCACAGATGCGATGAACGGCGAAGACTTTGACGGCGACCTAAACTTCATTACGGATAATCCGATACTGGTTCGTAATACAAAGGACAATCCGACTATTATGTGCGTTCAGCGAAGAGCGGATAAGTTTGTCGTAACGCCAGATATGTTGGTTAAGTCAGATATGGCTAGTTTCGGAAATGATATCGGAAAGATAACCAACGATATAACTTCTCAAATTGACATTGTGTCAAGATACCCAGAGGGGAGTATAGAGAATGACACTTTGCGATACAGAATAATATGCGGTCAAACATTTCAGCAAAACTCTATCGACAAGGCAAAGGGTATTCTGACAAAGCCGAGACCTGCGAATTGGTTTAGCATTAGAGATAATGTGCATGAAGAGGACGATACAGTTGCGACAAAACACCATAAGGATTTTAACAGACGTATATGCGTTACCAAAAAACCGTACTTCATGATTTATAATTATGATTCGCTCAAGCGGGATTATAAAAAATATAATGAAGCCGTGAGGACTCAATGCAGAGCTATCACGCATAAGTCATTAGGTGAGCTTATAAACGGCGGCGCAAAGAACGATACCGACAGGAAGTTTGTGGATGCATATTATGACGGATTAAATGTTACAAAGGGCGAATGCGTGGTAAATAAGATTTGCTCAATAATCGAAGATAAGTTCGACGGAAAGCAATATCACGGAGATTCAGCGTTCGACTTCACGTTTTTAAAACCGAGTGATATTTTGGCTAGTAGGGCAGAAACGTCAAGACTGAATGCGCTGTACAAGGTGTATTGCGAGTCCGTGCGAAGGAATCTTATCACTACATCGCAAAGCGGTGACGCTTCTGCAAAGATGCAATACGGCGCTTTTCTTGGGTATTATAGAAATCAGTGTTTGCGCATATGCCCCGACGTTAAAGTTCTAGTAAGCACAATTGTTGACAAGATATACAAAACCAATGCATCAAAGAAGTTCGTTTGGAATTTATTTGGCGATGTTATAATCGAGCATTTGTTAGACGTTAATGATTACAAAATTCATATTCCAGTTCGAGATGACGAAGCGCCAGAATTCTTCTATAAGGGCATTGGATATAGGATGGCGGAATTTGATATAGGAGGCGAACCATTAAAGCAATAATATTAAATCAAGTCAAGTATGCCGAGGCGATACTTTCGGATGTGAGACCGACATCGGGAAAGCAGTTATCGTCAGACCTTTCGTTGTTGGCTAGATATTATTATAGTTTAGGTAAGAAACCGAAGCAGATTGCTAAATTGTTGGAAGAATATGCTGAAAAGGCGGATAAGAGTTCTAGCGGAGAAAAGCTTGCGGAGTTTATTGATGGTTTGGCTCATAGTGATATTCGGAAACTTAAACTTACCGAGATAGACTACATACGCATAACAGAGTCAGAATTAGAACGTATTAACATGCTTAAAAAGCGTATGGCAAGGAAGTTAGCTTTTACGCTGTTGTGTTTGGCTAAGTACAGAAATGAGGTTTCTGAAAACGCTAACTCTTGGGAAAATTACAAGCTGACGGAAGTGTTAGCTATGGCGAACTTAACATTGAGGGTTGAAGCGAGGGAGAAATTGATAAGCGAACTCGTAGATGCAGGGTATATAGAACTACCAAAGCGTTTGGGTAATTCTAGTATACGTGTGACATTCGTCGATGATAAATCGCCAACCGTATTAAGGGTAACTGATTTTCGTTGTCTTGGCTATACATACATGCAGTATATGGGCGAGGAATATAATGTTTGCTGTGTGTGCGGAAAACTGATACCAAGAGATAGAAATAATCGCCGCAAGTATTGTACTGATTGTAAGAACAAGTATTACGATGAGCGTGTTCGGAGTTATTATGTACCGACTGGTCGCATACCAATTCTAGTAAGTTGCTCTCAATGCGGTAAAAAAATAGCTATAAACCCGTCAGAAAATTGGTTAGATTCGCTATGTGAGGACTGTAAGACAAAAAAGTAAAACGTTAAAATTCCCGATTTAGAATGCCGATTTTGTTGATAAATAAGCCAAAAATCGGGGGTATACAAATTTTATTAACATGGAAAGGGAGGGAGTATTGAAAAACAGTTTTTTGCTGATAAAGCTATGTTTTTGTATGTCCCGCCATGTTACTGTTGTGCAATTCAACCTTGCTTGTTGCAAGCCGTGACAGGCGGTAGCGCGTAATATTGCGGGGTGGACAAATGGTTAAGTCGCTAGGCTCATAACCTAGAGAGTGAGGGTTCGAATCTCACCCGCCGCTATACAATATAATATCGATTATGGCTAATCGTACTTAGCCAACAAGAGAGTTATTTACACATTGTTGTACTTCGCTCTCTTTTTTTATATTAAAAACGAATGGTGGTGAGCGTAGCATTAGTAAGAAATTTAAAAACGACGGCATTTATATGTTGGGTCGTGCCGCAAATGACGTAACTGGTTCTTGCTTATATCTTAAATGGCGTGGATTCCAGATGTTAATAGAGTGCGGTATGTATCAATCTAACGACGTTCTTGAGGCTTATAACATAAACAAAGATATGTTTAATGGTATTAACTTATCTGAAATCGATGCAATAGTTGTCGGTCATTTACACGTAGACCATATGGCGGCTTTACCTTATGCTTGGCGTAAAGGGTTCGGCGGCAAAATATATATGACACCAGAGACGGCTAAAATTTCTAAAGAGTTAATGCTTAATAGCGCATACATAATGAATGGTGACGCTGTTTATTTAAGCTCAAGGTATAAAAAGAAGTATGAGCCGTTATATGACAGCTATGACGTTGAAACAGTTATGGATTACGTTGAATGTATTGGTGAATATGATGTTGACGTTCCAATATCTGACGACGGTAATGTATTGGTAAGATTTTTGCGGAATAGCCATTGTATAGGTGCGGCGCAGATTATCATCACCTTAAAGAGCGATAATGTCACGAAAAAGATTTACTACTCTTCTGACTTGGGAGCGATAAGGACGCAGAATCATTTTGTTAATGATTTACAAATGGTTGATAACAAAGAGTATTTTTCAGCGGCTTTTATTGAATCAACGTATGGTGATTCCAAAAGAGAGAACGCAAGAAAAAGAGAAAAAGACTTAGAGATACTTAGAACTGTTATTGCCGAAACGGTCGGCAAAGGCGGAAAAGTTATAATCCCTTCTTTCGCCGCAATAAGGGCGCAAGAGATTATATATAGTCTTTATAAGATGTATGGCGAGGATAAATCCTTTGATACTAAAGTTTTAGTTGATTCACCTCTAATCCATGATATATGCATGGACTATTCTTCTATTCTAAAAGGTGTGAACAAGGTGGAATGGGATGAAGTGATGCGTTGGGATAATATTAAGTTTATCAAAGATAAGAAAGAATCTTTAGCCGCAATAGCAAACCCTTCGCCCGCAATTGTCATTAGCAGTTCTGGGTTCTGCACAAACGGCAGAGTCACGGATTGGATTGCAGAATATATAAGCGACCCGAATAGCGCAATTGTGTTTATAGGGTATATCGGCGCTGATAATAGCTATCTTTCTTATAGGATAAAAAATAGCAAACCGAATTCGAAAGTGAAAATCAACGGCAAAAGTTTTGATAACAAAATTAATATTGTATCCCTAACAACTTTTAGCAGTCATGCGTCATGTAAAGATTTGGTGGAAATAGGCTCTAACCTACGAACCGATAAGTTGATTTTACAGCACGGTTCGACAGAAGCAAAGTTAAACCTTAAACGTCTGATTGAGGACGAATTATCAAAGAAGAACAAAACATTCAAGGTAGCTGTAGCAAGCCAAGGAATGTTTATAAAGATATAACGCCGTAAAATCGGCAATGAGCAAAAGGAGGAATTTCGTATTGAATATAGTGCCTATTACGTTTGATGATGGTTTTACAAACGATATTACATCCCCAGAAGCTATTTTGTACAACAACAATATGGCTGACAGAATTATCTGGTTGGATTATGAGGTTGATGATAGCTGTACTGACATAGCGAAATGGATTATCAGATGGAATATCGAAGATAGCGGAAAGCCAGTCAAAGAGCGTAAGAAAATTAAAATCGTAATTGCGACAAACGGTGGAGACCTTGACGTTACCACGGCGATAAGAGACGCTATTATGTTAAGCGAAACGCCAGTCGTTACCATAAATATATCAAAAGCATATAGTGCGGGATTCTATATTTATATAGCCGCAGATGAGCGTTACTGCTTCCCAAATAGTACGTTCCTTATCCATCAAGGGGCGGGGCAATTTGGTGGAAGCTTTAGAGAGATAGTCAGTCAAATAGAGAATTATCAAGACCAAATCGGAAAGCTTGGAGATTACATAGTTGAGCGCACAGGGATTACACCGCAAATGTATATCGATAAAGCTGAGGATGAGTGGTTTGTTACTGCAAACGAGAGTGTTGACCTTGGTATTTCTACTGGTGTAATCGGAAGCCTTGGTGATATCTTATGGAATTGACTAAACGCAAAGACGAAAATGAGTTTCAGTATTTATGGCGCATCGATAATTTAATTCGTGATGGCAAATATAAAAACTGGGCTGAGGTAACGCCGATAGTAAATGCAGAGTTATTTGATGATGAAGAAGATTATCTTGGCGAGTCAGCATATAGAAAAAAGGTAGCGTCCGCACGTAAGTTTTACGAGGCGGGCGTTTTTGATACATTCACAAATGACGATTACATAAAAAGATTGAGCGAGCAGAAAAGAAGCCTTGAAATAGAGAAGACTAAGTATAGAGATGAGCGCAACAGTTGGTCTCGGCAGAACAGATTACAGGCTAGGACGGAAGAATTATTCGACCACCTTGAGGACTTGATAAAGAGCCAGACACCATATAACTCGGCGGACAGCGATAGTTATAATACTGAGTCAATACTTGATAATGATTTGGTCATATGCCTATCTGATTATCATGCGGGTATATATTCTAAAGGTACATTTATAAATACTGAATGTAACGAAGATGTAATCCGTAAAAGGCTTGAAAATTACGTTTTAAAGATAAGAGATATCTGCTATAGACATCAGAGCGAGAATGCTTATATCTTACTTCTTGGCGACCAAATTGACGGCAAGATTCATTTCACACAGATTTTAGAAGCACGTATGAATATTGTGGAGCAAATACAAAGAGCCTCGGAAGACATAAGTTGGTTTATATATGAAGTCAGTAAAATGTTCGACAATACATATGTTGTAAGTGTAAGTGGCAATCATTCAAGAATCAGTGAAAAAGATAAGGTTCTTAGAGACGAAAGACTCGATGATATCGTTACTTGGTATGCCAAAGCCAAGTTGGTAAATGTTGAGTCTGTAAAGTTTTATGATTGCATGTTTGACCCGACAATTGCGGCTATACCTATACGTGGTAAAAATTATTTTGCTGTACATGGTGATTACGATACGTTCGATGCGTCTGGTATACAGAGGTTGTCGATGTTTTGCCATATGATACCAGATGGTGTTTTTATGGGTCATAAACATACAACTGATTATAGTGAATGTAGTGGTGTATCGCTTGTAAGAAGTGGCACTTTCGTAAACGGCGGAGATTATGTTGCGAAAAACAGATTTGTTAGCAAGCCGTCTCAAGCTGTTTGCGTTGTAGATAAAAATGGAATTAATGCATTTTATCCAGTGGATTTATGCGCAGAGTAAAAGGAGTATAAATGGCTAGAGAAAACAAGAATAAAGGTATTACATATAACAGAAAGGACTTCACCTCTTTTTGGTGGAGGACTAGGCACAGTGAATATTCAGCACCAGTTGTGAAGAAGTTTGTTGGGGACTTCTTTGATGTGCTGAAAGATTTCCTTGTTAAGCTAGATGATGGCGACACACTTAGGCTTATGGGTCTTGGCACATTTAAGGTTGTGCGGCGTGAGGCACACACATGCAATATAGGTGGCAAGACTTATGATGTGCCGACAAGGAAAGTTCTTAAATTCTCTCTTGATAGGGGTCTAAGCGAAAGTGTCAGAGGCGACATTGAAATTGAATATGACGACGAGGAAATGGATTCGTTTTAATGTCATACGATGACGAGTATATAACGATTTCATTAACGGAAGACGAATACAATATTATATCAGAAATGTTGAGTAAGATTGACGATACTTCTGGTATGAGTATTGGGTTTGATATTACGTTAGACACTCTAAAGGAGAAGTTCTGTGGCTGTTAAGCGGAATAGTAGCTTAGACAGAATTAAAAACCCAACACATGTAGAAGAAGAAAAAATAGAAAACAATCAAGTTCTTTGTCCACGTTGCGGCAGACAAGGACGTTCTGGTAGGGGATATTTTTATCCATCAAAAAATCCAAATTTCGCACATACAAAATCAGTACCGTTTTGCAAGAGTTGCGTTCAGCAAATCTATCAGACGGCACTTGTGCAGTATGGCGATGAGCATATCGCATTTCGTATTTTGTGCTCATATACGAATTCATATTATGATGATTCGATAGTCGATAACTTAAAAACGAATGGCATACATAAAGTAGGCGAGTATATGAAGCTTATGAATTTAGACAAATATGCGAACCTTACTTTTGAAGATACAATTATTGAGAACGCCGATTTGTTTTCGAAATCAACCGATGAGGCTACTGATTCATCAGATACGGAAGACGGAAAGGGCGTACCGCAAAAAGCAATAAACATGTTCGGCGATGGCTATTCAGAAGATGAATACAGGTTCTTGCTAGACCAATATAAAGATTGGGTTAGGCGGTACGATTGCAACCAGAAATCTTTGGAAGAGATGATAAAGAGCATTTGCCTCATGCAACTTAACATAAGGAATGCGGCTAACAGCGGCGCTGATATCAGTAAGTTGGTTAAAAGCTTAAATGATACTATAAGTGCGGCTAACCTTCAACCGATTACGGATACAGAAGATAAAGACACTTATTCATATGGCGAACTTATAGAAAAGTTTGAAGAGGATAAACCAATACCGAAAGACCCACAATTTGAAGATGTCGATGGTATTGCGAAGTATATAGGCACATGGTTCTTTGGTGGACTGACTAGAGTATTCGGAAAGAGAAACGAGTTTTCGGATATGTACGATGAAGAGATTGCCAAGTATACAGTCACAAAACCGCACTATGAAGAAGATGAGGATTTATCTACTGATGATATCTTCGGTGACGGGGGTGAAAATGGTTGACATCGAGCGCAAAATTATCTATTAGTCAGCTTAAAGAGAAGCGAGAAAAGAAGTTAATGGATACCGTTGGGCGCGCTACTGCGTTCTACAGAAGCAACCCACATCGTTTTGTTGAAGATTATTTTGACGGAATTACATTAAGATTATTTCAAAAGATATTGCTGTTCATGATGAATTACAGCAATTTTTTTATACTGTTCAGCTCTCGTGGATTAGGCAAAACATATCTAATTGCAATATTCTGTTGCGTCAGATGCATATTATACCCGAATAGTAAAATCGTTATTGCGTCAAGTACAAGGACGCAAGGAAACCTTGTCTTATCTAAAATACAAGATGAATTAATGAAAAAGTCAATGAATCTTAGGTATGAGATAGCTGACAATGGTAAACAAAAAGATATCAAAATAAACTCAAATGCGGGCGAGTGTTATTTTAAAAATGGTTCTTGGATTAAAGTAGTCACAATGTCTGATACGGCTCGTGGTAACAGAGCTAACATTTTATTTGTCGATGAGTTTGTCCAGACAAATAAAGAACTTATAGATAGCGTATTAAAGAAATTCTTATCATCAGACCGTGAACCCGCTTTCCTTAATAAGCCAGAGTATAAAGACTACCCACGGGAACAGAACAAAGAGTTATATGCATCTTCTGCGTGGTATAAATCACATTGGAGTTATAAGAAATTAAAGACATATGTAAAGCAGATGGTAGCGCCAACATATAGGCGGTACTTCGCTTGCTGTATCCCATACCAGATTGCGATACTCGAACATCTCCTTTCTCGTGAGAGAGTTGAAGATGAAATGTCAGAAGACGATTTCAACGAGTTAACTTGGATGATGGAAATGGAGTGCATGTTCTATGGCGATACAGAAGAGTCATTCTTTAGGTTGGATAATATAGCCAAACGCCGTGTACTTGAAAATGCGTTCCCGAAACTCGAAGATGTAATGAGCGGTAAAGAAAAAGTGCCGCAACTCGGACGTGGCGAACGAAGGGTATTGTCGGTTGACGTTGCGCTGATGGCTTCTGTTAAACATAAGAATGATGCTAGTTCTATTTTATTAAACTGCGCAATACCAAACAAGAACGGCGGATTCGTTTCAAATTACGTTCTTGGCGTATCGTATGAAGGTTTGACAACCGATGAACTCGGTATGTATATTATGAGATATTTTTACCTGTATAATTGTACAGACTTGGTTCTCGATACGAATGGTATTGGAACGCCAGTTTTTGATTATATATGTCAAGATAGATATGACCCGAAAACTGGAATGTCATACGGAGCTTTGACGACGGTTAGTCAAAAGGATTATATGGCTTCTAGGTGTAAGGTCAGAAATGCCAAGCGTTGCGTTTGGTCTATTAAGGCAAGTGCCGAATTCAACAATAAGATTGCAACGTATCTTAGAAATTCTATAGATGTAGGTAAGATTAATTTGTTGATAGACCAGTTAGACGCAAAAAACAAATTTTTGGAAAATAACCCGAAGTTTAGGAAGATGTCGTCGAAAGAACAAATAGACGTTCTTATGCCGTATGTACAGACATCTCTATTAATCGATGAGCTTATAAACCTCAAAGCCGAGATAAATGGAACTAAAATACGCCTCAAAGAGCGTAGCGGCAAACGTAAGGATAGATATTCATCGATGGCGTACAATAACTACGTCATAGAGAGAATAGCCCGTAAACAGCGAAATAACGAAGACGACGATGACCTTGAGTTTAAAATGGTATTCAAGAAACCAGTTATAAGGAAGTTTTAAATTTAGCCACAGCCCACGCCAGATATGGTTGGGCTGTTTTTTATTAAATAGAGAAAGGGGGTGTGTAGGTATTAAGAGTTTCAAAGATTTATCTGCTGAACAACAGGAATACATATTAGGTTTTGAGCGAACCATGTTTGCTAGAGTTAAGGAACAAATTGTCCAAGACTTATTAAACTCTCGTTCAGAATCCTATATCGGCAGGAAGTATACGGCGAAAGACCTTGCTGATATGTTGGAATATCCAACTACATCTTCAAACATGCAACGATTGCGACAGATGAGTTTGTGGCTTTATATCACATCTCCGCAGTATCGCCGTCTAATTAACTACTACTCTACACTTCCGACTTTTAATTACTACATAGTCCCAGACAATGTACTAACCAAAGAATTAACTGCCGCAAAGGATGCGAAGTTTAGGAAGAATTATATTGAAACGATAAATGATTTTGAGCGATACACGATGAAGCAAACAGCTCCACAAGCTATATCGTTGGCATTGTTACAAGGCGCTTTTTGCGGGATTATCATCGAGGACGAACATTCGTTCTGGCTGAAATCGTGTCCTATAAATTACGTAAAGATTCTTCTTATTGCAGATAATTGTTTTAGGTTTGCATTTGATATGTCTTATTTCACTAGCAGTAAATATTTGCTAGAGGCATATGGGGCGGAGTTTGAACAAGCTTATGTGGAATACCAAAGAGATACGGCGAAGCGTTGGTATGTGCCCAGTAAGCAAATATGTATTAAACCAGATTCAGACCCAACAGTTATACTTCCATTCTTTTTGGGTGTATTTAAGGAAATTCTCGATTTAGAGGATTACAGAACTTTAGCAAAGGCTAAAACAGAAATCGAGAATTACAAAGTGCTTGTTATGAAGCAAGACACTGATGACGATGGAGTGCCGAAACTTGATTTTAATATTGCAATGAAATACTACAATCAAGCGGCGCAAAATTTACCGTCTGGTATCGGCTTAATTCTTTCGCCGTTCTCTATAGATGACTTCTCGTTCAATAGTCCAAATGTTGGTGACACAGACGCAGTTAATAAAGCTAGAGATAGCTTCTGGGCGGCTTCTGGTAGCTCTCCGCTTATATTCGGCTCTACGGAAGCTACAACGTCATCGGCACTCATCTTATCAACAAAACCAGATGAGCAAATTACATTCGCTCTCTTAGACCAGATTGAGCGTAACTTTAATCTGTTGCAGAAGTACAAAGGTAAATCGTACAGTTTCAAAATTAGATTTTTGAGACAGTCAATTTATAACAAGGAGCAAGTCCAAGATACTTATTCTAAGGCGGCTATGTATGGCGTTACTGGCGCTAAAATCGCATATGCGGCTTCATTAGATTTTTCGCCAGTAGACCTTGTAAACCTCGCATATTTAGAGGACAGCGTTTTGGGCTTAACGATTGACTCGTATAACAAACCAATTCACATGAATGCAAATGGCGATAGCGAAAGCGCTAGTGATGGAACTAATATCGAGGGCGGGCGACCAACAAACGAGTCTAAGGGAATACCGCTAACCGAAAGCGGTGAAGCCGATAAAGATACTAACCAAAATGACAATGTTGTGTGAGGTGAATAAATGGGAAAAAATACTATTATAAAATTCACCGATAAAGAATTAGCCGACAAGCTTAAAGAGATTAGCGGCGAAAGCTATATGATTGAAAGCGGCGGCTGTGGTGTCGAAATGTATTCATTTATTTACACCGAACAACTAGCTCAGTTTTTGGTTTCTAACTTTGACAATCATGATTACTACTTTAGTAATAAACTTTTATTTTAACAGGAAGGAGGTGGACAGGTTATGTCAGAAAAAATGTCAATTGATTTCGGTATGAAATTGGCATCTTTTGAGAAGCTGAATGAAAATTTCACAAGAGCAAAATGCTATGTATTAGCTTTGGGAAAGAATAGAAATTATTCTTATTTATCAAAAGAAGCTGTTGATGAAGCTTACGATTCGTTACTGTTTGTGCCAGTTGTTGGACATCTTATGGTTGACGAAAATGGTAAGCACTATCTCGGCGGTCATGATTATAAACTGAATAAAGATACTCTTGAGTTTGAAAGCTTATGCGTACCTTTTGGTGTTGCTATCCCTACCAACTCCCCTGTTTATGAATCTATTGTTGAAGATAACGGGACAACCGCAGATTATCTTGTGTCTGACATTGTATTATGGACTGGTCGCTATCCAGAATTATCTGACGCGATTTATAGTGGCGATGTAATGTTGGGGCAGAGCATGGAGATATTCGTTGATTCATGCCAGAAACTAGAAGACGACAATAGATTTACGGAAATTACGAAATTTCATTTTGATGCACTTTGTATGTTAAACAAATCTGATGATGAGTTTAATGTTGAGCCGTGTTTCCCTAGTGCGTCTATAGTGCAATCTGATTTCGCTACAATTAACGCGGAATTTAAAGAAGCGCTTAATGAGATGCGTAATGAGTTGCAGTTATATTTTAGCAGTATGGGAGGTGCTGATTTGGGCGCTAATAAAGAGAATGTTATGGAAGAGACCAAAGTTAATAACGTAATGGAATTCTCTGTAACATACAACAAAAAGAGACAGTCTATCCAGAAATTACTCGATGGGATGGCAACACGGGTTGTCAATGATGAAGGTAGCGTTACTGGGTATTCTGAATATTATCTGATGGATTTTGACGACAAGTTTGCATTTGTTTCTAAAGATGCGTGGGAAGATGGTGTTGGTTATTCACATTCTTACGCAAAGATAGAATATGAATTTGACGAAGCTACACTTGCTTCGAAGTTTATCGGAGAAGCTATCCCCGTCACACAGGAATGGTTGACGGCGGAGGAAAGGGCAAAATTAAACCAAGACACAGTTGTTCAGTTTAGAGAAACAATTGAACAAATGACATCTGAGTGCAATTCGACAATTGAAGAAATGGAATCTATCTCTGAGAAGTATGCACAGCTTACAGAAGAGGTAGAGGAACTTCGCAAATATAAGAGTGACGCTGAGAAAGCTAATAGAGATAAAGCCCTTGCTCTTATTTATGAAAAATTTGATAAGCGAATCGGCGGGATTGAAGATTATATTAATCTTAAATCATCCGTTGATGAATACACGGTAGAAGAGTTCGAGCATGAATGTTATGCGATTAAAGGCAAATTTGATACCGAGCATCCTACTACTGTTGCTCCAGAAACAACAAACTTTGCTACTACTCTTCCAGTCGATGAGACAAATCCGTTTGACGATGTGGAAGGTGTTGCTAACGACATGTATGGTGGGCTTATAGAATACTATCGTACAAAAGAATAATCTTTAACCTTATAAGGAGGAATGAACAATTATGGCGAAACATGCAATTTTAAGAATTGATAATATGCAGGCGACTTATGATTTCTCTCTGCTTCGTTCTGGTCTCTTTTATGCCAATGATGAACTGGCAGATGTTGACAATGGTACGGCAGTAGAGGTCGGCGCTCTCTTGGAAGGTGAGCGTGAACTGCGTAAACTCGTTGCGGCGGCTGATGCAACAAAGGTCATTGGTATCGTTACGACACCAGAGCTTGACAGTACACTTGATGTTGAGACATCTGACCTTGCTGAACATTACACAAAAGCGGGTACTGCCGCTCGCGTACACCTTTTACAGATGGGCGATATCTTCTCCCTCTCTGTTGAGGGATTCACAGCCGCTCCGACAGATGGCGCAGAGGTTGGCGTAACTGATGGCAAGTGGGATACATCCGCAGAAACAAAGATTGGCAAGTGCATTGCTATCGACAAAGTTAGCGGAACAGACCTTTATGTAATCGAGATTGCTCCGAACAAAGTAAATCAGTAATACTACTATAACCAATCATAAACCATGTGCGGGGAATAACCCCCGCACTTTCATATTTTAAGGAGGAAATTTGCAATGGCATTTAATAAGAATGATATTATCTCTCTCGCCGTTGATGCATACAAGGGCGTTGTCCCGTCTAACTATAACATCGGTGAGGCTAATGAAGCCGTCCGTAAAGCGTTAATTGACCTTAACGGCGGTAGCGACAAACTTACCTTTAAATCTTTCCGTGACCATCCAGAACTGTACGCTGTAATCGAGGAGATTATCACACGTACAACTCTTGAGGGACTTCCGACAGATTCCCCTCTCTTTGGTTTCACAGATTTCAGAAACGTTGCACTCGGCGATTCTATGAGATTCGTTGTTGAGCGTGACGATGATTACGTTGTAGCTCAGGTTGCAGAAGGTACACAGGGTATCCGCAGACAGAGACTCAACGGCAAACAGGCTATCACACCGCCTATGAAGCTGTATGCTGTTAAGGTGTATGATGAGCTTAATCGTATTCTCTCTGGTCGTGTTGATTTCGCAAAGGCTATCAACACAATCTCTCGCTCTTTCACTCGCCAGATTAATAACGACATTTATAATGCCGTAATTAAATCTTTCGACGGTATTGATACACCGTACAGACAGAGCGGTACATTCGATATCGATAAGCTTATCGCTATCATCGACCATGTAGAGGCGGCTAATGGAGGTACTGCAACAGTGCTTACATCCAAACAGGGCGCAAGAGCTATCGCGAATATTGTTGGCGGCGACGCTAACTCTGCAAAGGAAGACCTTTACAATATCGGATATTACACACATATCGGCGAGAACCCAGTTATCGCTATGAAGAATGCTCATAAGGCAGGCACAACCGATTTCGTTCTCAACAATGATATTATTGTTGTGTCTGGCGATGACAAGTTCGTTAAGATGGTAACAGAGGGCGATACCACAATTATCGACCGCAACCCGCTTGACAACGCTGATTTGTCTCAAGAGTATTTCGTTGCTCAGAGATATGGTATTGCAACCGCTATGGCTACAGAGGCGGGCTATTACAGCATCGGCTAATCATAAATATAATATTCGCCAGTATACCAGTAAATTTGGTATACTGGCATTTTTATAATCGAGAAAAAGGAGGGCGTTATGCCAAGAAGGAAGACTACAAACACCGCTACTGCAACAACTGTTAAAACTGCCAGTGAGGTTGCGAAAAAGCCGACAGTGGATAAGACACCTAAAAATAAAACATTGCGGAAAGTGCCGCCGACAACATTAGTTCCAGTAATGAGTAATTGTCACACACCTCTGATTTACAATTCACGAAGACAGAACGGATATGTTGTTGAGTGGGATTCATACGGCGTTATCGAATATATGGAAGTAAGCGAGTTGATTGCTATGCGTAGTTCCGCTCTTCGCTTCTATCGCGACAACTGGATTGTTATCCTTGATTGCGATGATGGCGAAAATCCATATACCGCAGAAGAGATTTATAATTCAATTGGTGTCGCTAGTTTCTATAAGAATGCAGTTACGCCAGAGAATATCGATAAATTACTTTCTAAATCTTCTGCCGCTATTGAAGCCGCTATGGAGAAATTATCTATGGGCGCTAGACGAACAGTATATGAATATGTATGCGAGAAAAAAGAAAGCGGTGAGTTTGATTCAATTGAAAGATTTAACGTTATTCAAAAAATGGCGGGAATTGACTTTTAAGGCGGTGTCGAAATGACTTATGTTTCTGATATATATGAAGCGTTCGAGGATAAAATAACCGATTATGATTTAGCGGCATATTCGGACGCTCTTCAACAGGAATTACTTAGCGAATATCTTAAAAGCGCCTGTGGACATTTTGGTAGGATATGTCAACAGGATTTGACAATTGTCGAGACCGAGCAGGGAGATAAAGTATTTGATTGTGATTTAACAACACAGGAAATTAATATAATTACTGAGTGGATGTTGGTCGCTTGGTTAGCTCCATTACGTAACGATTTAGATAACCTCCGCAATAGAATAAATACTGCGGAGTTTTCTTCAATTTCTCCCGCTAATATGCAGAACGCTTTAGAGGCTTCATATTCTGCTTCGAGGGCTAGGGCAAGGTCAGCCATGAATGAGTATTCCTATATCCACGGAGATTTCGATAAGTTAAAGACATGAATACCGTATATGGTGATATACCAGATAGGAGTATTAAAGCTTACTTAAAGGCTTTAATAAATAAGACCTATAAAATCCTACCGATGAAAGAAGAGAACTCTTCGACTTTAAAATTATACATAGAAGGTTTCGTGCGCGAACTTACTGGTTTTATGAATCTTTTTGATTTCCTTATTGAAGACCAACAGTTTATGACGCTCATTACAACATTGGTTTATCTCGCGAGTGAAGATTACGATAACCTTATATGTAAGAAGGAAGTATTTAAGTGTATTCACATTGTTGAACATATAGAAAAGAGCTATTTTGGGGAGGCGTAATTTTGAGTAGATATACTGAACGCATGTCCCATCACGGCACTACTAGGCGTGAGAGGACTGTTAGTCAAATGCGGGAGTATCTATCAAGACGTTTACCAGAGTCGATAAGCTATAAACCTGTGAAACTTAACGGCGTAGATACTTCCCTTGTTATAGATAAAGGCACTAAACCGTATTATAAAAAATATAGAAGTCTACCTAAAACAGACCCAGATTTTCACCCAGTTGTCGTCGGTGATTATATCGAATGGGCGGGCGTTTATTGGATAGTAATCAACGCCGACTCTGACGATGAGTTATTTATCGATGGAGAGTTGTATCAGTGTAATTACCTCTTGCGGTGGCAAGATGAAATGGGTAATATCATTGAGCGTTGGTGTCACGCATCGAACGCATCTGCATATAACACTGGTAAATATTATTACGATGTAGCTACGCTCGGAACTAATCAGCTTATGCTTATTTTACCATTTGATGATGACACACGTAAACTCACAAGAGATAAACGTGTATTCTGCGATTACACAAACAAAAACATCAGATATAGATTCGCGAGAATTGATGCGGTACAAGGCAGTTACGGTCAAGGCAAGTCTATAAATATTATTATGACGGAAGATATTGAACACCATAATTCTGATAATGTCGAATTGCAGATTTGCGATTATTTTGACCCGTCGTCTAATATTTCGCAAGACTTGAGCGCTGATGTAATCGCTTATATTAATTACGTTTCCGACTATATTAGGTTACGTAGTGATGAGCCGAGGGTATACACTGTTGAATTTAAAGATAGAGACGGTAATTTGGTAGATGGAATGACGGCGGAATGGGTGGTCGAGTCTGAGTATGCCGTTGATTATACTATTGACGGTAATTCAATTTCAATTTCGTGCGATAACGAAAAAGCATTAGGTAGTAGGGTTACTCTTAAAATTGTCAATGCGGGATGTGAGGCAAGTATCGAGTTGCCTATACGAAGGAGGTAATAATAAGTATGTATGATTATACATTACCAATAGCGTATCGCGCCCGTGGAGGTCTTAAAGAGGCGTTACAAAAGGCGTTCTTTGAGGACGAAGATATTAGAGAGTTGACTATGCCTAAGTTGGATAATGAGAATTATTCAGCGGAGGATAACTGGTACGGCGGAACATTTTATTCTGAGGTTGACGGCAAGAAAAAAGTAGAGAAACTTGAAGGTTATTGCTTTGATGTACCGTTCATTGACGACACCTTAACGGATAACAGACTTATAATAACCGTAGAAGTATTGAACAGAAATTTATATTATCAAAATGTTGGTAGTAACACAATAGAAGCTTTCACGATAATTATAACTGTTTTCTGCCATAAGGATTGTTTGATGTATCCAGATAAGGATATGAAAGACCTTTTGGATAAGTTTCGCACTCGCGGATATACTGGGAATCGCTTAGATATGGTTGTATCGGCGATACAAAGGCTAATTGAAAATGAGGATTTGGAGTTCGTTGACAAAGACGGTAAATATTACGGAATGGGAAAAGCCGCTCTTCTGAAACGTGTACCGATGGAGTCATATCAACCGAATCCATATTTTTACGGAATTCAGCTTATGTATGGTCAAGATGATATTCATACGCCAAATACTATGTCGATTAAAGACGGAACAAGGCGGTATAAACTCGATGGTTGATTTGAGCTATTATGATTTAATCGACCCGACACCATATAACTATAAAGATATATGTCATATCCGTTCAGTTAAGCTCAGTGATATAAGCGCACTTGAAGATAAATACGCAACTTATAAAACATACATTAATCTACTTGGATTGGACGTTGAGGATTATTATTCGCTGATGGAGCTTACAGATGATGATGTTGTCGAGATAAGCAAAAGATTTGAGGCTGTTGGTAGGCGACCAAATATCTATGATTTGGTGGTTCAGACACCAAGCTTACTCAATGAGCTTATAGTGGCGCTAAATTTTTTTATTGTCGAGGACATCGCATACAGTAAGGATAAATATAGTTTCTGCACATATATTATAGGCGAAGACGACGAAGTAAAGCCAGTGTCATATTTTGGTTATGATAATTATGACGAGATTGTGGATATCATAAATCAAAGGCATAGTATAAGCAGACCATCATCGGAAGATAAAATTGAAAACCAGATATTTAAAAACGCTAGGGCTAGGCAACTTTGGTTGAAGATGAACGACCCAAAAGTAAAAGCATTAAAGAAAAAACAGTCCGAGAAGAAATATGATTTAGCTAATGTGATATCTTCTCTCTCTGCTAAGTCAAAAACTATTTCAATTTTGAATATCTGGGATTTAACGGTATACAACGTTTATGACCAATTCGAGCGTGAAAGAACAAACGCTGTTGACTCAATGAACGCAAGAAGCGTTTCGATTTGGGGGGATGGCGATAAAAAGTACAACTATGAACAGTGGTACGAAAACATAAAAGAAGGTAACAACTAAGGAAAGCCGCATATTTAATATTGCGGTATTTTTTATTTTAGGAGGAAAAATAAATGCCTGAACTGAATAAAGCTAATAGACAAGTATGTGATGTTTATATTGACGTTCTGAAAACAGGTGAGCCGTTCCTCTATCTTGAGACGGCTAATACGACTACTCAGAACATCTCTGGTGATTCTGTTTATGCTATGGCTCGTGGTCAGAAAGCTATTGCATGGCAAGAACCCGCTGATGGTACAATGACAATCGAGGCGCAGGTGCTTCCGTTCAAGGTATATGCGCTTATGTCTGACGGTAAGGTTTACAATGACGCTGTGTTCCCGAAGCATGAAACAATCAAAGCTACCGAGGCAGGTAAGCTTACACTTTCCGATACACCGAAAGATGGCACACTTTTCGCTTTCGCACGTTACGATTTCGGTGGCGAAGCTATTGAAGGCACTGTTTCTGGTAAGGAGTTCTCTGCGACAACAGCAAGCGAAATCGCTGTCGGTACAGAGTATGAAGTTGGATACTATGTAGAGAAGTCTGAGGGCGTAAACCGTGTTTCCTTCGGCGAGCACTTCGAGGTACAGGATTATCGTGTTACTATGTCTACGCTTGAGAAGGATGAGGATGGCGTACAGACACCGTATTACATGAAAGCCTACAAAGCTGTCCCGCAGAGAAACTTCGAGATGTCCCAAGCTTCTACTGGCGACCCCGCTTCTATCACTATCACTTTCGATATTCTTCGTGATAAAGATGGTAATTACTTCGATATGATTGAGGATACAAGCGCCGCTCAGTAATTTTGTTGGCGATATCAGCGTTAATTTATAATAATTGACGCACCCGATTTAGTTACCTATAGGGTAACAGGGCTTTACGCCTAGCAGAAAAGGCGAAACTACAACCTTGAAGAGTTGTAACTATAAGTTGTTATAACTCTTTAAGGGGGTGGATTTTGATTATTCATTATCTGCCCCCTTATTTTTGCGCAAAAAAGGAGTAAAAGGAGTTTTTATTATATGAAGAAAATTAACACGATTGAAGAGGCATACGAGATTTACGGTAGCGATTCACTTGTGCCGATTTCGTTTATGCCACAGAGTATGTTTTATATTAAACATGGTGTTCAGCCAGTAGTTACATTACCGAAGGATGGAGAGCCAAATAAAATGACTTGGTGGTATCTTAGGTCTGAAACGTATCAGCTTAAAAAGGAATGGGATGCTACACGCCCGAATCGATTGGGGGTATAAATATGGCGGCTATACTTGTTGGGCGTGACGATGAAGGTAAGCTTGTAATTGATATGGATGTGTTTGGCAACTATGTCAAAACCATTGCAAATGAATGTATGGACGATAACGAATTGTGGTTTGCGGCATATAGCACAGTTGCGAAATTGCAAGCTGTATTTGCGGCTAGGAGTGCCGTTATTAACGATTATGACGAAGGAGATAAAGGAAATAATGAAGTATAACGAAAACGATATTAAGATTAGAAGAAGCATCCCGTCTGTTGATTATTGTAAACTTGTAGACAGTATAGTACAGGTTCAGTTGTTCGTTGATGAATACCACCCAGAATACCTTACTACTGCTCTGCCGTCAATCATCGCCCATGTTGCAATTGAGGGAATTGAATGGGAAGACGATGAAAAAAATATGTTTAACGACGATGTAGCCAAAGCTGTATTGCAAGATGATGGTATTCTTGGTGAGACCGTTCGGGCTATTCAGTTTGGTTATTTTGGGATTGATAATGTCGGCGATTATCCTTGGTATATTGACCGTGCTATTGATGACGCTGAGAAGATTATCAAACAAAGATTGGAAATGCGCAAACCAATTAATTCTGTATTGCTCAGTGTAGATAGTATCCTTAATAAATTTCTTACAGACTTCGATGGTGTTAACATGAAGGAATTTGTAGGGACTATAATGACTCTTAGCGAAAATACTGGCGAGGGTGATTCTGACACGGTGTCAGAATAATTTATAATTATAGATATTAAACAGCGATTTAATGTCGTTGTGTCAATAGATTTTAAATTGGGACTTGTTCGAGCAAGTCCCTTTATATTTTATAGGGGTGATTCGTGTGACAATCGATGCGATTAAACAAGACTTAAATAAAAAATCACTTGTCGCAGTTAATTATATTGTTGTTACAATGCATACCTTTTTAATACAGGCAGTCGATTCATATTATGGTGGCTATACACCGAAACGATATAAAAGAACTGGTAAGATGAAGACAACTCCGAAAATTATGGATGCGGGTCATCAGATTGGTAATGGCGCTGAGGGTCAATTCAAACTTGACCTTTCTCCGACGTATTCAACTGGAACTTGGAGTATGGGACAAGTTATCGATTCTGCCGAAGCATATCTCCACGGTGGTTATAGCCTTGGAACTGGCGTTAGTGTATGGCGTAGTCCTATGCAATCATATCCGTTTGTTGAGGCGGCGGGTAGGGCAAATGCGGTGCTCTACTATTCCTTTGTTCTACGAATCACACGATAAGCGCGGCTGTTCTCCCCA
>ODAI012599047.1_pt1 | contig 24354 bp, 32 predicted proteins | sample 1539321 | NCBI WGS metagenome assembly ODAI01 (sample SAMN02144231, study PRJEB22623) | gut metagenome | biome: sheep rumen | host: Ovis aries | place: New Zealand | reverse complement strand
TGAAGTACAATCGAGTAGACGAAGGGGTCGCCCCCTCCGCCCCTCGGCGGAACCGTACGTGCGGCGTTACCGCATACGGCTCTTTGCAAAGCTATATGGCATACTTTATCCTGTAAATATTCACCTTGATCTTTGGCCTTCTCACAGGGTATTGCTTAAGCATCATGTTGAACTGTTCAAAGTTCATACTCGTACGTTGACTTCTCCGATTGAGCCATTTGAATAATAGCTTAAGCACACGATGATAGAACTTGCTGATAGCCTCCGAATTATCCGTGATAGCGTAGTAATTGTTGTAACCATCCAGAACCTGATTGACCCAAGTTACAAGATCTTTGATCGGGATGTCCCTTCTCAGACTGATCTCCCGATTCATTTCTCTGCACTTCTTGGAGAACTTCTTCCGGCTCGTCTTTCTCTTAACTCTGAACCAACCGCCCTTTGATGTGGAGCAGTAGTGTGTGAATCCCAGAAAGGTAAAGGTTTCTGCCGCCTTGTGGCGCCTCTTCTGACTGTTCTGCTCTGCAAACCTGCCAAACTCGATCAGCCTCGTTTTCTCCTCTTCCATCTGAAGTCCAAAGTTTCCCATTCTACGCTTCAGCCTGTTATAGAACCACTCTGCCTCATTCTTGTGCTGAAATGTAACAACGAAATCGTCGGCGTACACCACGATACCAGTAAATCCCTTGAGATTAGGCTGGATTCGCTCTTTGAACCACCATAGCAGGACGTAGTGCATATATATGTTAGCAATAGTGGGACTGCAGACTGATCCTTGGCCAGAGCCTTCCTCGGTCTCCTCAAAATCGAATCCCTCCATGATCCCTGCCTTTAACATATCCCGGACCAGCCTGGTGAATCTCGGATCTTTGATTCGTGATTCTATGAACCTGATACAGTATTCATGATCCAAGTGGTCGAAGAACCCTTTGACATCGGCATCTAACACATAGTTCGTCCGTTCCTTTTCAATCATGTGATTGAGCAGCGCTAACGCCATGTGGCAGTTCCTGTGTGGCCTGAATCCCATCATCTCGTTGTAGAACATTGGCTCAAACACCGCTTCAAGCATTTCCTTTATTGCGGCCTGTACGAGCTTATCCTCATAACAATAGATGTTCAACGGTCTCATCTTACCATTATCTTTTGGTATCTCGACCCTTCTGGCTGGTTTCGGCTTGTAGCTTCTCGTTCTGATTCTACGTACCAGATCCTTTATGTTGTCATCAAGATCCTTTTCGTAATCCTCTTTGGATATGCCATCTATGCCTACCGCCTTGTCCCTGTCCATCTTCTGATGGCAAAGCTTGAGCATGTCACCATTTATCAGGTGCGCGATGCTCGTGAACACCATATCCGGCTGTTTACTTGACATTTCTGCGATTCTCGCCAAATTCGTCATCTGTTACTCCATCGTCTGTGTATGGCATATGCCTTCATCGGCGATCAACTCTTTGCATGGCAGAGAGCCCCAGAGACAAGGCTCCCCTTCTCGACTTCCCTCCAGCTTCCCCAACCGTTTCTCAGGTCTTTCAGCCTTCTTCGGTACTATTCGGCCATCTGACTGCCTGCCATTAATCATGAATCCTCCTTATAATCGTCGTCCTCACTTCCCGAATCACATCTCTTCGGGTAACGACAGGCTCTCCCACAGTTGATGTACTCTCATTGTGATGCGTGATCAGGTCTTTGACGCCGCCCTGCCGGCCTTGCCTCGCCTCTATCGCCAAGGTCGATGTTGCTTTCCATGTTCATGAGCATGTCAGCCATATGTATTAAGGGTACCTTTGAATTATTTCAGCGCTCAATACTAACCCCACAACCTAACTTCCTACACTTAACCCTCAGTGTTACCACTGCCGGCTCAAGGTCGTTACTGTTGTCCCGGCTCAGGACTTGACAGACGGGATTTCCACCCGCCAAAGAGTACACCCTTCGCTGGGCGTACCATGAATAAATTCACGTGAGCTTCACCAGATACGGAGCAAAATTGTACACATGCTGACACACTGCCGGATACGTATGCTCCGCCCCTTCCGTCACGACATAGTGGAAGTTTCCTTCCTCCGGAGCATCGCTGAACTCAAACAGATCCGTGTACTTCTTCATCGCCTCGATCTGGGGCGTGAGGTTCGGATACGCAATATCCTTGCTGCCTGTTCCGGCAAAAATCCGGAAGTCATCCTTTCCAAACGGCCCCGCCTTTGTTGTTTCGTAAAGGTACTGTGCCGTTTCTTCCGTATATTTTCCGCCGCCAAGGCCGCCATAATACCAGCAGTCCCCGGACAGCGGCATAAACGTACTGATGAGATCAAGATTTTCAAGGAAAGCAAACCAGGTAGTCACGCCTCCCATGGAGAATCCTCCGATGGCGCGTCCTTCACGCGATGAAACTGTGCTGTATTTCCCATCGATCAGCGGGATGAGATCCTGCCGCAGTTCCCTCTGAAAACCAAGCACTGCGCCGCGCTCCGCACTCTCGTCCACCGGACCTCCCCGGGGCGTCCTTTCGCGGTAGAAGCACGGGAAAACAACGAGGAACGGGGACGCCCCGCCCTCCTCAATAAGACAGTCCAGCGCATTCTGAATATCGCATTCCTTAAGCCAGGCGTTCTCGTCCCCGCCGCCTCCGTGGATGAGATACAGAACGTTGTATCTTTTTGCGGCGTCATACCCGTACGGCACATAGACATTTGCGCACTTGTGGAATACCGTCCCGTCAGCGCCGGCTGTGTCATAGCGGACCTGTTCGATGGTCCCGGTATTAGCAACATCGTGATGCGTATGGATCTTCATCTCCGCCTCCTTAATCTTCGTCCTCAGCCCCGCGAGGTTTCATGCTCCTGATTTCATCCCGGAACTTTGCCCAGTCCGTATTCAGATTCCCTTCCTCTTTTTCCCTTTTGAAGAACTCCCGGAGCTTTTCGAGCTCCTCATTGCCCATCGCGGCATACTCCGCATTCTTATCGTTCATGGCACCACCTCTTCTGCTATTATACATGATCCTCAGTCCATCCAGACAAAGCACGTGATCTTCGTCTTGAAGACGGATTTGCTGTAATGATATTTGCACTCATGCATTTTGATGAAGTGCGAAAGGCATTCCAGCATCTTTTTCTTTCCGCCGCCGACGATGAGGAATACATACGCCTTGTTCTGCTCGATGTAGCCTTTTGTCCAGCGAAGGTTATGCCTTTCCAGCAGCTCCTCAATCTCCTTCTTCTCAAAAGGATTCCTGCATTCCAGGGACAGTCCGTAATATGCAATTTTGATATTCATGAAAAAATCCTTGATCTGCACAGGCAGCACCTCCTTATAATGAAAGAAATTGATGATGTAAATGACATATTGATTCACCGCAGCTGTCAGAAAACAGCCTCTACGGATCAGAGGACGGCGTCCTGAACATGGAAAAAGTATCAGAAGGAAGATCGCTTGCCCCGGAAGCCTATTACGAATATGCAATCGAGGGCGGCAATCACGCACAGTTCGGCAATTACGGTGAACAGAAAGGCGACGGAGCAGCGCTGATATCTGCAGAGGAGCAACAGCAGCAGGCCGTACAGTTCATACTGGACTGTTTATCCCCCGCCCAGTGAGCGGTGCGGCTCTTTATGCCGCCGCCCTCACAAAGCAGTAGATCTTCGTCCGAAAGATCATGTTCCTTGTCACGAAATACCGGAGCCTTCCGCTTCCCTTGAACCACTCGAGAAGGTCGGCGAGGTCGTCCTGTTTGCGTCCCTTCGTGCCAAGGACGGAATAGGAATACAGTCCCATATGCTCATTGTATCCCTGCATATACCGGATTCCCATCTCCTTCATCTTCTTCTCCAGCGCCGCCTTCTCGAACGGATCCGACACACCGAGCGCGCATCCGTAATAAGAAACCCTGAGATTGTTGAAGATGTCCTTCCCGCTGAGATTTAAAAATCTCCCGAAGCCGTTCCGGGCCATCCAGCGGACATAATCCGCAATACCTGCCGCGATGAGGATGAACAGCACAGTCATCAGAGCTCTTTGCATAAGCACCTCCTTTACACTGCAGACACACAGGTCTTGTTATGAAATTGGAAATACAGAAACTCAGTTCCTCACAGGGATCTGCCCCTTGCAGGAGCGGATCCACATAGGGAAATGAATTTTCTGCGATTGGTTACCGGGGCCGGATGATCCGGTTTAGGAGTGCTGCTCCGGACTTTGCTATGCCTCCCAGCAAAGGCACAATACCTTTCTCCTAAAGTAACTCCTTAAAACTGATGAACTGCATTCGTGAACCTTTTTGAACCACTCGGTGTATTCTTTTACCTTTGATTTCTTCCCGCCGGTTATGATGTAGATATATTTACTGTCTGCTTCGATATAGCCCGGAATCCAGTGAAGTCCGAATTCCTTCATTTTCTTCTCAATTTCCGCTTTTTTAAACGGATCGACACATTCGAACACCAGACCGTAACGCAAAGCTTTCGCAGCGTTAACAAGAACAACCACCAGGTCCGTCAGATACATAGGCATTTCCTCCTAATGAAAAAAACAGTTACCTGCACAGCGTTGGAAATATTGAATTGGATGTGACTAAAGAGCGTGGACGCTCATTATAACATCCATGCATAGAAGTGCAAGTCCTTTTTGATAGAAATTTGTTTGTCCTTTTGTCAGTTCGTAAAAATCGCCCCAAAGTGCAGGGCGCCGATACTGTATAATATAAAAAAAGCGTCACGAGACTGTCTGACGGCAGGCGTGACGGCCTGTCAGAACCGGCAGCGAAAACAATAATGATAAATAGAAACAGGGCCTGAATATTATGAAGTTCGAAGATATTATCCACAACGAAGAAGTGCTTGAGTATTACAAGCGGGGCTGCGCGATTTTAGACGTGCTGGGATATACGGATCATTCTCCGGCCCATACCAGGCTGGTTGCAGAGAAAGCGGCCGATATCCTGAAGGCCTTCGGCTATGATGAGCATGTAATCGAACTGGCAAAGATCGCAGGCTTTATGCATGATATAGGGAACGCGGTCAACCGGCACCATCATGCGGAATACGGGGCGCTCCTTGCCAACGAAATCCTGAAGGAAACCGATCTGGAGCTTACAGACCGCGTAAGAATTGTTTCCGCCATCGCCAACCATGACGAATCGGACGGCGTCGTTGCGGATCCGATCGCCGCTGCGCTGATTATCGCGGATAAGACAGACGTGCGAAGAAGCCGGGTAAACGAAAAGGATCCCATCCACTTTGACATCCACGACCGGGTAAATTACGCGGTTACGACGACGAGATTAAAATGCTCGCAGGAAGAAAAGCGCATTACGCTTTACCTTACAATTGATGAGAAAATCTGCACGCTGTACGAGTACTTCGATATTTTCCTCACCCGCATGACCATGTGCTCGCATGCGGCAAGATTCCTGGATGCGCAGTTCTCACTAAAAGTAAACGGGCAGAAGGTTCTGTAACCTGCTGCCCTGTAAATCACACATATGATGGGTCTGCGCTCACGCGCAGGAATAATCTCACGCCTCCGGCGTATAGGTCCAGCCATGATCGTCATGATAGATCATGAGTTTTGTCATGCCCCCGTCGATGCAGATATTCTCTCCGGTGATGAATCCCGCCTTGTCGGAGCAAAGAAACAGAACCATGTTCGCGATGTCCATCGGATTCCCGACGCGGCCCGCGGGCTGCTGCAGAGCATCCGGCCCTTCGTATACCGTCCAGGCTGTATCGATCCATCCGGGGGAAATAGAATTCACGCGGACCCTGCCTGCAAAGCTGGCTGCCATGGCATGTGTCAGCGAGGCGATGCCGCCCTTTGCGGCCGTATAGCTCTCCGTCTGCGGCTGGCTCATTCGGTCGCGCGAGGATGAGATGTTGACGATGCATGCGCCCTCGCGGAAATACGGTGCAAACAGTTTGGACAGGTAGAACGGTGCGGTGACTCCGACAGCCAGGGCGTACTGAAACTCCTCATAGCTGCACTCATCAATGCCCTTCGTCATCGGCTTGGCATTATTGACGAGATAATCAATGCCTCCGCACTCGCTGATCACCTTATGCGCGAACGCCTCCAGCACTGCCTTATCAGAGATATCGCCCACATAGTGATCGCCGGGCGCACTGTCAATCACATAGACCTTCACGCCCTGCCTGCGGAATTCCTCCGCGATGCATTTCCCGATCCCCGCGGCTCCGCCGGTGACTACAGCCACCTTCTGCCCGTCGGAAGAGTTCCCGCTGTTAATATCGCTGTTCTTTTTCGGAATTGTCAGCTTCATATCAAGACCGTTATCGTCCTTCTCCGGCTCTTCCGGAATGGTTTCACAAAGGCCCTGTGCCGCAAGCGCCGCTGTCACCGCAAGGCACACTGCATCCAGAAGGTCGTCGGGATTGCATCGAAGCTCTTTTGCCTTCTCCCGCATGCCAGATTCTGTCTTGTTCCGCATCCCGGATTCTGACTTGTCCTGCATGGCGGATTTTGACTTGTCCCACATACCGGAAAAAGATTCTACCGGCAGGTACTTTTTCAGGATTTCCATCCTCTCACAAAAGCCCTCAGGCTCTTTCTTGCGGCTTGTTACAGCGGAGCCTTTAAGCCGGACGAAATCAATTTCCGGATGGCTTTCCAGAATCCGGTTTTTGTACTCCGGATGGTTCGTGAGGAACTCATCCACCTCCCGGATCTTCGGGAGAATGTTGATGGTCTGCTTCGCAAGGCTCTTGCCGAGCACCCGGATATTGGCCTGCTTCTGCTCCTCTTCTGTCTTTGCATACACAGCCTGCCGGCAGGGTATGGGGAAAATCGAAGAAGCCCTGGTACCGAGTTCCTTCCTCGCCGGATCATCCGGCCTTATCTGATCTTTATGGGTCCGAAGACCAACCGCCATATCGATCAGGAAAGCGTCGAACTCCGGATATGCCTTGACCAGCATATCAATCGAATCATATCTCTCCAGGCGAAACTTGCCGTGGTCCAGGATGCAAGCGATCCAGCCGCCCCTGCAGCCGTCAACGCCGATGTATAGGCCGGTGATTACATTTTGCATATTAACCATACTCCCTAATAGTCAGAATATAATAACGTCTTCCTGCAGAATGCTGTCATCCTTTCCCCAATGCAGCACCTCGCTCCTGCTGCTGATTTTATATACACGAATACTATCTTCATCAGCACAGAATCGATCCAACTCGGATATAAGCTTATTGAACTTACTCCTCGATAAACGTACCTCGAATCCTGACTTTTGAATCCTATTGCCGAAAGCTCTTTAGTAGACATTCAAACTGGCTAGCACCATAGCAACTTCCCTAGCATGATTGGGTCTGCTTTTATAAGTATATGTAACAGACACCATATAATTCCCATTCTTAAAATAATATGCTTCTGCCTGATTTAATGGATTCTCGGCTTGTTTTAGCTGCTGATTCCCTCCCTGGGAAGTTGCACCGTACATATAATCAAAAGATTTTCCATTAATAGTCTCTGTGTCTGAACTGTATACCAAACGTTTGTGGACTAACGTCTCCGTCAAATAGTTATCCACTCCTATGTTTTGGTTCCATATAGCAAATTTTTTCCCTTTGTTATATCTCAGTTCTGCCTTTCTCAAGATTTCATCATATTGAAATGAGCCTATTGTAAGAATTTCATCATTTCCAAAATCGACTATTATTACTTCATTCCCTCGAACAGTATCTCGAACAAAGTTCCAGCTTGTCTTTAGTCGAAAAGAAACCGGCTGTATCTCGTCTTCTATAAGATCAGTCCCGGGATATATATACAAGCCAACTATTATGCCATTATCATAGCGCCTTGAATCTTCTTCGCTAATACATCTATACGCCACCGGCGATAGTTCAAGTTTTGATTCGTTTACTGATTCAACCGTTCCATATACTAGTATTAGATCATTTTTTGACAAAGTTCTAACACTGTTCTTTATAGGTTTCTTACTGCTGTTACACACAAAATCAATGCTTGCTGATGATTTTAGCCTAACAGTCTTTCCATCACTGGCAATCGATTCAATAACAGCAATAATTCCAATATACTTATCTTTATACTTCTCAATAAAACGAAATGTATTGGCTTCATACTCTTTGCAAAGATCATCTATAGTATCAATACAGAATATTGTCTTATCATAATCTCTTACATACGTTGGAGCATCTGAGGCAAACACCAATGAAGGAATGCATGTAATTACAAGCAAAACAATACAAGTAAAAAGAATAGATGATCTTGTTATCCTAAGTATCATTTTAATTATCACCTACGTCTTGCATATATTTATCTATACAATCACGCACCAAATCGCGAACATTTACATCTGCGTAATCTATATCATATACTATCGTTTTTTCAGCACTATATTCTTCATCAAACGTGTCGATAATACTATCTTTGAATTGGTCCTGATTATCTGGATCATATATAATAAGGTGGTCATTAATGCTTACGTTTGTGGTAATTATTTGAATGTATATCGTGTTATCATTATCATCTGAAATATCTTCTTCCTGTTTAATCTCATCTATGAGATTTTCAGTTCCATCTTTGATGTTTTTATTCTCGACTTCAGCCGATTCTTGACCTTCATCAGCTTCTTGATGCATGTCTGCATTTTTACCACTATTATTATCCTCACTTGTAACATTATCTGATGCAGACTCTGCAGCAGAATTTGTAGCATGTAGAGCTCTATTGTTTTCATCCCTGCCAAGAATTACATTTTTTCTACATCCTGTTGCAAGTATTACAATGCAAATTATAGCAAATGTCCGCGTTGTCAGTTTATTCATATGCCGCCTCAATTCTTTACGTACTGCCGTTATGTTTTTCTAACACATGTATACCTTTCTGATTTAATTCGTTTCGTACATATGTATATGGAATATAGTCTGCATAATCATCAACGAGTAAAACATTGGCACCTTGAGAATAAACTCTGCTAAATATGTTGAGAAATTCTTCATTATTGCTACATTCAATATCCTCTACATATATAGTTAAACAGTTTATCCTAATCCTAAGGAGGCCTGATGACGCCACTTTATTCTGTGTTTCATCAAGTTCCAAATCAGTGGCCTTCTCTGCACTAAGTTGGTTTACGCTCTCATTTGATAAAGAATTCGTTGAATGTGATAGAGAAAGGCCAAGTCTTCCGCTGCCAATGGTAAAACTAATTATTATTACTAAAACTCCTAAAGCATAAAAATACTTGGCCGCCTTTCTGCATACAACAATCTTGAAAATTTGGCCAGCCTTAAGTGCAAGGTAACCGCTAATAATTAAAGCCAACCCAACATCAAATGCTATATAATTTCTGCTTCTATATACTTCCAATAATTTCGATAATTTATCCATATTAGTTAATATACATATTCGTATTGGTCTACTAACTCAGCGATAATTTTAGATATTCTGTTTTCGTCCATATCCAATAGTCTTGAACGGTCTAACTTAAACACTATTACTGAATCATTGTATTTTTGTATATAGTTGAATAACAATCCCTTTAACCGCTCAAAGCCCTCTGCTGCGTTCTGATCTGTTATCTCATATGTTTCTATCTTCTCAGACGGAAATGATACTTTGATAATTCTTTTCGTATAATCCACATTACCATATGTACAATATATTATTATCGGACGAACCTTGCCTGCGACAACTCCATCTTCACTGTTATACGTTTCTTGTATCTCGTCGTATAGTCCTTGAAGCGCATACTGGTCAAGCAGCTGATAATCCAATATCTCATTAGTTGCTTCAAGCTCTTGGATTGAACTCTCTAATTCCGCTATCCTTGTTCCAGTTGTAACTTTTTCAGTTTCATTTATATCTGCAATGTAAAGAATAACAACAAATAGGAGAAGAAAAATAACATCCAATAGAGGAGTTAAGTCTATCAGAGTAGATGCCTTAGTATGTGGTCTCTGTCTCATTGTAACTTGACCCCTCCTTGTCTCTCTTAAGCGTTTCTCTTTCAATTGCCAAATCTGCAGTGTAAAACTCTTGTTCAAGTTTGTACACAAGACTTCCAACAATGAAGTAATCAATTACTTTTAGTATAATGGCGGATCCCAGGCCTACGATTGTGGTATCTAGCGCAAATCCGAACCCAGAAATCAAAGAATTTATATCAGTAATACTACCATTACGTAATCCCCAAACTGTTCCTAATATTCCCAGCAGCGGAAACACAGATATTGCCTGAGATACTGCGTTATACCACGGCATATGCTTATTGTACTCTTCTCTCGCATCTTCAAGTTCATCTCTATTGTGAACCACTACTTTTTGTGCGCTTACATTATAGACTGTTCCGTCGTCCATAATACCTGTGCTAGACTGACCTTTTGTCTGTATCTGTCTGATCCTTGTTTCAAATCTTTTGGACACTTGATTAAGACGACAATATATATATATCAGTGTTCCAACCCCAACGAAAAAAAGCACAATCATTACCGTTAACATTTCTAAATTTATACCCCCTTATATTCTTTATATGTCGCTCTGTTATTAAAGACTGAAAACGTCTCTTGTACCTAATTATACTGCGGACTAAGCATAAAACCGCATTCGGCTATATTACATGAAAAGCATCTTCAAGTTCCGACGAGTAGATAGTTCTATCATCTTCTTAGTAGAACATCGTCAAGTTCTTTCAATGTTCCAGCCTTTACCCACTCTTTCATTCCTTCTTTCCAGACCAGACTACCTTCAGAGAAGTTGCCTTCCTCGAACATCTCTTTCAATTTTTCGATATCAAACGGGCCTGCTTGTTTTCCACCTATCGCTATATAAAACTGCAAACTCGGAATCGGGGGCGGTGTGGTTTTCTTATTCTTTAATCCACTTATAGCATCGCTGAAGGCAGAGGAGACCTTTTTGCCCACTGCTTCAATACTAATAGTTTTATCCGCAGGAATTTCATCTTTCAGGTTCTTGATAATTCGCTTAGCTCCTTCACGATGAGTGCCCATTGTGTCAACAATATTGGCAGCAGCCTGTGTGAAAACTGCCACCTTATTCTGCGTCAGCGATAACAGCTTTTTGTATCCGGGGCTAGTTTTGTCAATTTCGATATCTGAGATATCTACTCTTGTTACGGCTACCCCAAAATCATTTCGAAGCGCGGTACCAAGATCAGCCTCCACCAATGCATTGATTTCAGACAACTGGCGCTCTATCTGCATAACCGGGATCCCGCTTTTAGCGGGTGCATTCGATACAACGCTTTTTACATATCGGATAATGGCATCCTTAACCTGCCGCTGGAACTGCCGCATGTCGAAACTCTCGAGACGATGAAGCTTAATGAATTCACGGTAATCAGCGATTCTAAAGTTTACAGACCCTCGTACTGCAGTCGGTACTCCAAAGTCAAGAAATCTGGGATCAAAAATGTCAAAATATGGTACTCCGAACTTAATCTGGATCAAGTCAGCCAAATTGACAAAATAGACCTCCGCCTGAAACGGAGATGCTCCGTTATACAGTTTTCCTATAAGACTGGCTAATACAGGAAAATTCTCGGTCTTGATAATTTCATCATAAGGGCCTTCAATAAAATCCTGCATTGTACCGTCTGTTTGAGGATAAACAAACACTGCAACTGATCCGTCACGTACTCTGAGCGAGGAGCCCCATCGAATTGCATTTGCTCTCTGGCTCGTTTGCTCTGAAGTCCCCTGCGGATGCCATTTCCAGATCAGATAGTCAGTCTCATCACAGCGGATTACATCCATTACACCACCGTCATTCTTCTGAAACAGTGCCATATTTACTTCCTCCTAAAAATCGAGAGCCTTTTTGCGTCCTTTATCTCCTGAATTTTCTGATCATGCAATTCCAGGATCTTGCTGAAATCCTCATCCTGCCCGAATGATAGCCATGCTTTTTGGAACGCCTGATCAAACTTACTTGCCCACGCATCTATAACTATATCGGCCACATCAGATATCTTTCGCTTTCCAGCAAGGTAATTTGCATCCATATAACCTGCTGCCAGAATCATGAACTCGAAAATGTCTTCTTTACTGTTTGGTACAACAAAGTTCTGTATCAAACTTGCGATTTTCTCGTCTGTCGGATTTGCATGACGACCGGAGAGCTTTGATGCAATAGCGTCTGCAACCGTGTTTCTTCGCTGGTTTAATCTGTTTATCTCCTTCGTAAGTTCTTTAATAGCGCTCGCTGTTGTTGCGTTTCTGATTTCATATCCACACAAAGGACATACAGCCGAAAATCCTTTCAATGGCTCTCCGCATCTGGGACATTTATGCGCTGCTTCCGCTAGTTTTTCCTGTTCAAGCTGACGTTCAGTTTCTTTTTGTGCTGCCTTTTCCAGTCGGTCTCGAGCAATGCTTTCACGAGTTTCCTGTGCGGCAGAATTGATTGTCTGTGCCGCATCAACTAGACCCTGCTGAGCTTTTCCCAGTGCTTTTCCTACTTCATCCAATAAAGCCATAGCTATTCTCTCCCACCTTTGATGTCACTCCCCGAGCGGCACTGCCTGCATACCCATGATCAGTGACTTGAGTTCATCCGCCTCAAGCCCTTTTCCTTCCTCCCCGGGGTTATACAGGACGGCGAAGTGGACGTCTTCCGTGCCGAACACTGCAGTGTTGATCTTCGTACCGTCCCCGCGGCACAGGACGGAAAGGCCTTTAAAATTCTCTTCCCATTCCTTGCTGTATTCCGTATAGTCGCCGGCGAGTTCGAATCCTTCCATGTCCAGAGATGCGCGGACGGTCAGCTTATCATCATTTCCGCTGTATCTTGTCTCCAGTGTACCCTGCATATATCTGTAAATATCGAGGCTCATGCCTTCCGGCGCTGCCTCGGTAATCGGCGGGTCAAAATCGATTCCGGAGCCCTTCCTGGCTTCGTCGAGGTCTAAAGTATCGGACCATGGATTCGCCATTGAGACGGACGTTTCTTCATCCTGCGATGCCGATTCACCCTGAGCAGTCGATTCTTCCTGTGAAGATGTCTCTTCTGCAGGTGCTTCTGCACCACTCTCAGCTGCAGACTGATCCTGCGGAATCGGTTCTATTATAGACGGTGCCTGCTCCTCCTTGGAACATCCTGCTGCAATTATAGACAGCGACATAAATGCTGCAGCCAAAATGACCGCAGCTGTTTTCCTGTTCTTATCCGTGTGCTGGTTCCTGTACTGATTCTTGTCCTGATTCTGATTTTGACTTTTCATATTACCTTCTATGCTGCCGATATACCCGATTTATGCCAGTCCCTGATAGAATGCGACTGCTGCCTGAATTTCTTTCTCGGTCGGATGCCCCTTAGCGATGCCGCCGACCAGCTTGAAGGGTCCGAAGGTATCAAAGCCCTGGCAGCGGTATTCTCCCAGTTCTTTGCAGTTCTTCTTTTGCGTAACTTCGCGGATTCCCTTCAGGAAGTCGCCGCCGGGAGCGCCGTGTGTGTAGATGAAGAATACCGGCTTTTCCTCCGGCAGGTGCTCCTGTGCATAGGCGATGACCTGCTTTGCGAAATTGCTGAAATAGATGCCGGAGGCGATTCCGATCCGGTCGTATCCGGAGAGATCGCGGGCTCCCTTGTTGACATCGATCAGTTCAACATCCTGTGCTGCTTCCGCAATTGCGTCCAGAAGTTTTTTCGTGTTTCCATGGTGTTCGGAATAATAGATGATTGCAGTGCTCATATTCTTATTTCCTCTTTTACTTGCTGCCGTGACGCTGCCGCGGGGCAGGTTCTTTCTGTTTCAGTCTCTCTCATAATTATAAAGGTCGATGTGCATGATCTCTGTGTACGGGTTGAAGGCGAGGGAGAGGCTGTCCCCGTCCTTGTTTTTTGCCGAGAAGCGGTATTCGCTCCTGTACATTCTTTCTGTGAATCCAAGGTCGATGCAGGCATCCGTGTAGTCGTTGAATTCCTTTACGGAGTACTCACCGATATCGGCATCGAACCCGGTATTGGACTCATTTGAGATGTTGCAGACGGTGTAGGTCGGTGCGGGGATGACCTGCGATATGCCGTTTTTGGGCCATTTCCGCTCTGACATTACGGGTGCGGCAGTGAGCCTTACGGTCATATAGGAGTCTTCAACATCATAGTACATGTGGAGCTCGGTCTTGTCCTCGCTGTAGGCTTCATAGTTGGCCTTGCTCTGGCTGGCGACCGTCGTGAATCCGTTCGCGGCACATTCGTTCACATATTCAGCGAAGTCCTCCTGGCTGAATTTGTAGACGTACATGTGCGCATAGGTATCGGAATTGTCCGTTATTTCCCCGCTGTGGGATTTCGGCTCAGGGAGCCTTGTAATCAGGCCGTAGGAAGGCCATGTGAAGGTCTGGCTTTCCTTCTGCTTGTTTCTATAACGATCCTCTATCGTGTAAGCAAGGTGGCTTCCGCCGTTCATCCCCCACATGAACGGCAGGATCATGAAGCATGCGACCGCGAACAGGACGATGTGATATCCCGGGGATTTCTCTTTGATGACGCCGTATCCCATCAGCAGCGCAACGATCAGGATCGCCGTCTGGATGAGAGCGATGAATCCGGCAATTTCGTCATAGTTTGAAAATGCCCCCAGGGAAAACAGTGCGCACACGATCGCGAACACCAGCATGACCTTGCTGAGTTTCCCCTTTTTGAACTGCTGACGCCGTAAAACTGCCTGCTCCTGCGCGTCCTTTTCCTTCTCGTAATTGAACCTTGTCTTCTCGATTTCCTTCAGGGTCTCGTTTTTCTCGGCTGCTATTTCCCTGAAGGTTTTGGAGCGGATACGCTCGATGGTGACGGCTTCGCTCTCGACGATGAGCTCCTTAGAGCCGCAGAAAGGGCAGATGAGGACGGGCTCGTCTTCGTCCGCGTCCATCACGCCGCCGCAGGACTGGCACTTCATTTTTATTGTTTTGCCGGACTGCGCAGCGTGGCCTGTAACTACAGGCGCACCGCACCCCGGGCAGAATTTTGCCTTATCATCAATCAGTTTACCGCAGTTACGACAGTACATAGTAAGTCATTCTCCCTCATGTAGTCCTGTGATTTGTCCCAGGCGGATGTCACAATCCGGCTGCCCGGCGCAGGCAGTCGTGGGTGTCGTAGGGGACGTCTTCGCCGCCCGGCACTGCCGGCGGCACTTCCTCCGCTCCCCTGTCACTTTGCGGCGAGCGCCGCACCCATCTCAAACGCCTTCCGGCATTCGGAGGGGAAAACTTCTTCGTGTCTTTTCTGTTTTGCCGCAGGGTCGAACATGCTCCACTGCCAGTCTGTTTTGCTGTAGTCCTTCAGTTGGAGGGTGTCGCCGCTGACAAAGACTTCCGTCGGGCCCACGAAGCGATTCAGTGTCTGCTGATAGTTTCCCAGCAGGTTCATGTACATGGAATCCGGCGCGTTGCTGGTCATGATCAGAAGGACCGGAACGGGGTGTTCATTGCAGCACGGCGTTTCCATGTTGTAGGTCAGGTTCTGGAAAATAAGGCGCTCGTAGAGTGCACGGAAGGAGGCCGTCAGCTCGCCCAGGTAGTTCGGCGATCCGATGATCAGGCCGTTCGACTCGCGGATCGCATCCAGGACCGGCGTGAGGCCGTCCCTGCAGATGCAGTGTCCTTTGAACTTTTCTTTTTTGCACCCAAAACAGGAGATGCATCCGGTGTATTTCTCCAGCCGGAACAGGTCGAACCTCTGCACAGTGGCGCCCTGGGATTCGGCTCCCTTAATCGCTTCTGTGATAATTGTATCCGTATTCCACCCTTTGCGGGGGCCGGCGTTGACCGCGACTAGTGTTTTTCCCATTTCGCCACTCCGCTCCTGTACTCTTCTTACGCTCGTCTTATACTCTTCTTATGCTTCTTATATTCTTCTTACGCTCGTCTTATGCTCTCTTACAGGTATCTCTTGAAGAACTGAATTACGTTCTCCATCATTTCCTTCGTCCATACGCCGTTTCCGTGCTCTCCGCCGGCGACCTTGATCAATTCCGCCCTGCCGCCGCACTCGCGCAGTTTCTCACAGAAGCGAAGGCCCTGGGCCATCGGGATAATCGGATCGTCATCGCCGATGATGTACTGGAACGGCACGGGCTTTTCGCCCTCATGGATGCAGTAATAGGGCGAGGCCTCGCGCATGAAGCCGGCGGGATCATCCAGGTATTTCTCCTGCCATATTTCCATCGCCTCGAAGGGTACGCCCTCCGGGAAGGGTGCTTCATCCGGCCGGAGCGGCTTGTGTTCATCAATGCGGTCCTGAACAAGGTTTAAGAGGTCCACCGGTCCGTAGACACAGCAGCACGCGCTGACCTTGCTTGAAATATCCAGGTGCTCTCCAATATCATATTTTTCCCCGTCCGCAAGCGCAGCCATGGCGACCGTGTTGCCGCCCGAGGAATCACCCAGAAGTCCCACGCGGTCCGGGTCGATATGAAAGGCGCCGGCATTGGCCCTGAGGAACCGCACAGCCTCCTTCAGATCCTGTACGGCGGCAGGGAAAACAACGTTGTCGCGGTAGGTTCCGCGGTAGGAGATGCCCGCAGCGGCAAAGCCGTTCCTTGCGAGGTCTACAAGGTAAGGGATATGACGGTGTCCGTCCGCACCCGCCCAGCCGGATCCGGGGCAGTCTACGATCAGGGGAAAGCGCCTTTCCTCTTTTGCCGTATCCGGCACCAGAGGCCTGCCCCAGCGCTCGAATTTCTCTTTTATGGGGTTGTAAAAATTCTCTTCCCTCGGAGGCAATACAGGCGGCCTCGGGGTTACCAGCTGCAGGGTGAGATCGCCGGTTTCGCGGTGCGCGAACACAATATCCGGCGTATAGGTGACTTCATAGCCCATGTCGGCATAAATTGTTTTTGCGATTTCCATGATTAATCCTCCAGGGGCTTTATTTTCCCGTGCCCGGTGTGATTCAGTGTGCCTGCAGGCTCATTTCCTGATGAACTTCTCATCCTCCGGGTTGTCTTCGATACTGACAAACCGCTCTGCCTTCATGTGAAGGTCATATTTTTCCCGGAGTGCGGCCAGCTGCGCCATCATGGGAGATGCGTGATGCGTATCCAGCGCCGCCTGGTCCCTCCAGGCATCGATAAGAAGAATCGTCTCCGGATCATCCAGCGGCTGGAAATACTGATAGCGAAGATTCCCCTCCTCTGCCCGGATCGACGCGGCGATGCCGGTTTTCTCCATCTCTTCGGCAAATGCCTTTGCTGATCCGTTCGTTCCCGTGTAGTAAAGATTAATACTGATCATCTGCCTTCCTCCCTTTGGGGAGTCACGGGGTCAGCCCCTGACTCACTCAGTTTTTCCTATATTGTATATCTGGCAAAAGAGCGTTTGCAAATTAACTCGCTCATTATCTACTACGGCGGTGCCATGGCCATGGCGGCAATGAGTAATTTGCCCGCCCTGTGGCGCGGATCTATGTCCGCGAAGAGGGCACGCTTATGGAAATGGCTGTAAATATCATTAAACACGGATTCCCGAAATGCAAAAAGCATCCGGGAATCAATCTGCGTGTTGTGTATGATGATGAAAATTTGATTCTGCGCCTTCAGGACAACTGCCCGGTCTTTGACGTGGAGCGCGAGAGCGCGCTTGCCATGCATCAGGGGACGGCAGCTCCCGAAAGGCAGATCGGACTTAAGATTCTCAGCGCCATGGCGCCGGATATTAAATACGTGCACACCCTGGAGACGAACAATGTGATCGTACGAATTGGCAGGTAGGCGCAGGGTCAGTCCGGGAATACGACAGCAACTTTTCCACAGTTGCCGCTGGCCATCAGTGCGTAGGCCTCGCCTGCTCTCTCGAGCGGGAATTCATCGGTGATCAGTTCATCCGGATGGATTCCCCATCTCACCAGGTGCTCTACAAGGTCTTCCATTTTCCACAGAGAGGTTACCCAGCTGCCATAGATGGTCTTGGTGGTGTGCATGATATCCGGGCTCGGGTTGAGTGTTACGGAATGTCCTTCACCTACGAAGGCGATTTTTCCGTAGTCCCTGGTTCCCCTGACGGCTGTCTGTCTTCCGGCATCGGCAGCGCTGCAGTCGATTGCCTTTTCGCACCCGTGTCCTCCGGTTACGGAGAAAATATCCTCAACAACGTGATCGCTCGGCTTAAATACGTAGTCAACAAGGCCGTGATCCTTCGCGAGCTGAATTCTGTAATCATTCATTTCGACGCCGATCAGCTTCTCCGCGCCCATTGCTTTTGCAAGCATCAGTGTCGCAAGGCCGACCGGTCCGAGGCCGACGACCAGGACTGCATCGTCTCCGCCGACACCGATTTTCTCAAGCGCTTCATAGGCTGTTCCGAAGCCGCACGCAACCTGTGCACCGTCCTTGTAGCTCAGCTCATCGGGAAGCGGGATCAGATCCTTCTCATCGCAGAGAATGTACGGTGCCATTCCTCCGTTCCTCTGCCAGCCGTAGGCTGCGCGGTACGGGCTCTTGCAGGAAATATAGTTGCCCTTTCTGCAATCGTAGCAGACGCCGCACCCGGAAATGTGATATACGATGACGCGGTCGCCCTTCTTAAATCTCTTGAGGCCTTCGCCGGTCTCCACGATCTGGCCGCAGGGCTCATGTCCTGCCACCATCCCGGGGATATAGCCTTCCGGGCCTTTTCCGAGATGCTCGCGGTAGATGCAGCGGATATCGGAGCCGCAGATTGTTGCGGCCTTTGTTTTAACCAGTACCTGTCCGTATCCGGGCGTGGGAACCTCAAAATCCTTCAGTTCTACTGTGCTGTTGCCCGGCAGGATAGCCCCTCTCATTTTTACAGCCATTTCCGTTCTCCTTATAAAACTTGCTTTTTTTATTGCTGCGGTCATTTCTGTCATTTCCATGACGCCTACATTAAAGCTACCCTTCGTGTATCGTTTTGTCAATCGTTTTCTAAAAGTTTTTATTAATCGGATACTGCCATTGGCACTGACATTTTGCGCAGGGTCTGTTATATTTCTAAATAGCAAAACCTTTTGCAAATGAATAACAAAACAAAATCGCCCCCTCCGCGCGATGGTGATCTTCCGCGCGGGGAGCCTGTCGGAGAATAATAGGGATGAATGAGAAGAATACTGCGATCGTCACAAAATCCGAGAACAAACAGGCCGTATACCGCTATATTATGCGGAATCCCCGGTCAACACGCCAGGATCTGTTCATCGGGCTGGGTCTTAGTCTTCCGACGATCAAGCAGTCCATCAGCTTTCTTGAGAGTGAGAATTTAATAACGGCCTCGGGCGTCGTGCATAATACGGGCGGCCGCAACGCAACTGCCTACAGCATAACCGGCAAAGGCAGGCAGGCGATCGGTATTTACCTCTCCTCCGGCCACATTACGGCAGTCACCGTTGATCTCACAGGTCTTGTGACCGCGATGAGGCGGATCAGGATTGAATTTGATATTCACAGTGACGATTATCTTAAGACCATCGGTGATCTTGCCCTGCAGGTAAAAAAGGAATCCGGTCTTTCGGATGAGGATCTGATCGGCTGCGGGATTGCTATTCAGAGCTTTGTCTCGGACGACGGAGAAGAAATACTCTTCGGAATGGCTCATGATTTCTCGGGTGCTACAAGAGCGACGATATCTAAATATCTGCCGCAGGGGACCAGGCTGATCCACGACTCTTTTGCCGCGGGATATGCCGAGACGTGGAATTCGACCAATATCCGGAATGCGGTTTATATCAACCTGAACTACAGTGTCGGCGGCTCGATCATTATCAACAACGAGGTCTTCCAGGGCGATAATCACCGGGCGGGCGAGATCGGGCATATCATTATCAATCCTAAAAGCAGGAATAAGTGTTACTGCGGAAAATACGGCTGTTTTGACACCTGCTGCAACGCCGGTATTCTGGATCGGGCTGCCGGCGGGCTGGATAATTTCTTCGTCCTTCTGGATGGCGGCGATAAGCATGCTGCGGACATCTGGGAGAATTATCTTGATAATCTTGCCCTGTGTATCCACAATCTGAGAATGATCTATGACTGCCCGATTATCCTGGGCGGATATGTCGGCGCGTATATCGACAAGTATATGGATCAGCTGTGCAGAAAGGTCGATGACCTGAGTATTTTCGGCAGTGCGGCGCACAGCTATCTATATCCGTGCAGATACAGGACGGAGGCAACTGCCGCCGGCGCTGCCATGCATATGATTGATTTGTTTATCCGGGAGCTGTAAGAGCCGGTGCGATGGCATGCGTAATTCATGCGCAATTCATAGGAAGCTCCGCAGCGGACTCACAGCCCTTTCCTATAGCTCGGTGTACTTCGTATTCCGTCCCCTGGCTTTTTCCACGGGGTATTTGGCTTCGTTCCTGTCCATTTTGCTGTTCACGATCTCGTCGGCATCGAGACCCAGCTTATCGAGCAGGTCCTGGCAGTATACGATCACATCGGCCAGTTCTTCCTTTACGTGCTCGATGTCATAGTTTTCGTTGTCCCACTGAAAGCACTCCAGGAGCTCGGCCGCCTCGATGACAATGGATTTGGCAAGGTTTGCGGGGGAATGGAACTGATCCCAGTCGCGGTCCGCTGTAAATCTTCTGATGCGCTCCAATGTTTCCTGTTTCATAGTGTTCCTTTCCGTCCGGTAATAATTCATTCTGTCTCTCAGTATCTGCACATCTGCAGGATCCTGTCAAACTTCTCTTCCTTGAAATTCAGATGCACTGTCGCGGTGGGGCTCATTTACTGTTTTCGAAGATTTCGTCCCCTGCTGAATATCAAACCCTCTGGCTCACTTTCTCAGGATTCGTATATATGCTCTTCCGGATTCAAGAAACAGTCCATCTCATGCCATTTCTCGCCTCCCCATGCGGAATTCGAATCGCCGCGGTCTGTGAATCCGAATTTCCTGTACATATCTACCTTCGCAGCAAGGCAGGTAAGGATCAGGCGCCTGCGGCCTCTTTCCTCTTCCCTCCTGCAATATTGACGCACAAGTTCCCTTGCAAGTCCCTGCCTTTGATATTCGGGAAGCACGTCAAGTCCGCAGAGCATGACATTCCGGCCTTCCGGGTTATGGAGAGACGCATCCATAAAGAACTCATCGCGGAACAATTCTTCCGTCGTTGCGATTCCATTCAGGAAGCCTGCGATTTTCCCCGTCTCTTTGTCCACCGCAACCAGAAACAGATCCGGCGCCAGTTTGACCCGCTCCTCCATCTGCTCCCTGCTGCAGGCTTCATTCGGGGGAAAACAGATCTGTTCGATCACGACGGCCTGCTCTGCCTCTTCAGGCTGGATCTGCCGGAAGTCGAAGCGTTCACAGAGCTCGTTATCGCGAGTCATGGTGTCTGACCCCCTGTCTCATTTCCGGTCAGTGTCAGTGTGACATCACCGTTTCCAAGGAGATTCTCCATCTCCTCCTGTGACAGCTCGACATGGCCGAGACGGGTGTAGGCCCATGAGTTGGATCCGTAGAAAACAACGATCTGGTCACCCGAATAAAGAACGATGTCACCGGCGTTAGTCGTTGTCTGACTGTCATTTCTGACAATACTCTGACCGATTGGTCCCACCTGTTCGAAACCTCCGTACATGGACATTTGAATTGTCAGCGGCTTTGCCGCAGCGAGCGCCGCGAGCGCGTCCACGGACTCATTCTCTTCCCAGGTTACAGGTACTTCTGTCTCTCCGATTCGTAGTTTCATTGCCTGCTCCTTTTCCTGTGGTTCTTCTGCCTGCGTTTCTTCTGTCTGCGCCTGCTGCCCGGAACCGGCATCCGGCTCTCCCGTCACGATTTCGCCGGTCCAGGTGTTGATGCCCCCGAACTCGTACACATTGCTGTAGCCTATATGTAAGAGCTTTTCCGAGGCCTGTTTGCTCCGCCTCCCGCTCCTGCAGTAGACGAGAATTACCTGGTTAAGGTCCGGGAGCTCCTCCGGCTTTTCTGTACCGATGCTTTCATTCGGGATGCAGACGGCTCCCGGGATGTGGCCGGCGGCATATTCGTCCTGCCGTCGGACATCGACGATGATGTGGCTGTCGTCCTTTTCCATCATTTGCATGGCTTCTTCCTGGGAGATCTGTTTGTAACTCATGATTGATCCTTCTCCGTCCATCGGCGGCCCCGGTACAGGATCAGGAGAAGAGCAGGCAGTTAAGGTAACCACCGACAGGGCTGCCAGCAGAATCAGGGACAATGATATGATTTTCGTGATACTGTGTCTTTTCTTCATATTCGGCGTGCCTTTCTACAAAGCTGCAGCAGTTTCCCGGTTGTCTTTGACATTCCGCTGCGGAGCACCCTCAGCAGAGTCGGATGCAATTGCCTCTGACAGGCATTTGCGTCTGACTCTGTCCAGATCCATTCCTCTCTGGAACATCGCAGCGTCTTTTATGTCCTCATCAAATGTCTCCCGCCGCTCTTTCGGGGAGAGGCCGGACAGGATGTAATAGCCGTCCATCCCGACGCCTGCGGCACCCAGGATGTCGCACTGATAATCATTGCCGATCATAAGACAGTCCTTTGCGTCCAGCCCCAGGTCTTCAAGAGGTTTCCTGTAAAATACCGGGTCGGGCTTCTTTGCCCCGCAGTCGGAGGAGATATAGATTCCATCAAAGAGGTCATCTATACCAAGGAGCCTCAATTCCGGCAGGGTGTACAGGCTTTGTGCATTGGAAAGGACATAGACCTGACGGCCTGCCCGCCTTAGTTCCTGAAGGAGTTCCTTCGCCCCGGCATACAGCCGAAGGTGACAGGTCGCCTTCCTGCGGAAGGCCCAGGCTGTCTCCCGGATCAGCGAATCGCCGGGGCCTGCGCAGTGGGCCGTATCGGGATCTGTACCAGGAGCCGTATCAGGGCCATTGCCCGGAGCTGCATCAGGACCATTGCTAAGAGCCGTATCAGGACCATTGCCCGGAGCTGCATCACCTCCAGCCCCCGGCCACGCTCCCTTCGCCTTGTACAGCCCCCGGAAGACGTTTCCGATATCCGGTTCCGGCCACTGCACACAGACGCCTCGCTCTTTCCACTGTCTCCTGACCCGCTCAATATCTGCCGAAAGAGCCGCAAGATATGCATCCTGCAGCTCTTTTGGTCTGTACGGCGCTCCGTGCGCAGTAAAATAGTCTGCCGCAAATTTCCAGAGGGCAGGCTGTTTCTCATCCGTATGTATGTCGATCAGTGTCCCGTAAAGATCAAAGAAATACGCCTGTTTCATCCGAGCGATTCGAGGAATTTGTTCTGCAGCGAATCCTTCTCCATCTGCATGAGTTCTATGCGGTTTCCGTCCGGATCGTGTGTCCAGCACTGCCAGTTCCCGTCTGCTCCCTGCCGTACAGGAGCATCCAGGGATGCGCCGTAAGCCACAATTTTGTCCGCAATCTCATTAATGTCATTTACCTCGAGGCAAAGATGTGAAAAACCTGCATTGCTGTCCGCGTACGGGGTTATTGTCACGCCTCCGTAGAACAGCTCCAAAAACTGATCTTTCCCGACGTGCATATAGACAATCCATGGCTCTCCGGTCAGATAGTGAGGCATCTCGAAAGCTTTTTCAAAGCCAAACAGATCATGATAGAAAGCGATTGCTCTGTCCATGTCAGTAACGTTAAAAGCAGCATGTGCCAGTCCTACAACGCCCATAATTACCTCCTTGAAAAATGTGCCGGAATGCATTCACTGTGCTAACTATAGCACAATGCTGTGAGTCATGGGGGTCAGACACCGTGACTCACTCTCTTCAGCAGCCCTTGCCCGTGATGCTGCAGGAAGGCCCTGCATCCTGATATGTGATCGGAAGGCCTTTTTCGGTCAGATACCCTTCCCAGTCCGTAAAGGCATTGCCGTCTTCATCCACGATCCCGGGAATTCCGATATCTCCGACCTTCTTCCATTTCTCGAACACGGGCTGGCTGTCCCTGAGCTTTAGGAAGTCGGCAAGATTGTGAAGATTCTCATTGATGTCGATGAACTCAAACTCAATCTTGTTTGCCTCAAAATTTGCTTTGCATGCCCTGCAGTCCGGGCACATCGCGCTTCCGTATACCTTCAGCATTTGTTTTCCCCTTTCTTTGATTTACCGGGCAGGCGGTTATGCCTGCCCTTTCATGACTCAATTTGGCAGGTGGTTATGCCTGCCCCTTCAGTATTTCCCACGCTCTTCTGAGTATCGGCGTCTCTCTGTTCGCGATCAGTCTGCCGAGCCCGGAGTCTCTGTGCTTCTCATATTCCGCGGCGGCTTCTTCATATGTCACCTTCCGCGTGGACAGATGAAACTGTTCTATCTCGTCCTTTGTAAGGTGCTTATCACCGAATGACTTTACCCTGCAGAGGAGATAGTTGTTTAGATAATATGAAGTGACCTCACATTTGTAGAATCGTGTATTTACTTGTATATTGATGATTGACGAAT
>ODAI012489877.1_pt1 | contig 24354 bp, 11 predicted proteins | sample 1539321 | NCBI WGS metagenome assembly ODAI01 (sample SAMN02144231, study PRJEB22623) | gut metagenome | biome: sheep rumen | host: Ovis aries | place: New Zealand | reverse complement strand
GGCGTCACCGGTAATGAAACCGCCCCCGTGGATCCAAACCAGTACCGGCAGCTTATCCTTGGTGGAGGTAGCCGGCGTCTGGATATTGAGGTACAGGCAATCCTCGCTCACTTTCGGTGCAGGTGCACCCGGCCAGGCGCGCGCCTCCTGCGGCGGCATCGCACCGGCCTCAGTCGCCTCCAGGACGCCATCCCAAGCCTGCTTGGGAACCGGAGCCTTCCAGCGGAGCGCGCCGACGGGCGCTTCCGCGAACGGAATGGCCATGAATGTGCCGACCCCCCGGTCGACGGAACCGCGGACAAGGCCTTGGGTCACCTTGGCTTCAGTAATGACCGTGCCGGGAGCCGTGGAACAGGAAGCCGTTCCCGCCAGTACGGAGGACAAGACGAGTGCGGCAGCAGCCGCCAGAAGAATTATCTTTGTTTTCATATGCTTACAAATATAACAAAACTATTTTACTTCAACCAGACGAACGGGACCCAGGAGACCGCCGGCACGGAGCGGATCCGTCGCACGGTATGCGGGAGCATCCGTAAAAGTGATTTTCACGGCACCGGGTTGCTGGTCACCGATCAGGCGGTTCGGCCACGTATTGGCCACACGGATCTCAACGGTATTCTCCCCTTCCTGCAACGCATCCGTCACATCGACCCGGTAAGGTTCCTTCCAGGCAGTCCCGCAGAACCGGCCGTTGACACTGACCTCGGCGAGTTCCTTGACACAGCCCAGGTCGAGGAAGAACTGCCCGTCGACCGCGCCGGCCTTCAGGACATTCGTATACGTCGCGACGCCGGAGAAATACTTGATCCCGGGCTCTGCGAAATCCGTATAAGACTGCAACGTCTCGAAGGTCACCTGCGCTGGTGCCCCGCGCTTCTCCTGGAACCGGACATGCCAGGGGCCTTCCACCGTCAGCAGGGTCCGCTCCGCCCGGGACGGCAGCGTCTGTGATGCCTGGCCCTTTCCGGCGAAGACCACGAAGACCGCATCGTCCGGAACCATCGCCAGTTCCACCACGGTCCTGCCGTCTTCCACCTTGTAGGACACCTCTTCCATCACCCCCGTATCAGGATGCCACACCTGCGGCTTGAGACCTGCCGTACGGAAGGATACGGAGACGGTCTTGTTCTCCAGGGACGGCTTGTTGATCCAGTAGACTTCCGCGGAAGGAAGGGTACGGTGCAGGAACTTCATGTCGCCGGAAACCGTGGCATCGGGCGTGAGGCCGGCGGCTCCGAGCAGGTCGGCCAGCCGGACCGTCTCGACCACGTTCGACCGCCCCGCATCCCAGATTTCCGCGACCAGACGGGCGAACTCGGCGGGATCATCCGACAGAGAGGCGGGATGCTGCGGTCTCGGTCCGCCGATCCATACGCCGGCCTTCGCCAGTTTTGCAATCTGCCGGAGGACCGGTACGGACATGTATTCCACGTTGCGGTCCATGAATAGGACCCGGTAGGATACGCCGCTCTTCGAGACCAGCCGTCCGCCCTTGGCGGAAATCTGCTGCAGCAATGCGTTCGGACTGCAATAATCCCACTGGTAACCGGAAGGGATGTCGGAAGGTTTCCGGCCGAACTCGGTCGTAACGCAACTGTCTTCCCCATAATACCACAGGATGTCCGCAACGTTCTGCCCCGCCTGCAGCATGAAACAGCTGCGGGCCATGTAATCCGCCCAGGCCGGGGCCATTTCCGCCCAAGTCTCATGGCGGTTGAACCACTGTCCCACGCCGCCCAGGCTCAAGCCCGGCACATGGATGTCGTCGGGCTGGCTGGCGCTTTCATGGATCACGATCCGGTTGATGCCGTTCGCCAGTTCCATGTCTGCGATGAATTTCAAGTTGCCGGGATGGTAGGAATACGCGACGGGACCGCTGGCCATGACGGTCATCGATTCGGCCGCCGCGATGTTCTGCCCGTAGAGATGGGCGACGGAAGAGGATTCCTTGTCATCAGCATCGTACACGCTGCGGTCGATGCCGCCGTCCGGCGTATGCGGAAGCCAGGACGCATCCGTCCACATGGCCCCCATCGGCACCTCCGCGGTCGCCTTGAGATCCATGCCGTCGCCGACGTAGGCGCGGCCGGCCTCATGCGCTTCCGTATAGCGGCCGAGCATGCCGTATTCCTTCCGGGCAATCTCGGAGAGAAGGGTATAATTATCTGATATCAAGTCGTTCAGCGTGGCACGCCAGTCAAACAGGAAAGCATCGCTCCGCTCCGGGGAACCGATTACCTCACCGGCCAGGACCGGCATCCAGGCGGTCAGGTCATAGCCGCGGCGCTTGCGGAATTCCTCGTACATCGCCGGCGTCCAAGTCTCACATTCCGCCTCATAGCTGTCTGTCAGGACATACTGCACGCCGCGCGATCCCATCAGACCGCCGGAAGCCGCCTTGTACATGTCCAGATATGTATGGAAATACTTTGACCAGGCGACCGGATCGAGTTTGTCGACCTCCAGGCCTGTCGCCTCCGGCGGGGCCGGATGGTTCTGCTTGCCAGTCAGGGCATAGCCGAAACGGTAGATCCGCCAGCGGCCCTCCGGGGCATCCCAGCGCAAATGGCCGTCCTGGCAGGATGCCGTGATGTCGATGACATCCTCCGGCTGCGGGAACAGCTCGTCAGAAGCCGGCGTCGGAGAAGCGGTCAGGTTCGCCGCTGAAGAAAAGCCTGCCTTGTCCTCAAACCGGTGGACCCGGCTGTACGGGAAGAGTTCGAACTCGGCGACGGATGTGCCGCGCGGTGCCTGCGGAGCCGGGCCGGGTGCGCCGAAACCGAACATGCCGCCGCCCATCGGGGCCCGCGGATTCTGGATGCGAAGCCGGAAGAACCGTGCGGTCGTCTCCGGAACAGAGAGGGTCGCCTGGGTCATGCTCCCGCCACGCAGGTCGCAGACCTTGGTGAAATTCACACCGTCATCACTGCTTTCAAGGGAAGCGGAAGAACCGCCGCCCATGCCGAAACCGCCGCCGGGCAGGCCAACGACCGCCAGGGAACGGACCGTCGCCGGCTCCGGGAACGCATACTGGATCCACGCGAATCCGTTCTTCTCATCCGAGGGAAGCAGGCTGGCGTTGCGGACATCGCCGTCCGTCAGCTGCTCCAGCGTGAAGGAACCGCCGCTGGACGTCAGGACAGCTCCCAGCTCAGCTGCCGTACGCTGTCCTTCCGGAAGCTTGACGGCGATGACGGATACATCCTCGTAGAATTCGATGTCCGCGCCCGTTCCGCGCCCGGCCGTCGCACCGTTCTGGAAGGCGCCCGCATTCCGGAAAGGAACCGGGAAATCCCAATCAACCTGTTTTCCGCCTTCCACTTGAACGGTGCGCCACACCAGACGCTTCATCGCATCCCGGGGCTCCACCCACGGCCCGCCGGTCGAAGACCAGCCCGGGGCCGATGCGATCGTAAACTCCAGCCCGAGGGAATCCGCCGTCCGTACCGCATACGCGAATGCATCCTGCCAGCCCTCGTCCATATAGACCAGCCGCTTGTCCACGATCGTCGGCGTCCCGAGGGCGGCGTCGAAATTATGCACGCCGCCCAGGCCGATCCGATCCATCCATTCCAAATCTTTCCGGATACCGTCCCGGGTAATGTTGCCGTTCATCCAATGCCACCATACCCGGGCCCTGGCCGCTTGCGGCGGGTTCGCCCAGCCGGCTTGCAGTTCCGCGAGGGAAGAAAGGGAATTCTTCTCCACAGAGTTGTCGGTAGATCCGCATGCGGCCAGCAACAGCGCCAGTGCCGCAAATAAGGCCGTTCTTTTCATGTTCATCGTTTTGTTTTCATGGGCACTTCCGGTCCGCACTCAAGGGACCGGAAGCATAAGGGGGTTTAGTTCCAACCCGGGTTCTGTTCCATCACGGCGTCCTTGTTCGCCTGGATGATGAACTGCGGGATCGGGAAGAGGGACCAGCGGATGTCGCCATGGTAGACCGGAACTTCGTGGATATACATCGCATGGTTCTTCAACTGATTGTGCATCACCTCGTTGTCCGTACCGGACTTCGCCATGCGAAGCAGCTGCGGCCAGCGATGTTCCTCCCAGGAAAGTTCACGGGTACGCTCGTCGAGGATCGTATAGATGTCGATGTCGGCGGCCGTCAGCATCTTGCCGGCCTCGGCACGCTTGCGGATGACGTTGATCGTCTCGGCTGCACCGGCGGCATCCCCGGCGCGGAACTGGGCCTCGGCTTTGAAGAGATAGGTCTCGGCGGAACGGGCGGCATACCAGTCACGGCCATACTCGGTCGAATACGGCTGGCCCTGATGGGAATCCCAGCCCCACTCGTCCTGCATCTTCACCTTGGCGGAGACGCGCATCAGGCGGGCAGGCTCCTGAACCATGTCCTTGGTCACGATCTGGCCGTAGAGGGAATGGTTGCGGTCCATGACAACCGGATGGCAGAGGTTGATTTCGGCATTGCGCATGTCATCCGCAAACTCGCCGCGCCAGACATACTCATCCAGATACGGGTTGCTGCCGTACAGACCCCAGGTCTGACCACCCAGGTAAGCGCCGGAGGTACCCTGCGGATACTTGGCATAGTCGATGTTGCCGCCCCAGGGAGAAGCAGCGGAGGCCGCTTCCTTGTATTCCGGCTTCCACGCGACGTCGCGGTAAGGCTGGCCGGTGGCATTGCCCAGGTTGAAGATACGGCCGCCGTTGGCGCTCTGCTCTTCATACGTCGGGGTCTGGAGCACGAGAATGGCCTCGGTGTTGCCGGCGCTCTGGTTGTAGTTGCCCAACTGGAAAAGATCATAGAATACATTGCCGTCCGGGCGGTAATACGGGGCACCGTTCCAGGTGCGGGTATCCTGCGGGTTGGCGCGGACGCCGAACCGATGGGTCATCAGCGGATGGCGGGCGATGACGGCATCGGCGGCACTGACGGCCTTGGTGAAGTTGCTGTTGTCACCGGTCTCGATACCCTGGGCCAGATAAGCTTCGGCGAGGTAATGGTTGGCAGCACTCTTGGTCAGCCGGCCGTCGGCCTGCTGCTCTTCCGGAAGGCCCTCCAGCGCATCCGTGAGATTCCGGATGGCATAGGCATACGTTTCCTGGCGGGAAGCGCGGACATAGTCATACTTGAGTTCGGTATTGTACTCCTCGACGATCGGGACGCCGCCGAAGCACTCGCCCAGACGGAGGTAGGACCAGCCGATGAAGAACTTGGCCTGCGCTTCCGCATAGGCCCGCTCGGAAGCATCCTTCCAGTCGACGAGCTCGATGCCCTGCCGGGTCAGGTTGCCGGCGGCAGCCAGTTCATACAACTGGTTCCAAAGGCTCAGGAAGCGGGAATACAGCGGATTGATCATCGCCAGGTTGGAGAAGGAGGAACCGGCATGCCCCATCGAACCGTCCTCATCGTGGACGTCGGCACCGTAACCGGCCAGCAGCGTGGAGGCGCTGCCGCCACCGCCGCCGATGAAGGCAGGCAGTTCTTCCCAGACATCCGTACCCCAGGAATGGAGGCGGTAGAAGTCGGAGTAGCATTTCACGAGGGCGGCGTCCACCTGGGTGTTCTTGGTGAAGGCGTTCTCGGCCGTATAGATGGTCTTCGGCTGTTCGGTCAGGAATTCACTGTCTTTGGAGCAAGCCGTGAAGGCGGCGGAAACAGCGGCAAGACCCAGGATGGTATAGAGAATCTTTTTCATGTTCATGCAAATGTTAGAATCTTACGTTAAGACCGAAGGTATAGGTCCGGGCGAGCTGCTGGGAGCGCGGGTTCCGGACTTCCGGATCGCTGAAATGCCAGCCCGGAGCGATGAAGAAGAGGTTGCGGCCGGAAACATAGAGCTGCAGGGACGCAATGTGGATCTTCTGGAGGAAGCTGCTGCTGCGGAAATCGTAGGAGATGTTGACATCCTGGAGACGGACGAAGCCGAAGTTTTCCAGGGCGCGCAGGCGCTCGTCGTCGACCAGCGGGCTGGGGTAGGTGTTGCTCTTGTTCTCAGGCGTCCAGAACGGATGGTCGAAGAGGTTGGTCCATGCCATGGAGTCGTTGGAGACATAGGCATAGCGGTTCTCCGCCTTGCCGTACTTGCCACCGGAGAAGACGCCGTTGAGCATGACATAGAAGGACCAGTTCTTCCAGGTCAGGGTGTTCGCCAGGCTCATGCGGAACGCTTCCTGGCTGTAGCCCAGAATCTCGCGGTCTTCTGCCGTGATGCGGCCGTCTTCGCTGCCGTCCAGGTTGGCGAACTTCGGGGAACCGGGCTGCACGCCGTTCGCACGGATGTAATCCGTATCCGTCTCCTGGACGATGCCGATCCAGCGGTAGCCGTAGAAAGGATTGAGCGGCTCACCGATGAAACGGTTGTTGTTGATGTCATCCAGGCCGTCTCCGTAGAGATCGACGAGTTTGTTGCGGTTCAGGGTGAAATTGAGCACGGAATTCCAGTTGAAATCACGCTTCTGGACGAGCTGGGCACGGAGGGAAGCCTCGACGCCCCAGTTGTTGACCTGGCCCATCGTCGCCTGCTGGGTCGTCAGGCCGGTACCCATGACCGGGATCTGGCGGTTGAAGATCTGGTCGGTCGTCTTGGAATTGTAGGCATCGACCTCCAGGTGGAGGCGGCGCTGGAACATGTCAGCCTCGAAACCATAGTTGAAGGAAGTGGTGGTTTCCCAGCCGAGGTTCGGGTTGCCGAGGGTCGTCATGACCTGGCCGAAAGCCGGATCGTCGCCGAAGAAGTAGGTTACGTTGGCCTGGCGGCCGACGCTCATGCGGGACAGGGTGCCGTACGGGGAGAGGGACTGGTTGCCATTCTTGCCCCAGGAAACCTTGAGTTTCATGTAATCCAGCCATCGGGAAGCATTCTTCATGAACGGTTCGTCGGTGATGGTCCACGCGGCACCGACGGCCGGGAAGTTACCCCACTTGTGATCGGAACCGAAGACGGAGGAACCGTCGCGGCGGAAAGAAGCGTTGAAATGGTACTTGTTGTTCCAGGAATAGTTGATCCGGGCGAGGTAGCCGATGTCCGTGTGCAGGGAATAGCCGACCGGGTTCATCGTGATCGTACCGGCGTTGTTGAGGCCCCAGACACCGAGGGTGGTGTTGCCGACTCCGGAGAAGTCGCTGCCCTGCATGCCGTTGCTGCTGGATTCGCGGGAGTCGCGGGTGTAGACGAGGGAAGCATTGATATAGTGCTTGCCGATGTCGCGGGTGTAGTTGAGGACATTGTCCAGGACCCAGGAGACGGTCGTTATATTGCTGATGGAGCCGCCGGCCTCGCTCAAGTGACGGTCGAAGGCCTCCGGCGTGTAGGCTTCCTCGCCGGCGCCGAGATCGACATAGTAGTATTCATGCGTAAAGTTCATCGCCCGGCTGTTGCCTTTGGTATAGTTACCGCTGAGACGGTAGCTGAGGCCCTCGATCCCGGGGAATTTCACTTCGATGTTGCCGCCGGCATTGAGGCTGTTGCCGCGGGTCTCGTTCTCCTGGCCGTTGTAGAGGGCCCAGAGCGGGTTCTGGGAATCCACGGTGCGCTCATCGACATAGCGGCGCATGGTCTTGCCGTCGGAAAGGGTCGGATCGCCCCAGGGCGTGATCGCGACGTTGCGGTAGAACACGTTCGGAGAGACGTTCTGGGTCTCCGTATAATTGAGGTTGATTCCGGCGCTGATGTTCTTTGTGACCGTCGTATTGACACGGGCATTGACCGTCTCGCGGGTAAATTCGTTGCCCTTGATGAAGTTGGTGTTGTTGTTGAAGGCGGCCCCCACCATGTAGTTCATGTTCTCCGTACCGCCGGAGACATTGAGGGAATAATCCTGCTGGACGCCCTTGCGGGAGACATAGTCATACCAGTCGGTCTGCTCGCCGGCCTTGTAGCGGGCCAGTTCGACGTCACTCATCCAGGACGTGTTGTCCGCAGCCTGGCCGCGGCGGGCATTGATCAGTTCGATGTAACCGTAACCGTCGCGGAGCTTCGGCTTGTAGTTCTGCTCGGAGATACCGACCGTACCGCGGAAGTTGATCATCGGCTTGCCGACCTGCCCTTTCTTGGACGTGATCATGATGACACCGTTCGCCGCCTGGGAGCCGTAGGCCGCCAGGGAGGTGGCATCCTTCATGACGCTGATCGACTCGATGGTATTCGGATCGATGTCGTTGATGGAACCCTGGAAGATCACCCCGTCACGGACGATCAGCGGGTCGCTGCCGCCGTTGACGGACTTCTGGCCGCGGATCCGCATGGACGGAGACGCACCGGCGACACCGGACTGTCCCATCTGGACACCGGTCGCCGTTCCGCGCAGGAATTCGAGGGCGTTCTGGGTCGTGGTGTTAGCCAGCGGGGTGTCACTTACTTTATAGGTAGCGACGGAACCCGTAAAATTCTGCCGGCGGGTCGTACCATAGCCGACGACGACCGTGGCATCCAGCATTTCATTGTCATCCGCGAGGACGATGTCGAAGGCGCGCTTGTCGCCGACAGCGATCTCCTGCGTAACATAACCGATGGAGGAAATCTCCAGGACGGCATTCGCGGGAACGGACAGGGCGAAGGTACCGTCGATATCCGTCGTCGTACCGATGGTCGTACCCTTGACCAGGATACCGACACCGATCAGCGGTTCTCCGTTGGAGTCCGCCACCTTACCGGAGATGCCGACGTTCTGTGCCATTGCTGCCACAGCCGTCAGAAGCATCGCCGCCAACAAGAAAAGTTTCTTTTTCATGTTCAGGTTGTTGATTAATAAATGTGGGTTAAAATATAAAAATAAAAACTTCAATTTTTGATTTTGGTTTATCCCAACCATGTCAGCCAAGGAACACTATGATTCCGGAAGCAAAAATCGACATAAAACGATTGAATGACCACTCATTTTCTTCAAAATCCTTGGCATTTTCTTCAAGAACCCCTATCTTCGCAAAGTCAAGATGCCGATTATGAAAGATAGACTCACATTTCTGACAATTGTATTACTTCTATTTGTCATTTCTCGAAATAGTCCCGCGCAGGCACCCCGATACACGGACCACTTATCAAATTACAAAGTCGGAGCCTTCGCACAGGATCTCTCAGGCAACCTGTGGATCGGGACCTCCCATGGTCTGAACCGCTACAACGGCACCGACTACGCCGTCTTCAACGCCTCCGGGCAGGAAGGCTGGCTCAACAATGACAATATCTCCGCCCTATGCTGGGATTCGTCCGGACAACGGCTCTGGATCGGCAACGAGTGCGGGATCGGTTATCTGGAAAACGGCGTCTTCCAACACCTCAACGATGCGACGTTCGATCCGGTCACCCGGATCCTCGAAACGGATCCGGACCACATCATCGGCGTCGGGAAATCCGGACTGTTCCGATTCCGCAAATCGGACATGGGGATCGAAGGGTACTATTATGAAGACGGGGTATCCTGGCTGGAAAACCTGACCGTCACCGCACGGGGAGAAACCTGGCTGACTTTCTCGCGCCGGGACAGCACCTTCCTCAGTATCCTGGGAACTCAGCTGGAACGCGAGCAGCAACTGTTCCTGGGCAAAGGCATCTCCGTCAGCGGAATCTGCGAACGGCCTTCCGGAACGGTCTGGACCGCCACCTCCGAAGGTCTGCTCTGCCATGATGCCGGATCCCGGGTCCGTCTTCCCCTGCCCCAGCCGCTGGACAAATTGCTCCGCGGCGCCCGGATCCTGTTCATCAGCCCCTATATGGAAAACAACCTGCTCCTGGGACTGGCAGGAAAGGGCATGTACAGTTACAACCTGCTCTCCCAAACCGTCACGCCCGTCGCGCCGGACCAGCAACTGACCGGCGGGAGGTATGTCTGTTTCGTCGACCGGGACAACGGCATCTGGCTGTCCGACGGTGACACCCCGCTCCTGCATTACTCGGATCGGCAGAACTACACCAGCCTGCAGGTTTCCCCTCGTCCGGAGCGCGTCAGCCACCTCGTCTTCGACCGCCAGGGCTATCTCTGGATGCGCTGCGGCGAGCGGCTGCAGAGCGTCCACCCCGTCACGGGTGCGGTCGTCTGGCGGGATGCGCGTGCGGTCTGCTCTGCCCTGCTGATCGACCGGGAAGGCCGGCTGGTCAGCCTGATGGACAACAACCGGGTTGTCCGATACGACGTCGACCAAGGCATCCCGCATGAAACGGAGTCCGTGACCCTGGACCAGGATGCCTTTTCCCTGGAAGAAGACAGCACGGGGAGCCTCTGGCTCTCCCATGTCAGCAGTTTCACCATTCTGGCACCGGACGGGAGCAGGACGTTCGTACAACCGGCGGACAACCTGTCTTTCGGCTTCCTGATGCCCTGTGCCAATTCGACACGGACCTTTGTCGTCACCACCAGCCAGGGCATCGTGCGGATGGAGCGGGACGGTTCCTATGAGCGTCTCGGTCCGGAATCACTGGCCAGCGTCAGCGGAATGCTGAGGACCTCCGACGGCACCTACTGGCTGGGGTCCTACAACCGGGGGCTGTACCACTTTGCTCCTCAGACCGGGGAACTGACGGTCTTCGACGTATCCTCGGGGCTCGTCGACAACGGCATCAAATCCGTCGTGGAAGATGCCGGAGGAAACATCTGGTTCAGCACGGCGACCCATATCTTCCGGTATGACATCCGGGAACAAACCTTTTTCTCCCTCCACGACCGGCATTTCACCAGCGGACAGTTCTATGACCTGATTTCGGCCGCTGCCGGACCGGACGGAAGGCTCTATTTCGGCGGTTCCGGCCGCCTGACCGTCGTCGATCCGACCATGGCCTTGCCGCTCCAGCGGGAAACCCCGCTCCGGATCGAAGCGATCTCCGCCGGTGGGAAACAATTGCCCGAAAACAGCCCGGCCCTGAAACTCCATTGGAAAGACAATGCGCTGGAAATCCGCGCCGCCGCCCTCGACTTCGATGCCGGATCGCTGCTGAATTATTCCTGGAAACTGGACGGCTACGAAAAAGACTGGCAGTACGGTGCCTCCGTCATCCAGGCCGTCTATTCCTCCCTCCCCGCCGGTTCCTATACGTTCCGCGCCCGCGTCCGCGAGCAGAACGGCCGCTGGAGCACGCAGGAAATCGCCCTGCCCATCCGCATCCAGCCGGCTCCCTGGGCCAGTCCCTGGGCGAAACTGCTGTACTGGATCCTGGGCCTGGGCTTGCTGGGCGCCGGACTCTGGTTCTTCATCCGCCTGCGGACCCAGCAGGAACGGCTCGCCCTGGCCGAGCAGCGGGAGGAATTGAAACAGCAGCAGATTGACTTTGTCACGAACATTTCCCACGAATTCCGGACACCGCTGTCCATGATATACGCACCCGCAAAAGAACTGGGCAAGCAGGATCTGGGGCAGCCGGCCAACGACCTGGTACGGACGATCGGCCGCAATGCCGAACGGCTGCGGGACTTGTCCGAACAATTGCTGGGAAGCGGCGCCGGCCGTCCTTCCCGGGAACAGCTTACCGTCCGGCAGAATGACCTCGTCTCCGTCATCCGGTCCCTGACCGGGAATTTCAGCTATGCCACGCAGGAAAAACGGCAAACCCTGACCTGCGACCTGCCGGAGACCCTGATCTGCTGGTTCGACACCGAAAAAGTCGGCAAAATCTTCGCCAACCTGCTGAGTAACGCTTTGAAATACACGCCGGAGGGCGGCCATATCGCCATCCGGCTCGTCCAGGAAGACAGTGATGTCGTACTATCCGTCACCGACGACGGCATCGGCATCCCGGAAGAAAGACGGGCCCGGATTTTCGGACGGTTCGACCGTCTGGGCGCAGAACAGTCCGGCATCGTCGGATCGGGCATCGGCCTGAACTATGCCATGACCCTCGCCCGCCTGCACCGGGGATCGCTCGCCTACGCTCCCAACGACCCCGCCGGCTCCGTCTTCACGTTCCGTTTCCCGGCCGGCCGGGAAGCCTATGATCCCGCTGAAATCAACGCTGCGGCCGAAACGGCCGTCCACGAACTGCCCGATGCCGGGGCGGACAGCCGCGACCTGCCGACCGTCCTCGTCGTGGAGGACACCGACGAGATCCGCGGATTCCTGCGCGACCTGCTGCGGCCCCATTACCGGGTCATCCTCGCCAGCGACGGACTGGAAGCCGTCGACAACCTCAAGCTGGGGCTCCCGGACCTGGTGCTCAGCGATGTCATCATGCCGAACATGACCGGCACCGCCTTGTGCAACACCATCAAATCCCAGCCGGACTGGGCCCACCTGCCGGTCATCCTGCTGACGGCGAAAGCCGATGTAACCAGCAGCATCGAAGGCCTCCGGACCGGCGCCGATGCTTACATCCCGAAACCGTTCGACCCGGACTACCTGCTGGCAGCCATCGAAGGACAGATCGCCAACCGCCGGCGGATCCAGGAAAGGGTTCTCAACCTGACCTCCGGTTCCAAAGAGAAAACCGCCGTCGTCGAAGAAGCCGGGCTCAGCGATGCGGACCGCAAGCTGCTGGACAAGATCCACGGCCTGCTCGACGCCCATCTTGAAGACGAAGGCTTCAACGTCGGCGAACTGGCGGCCGAACTGGGAATGAGCTACAGCAGCCTCTATGCCAAGGTCAAGGCCCTGACCGGCAAGACGCCGCAGGCCTTCATAACCACATACCGGATGAACATCGCGATGGACCTGCTCCGCAGCGGCAACTACAACGTCAGCGAGGTCTCCTACCGCGTCGGTTCCTCCTCCCCTTTCACATTCTCCCGCGAATTCAAGAAACATTTCGGCTTCCCGCCGAGCCAAGTCACCAAAAACGCATAGACGATGGAAGATTCCCTGCACCTGAAATATCTCGTCGTCAGTCCGCTGGACCTCAAGTGGGGGCTGGCCGTCAATTCCGTCGGTTTCCAGGAAATCGGGGCCGGCATGCCCTATCCGCCCGCCAACCACCCGTCCCGCTACATTTTCTCGGAAGAGAAAGGCCGCATCCTGGGCGAATACCAGCTGCTGTACATCACCCGCGGCAAAGGGATGTTTACCAGCGCCAGCCTGGGCCACTGGGTCCCAGTCACGCGCGGGTCGATGTTCCTGCTGTTCCCGGGTGAATGGCACTCCTACCGGCCGGACAAGGACACGGGCTGGCGCGAATACTGGATCGGCTTCCAGGGTCCGGTCATCGACTCCCGCGTCGAAAACGGATTCTTCACCAAGGAAAAACCCGTCTTCGACGTCGGTATCCACAGCGAAGTCGTGGAACTGTATGAAAACGCCATCCAGATCGCATCCGGCCAGGAATCCGGCTTCCAGCCCCTGCTCGGCAGCATCGTGGTCCACCTGCTCGGCCTGTGCTACTACTATGCCCGCAACCGGGCATTCCGCGCCAGCGACGCCGGCGACCTGATCAGCCGCGCCAAACTCCTGATCGACGGGCAGTTCCGGACCATCGGCCCGGAGCAGGTCGCGGAGAGCCTCTGCATGGGCTATTCCAATTTCCGGAAACTCTTCAAGGAATACACCGGCCTCTCCCCCGCCAAATACATCCAGGAGGTCCGCTTCAGCAAAACGAAAGAAGCCCTGACAAACAGCGACCGGTCCATCAAGGAAATCGCCTATGACATGGGCTTCGATAATTATGAATATTTCTTTACGGCGTTCCGCCGCCTCGCCGGGATGACCCCGGCCGAATACCGGGCCATCACCCAGGGACGCAGCCGCTAACGGCCGGAGAGCGCACGGCGGCGGGCGAAGTATTCGTCAGCAAGTTCGAGCTGGGGTTTGTTGGGCGTCTCGATCAGGGACGTGCCGTCCTTGAAGTACAGGACCGACGCCGTCCCGTCCTCATAGACAGGCCAGGACGCCAGGCCTTTGCCGTTCGGGTCTCCCGTCTTGACGAAATTGCACCAATAGGCGTTCATCGCCTCGCTGACAGTCTTGTCTCCCCCTTCAAAAAGGCCGGTCACCGGAAGCTTGAAGACATACGGCAATTCGCTGGCATGAAGAGCGCCGTGCGAGAAAGGCCCGTCCGGACCGGCAGCCACCGGATGCTCCGGATCGTACTGGTCGAAATAATAGAGCCAGACCTTCCCCTTTCCGGTCTTCCGCTGCAGGTTGGCCCAGGCCCAGGTATGCCAGGCAAACGCGTTTTCCCGAAACATGTCACTGACCGCATTGTACGCCTGGTTATCCGTGGCAGCCGGATACAGTTCCAGCGCCCGATCCGCCAGCGTACCGTACTCTTTCCGGACATCTTCCCGGAACTGCGAGAGCGTCGTCATCGGGAGGAAACCGACTCCCTCGTCGGAATTCGTACCGATCAAAACATTGACATCGTTATAGTTACCGGCTTCATACATCCGGTATTGGTCGTCCGGGAGGACATAGCCGTCCACGGTCGGCCAGAAACCACTGACGGTATTGGCCACCGGATCGTTGACAAACGGATGCCAGTCCATCGCGCGGAGTTCTTCCAGCGAAGAGGCACCGATCCGTTCCATGAAGGCCTTGCCGAACTGCTCGGAACGGGCCAGGTCACGCAAGCCATTCTGGTTGGTCCGGACACTGTCCACCGGGCAGAAAGAGCCGCCGCTCTCGGAAATCGCACCCCTGAACAAGCCCTTGGCCAGCGGGGAGGCACAGAGCATGCTGACAGCGATCGCCCCTGCGGACTCACCCATGATCGTAACCTTGGAAGGATCGCCACCGAAAGCGGAAATGTTTTCCTTGACCCATTTCAGCCCTTCGATCATGTCGAGCAGGCCGTAGTTGCCGGAGACACCCCGCTCATTCTCCGAAGAGAGTTCCGGCAGCGCCAGGAAACCCAAGGCGCCGAGCCGGTAGCCCAAAGCGACGAAGACGATCCCCTGCTCAGCGAAATGGATGCCGTCCACGCCGGCACTGCCCGTCGCAAAGGCGCCGCCATGGATCCACACCAATACCGGCAGTTTTTCCCGTCTGGAAGTCGCCGGCGTCTGGACATTGACAAAGAGACAATCTTCCGTCATGAGCCGATCCTCCCCATCGCCGGACCGCATCGGCTGCGGAGGCCTCGCACCCGCGACAGTCGCATCGTAAACGCCTTCCCACGCCCTCCTCGGAACCGGAGCCTTCCATCGCAGATCTCCCACAGGCGCCTCTGCATAAGGGATGGCATAGAAAGTACCGACGCCCCGGTCCAGGGTCCCTTGGACAAGTCCCTGTTTCACCTTCACTTCCGTGATGGCCTCCCGGGTACTGGCCGACCGACCGCACGACACCGCCGCGGCCAGTCCCACCGGCAGCATTACAGCTGCAAACCATTTCATAAAAACGCTGCTTCTCATTTTGTACTGATTATCCGAAAACATGGCGGGTGCTGAAAACCCGCATCTGTGCAAAGTCGGCCATCAAGGAGGCAGTCATGAACAGAAGGTCAGAACTGATAGATGACGGCGGAAACCGGGGAGATCGTGTATTTGTCAAGGCCCTTGGAGGACTTGATGGTCGCTTTCTTGTAGAAGCCGCCGATAATCTGCGGTTCGGCACCGCCACGCGCCGGGAGAGAGACTTCTGCCGTCTTGGCGGTCGGATTGATGACAATCCGGCAGGTCTCGTCGCCGCGGACACGCTCATACACCATCGGATACGGCTGCTCGAAACCGCTGACCAGCGCCCACTCGCCGTCGTTGCCCAGCGCGGGATGCTCACCGCGGAGCCGGATCAGGCCGCGGACATAGTTCAGCAGGGAGTTGGGATTGGCTTCCTGGGTCTGAACCGTACGGCGAGCCGGATCCGGGTCCTGCGGGATATAGAGTTTCTCCGTCGGCGCCGTCGAGAATCCGGCATTGGCAGAAGCATCCCACAGCATCGGGATACGAGTGCCCGTCCGGGCGCCTGCACCTTCGACGGACGGAAGTCCCATGACCTGCGTCAGGCCGATCTCATCCCCGTAGAACAGGAACGGGACTCCCGGCATGGTCAGGAAGAAAGTCATGGCGACCTTCAGCTGATCCTCGGAAGTACGGGTTCCGGCGGACAGACGGGTAAAGTCATGGTTGCCGGACGGCATGCTGACATATCCCTTCCCCTTGGAAGAATCATACTGGAATTTGTAGAGGTCATACCAGGTCTTCACCTCGCCTTTCCCCTCCAGATCGAAATAACAGGTATCATGGCTGCCATCCCTGCGGTTGATGTTGAAGAAGAGCGTGGAATAATTGTAGACGCCGTCATGGCAGAAGAAGTCCAGGTCGAAACCGGCTTCCAGCGACTGGGAGGGATTGAACCATTCCGCGATCAGGATGCCTTCCGGATATTCCTTATCGAACCACGGGACGAAATCGTCTTTCCAGAGCTTGATGGTAGCGGCCTTGTCGAAGTCGTTCTTGACCAGGCTGGCGGCCATGTCGACACGGAAGCCGTCCACGCCCTTATCCATCCAGAAAGCCATGATGTTCTTGATCTCGCGGCGCATGGCCATCGGACCGGGGGCATCGACGGCCTGTTCCCACGGATGGGCGGGATCCGGATGGGCAAAGCCGAAGTTCAGCGCAGGCTGGGTATCGAAGAAGTTCTTGATGTAATACGGACCGCGCGGGGCATCCGTAGCGACGAATTTCCGCAGCAGGGCGGCATTGGAATTCATCAGGGCTGCATAATCGAGCGCTTCACCCGGTTTCGGGGCCGGCGTATTATCCTCCGGCTTGAAAGAAGGCCAGATATAATAATCGGAATAACGCAGGTTCGCCGCCTCCTTCGACTGGAGGAACCATTCATTCTGGTCGGAGGAATGACCGGCGACCAGGTCCAAGACCACCTTCATTCCGCGGGAATGGGCTTCCCGGACAAGATGGACCAGGTCCGTATTGGTGCCGAAACGGGGGTCGACCTTGTAGAAGTCGATCACGTCGTACCCGCCGTCCGTCCAACCGGACACATAGATCGGATTCAGCCAGATAGCCGTCACTCCGATCGACTTGATGTAATCGAGGCGGGAAGTGATGCCGGGGAGGTCACCGATGCCGTTCCCGTCGCTGTCCTGGAAAGAGGAAGGATAGATCTGGTAGAAAACCGCATCGCTCAGCCAGGAGGGCTGGCTCGGATCCTGGGCCTGCAGGCCGGTCATGGAAATCAGACCGGCCATTGCAAGCATCATAATTTTGTTAAGCTTCATCATAACTTTGTTATTGTTCTCGTAACGCTTGTTCTGGCAGAAGGTAGGATTCTGCGCCATCCCGTCAGTCGGAATCAGGGCTGCAAGATGGATGCCATCCTGATCGCAGACCCCGTCATGAGCACTGCCGCCCTTGATCATGGAGGAATCGAGACCGGAAGTCAGCCAGGCAATGCCGCCGACTCCGGAAGAGCGTTAAACAAAAAAGGGGCGCAACCTCACGGCCACGCCCCTCGCATTGTTAAAATTATGTAGCTATAGGTTGGTTAGTTCAACTGAATCAACTTGTTGTAGTCAGTCTCATACTTCGGAACCTTCCAGGTCCAACGGTTGCCGTCTTCCGGATTGATCGTAATGGCATAAGCGGCCTGGAAACTGCCGCCCTGGGCCTTGCTCTTGCGGACGATCGGCTCATTCCAACGCTTGTAGTCATAGTAATCGAAACCTTCGCCCCAGAGATCGATGCGGCGGTACAGCTTGACCTCCTTCAGCAGGTCGGAGCCGGTCTTGGTGCAGGTATAAGAAGGATCCAGGTTCTTGTTGAGTTCCTTCAGCAGGCTCTGCGCAGCGGAATCGTTGCCGAGATGGCACTGGGCTTCCGCCTCGGAAAGCATCATTTCCGCGCTGCGGTAGATGTTGAAACTGCCGCCGCCCGGCGTAAACGTGCACAGGAACTTGAAGGACATATAGGCATAAATCTGACTCGTAGAATAGAGTTTGCTGGCGAATTCTTTCTTTGCACGTGCGGTAAAGGCGGCATCGGCAAGATCGACGCTCGAGCAGGCAGCCCATTCTTCGGCAGTCGGTTCCAACCACATCTTGCGACGGACATCCGTCTGGGGAATCTGATCGTAGAGTTCCTTGCTGATGGCGAGCGGACGAGCGCGCTGCATGGAAGAAGAAGCGTTGCTGGCCTGATAAGCAAAGAAGGAATAGTAGTAAATGGTCTGGTCACTGGCTTCATAGACACCCCAGATCCACTCATTGTTCTCATCGCTGAAACCACCGTCCATATACTGCTTCTGGCTCATCAGAGGATGGCCTTTCCGCGCCTCAGGGGCGCAGGCGACGACAGTAGACCAGTCCTCACGGATGAGGGCGGCACGGGTCTTGACGGCATAGGCGACATTCAGGTTCGGCTTGTAGAACTCATCCGCGTCGCGGTCGATGCCGCTTTCCTTGAAAAGGCGGATCGCCTCATCACAGTCGGCATAAATCTGGGCATAGCATTCCGCCTGGGTCGAAAGGGCGATTTCATAATCCTCGGCTGAAGCGGAATTGATACGGAGGGCGATACCGGGCCCCGCACCATTGTTGCTATCCTGCCAGCGATAGGCATAGAGCTGCATCAGCATGGTAAAGGCATGGGCACGGAAGACCAGGGCCTGGGCCTTGTAATACTTTTTCTCGGATTCCGGTCCGCTGGCATTGTCGATATTCTCGATAACCTGGTTGGCATTGCCGATGATCTTGTAATAATAAAACCAGGGATACGTCAGATAAATCGAGCTGACACTCTCGTGCATCGTGTGGTTCCACAACGCGGCCCAGCCGGAGTGGTCGACACGCTGCAGGTCGTTGCCGAAGTTGCCGTACCAGGTCTTGATGGTACCTTCGCCGTTCAGGCCCTGGGTACTCAGGTACTGGGTCGTCATCATCTTGCACATGCCGTTGATGGCCAGTTCACAGTTCTCGGTCGTCGCAAAGATGGTGGCCGGAGAAGTCGAACTCTCCGGAGAAGTCTCCATATAGTCCTTGGAACAGGCTGCAGCCAACGCGACTGCCGCGGCGACAAGGGAGATTCTAAGAATATGTTTCATAGTATTCATCTTGCTTAATTAAAATCTGACATTAAGACCGGCCGTAAAGACACGAGCCGTAACAAAGGTATTGGTGCTGGTCGTTCCACTGAAATTGTACTGCGGATTCAAACCCGTACGAGCGGAGAACGTATGCAGGTTCTCACAGGCGACGGTAAAGGACACGCCCTGGACCTGAAGCGGAGTCAGCAGACGCTTCGGCAGATCATAGGAGAGGGCGAGGTTCTTCACAACCAGATAATTGCCGGAGGTAAGGAAACGGGTCGACGTACCGGCATTGTTGGAAATGGTCACCTGATTGTAAGTGGAGAAAGTATAAGCCATCGGAATGCCATTCGGATCGATCCGGTTCGGGGAATCTTCCTTCATGCCTTCCGGAACGCCGGTCCAGCCCTTGAGGACATCCTCATGGACACTGCCCGGGTTGGCGCTGACGCTCATCTTGGCGGCATAGATGCCGTCATATACCTTGGAACCAAGGCCGTAGGTAAAGACGGAGGACAGGGAGAAGTTCTTGTAGCTCACATTGAGACCGAAACTGCCGTAGACCGTCGGGGTCGCGGTGCCGGACCAGTCCTTCTTGCCATAGGAACCCGGATTCCAGACATACGGCTTGCCGTTGATGACGGTGTAGTTGGCAGCAGCCATCAACGTATTGGCAGCACCGTTCTTATTCGTCGCATTGCCATACAGAACCTTGCCGGTCGCCGTGTTGTCATCCGTAATGAAGAAACGGTCACCGTCGAATTCATACAGGGAAAGACCCGTCATCTGGTCGACGCCGGCGAACTGGTAGAGCCAGAAAGCATAACGGTCACCACCTTCGACATAGCGCTTGGTTCCGTCGACGATACCATCCTCGCGGAACTGCGCCGGCAGGGAAAGGATCCGGCTCTTCAGGAAGGTCGCATTCGCATTGACATTGACCCTCCAGTTGCGGGTACGGACGATGTCGAAGTCGGTTTCGATTTCAACGCCCCGGTTGGACATCGTACCGATGTTCTGGGTGATGGAAGGGTTGTAATCTCCCGTCGAAGTCGCACCTGCCGTAATCGGAAGGTATACATCGAAGAGCAGATTCTTGTTCCGGCGGTCGAAATACTCGATGTTGATGTTCCAGCGGTTGAAGAGGCGGGACTCGATGCCGACGCCCCAGGACTGACCGGTCTCCCACTTCAGGTCATAGTTCGAAAGCTGGGAAAGCCAATAGGCGCCCTTGTTGGCGTTCTGGCCGGAAGTATAGAGGGCCTGATAGCCATAGTAACCGGAACCGGAGTCATTACCGACCTGGCCGAAGTCCGCACGGAGCTTGAGGCTGTTGACCCAGGTGATCGGCTGCATGAATTCCTCCTTGGAAATCATCCAGTTGGCACCGACGGACCAGAAGTTACCCCAGCGGGCATCCTTGTGGAAACGGGAAGAACCGTCCCGGCGGAAGGAAGCCTCCAGGTTGTACTTGTCCTGGTAGTTGTACCGGACACGGGAGAGATAACTCTCGGTGCGGTAGTTATTGCCGTAGTTGTAGAGGTTCGTGATTTCCGTGAAGTTACGCAGGTTGTTGATGTTCGGGAACACTTCGGAAGTCTTGTAGCCATAGAGATAGTCGTAATGATTGGAGTAATTCTCATGGCCGACGAGGACGTTGACGTTGTGATCGCCGAACTGGTGGCTCCAGCGGAGCTGCTGCTGGAAGGTGTAATTCTTATAGTTGTACTCGTTGCGGCTGCCACGGCCGTTGTTGCCCTTACCGTCGCCGATGACCGCGGAATCATAGGTCTGGTTGATGTCGCTGCGAAGGTTGATGTTGCCGGTCAGCGTGAACGTGAAGTCCCGCAGGAAGTAGAACTCGGCGGTACCGATGGCGTTCATCGTATTGCGGATGCTGACATCCTGGTTCAATTCGTTTTCCCAGATGACATGGCGGTCCGGGTACTGGTTTCGGGTATTGATCTGGATGCCGTTCTCGTCGTAATAATAACCGGGATCATACTGCTTGTTGCCGGAAGCGTCAAGAATATACTCGCCGGTGTTGACGTTATGCAGGTGGACCGGATAGATCGGGGCGATGTTGCGGGCATACATGAACGGGTTGACATAGGAATCGGAACCCGTAGAGGTGTTGTTGTAATTCTGGTGGGTCGCGTTGATGTTGAGGCCGAGTTTCATATAAGTCGTCGGCTTGGCATTGACGGAAGCACGGCCGGAAAGACGGTCGAAGGTGGAGGTCTTCAGGTAACCGTCCTCATCGAGGTAACCCACGGAGAAATAATAATCGGCCTTGTCGGAAGCACCGCTGACGGAGACGTTGTACTCCTGGCGGACACCCGGGTTGATCGCCTGGTCAAACCAGTCCAGGTCATCCTTGTAGTTATCGAGGATCTGCGCGTCGGAAACCAGTTTTCCATCCTTGAACAGGGCATCGTTCGCCTTGTTGAAAATATTGAGTTTCAGTCGGTCGGAAATCAGGTTCGCATTCGCATAGGCAGCTGCATCGGCAGCGGAATCACCATAATAATACTGTCGGTCATTCTTGAGGGCGCGCCACTGGATGTCCATCCACTCTCGCTGGTCGGCAAGCTCATACTCCGGAATACCTCTGCTATAGGTACCGGCGGTAGCGCTGGCCTGGACGGAGAGGCGGCCGGTCTGGCCTTTCTTGGTCGTGATGAGGATGACGCCGTTGGATGCGCGGTTGCCGTACAGGGCGGCGGAGGCCGCATCTTTCAGGACGGACATGCTCTCGATATCGGCCGGGTTCAAGTCGGAAATGTTGCCGCCGTACGGAACGCCGTCAATGACATAAAGCGGGCTGGAGGAACCGTTGATCGTACCGTTACCGCGGATCATGATGGACGGATCGGAACCCGGACTGCCGTAGGTGCTGTTGACCTGGACACCGGTAACCGTGCCTTCGAGGGCGCTGGTGACGGAGGATGCCGGACGGTTGGCGATCTTGTCGGAATTGACGGAGGCGATCGCACCGGTCAGGGAAGAGCGCTTGGCCGCACCGTAGGCAATGGTGACGACGGCCTCTTCCAAGGTTTCATGATCGGTTTCGAGGGCGACGTTGACCGTCGCGCGGATCGGGACCTCCTGGGTCACCATGCCGATCGAAGAAATTTCAAGGGTGGTCGCGTTCGCGGGAACGCCGGTCAGGACGAAACGGCCGTCGACATCAGTAACAGCACCGATGGTCGTACCCTTGACCATGACGGAAGCGCCGATGGCCGGCAGGCCGTCTTCAGCACTCGTAACGGTACCGGTGACGGTACGCGTCTGAGCAAATGCCAAGCCCACGCTTGCAAGCAGGCTAAGCATCAAGATTAGAAATTTTTTACCCATAAGCTGTAAATAAATTAAGTTTTGGTTCAAAATAAATCAATTTGCAACCGGCCGTCTCGGTCGGCGCAAACCCAAAAACAGATAATCCATTTTTCAAATAAAGGAAGTTTTTCCTTCATTTAAAACGAAGAACCATCTCTGTCCAAGTTATTTACACTTATAGATCGAATATTCACTCCTTTCGAACGTTTTCGGAGGGGAAACAGAATCCCAAATCTTGATGATCAATCCGAATTCCGAAAACCTGTAAGCCTCTTATTCGGAAAATAGCACCCCTCTCAAGGCCGTGAAAGGCATATTAAACGTTTCAAATCGTAAGCAGCCAATCTGAAAAGATCTCCAAAATCTTTCAATCTTATTTCAGCAGGCCGCCAAATCTGCGGTTCTTTCCATACGTCATACCGGCACCGCAGGTTCCGCCACATACGAAAAAACCTTCTCCGATAGCGGAGAAGGCATTTTCCGGGTCCGGGTGACAGCCGGGCCATGATGGAAAGGGGCCCGGCCGACCGGGTCGCTTAAAAATCGAAAGTAACGGGATCGGCCGTGAAAGAACTGATCGTCGCGTGGGCGTTGCGGCAGAAGAGGACGATGGTATTGTCATCATTCTCGTCATAAGAGCCCCGCAGGGACGGGTTCTTGTCGAGCATGTCGCGCTTGGCCTCGACGCGGTCGTCCGGGATCAATTCGCAGGCGATCCGGATCCACTGGCCGCCGGAGAAGCCGCAGATCTCCGCCTTCGGGTTGGCGAGAAGCTGCTTGTAGACATTCTTGACCTTCCCGGTCTGGATGTATAGTTTGCCCTCGAAAATCTCGGCGGTGCCGAAGGGGCGGACGCGCGGCTGGTCACCCTCGACGGTGGCGAGGTAATAGGTGCCGCACTGCTTGAGGAACTGCTGCGCAAGGGCTGCGTTCTCAGGGTTCGGAGTGGTGGTCTGTTCGGTCATGACAGTTTGGGCGGGTTCATTCTCCGCGGTCTTCTTGTTGCCGCAGGATGCGACGGCCAGCACGAGGGCGGCAGCCGCAAGGATTCCAAAAAACTTTTTCATATATGTAACAATTGATTATCTGCCTTATACCGCCTGCAAAAATAAAGATATTCCGTCAGAATCATTTATCCAGGATTATCAAATACTTGTCAAAATCTTCAAAATCAGTTGGACTCCGCCCGGACAGGGAAGGTAAAATAGGTCGTGGGATAGGGTTCGCCGCGGAGGGTGAAATGCCACCACTCTTTTTCATAGGGGCGGAAACCGGCGGCGCCCATGGCGTTACGCAGGATCATGCGACGGGCGTGCTGCTCAGGCGTCACTTCCGGACTGTCGACATGGGAGCGGGTATCCAGCAGGTCGAAATGTCCGCCCATGTCCGCCTCCAAGCCGGTCTCCATGTCCACGATTGTCAAATCCAGGGTACTCCCCCGGCTGTGGCCCGAATGGGAAGAAACATAGCCCAGGGAGAAGAGCAGCGCCTTGTCGACCCGGGGATAGAAATACGGCTGCATCCGGCGGTCATCCTTGTTCCGGGCCCAGCGCTTGAAATGGTCCACGGCCCGCTGCGGACGGTAGGCATCGAAAATCTTCAGCCGGTAGCCTTGCTCCATGAGGATGTCGCTGGCCTTTTTCAGGGCCTGCGCCGCCTCGCGGGTCAGCAGCGCGACCGGTTCCTCATACCCGTCGATCCGCTCCCCCACGAAATTGAAGGTGGAATGGTAACGGATCTCCAGCAGCGCATCCGGCACGACGTCCGTCAAGACCACGAAACCGGAACGGTCGTCCGAAAACGTCCGCTGTACCGGCTCCTGCGCCCGCAGGACCGGCGCCACGGCCAGCAGCGCGACACAAAGCAACAAGCGTTTCATTCTTCTCATAAGGCAACACTCAGAGGTTCCGGGAAGCCGTGTCCTGCCAGCGGTCATTGTGGAGGATCTCGGCGGTTTCGCCCAGGAAGCAATTGGCGGCCAGGGTATCGCCGCGGAGCCAGAACAGGAACCAGGCCGCCAGGTAAGCCTCCCCTTCCCGCAGCATGTCGCCGTGGTCGATGCCGGTCTTGCGGCCCATCGCGACCGGCACGGAGCGGGCGCTATCAAAATTGGCCTGGACCGTCTCCAACGGACAGATGACCGTCGC
>ODAI012464603.1_pt1 | contig 24356 bp, 26 predicted proteins | sample 1539321 | NCBI WGS metagenome assembly ODAI01 (sample SAMN02144231, study PRJEB22623) | gut metagenome | biome: sheep rumen | host: Ovis aries | place: New Zealand | reverse complement strand
CGGGGATGGCAGCTATAGAGAATTGGCATGTCATACTTCTCTGCCATCTTATTGATGGCGGTAAATAGCGACAGGAAGTTCTTTTCCGTGTCAATATTCTCTTCACGATGGGCTGACAGCAGGATATACTTACCCTTCTCCAGCCCAAGACGCTGATGAATGTCCGATGCCTCTATCTCTGCCAAGTTCTGGTGCAGCACCTCTGCCATAGGCGAGCCTGTCACGTAGGTACGCTCCTTAGGCAGACCACAGTCAGCCAAATAGCGACGAGCATGCTCTGAGTATGCCATATTTACATCGCTGATGATGTCCACAATCCTGCGGTTCGTCTCTTCCGGCAGACACTCATCCTTACTCCTGTTACCAGCTTCCATGTGGAAGATGGGGATATGCAGACGCTTGGCACCGATAACGCTCAGGCACGAGTTGGTATCGCCCAACACCAGCACTGCATCAGGCTTTGTCTCAACCATCACCTTATAGCTCTTGTCGATGATATTCCCCATCGTGGCACCAAGGTCATCACCTACTGCCTCCATATAAATGTCAGGGTCTGCCAACTTCAAGTCCTTAAAGAACACCCCGTTCAGGTTATAGTCGTAGTTCTGACCAGTATGCGCCAACAGACAGTCAAAGTACTGACGACATTTATTAATAACTGCTGCAAGGCGTATGATTTCAGGCCTTGTACCTACAATGATGAGAAGTTTAAGCTTCCCGTTATTTTTAAAACTTGCCATATATTCTATTTTACAGGTTCAAAATAAGTATCAGGTTTATTTGGATTGAATATTTCGTTGCAGTACATGACCGTCACAAGATTCTCCGTCTCACTCAGATTGATGATGTTATGCGTATATCCCGGCAGCATGTGTACGCATTGGATATTATCACCACTCACCTCAAACTCTATCACTTCATCTGAACCAATCTTACGTTCCTGTATCAGTCCATGACCCGCCACCACGATGAAGAACTCCCACTTCGTGTTATGCCAGTGCTGTCCCTTAGTGATGCCAGGCTTCGAGATATTTATTGAAACCTGACCACAATTCAAGGTATGCACCAACTCCGTAAATGACCCACGGTCATCCACATTCATTTTCAGTGGAAACGCCACCTTTTCCTTAGGCAGATAACTCAGGTACGTCGAATACAGCTTCTTTTCGAATGAATTAAAAGGAATCTCTGGTATCATCAATGTCTTAGGCTGTTCAGCAAACTGATGCAACAGCTCTACTATTCTTCCCAATGTCACCTTATGCGTCACAGGACAGTAACAGTATCTTCCCTTTTGTTCTTCTGTTATTCTGTCTAAAGAAATTGGTATGATGTCTAACCCATCAAACTCACATCGATGCTCTTTATCTTCCAAACAGTTTAGCATCTCGTCCACCAAGTCATCGATATGCAGCAGTTCCAACTCCACTGATGCATCATTCACTTGAATTGGCAGGTCATTCGCAATATTATTGCAGAACGTAGCCACAGCAGAATTGTAGTTAGGCCTGCACCACTTTCCAAACAGATTCGGGAAACGATAGATAAGTACCTTTGCCCCCGTCTCTTCCTGATATTTCAGGAACAAGTCTTCACCAGCCTTCTTCGAACGTCCATACTCACTATTTCCGAATCGTCCAGTAAGCGAAGCCTGCTGGCTCGATGACAGCATAACAGGACATTTGTTCCCATACTTCTTCAGCGTATCAAGCAACGTAGAAGCAAACCCGAAGTTCCCTTCCATAAACTCAGAAGTTTCCTTCGGTCTGTTCACTCCTGCCAAGTTAAACACGAAGTCACATTTCTGACACCACTCATCCAGCATCTTCGGATCAGTGTCAATGTCATACTCATACACCTCATCTATCTTCAGGTCAGGCCTTGTTCGGTCTTTCCCCTCCTGTATATTCCGCAGATTAGCACAAAGATTTCTACCTACAAAACCTTTCGCACCAGTAACAAGTATATTCATATTTCTTTGCAATTATACCCGCCCTTTACTGCGCCAGCCGATAAAAATCCAAGCCGACCCTTTGATGGGTCGAGCTTACCTTAATGTAAGAGCGACAGGCGGAGCGGTTAAGCCTTCCCATATAGGGGAAGGTTTGGTTAGGGTGGATGTCTCTTTTGGTTCGTTTTCTCTGCGCCAGAGAAAATGAATGAACAATATTACTTCACGATATTCGGAATACCATTCAACTCATTCTGAATGTATTCCAATGATGCAATCTTATCAATAGTCTCTTCGAGATTCAACCTCCGAGTATTATCCGAGTTGAATTCCTCAATAGTGACACGCTTAGTATCCCCCTCCTTGAAATACTTATCATAATTCAAGTCACGGTTATCAGCCGGCACACGGTAGAAGTTCCCCATATCCTCCGCCTTGGCACACTCCTCCTTCGTGAGCAGCGTCTCGTACATCTTCTCACCATGACGGATACCAATCACCTTGATATCTTCCTTCTTACCACCAAACAACTCACAAACAGCCTCAGCCTGCGTCTGGATGGTACAAGCCGGAGCCTTCTGCACGAGGATATCACCATTCTGGCCATTCTCGAATGCAAACAGCACGAGATCAACGGCCTCTTCGAGTGACATGATGAATCGCGTCATCTTAGGCTCCGTCAGCGTGATAGGATTACCTTTGCGAATCTGGTCTATCCAGAGAGGAATTACAGAGCCACGACTGCACATCACGTTACCATAACGCGTACAGCAGATCTTAGTATTACCCGACTGCCTTGACTTCGCCACAGCAATCTTCTCCTCGATAGCCTTGGTGATACCCATCGCATTGATAGGATAAGCGGCCTTGTCAGTAGACAGGCAAATGACACACTTCACCCCCGCATCAATGGCAGAATCCAGCACATTATCTGTACCTATCACATTGGTCTTCACGGCCTCCATGGGGAAGAACTCACAACTCGGCACCTGCTTCAGCGCAGCCGCATGGAATACATAGTCAACGCCCTTCATGGCATACTTCAGTGTGCTCTTGTTACGCACGTCACCGATGTAGAACTTAATCTTATTCGCCACCTCAGGCATACGCGCCTGGAAGTCATGCCGCATATCGTCCTGTTTCTTCTCGTCTCGGCTGAAAATACGGATTTCTCCGATGTCTGTACGGAGAAATCTATTCAACACTGCATTACCAAAACTACCTGTGCCGCCAGTAATCAGCAGGGTCTTTCCTTTAAATACACTCATAATTTATTTTTATTTATTTTAACTTCCATTTCTGACATTCCGACTTTCCGTATAACTTCACTTAAAATGTTTCATAATGGCATCGTAGGTATTCTGAACCAGATAATTGTTCTTCAAAAACTCATACCCCTTCTCTCCCATTGCCTTCCTATCCGAAACCAGCATCTTGTCCACCAATGCCGTAAAGTCCTCCGGCTTCACGCTCTCACACCAATAGCCATAGCCATTCTCTTCAGCTATTTTACCAATATCAGTATTCACATCAGTCGCACAAATAATAGGCATCTTGTTCTCCAAATACGAAAGCAACCTCGAAGGATAATTAGGTATCGTAAACCGATGATCCAGGAATATCAACCCCACATCACAGTATTTCACCAACATATCATAATCTTCCTTCGGTAGATAGCTCATGACTTTCACGGCAAGATTGTCATCATGGTCATGTCGTTCATACCAATCGTCCAACTTATCTTTCTCCGTCCCAGATCCGACCACAACAAAGTAGCAATCAAACCGATTCTTCACTGCTTCCATGCACTTGATCACGAAGTCAATCCCTTGCGGTTTTCCTAGATTTCCGCCATATATAAATATCGGTTTGTTTATCGGCAGATTATACTTCTTTCTGATATATACCCACTCGGATCTTTCCTGCCCAAGTTCAAAATAATTATTATTTAATTCAATCGAATTAGGTGCCACCTCTACCCGTTCCCGTGGAATCTCCAGATTATGCTTCAGCACGAACTCCACATTCACCGGACTCATACACCCAATATAATCCGAATAGGCATACAACTTTTTCTCCTTCCGACGGAAGAACTTATATAGCATGCCCTTTACGCCAGTCGTTGTCATCATACCAATATCTACAGCATTTTGCGGGAAAATATCCTTCAACTGCAGATACGACAAGGCACTCGGATTCTCTTTCTTTAGATACTTCACCACATTGGTAAACGTGATAGGCGGTGTGCTATACGTAATCAAGTCAAACTTCACATCACCCAGATACTTCTTGATAGCCGCCTTAAACTGACGCTCTATCAACAGCGTACCTATTCCCTTTTCCAGGATGTTTGTCTTCTGAACATTCAGAGTCTTCACATTCAGAATCTTCACCCCGTGACTCTCTATCAATGAAGTCTCTTGTCCCAATCTTCTCTCTGTAGCTGTTACAATATACACACGATGCCCTTCATCCCTAAATTTACGCATCAAGTCTTGATAGATACCTCGCTCTTTTATGTCAGAGATATGAAATAACGTCAGAAAAATAATATTCATCTGATAATATCTAATATTTCGTCAAATTCGTTTATCGTTATCTGTGGAAGATATTCCATAGGCACTGCTCCTTGTTTATGAATATTTCTTCCATCATCTTTTAGCATGATCGTTTCCCAGCCAAGGCGATTTGGTACAAGAAAATCTTTATTGGGGTTATCCCCCACATATATATAGCGAGAATCTGGATATTTGGAATTAAAATACCGAAAGTTCCGTTCATCAGTCTTCTCGCTCCCAAATTCTTCGGATATAATGATGTCCTCATCTTGGAACCACTTTTCTAGTCCTAGAGCTTTTATTTTATTCCGTTGAGTCTCACTTCTACCGTCCGTGATGATCCCCAAAGTAACATTTCTAAATTTGAGTTCATCAAGTATTTCTTCTACGCCTACCGATAGAGTGATCTTGGGTTTATGATACCTATATATTTTGAAATACTCTGATTTTAAGGTTTCTTTTCCGATGGATTTATTCAGATTAAAGAATACATCCTCTCCCTGCTCTCGCCACCCCATCATTTTAGGTAATAGCTCTGGTCGTTTTTCTGATTCTGCTATCAACCTAAAACCAGACTCGACAAAATCTATCTCCTTATAGAGCGTATCATCAAGATCAAAACAAACAACTCTCTTACACATACACTGCATCATCATAACGGAGCATCAGTAGATGATCTTTCCAGTCATCCTTATACTGTATTTCCTCTCCTAAGAAATACTCTCTTATCAGATATTCTGCATAGTTGCCACCAGCAGCATATGTCTGCGGATAACCACCTCCAAAGCGAGGATTTATCTCAATACCAACAACATCGTTGCTCTCTTTGTTTAAGAACACCTGTATGCAGATACAACCAATACAACCATCTATGGTCTCCAGCCTGTCATACATATACCGAGTCAGAGGATCTTTCGCAGTCAATCCTTTATTAATCTCCCCTGCCCTAATCTTGATGCGTTCGCGTGGTACAATGCACTTCACCTTATGGTCACGTCCGTAGTACATATCTATGGTATATTCTTTATATACCTCCTTATCTATGTACTCCATAAAGAGCAGTTTCGGATCATTCAATATCTCCTCTGTCAATTCATCTGCATTCTTTATATAATGCAGATTAGTACTCAACGAGCCATCGTATGGCTTGGCAAACAACGGGAAAGCCGGATGGTACTTATCAATAGGCTTAGGAACTCTAATGCCATGTTTCTCAAAGAAATCACCAGTGTTACGCTTGTCACGACACATCATGATAAACTCGTAGTCTGATACCGAAACTATAATACCTTGTTTAGCGAATATCTCTTTGTTTGCTGACAGTATAGCCAATTCCGTATCTATAGTTGGAACTATCAAACCAATTTCATTACCAAGACAAATTGTCAGCAACGACTCTATATAGTCCTCTGATGTGCAACGAGGTACTTCAAAACAACCATCACTCACATAGGCTGCCGGTGCCAGTTTTGGATTCATATCCGTTGTAAACACCTTTCCCTCAGGGAAGAATCTTCTTAGAGTCTCTTGAAATCCACGTACCAACGCTACTCGCTGACCTGCGGATGTAATCAGGATATTAGTATTCATGCTGCTATCCTCCTTTCCAGAAGGGCGCAGCCCGCAAAAACAGTTAATCTTTCACCATTAACTTTTAATCTAAATTTGCCCCCCCCCAGTCAAGTTGGTAACGTTGTCATTGTTCATTTGATTTATCTTTTTTATTACCCTTGCAGGATTGCCATAGCACAAGCTATTGTCTGGAATATCCTTCACAACTACAGCCCCTGCACCTATAAAACAATTTATTCCGATATGTATTCCTTGTATTACAGTTGTGCCTGCACCAACCCATGTGCCCTCACCAACAAAAACTTCACCACACAAAGTACAATGAGGAGCAATATGCACAAAGTCTCCTACTTTAACATCATGATCAAGTGAAGCACCTGTATTAATGATACAATGATTACCTACTTCAACATATGGGTTCATAATAGACCCAGCCATCACAACTGTTCCACGACCCAACTTTACGCTATCAGCCTTAATAGCGGCAGGATGAATCACAGTCACATAATTACGCTTCCCAAGCTTCTCTACAATCTTACGCCTTATCTGACAATTGCCAATCGTAACTATCATTGGTGAAAGACCATCGGCATCATGCACAACAGGTAGACCAGCAAGTTCGCTGATTTGCGGATTGTCATCAATGAGACATGGTACATTTAGATTAGCTTTCTTAGCGATATCTAGAACCACCTTTGCATGTCCGCTAGCTCCGTAGAGATATATTTTGTCAGTTTGTCCCATCAAAATATTCCATTGTTGCCGCTGTGGCAGAATTTATATCTTTCCGCATCAGCACATTCTTTATTGTAATAAATATCACTTTCAAATCTGTAATAAGTGACACATGATCCACATACCACACATCGAGTTTGAACTTCTCCGTCCAGCTGATAGCATTGCGGCCATGACACTGTGCCCAACCGCTGATGCCTGGCCTCACTTCGTGTCTGCGAGCCTGTTCTGAAGAATAAAGAGGAAGGTATTGCACAAGTAGAGGTCGCGGCCCGATCAATGCCATGTCACCTTTCAGCACATTAATCAGCTGTGGCAACTCATCAATCGATGTCGATCGCACGAACTTCCCGACCTTCGTCAGTCGCTCCGCATCGGGCAACAGATTACCCTCTGAATCCCGCTCATCCGTCATGGTCTTGAACTTGATAACCTTAAATATCTTCGCATCCTTACCAGGACGCTCTTGAAAGAAAAAGGCACCTGCCCCTTTGTTCGCAAAGTGCAACCAGATGGTTATCACCAGCAATATCGGGCTGATTATTATCAGACCTATCAGTGAAATCCAGAAATCAAAAAATCGTTTAAGGAAATGTTTATACATAACGTAACATAACTATTCGCAATAAGCCATCAAATCTAGATCATTAATCTTTGTGGCTACGGGTTGGAAATATAGAACATCGCCATGGTTAATTCCATAAGGGAATTTAAATACTCCAAATTGAAATGTATAGTATGGCATCCCGTCCTTCTTTTCCTTGTAAACCTCACGGAATCCTTCTATCAGATTCCCCATATACATGTGTACATAATCATCCATGATTCCCGCCCCTCGCTTTCTGCCAAAAAGGAATTCCATCTTAGGAGTATTCCGCCCATCACCTTCGACCGTCGTAGAAAAAACATAATTATCCTTCCATTGACATCCATATATATTAGAGCCCGCAATAGGCAAAACCTTACGTAACTCCATAGTATCAGGATTCAGTAAATAGATAAAGTTATCAGCAAAAGGTGCGTCCGTTGCATATAGTAGACCTTCTTCCATCGGATAGATAATGTCCGCCCTCCATTTCTGGTCATTACAAGCAATGCATTCTACATTTTTGAAATCCTCTGTTACCTTCCATATAGCAGCACTCTCATCAAAGTCACCTGTAAAAATCCATAAGCATTTCCGATAAGAATCGGCAACTATATTGTGAACATGGTTAATCGCACCCTGGGGAAATGTATATACCTTTTCCCATTGGTCTACTCCAACTCTTCTATACACATGAACTGGTTTCTTCTCCATATTACTTAGATAGCCTCCAAAGTAGATGCCATTGTTGAAACCTTCTAAACCTTCAACTTTAGTAAACTGTAATGGACGTACGCCCTCCCCACAAAACCAGCCATCACTCATAACTCCTCTCGTTAAATCAAGTTCGAAGAGCATATTCCCTCGTGATAAGATAATATGTTCATTATCCAACACCTCAACAGCTCTGATACCTAACCGAAAGAAACGAGTTGCCAACTTTGAATATCCCAGTACTTTTTCTTTGAGTGTAATGGGGATTGAAATGCGCCTGACTTCCTTTCCTTCTTCCATTTCTACTATATAGCCCTTACGATAGCATAATAGCTTACCATCAGGCATAAAGCACAAAGGCATCGTTTTCCTTGCTATTTTCTTTACGTTCTCCATCTTATTATGAATTACAACGTATATAACAAACCATGAGTCTTATAGAAGCGCTGGACTCTTTTGGTAATATTACACATCACCTCATATCCTATCGTCCCCAATTCATCAGCCATATCATCAGCCGTATATACTAGTTCACCAGATTTTCCAATGATTGTCACGACTGAGCCCATTTTCACTCCCGGAATATCAGTCACATCTACCAAAGTCTGGTCCATACAAATCCGACCTACAATAGGGGCTTTATGACCATCAATCATCACAAAACCACGGTTAGATAAAAGTCTATTTAGACCATCTGCATAACCGGTTGCCACTGTTGCTATTCGTGATTCTTTATCAACCTTATAAGTTCTTCCATAACCAAGTGTCTCACCTTTATGAACAGATTTGACCATCGATACGACAGACTTCCATTCCACAGCCGGTTTAACTTCTATAGGCAAATCTATTTCGTTACTTGGCTTTAAACCATATAGTACAATACCTAATCTTACAATTCTGCTGATGTCTTTATTGATGACAAACTGTGGTAAATAATCCATCCCTCCAGCAGAATTATAACAATGCACAAACGGGAGGTTTAAATCAGCCACCCCTTTAGCAACATTCTCAAACTTTCTTATTTGTAAACGAGTGAACTCCTTATCTGTTTCATCTAAACTATCCGCCACACACAAGTGTGTAAAGATTCCGTCAGTATCAAGCCTGTCAGCATACGAATAAATAACCTCACAGCAACGTTCTGGGTTATCACCATCTAACCCAATACGGTTCATACCTGTATCAATAGCGAATTGGCACTTCACATTATAACCAGTCTGAGCTAGTGCCTCTGCATACTCTTCTGAAACTATGGCCTGAGTCAAATGCTGTGAGAAAAGAATTCGAGCAAATTTAGGTGATGAATAACCTAGAATTAGAATTTCGCCCTCAATACCGGCTTCACGTAACCCTACAGCCTCGTCAATATTAGAAACTGCGAACGCTTTACATCCTTCACGTGCTAACCATCTAGTCACTAAATGATCACCATGGCCATAAGCATCAGCCTTGACAACTGCCATAATATTGGTTCCCTCAGGCAGAAGTGATTTATATGTAACATAGTTCAGCATTAATTGGTCTAGATCAACTTCTATCCATGAACGCTGCTCTATTTGGTTTACAATAACTTCCATTAATATCTACTTTCTATACTTCCGAGGCACAAAATAGGGATAGCTCGGATTCTTCTGTTTACCGATAAAGTCAAAGAGTTCACTTGTTTTAGTCATATAGACAGGAATCCCATCTATACTAGCAACATGGAGAATCCCCGCTTTAATAAGGTCATTATAGAAGTTGGATTCAGCAAAATACTTTGTCCACCTATGGCGACGCTCACGTATTCTTATTGGCGTTTCTCGCTTACTCTTCTTTATAATGAAATCTCTTTCAAAGAACCAATCCTTAACTGGCCAATTCTCAACCTCCTGTGTCACATGGAATATAGTAAGGTAATCCTTTATATCAACACCTATTCCAATATTCCATGCATCATGCTCTGCGCAATATGCCCATGATGAGTTGGGGCCATGAGGTGCAGGCAACTCTCCCTCAATATTGCGTTCCATCATAGCCTCTGCATGCTCTCCAATGGCGACCAGTGGATTTAAGGGGTATTTGCTGATTTCTGCATCGTCAAAGCGCATCATAGTAAACGGTAATAAACCTGATGCCACTTTTGTTTGATATACATTGTAAACTGTTGTAAAATACTGCCCAACATCCCCCATATAGTTATCATAGTAATCCCCATACTGTGACTCCTCGTCAAACGTTCTGATGGCAGGCATCACCAACGTACCGCCCTCATCTACTATAGAGTATAGTTTATTAATAACATCTTCTGGAGACAAACCCGTACCGGCAAGAGCACCATAGGAGGAATGAATTATCATAATATCATCCTTTTTGACTCCGTTAATGCGAAGATGCTCTATAACCTTATCAAAATCAGCAGGCTGAGACTCATTAATCTCAACGCCCTCAGACGATACGGAACGGAATCGCTTTAATAGCTTAACATTGTTCCAATATAAACAACGTATAGCGACTTCTACCTTAGGTGAAGAAAGAACCAGTTTATGATATATTGAAGATAAACCCATTGTTACATTTTTTTCTCAATAATAGCAGCCAGCTCCTCAACAGTATTCCAGGAAGAGATTTCCTTTAGCTTAAAAATAAATTCATACTCCTTTTCTATCTCTACAAGAATAGCTACACGATTCACTGAATCCATATTCTCTGCATCGGCAAAATTGAAATTGTCTTCTTTCTTGATGCGTTCATCTTTCAGTATCTCACACGCGATGCGCTTGACATCGTTAATCACATTTTGATCCATAAATCTTATTTATTATTTCAAGTTAAACTTTTCTTTAATTGCTTTCCTATCTACTTTCCCATTCTGATTCAAAGGTATGTTCCTTATAAAGAGCCACGAAGAAGGCACTTCGTATGCCGGCAATGCTTTGGCAAGTGCTGCTCTGTGCTCTTTCACATCATACTCTTTACCCTCTATCACAATGGCGAGTTCTGTATTCCCTTGTTCGTTCAAGTAAGGTATCACAACTGAGTATTTTCCACCTGAGACAGCGGCATAGCGATTCTCGATCTCCCCAAGTTCGACACGGAATCCATTTATCTTCACTTGGAAATCCTTGCGGCTAACATACATCAAATTACCGTCTTCAGCATAATAGCACAAATCTCCTGTTCTGTAATAGCGAACACCGTCTTTCTCGAAGAACTTCTCTGCATTCTCTTTGTCGTTTTTCCAATAACCCGGTGTCAATTGTTCTCCGCACAGACAGAGTTCACCTTCACCATTTGGAGTAGTTATGACTTCATTGTCCTCTCCCACAAGCAATATACCGCTATTCTTGAAAGTCTTTCCAATCGACACTATATCATTTGCTGCAAGAAGATTCTCAGTGTTAGTCTTGTCTATTAGATAATAGGTGCAGAATACCGTGTCTTCTGTAGGGCCATACATATTATAGCTCACCATTCCCTGGTTTGCCTGATGCCATGCCTTTATCACTTTACCCATCAGAGCCTCGCCACAGAGTATATTGTATCGTACGCTTGACACATCCACCTCATCCATATAGGGCAACAAGTTGCGAATCATGGACGGAACCAGCTGAAGCACGGTCAGGTGATGCTCTTCTAATAGTTCTGCGATATAGGTAAACTTGGTAGCCTTATTAGGAATAGTGTATATGGAGGCTCCTTTCGCAAGTGGTATTACGTATGAGGAAACCGAGAAATCAAACGTCAGGTCAAAGGGTTGCAAGCAACGGTCGTTTTCTGTGATATCTAATCCTATGTTATCCATAGAATCGATAAAGGCCGCCAAATCACCACGAGTTATTTGCACGCCTTTGGGCTTGCCTGTGCTGCCAGAGGTAAAAAGTATATAGGCAAGTTCACTTTCAGATATATCGCTTATTGATATGATATTTTTTGTTTCATACCCTGTAGATGTGAATTCCCCTGTAAACAAAACATTAATGCCTTCAATCTCTACCGTATAATTATTATCAGATGTCAAGATACAATGACTACCAACACTTTCAATAACTTCCAAGTGACGTTCCTTTGGTTGGTTGGGATTTATGGGAACGTATGCTTTCCCAGCATACCATAGCGCAACAATTGAAGCGTATGTTCTTATATCATCTGTAGCATATAAAAAAATATACTTTTCTTCTTTATTACATATCATCTGATATATTTGCTCCACAATGCAATAGAAACCTGCATAAGACCACTCCTCACCATTTATTACAAAGGCTGGAGCACAAGAAGTCTTCCTATCTAAAAGGAAACTCAATAATTTATTATTCAAATCCATCTTATTTATTTGTCTCGTTTATCATTTCTTCATAGAGTTCAATATACTCATTCCAGTTCTTCTGTATAGAAAAGAGAGAGAGAACGCGATTCCGACAATTATTAATGGTATCTTCTCTATCCCACGACATGATTGTGTCTATAGCATTAACAACTCCATCTATGTCACCCCTTTGGCAAATAACTCCGGTTTTGTCGTCAACCAATTCAGGGCTTGCGGTACTATTATAAACTACACTTGGAGTTCCACAAGCCATTCCTTCAGGTGTCGTTTTTCCGAAGGATTCTTCACTGGCAAGATTCATAACTATATCAGCAGTTGAATATAACTTGACAAGTTCATCAATAGATGATGTGTTTTCTATTCCAATGATGCCTTCTGGCAAATTCTTTTTTATTTGTTCATCAACTCCAACAAACACGATCGTATAACGATTATTTAGCTTCTTTCTTAACCTATAATAATCAGAAATACCCTTTCTTTCTGTCCAAGCAGTTGCAAATGCCATAAGCAATATGCCATTGCCCAGCCCATATTTAATCCGTGTCTCTTTGCAACAGTCTTTCCTTGGTACAAATTGGCTAGTGTCTATTCCATTATATATTCTCTTAATTCTGTAAATATTCAAGAATGATTTCTCTAAATCATTCTTGACATAATCAGACACTGCAACAATACACATTTTATTTTTCGGCACTGAGGTGAATAATTGCCTCTTAAAGTTATAATTCCTTTTGCTACCATCATAAAACCAACTTTTTGGAAAGCCTTTATATTGTGGACAATTATTACATCCTGTTTTCCACTTTTCACAAGCAACATTGGAATAATATGCGCAATGCCCTGTATAAGACCAGCAATCGTGCTGCGTCCAGACAATAGGAATACCACTTGTGGAAAGATAATTAAACAGGACTTTTAAATTGATATCATAATTATGAATAATATGCAAATGTATCAAATCCGGGTTCACTTTTTTTATTACTCGAACTAGTCTTTTGGTAGTAAAATATGAACCATATCCGCACATATCCAACAAACGGGTTAAAAGTGCATGAGCTAATGTTGAGAATTTATTATCAACGCGATAAACCTCGGACGTGCTTCCCAAATTCAACCTACTGTATGCTATAAAACTTCTCCATCCCTTAGATTGGACAAGTTGACCTAGTTGTTCAGCAGTTCTTCCAATTGAGCCTTCATTGAGACCGCTTACAAATCTAAATATCGTTTTATTACTACTATTCATACGGTTATAACAATTCTTTTATTAAACTATCCTCCTTCTCAGCTGTTATTTCCCAATTAATATAATCAGGCAAAGCTTGTGCACGTTTCCCCATTAAAAAACTAACAACTTTTTCTGCAAACTCTTTCTCATAACCATTTTTCAATTCAACACAATTATCTTCTCCTATCACTTCAGGAATTCCTCCTATGAGAGAACCAACAACATTTGCTCCGCTCTTTATTGCTTCAGCAGAGACGAGAGAAAGTCCCTCATTTCGAGATGGAACGACTAACACATTGATACATTGAAAGAATTTAGGCATTTCTGATACTGGTTGATTCCCCCAAAATACGCAGTCTATATTTTTGTCCCGTATTTGCCTTTCTACAGATGGGCGCAATTCACCATCACCAATAACCCAGAATTTGACAGGTTTCTTGTATAATTCAGTAATTATAGAGAAAATGGACGCAAGAGATTCTGGATTCTTTACTGGAATAATATTACCAACAAAGGCAACAATCTTAAACTTGTCCGCCGAGTAGTTCTTTCTCAAATCATCTCTTTTCTCAACAGGTAGGGGAGAAAAGACATTGGAAACACCATTATATAGTATTTCACTTCTTGTCACCATCCCAATTTTCTCTGCTTCTTGTCTTAGAGCTTTTGATACAAAACAGTTACAATATGCTTCTTCTAGAATCTTTTTAGTTAGCATTTTAGTTTTTATATCATGGTACGGTGCTGTATGTATATCTGATCCATGCCAAGTAATAATAAAGGGAATTTGGTATTTCTTTTTCACTTCAAGTGCTGTCTCACCTCCGCCACTATGAACATCGAGTAAATCATAATCCTTAAATAAGGATGAAATTTTTCTATTGTACGCACCATGAAACAATTCACTCTTGCCCAGTTTGTGATATAGAATAAAATCTATAATAGATTTTTTTCGCCATAGGATCCGATATTCTACACCATCTATATCATATCTTACAGGCAATTTTTGTATCTTCTCTTTGGTTAAAACTGATGACAACCAGCCTTTATACGAAGACAGTAAATAAACATCAATGTCGTAAGAAGCTATCATCTTCAGATAAAAGCACCTATTCAATACCGCATTGAACAGCCCCTTCCTTTCATATATTGATGCTTCTACTATTACAGCCACTTTTTTCTTTTTCATAACTATATTACATACGTATAACTAAGCCAATAACAGTTGATTCAATATAAGGGAACGATTTTTTCAAATTGGTCTTAACATAGAAGAATCATCCCGATGTATGAGGTAGAATGGAATAATAAACTGAAAAATATCTATAAGACCTTTATACATTATAATAGTATAAAACAGGAATAACAAGTAAAACCATTTATTTCTATTATGCTTTACAACTTTTCTTACCTCCATGAAATATCCCATAAGTAATGAGATAGTTCCCAATAAACCAAAATAGTATAAGCTTCGAAGATAGCCTTGATCTACATGTTTATAATAAGCTGTAGTCGGTCTTACTGGATCCGCTAACAATCCGTCTCCAATTATCCATGTTTTTATTTCTAATGGCAATTTACCAGTATATGATAATGCATCTATATCTCCCGTGTTAAATTTCTTACTGCTTTCGTAATCATTTATGATTGCAAATCCGAAATTAAAAAGATTTAAATATTTTTGTTCATCACTATTCTTTAGATTAGAACCGATAACTATTAATGCACCTACAAACGCCGCACACCACACTACAATTTTTCTTAATGAAACTTTTGATTTTTTAATCAATAAAGGAATCGACAATAATAAGCCTATAACTATTGTCCTTGCTACAAATATGCCTATGATAAAAATAATAAAATAGGCGATTATATAAATTTTTCTTGAAGAAGTATAACAAAGAGATATCAACAGTAATGCGATGCAATTAATAACTCCCGAACTAAAAAATGCTGCCCCCAAACCTCGCATTCTTATCCCTTCTGTATCCTCCAATGCCTGCTGTGCTAAATCTGTGGTGACCAATATTGCATTGACTGTTTCTTCGATCTTTGGGTTAACAAAAAACAAAAGGCTAATAATCATCTGTAGTGTAACTGCTGCTACAAACAAATCTACAAACTTGCGACGATTATATGCTTTTGTTACTTTTAGGACCCCTATTACAGAAAAAAAAGATAACGTATATATTATAGGAGTTATTCCAATACCTATATCCGATGTCTGATTAACAACTAATGTGAGTATAGAGAAAAACAGAACTGGAATAAAATGGGCTACACCTATAAGATATTTATTAAATGTTCTCCGATCGTAAATAATGCAGATTAAACCTATTAAAGCCAGAATATATCTAGTTGATATAGGAAAAAAAACAAAATGTAGCGGATATATGAAGACAAACATTAAAGCTATGTTTATACACAACTTTAACAGCGCTGAACTACTATAATAATTAAATTTCATTATCAATTTTAAGTTTCCCAGGACACGTCCTTTCGAATAACATTTTTTTCACTACCATTACAACTTACTACACATCTCACATCATATATACTCTGAGTTATAAGAGATTTTCCTGCTATTACTATTTCGTCAGAAATTCTCACCCCCTTAAATATCGTACTTCGACACCCTATCCAAACATGATTTCCTATTATGATTTCTTTGGGAAAATTTATCGTTTTGCCAGAAATTTTAATTTTATGAAAATCAGAATCCATCACTAAGATATCCCAAGACAGTCGGCAATCATCACCAAAAGAAATTTTTTTTTTGCATATTAATGATGAATGTGCAGAAATTGAAAAGTTAGTTCCTAATTCCAAATAGGCTCCTTTGCCAACACTAACTTTACTTCCGCTCCCTATAGAAGCTGATCCTTTGAATTCCACAATCCCTTGATTATCCCATACGAACCTGCATGTATTTTCAAAAATACTTACTCCTCTTCCGCCTATTCGTATCATGCCGCACTTACTTGGAGAAGATATTATTACCCCCCCCCCTCATTCTATACAGTTCTACTCCTTTATAAATAAATATTGGAAAGACTATGGCTTGTTTTAGCGGGAAATAATAGAAATTAAAACGCAGTGTTTTAAGTATACTCAACTGGCAAATCAAACCTATCAGTCTTCTTATCATAGATGTCATAAAACTTATTTGAAAATCGTTCTAATTCTTATCGCAAACTCAATGTAAAAACGACACATTAAATATTTAAAGTATCCAACATTCCTTTCAATAGTATATTCTTTCGGAATCTCGAAAACAAAGTCCTTGTTGTAATTCGCCCTAAGAACCTTCACCTGATCCTCAACAAAATAACCTTGGATTTTTCGAATTACTGAATCACAAATATGATACCTCTTTAAAATATAATTTCTTAGATAATAGTCATTATTCACAAACAACTTCAATGTCTCTGCCCTCATGGACTCATTTTCTGATACACGATAATAGCATAAAGTCTTTGAATATTTGTAATAATTCGATTTGGAAGAAATCATGCAGCCAAAACAGTAATCAGAAGTTGGATGAAAAGTCGTATTAAAACCGCCAAGATCAACAGCAACTTTTCGTTTCACAACAAGACCTGTTGGTGCCCCGGGGCCTTCAAAAAGCATCTGCCAATCTTTTAATGCCTTTAAATTCTCTTTTGATTCGATTGTTCCTTTTTTCCCATTTATTATCTTAGTAACCCCAACATGCAAAGCATCTATGTATTGATTTTTACTAACCAGATTCCATACTTCAGTCACAAAATTTTCATCATATAAATCATCATCATGAAGAAAAGAAACATACTCGGTTTCTGCTAATACAAGCCCCTGGTTCATATTCCCGAACATTCCCCAATTATTATGATTCCTTATATATCTAATATTTTTTTTCTCTAAACCAGCTATATACTCATACGATAACTGATGATTTTCATCAGAATTATTATCGGTAATGAGAATATTGAAACCTTTTGTAGTTTTCTGCAACATTAAGCTATGAATAGCTTCCTTTAATAAGGAAGACCTATTATAAGTAGTGATAATTATAGTAAGAAAGTTACTTGATAAATATTCCTCCCCTTTTGCAATCTCAACAAAAGGATGTGGTTTTAATTCTTTTTCACCACAATAAAAATTCGTATAAAATCCTATCATAACTTTTCCCCATATTCTTTTAGACTCATCAAATGGGTATCTTTCTCCGATATAATCAAATTCTCCTCACCTCCTATCAAATCCATTGGCCACTCAATAGACAGATCAGGATCGTTGTACATAATACCGCTGTCTCCTTCACCATAGAACACCTCTCCACACTTGTAGGACACTACGGAATCTTCAATCACAAGATACCCGTGTCCAAAGTACTGCGGAATATAAAGTTCTACCTGATTATCACCAGTCAAGTGAAAACCTCTCCATTGACCAAAGGTAGGTGAATCCGGTCGCAGGTCTGCTATCACGTCATACACATGTCCGCTAATGCAGCGCACCAGCTTTGCCTGCTGCTTCACCAACTGGAAATGCATCGCACGGATTACTCCACGTTTGGAAATAGTATAGAACACTTCCTTCAACTCATGTTCAATGCCATTGGCTTTGAACATCTCGATGTTGTAGTCCTTTACGAACCCACCACGTTCATCCGTTGCGTAGAACGGTTGAATCTTATATGCTCCTTTGAGGTCTAATTCCTCGAAATTGAATTTCGTTATCATTGCTCAATTGTTTTTAACCAGTCCATTGTCATTTTCGTTCCTTCACCAAAAGGCACATCTATCACAAATCCACAATCTTCCTTAATGGCATCAATACTAAAAGTGCTCAACGGCATATTAGTACCCGTGAAGGGTACATCACCAAATAACGGTTTAGCTTCCGGTCCGCAAGCCGCCACCATCTCAAATATGAATTCCTTTAAAGGACGTGCATTGCCACTTCCAATCATATATTCACAGAAGGGCTTACCCTTTTCTGCAACCAAATAGAAAGCTTTTGCCACATCACTTACATAGACAAAATCATAGTTCTGTGTGGCAGCCGTGAACTGAAGCGGTTCGCCATTGATAATCTTTCGAAGAGTGGTGTTCACAAAACGTGGTGAGAACTCTCCCACACCATAGGCATTGGTAATCATAGGCCACAACAAGTCAATACCTATATTAGCGGCTACACTCTTGCACAGACAGTGAGCAATATGCTTGCCCATACCGTAGATATATCCCATTCCAGGATGACTGCCCTGTGAATGGATAGCTGCCTCTACTTCATATTCCATAATGCTGCCTGCACAGACGAAGCGAGAACATCCAAGTTCCTTTGCAGCCTTTAACACCTCAACAGTATTGAGGGCATTCTGCATCTGTAGATTATAATCCACGCGGGCTGGGCCAGCAGATCCAGCCCAAGCAAAGTGAATTAATGTGTCATACTCCTCTGCCGGAATCTTCTCTAACATCCCTTTAATGTCAGTGATGTCACACTGCATATAGGTCAAGTTGGGATGTGATTCCAAACGACGAGCCGTCTCACCCATATCAAGTGCCAAAACCTTCTTTCCTTTATTCAGGAAATGCTTGACTGTATAACTACCGACGAAGCCGTCAGCTCCAGTTATGATTACTTTTTCCATATCACTTATCCAATAAATTTTTCAATTTCTTCTACACAGATGTTATACACATCTTCACTCCTATACCGCTTGTACCAATCAGAAGTCAGCACTGCACACTGCTTGGCATCCAGTCTCGGTTTCCAGCCCAAACGCGTCTTTGCCTTGGTAATGTCCAACATCAGCAAGTTGGCTTCATGCAGGGCATTCGGGTCAGACACATCCTTCAACTCGCCATAATTGAAGTTATCAATCATAGCGGAAGCCACTTCCCAAACGGTAAGTACACTCTCCTGCTCAGGTCCAAAGTTCCAGCCCTCACAATACTCCGTAGGATGCTCCCACATTTTCTGCGCCAGCAGCATATAGCCACTCAGAGGTTCCAGCACGTGCTCCCAAGGGCGCACTGCCTTTGGTGAGCGTATTTCGATGGGTTTGCCAGCTTCCAAAGCACGGATGCAGTCGGGAATGATACGGTCTTTTGCCCAGTCTCCACCGCCAATCACATTACCAGCGCGTACACTAGCCAGACTTACGTGATGTTTCTTGCCATAATCCTCCGGATTGAAGAAACTCCTGCGCCAGCTCTGGATGGCAATTTCGCAAGCACCTTTGCTGCTGCTATAGGGGTCGTAACCGCCAAAGGGGTCATCTTCCTTATAGCCTCGCATCTGCTCCTTGTTATCATAACATTTGTCGGTGGTTATCATCACACCTACCTTGACGCTCCCCGTAGCACGGATGGCTTCCATGATGTTGATGGTTCCCATCACATTGGTCTGATAGGTATCTACAGGGATTTCGTAACTGAGCCGCACCAAGGGTTGTGCTGCCAGGTGGAAGACTATCTCCGGCTGGTACTGAGCGAAGATTTCTTTCATCTTCTCTCCGTCACGGATGTCTGCTCGGATGTCTGCCTTGATCTTTTTGCCAATACCGGAAAGCACAAAGTTGTCTTTCTCACTGTATGGCTCCAGGCCAACACCAACCACCTCTGCACCCAATTCGTGCAGCCAAATGCTGAGCCATGAACCCTTGAAACCGGTATGACCGGTTACAAGAACACGTTTACCTTTATAAAAGTTATGTAATAAATCTATCATAATCGTTAGTATTTTGGGATTTCCCTCTCCCACTTCTTCCAAGGTGCAGTACCATTAGCCAGTAGCCCTTCAAGCAGATTTTTTTCACGTATATTATCCATACACTGCCAAAAACCCTCGTGGATATATGACATCAGTTCACCTTCTACTGCCAACCGCTCCAATGGTTCGCGCTCAAATGGCTGTGAATCACCGTCGATGTAATCAAAAACGGCAGGTTCAAGTACCATATATCCAGCATTGATAGGAGCACCGTCTATTGAATTCTTCTCACGAAAAGCTCGGACATTCATATCCTTGGTAATGTCCAGCACTCCTTTCTCCTGTTTCATCTTCACAGCAGTAAGGGTAGCTTTCTTTCCGTGACTTTTGTGAAACTCCACAAGTTTGTTGATGTCTACATCGCAAACACCATCGCCGTAAGTCATCATAAAGGTTTCGTTGCCCACGTATTCCTGCACACGCTTGATACGGCCGCCCGTCATGGTGTTGTAACCAGTATCCACCACTGTCACCTTCCAAGGTTCCAGATGGCTGTGATGTACGGTCATCTCGTTTTTTCCTCCACGGAAGTCAAACGAAATATCGCTATTGTGGATGAAGTAGTTGGCGAACCACTCCTTAATGTATTCCTGTTTGTAGCCCGCACAGATGATAAACTCATTGTGTCCATAATGGGCATACTCTTTCATGATATGCCACAGGATAGGCATACCGCCAATCTCTATCATTGGCTTGGGCTTAAATACGGATTCTTCGCTGATGCGGGAACCAAAGCCACCGGCTAAGAGAACAACTTTCATTTTTTAAATATGAGTGTATAATAATAAAAATAGCAAAATAGCAATCCAATGCCACACATAGAATGTCATGCTTTTTTTCCAACAAATGCTATTATGTTGAATTTTGAACTTATTATCCTTTCTGGAAGACATTTGATTAAGAAAAGTGATGAAAAGCATCCACTAAGAGCGAACAACCACCATGTATAATAGCTACCAATTCTAACTTCATTAGTACGCATATCTACTCCCGAAACGCCAAAAATAATAAAACAAAGATAAACCAACAACGCAATAATACCTACTCCTAATTTATTCATTATGTTTCTCGACTGTGTTCCCATTGAATAAAAGAACAAGCCAGAAAAAACATTTGCTATGTACAAAGGCACATACTCATATTTGAGAACAGTAACTATATAAAATAACATCGTTGCAATAAAAATACCGCAAAAAGCGATATGCCACATATTCCAGCCTTTATTAAACGTAAGCACTCAATTAATTCGGAAGTCCTTTAAACAAAGGGCATCCTGTCTTTGAAATTTTTCTTGTTTAACTAAGTTTTAACTATTTTGTTTGGCAATCACCACCTCAGGAGTCATTGACTCATAGTCAGTATTTCCACTCATCACCTCACGCCAGACATAGGTAAGATACTCCTTGACCTGGAGTCCCCACATCTTGGCTGTTTCAATGATTGTAAGGTATGTCATTGCCATCTCCACACCTTCTTCGCTACTATAATGCAGCGAGTTCTTTCTACTAACGGTAAATGGACGGATAGCACGTTCTGCTGGCAAGTTGTCAATGGTATACCTACCATCCTTGCGGTAAGTCTGGAGTTCGTCCCAGCTGTTTAGCATATAATTCAATGCTTGTACCATCAGGTCACTATACTTCTTACCCTTCTGGCGCAGGGCTTTTCTTGCATGGGAATATAAAGCAGTCAAGGTGTCTGTGACATCTTTGCCTTCGCGTCTTTTCTTTATTATTTCAGGCGTAACCTGATCGTTCGTAAAAATCTCACTTTCGACCAGATACAAATAGTCTATCTGATTCCGATACCATTCAGCATCCTCCTCCTTGCTTATCTCTAATGCATATTGGAATTTCGCTCGGACATGTGCCCAACACAGGCAATGCTCTATGTCAGGATGTTCTATGCATAATTGTTTGTAAACAGCATAAGCATCAGATGCTACAGTACCCTTGAATCCTGAGAGAAAACTGCTGATAGGCCGGTAACCACGACTGTCATTTTCATCATTGTCATATAAGAAGTAGGCGACCTGCTCTATCTTGTTAATCAGAATCCAGATGTACTTCTTAAAGTAATGACCAAGCTTGGTTCCGTCACCTTTTATTTTAATCCTTATTCGGCACCAGGTTTCATCGATATTCAGGAAAGAGCCGACCTTCAGGAGTTTCAGTTTTAGCAGCTCTACCAGTGGCTTCAGCATCTTGGCACCGTTCTTCAACCAGTTCATTCGGGTATTGTCAGAGCAGGTAAACTTGTCCATCTCCATGCGGATACCCTCACGATAGTTAGGAGTATGCAACTGGTAGATGTCTGCGGCCAGATCTGCAATGAATTCTGGGGTTCCATGAGTTCCTGGCATCGTATTCAGATGGGGGCGACGACCTGCTGCTTTCTCAGCATCCGCAGGTACAAAGTACTCATGACGTACTCCAAACTCATCTTCCAAAATGGCTACCTGATATGAAACACATTCTATGTAGCTGATCTTATCATACTCATTGATTTCCTTGAATCCAATAAAACGCATGCCCGCAGGGATATTGCTAGTATCACAAAGCAGTTCGGTCACCTTGGCAGCATTCATCTTCGTATAGTTCTCACGCTTGGCACGCTCACCATCAAGATGCTCAGACTTAACCTTAGTCTGGTCAATCTTATTATCGGTATTCTCAGATGCCTGTGCCCTATTATCGTGATTACCATCATAGTCTTCTTTCTCCTCCTCACGGCTCTTTTTATCCTCTGCACGCTTGTCTTTCTTTAAACTGCTCTTGCCAAAGGTGTGCTTGTTGTGGCGCTGGTTCTTATCCTCCAGATTCTTGACCATCTTCTGAAGCTGATCTATCTGGGCTGTCAGCTTCACTACAAGCTCTTCGTTACGCTTGTTGCTGGCCGTCACAGAATCCAAGGTCTGCTTCAAGGTGTCTATCATATCTATAAGACGCCTATTTGATGCCTTCAGGTCATTTATCTGGTCTATGTAATCCTGGCGCTCCATATCAGACAATGATGGGGAGAACTCCCTTTCGAGGCTCTCCAGATAATGGCTTTCCATCACCATTCTGTCAATGTCCGCATGCTTCTTTTTCACCTTACAAAGGTACGAAAAATTTTGCATATACGCAAACATTTTAGAGCCTAATTTATTGATATACAGTTAATTAGAGTTAATTACAAGCTTCTTCCTTACAGGACAATTCAATAATGCAACCAGATACTTCCAATCAATGGGTTTACTGCCTGTCACAGGAGTGCCGTCTTCATTTTCAATCTTCATAAAACTGAGACCCTTGTCATATGACAAGTCATACAGGCGATACAGATTATGGCTGTACACCAGGATCTTCATCTTCTGACGGTCCTTTGACATGAACATGTAACCGTCACCATTATATGGATTGCGATGAAGCTGGTAGCGAACCACATTGGCCAAAGCATACTTGCCGTAACGCATATCTGTAAATCCTGCTACATAGTACAGTCTTGTCGCTCCTGTTATCGCTAGCATAAGGCCTCCAGTTTCTCTACCAGCATCTTCAAATGCTCGTAGCTTATGGATTTCTGGCATACCTTCAATCCGTTGGAGAACTCGATATTCACATAATTCACCTTTGCCTTTACATGTCCTAACAGATGTGGAGATGGATTTGATTCCTCCGATATCATGAGAGAGGATTCTGTTTGGAAATCCGGATCCGACACTGGAACGATATTCACTCCACTGACATGTTTCTTGTACCATCGTTGGAACTGGGAATAGACTATGCCATTGCGCTGGCAATAGTCCACTATCGATATATCCTTGGTCTTGACAACCTCTTGATAGCTTTCCCATATTTTCTCAAAATCATTGCTACTTGCCATAAATCACTTTTTGAATTCATGCCGCAAAGGTAGCAATTATATATTTGAATGCCTAATAAGCAATTGAGTGCTTACTT
>ODAI014684727.1_pt1 | contig 24357 bp, 21 predicted proteins | sample 1539321 | NCBI WGS metagenome assembly ODAI01 (sample SAMN02144231, study PRJEB22623) | gut metagenome | biome: sheep rumen | host: Ovis aries | place: New Zealand | reverse complement strand
GTAGCCGTCGATATACATCGTATAGCCCTCTGACAGCAGATGCTCCTGCACGCTCTTCATCGTGGACTTCGCTATGTCAATGGAAAAGAGTTTCTCGTTGTCTAAGAAGGAGCGCACGTAGGTACCGGCCTGCTCCGACAGGAAACCATTTGGTAAACCGTCGGTCCCGAAACCAATCTCGCCACCACGTATTTCCTTTTTCAGCACCTTTCCGTCTTCACTCAGGATGCCTGCCTTGATCAGCATGATGCTGTTTGTCAGACCTTTGTGACCCTCCTCATCGGCAAAGTAGATGGGCGTGTCGCTGCAGATGGCATCCAGGTCGTGACGGGTAGGCATCTTGTTCTGGAAGGTCATCAGGTTCCAGCCTTGGCCAAAGATAGCCGTGGCCCCAGTGTCTTTTGCTTTCTGGACGGCAGCGGGAACAATCTCCTTCAGGAACTTTTCGGGACTGTCGTCATAGCTGATAATCGTTCCTACTGACTGGATGGCATAGCCCAGCGTGTAATGTGCGTGGCCATTGCCGCAACTGGGCATCACAAGACCCTTGTCGCTGTAGTCTATCACCTCAGTCTTGCCCTCTTCTACGAAGGCCCCGGCTCCCGCCTTATCGCCTACATAGACATACTTGCCGTCCTTCACTGCAAAGGCTTCTACAATCTGATTGCCATCGGCGGTGAAAATCTTGCCATAGACTACAAGGTCGGCACTGCTATCCTCTTTGCAACTGGTTTGCATACCCATGCCGATGACTGCACTCACAACAGCGATGAATATGTGCATCGCCTTCATGAAACTCATACGAAATGTTTTTTCCATAATGCTTCTTTTGGTTAATATTAAGTGGTACAAAAGTAAGCATTATCAGCCAAACGGCAATGTCCTCAATGAGCGGGAATGGAAGTTTCTGCTGATTTCATAACATTTTTTGCAGATTTTATAACTCAATTATAGTTTCTCGCCTTTCCCATCAGCCCTCAGCCCTCTCCCCTCTATAATCTTGCATCCACGTCGTCACGCTCTTACCCGTGCGTTGTTTGAAGGCATTGCTGAACGTGCTGTAGTTGCGGAAACCGCTATCCAGGGCCAGTTGCTTGAGCGTGAATTGTTGGCGGTCAGCGACAGCCTGCTGGTAGCGGCTGATGAAATAGTCGATGCGCAGGCCGTTGATGTAGGCATTGTATGTGATGCCCTTTCGTGAGAAATATTGGCTAAGATAGTTTCGGTTGGTACCGATAGCCTTGCATAGCTGTTGGACGGACAGGTCGTACTGTAGGTAGAGTCTGGTCTCTATGCAGTGCCGCTGTAGCAATGGTCCAATCTTGTCTTCAGCGAGTTCCTCCCTTTCTGTGATTATGGACTGTGGCTTGTTGATACTCAGGTCGCTGAGCGACTCTACCCTCCATACGAGGAAGCTGACCAGAATGATGCCATTGAACTGCATGGCGTATTTGAAGAAAAGATCATGAATCTCGAACGTGTACAGGCAGAATCCTGACAGGATGATGGCCAGTACCACCAAACTCTGCCATACTTCCTTATGCTCCAGGTCGGCATAGTTGTCGCGCAGCCAGCGTCCGTATTGTCGGGTGGCGCGAACGAAGTATATGACGAGTCCGACGATCATCAACAGATAATAGGTATAGATCACCGGCAGAAAGGCATCGCTGCTCGTGGCGATGCACACCGTTATGCCTATTACGAGTGGTGCCATCATCACGGCGATGGGCCAGAGCGGGCGTCGGCGGTCTTGCAGCATGGTGAACAAAATGGCTATTGACAAGGGGAACACCGTCAGGAGGTCGAGTAGTGTGCCTACAAAATAGGTGGTCTTGATAGCCTCGGTATCCGTGAGGTAGATGAGGGGCATGAACCACAGGTGGCTCAAGGTGGATGCACCCATGAAGGCTGCCGTCCACCGGCGCAGGCGTACTGGCGATGTGACGCTGGGAACAATAGCGTTGGCCCGTCGGAACAGCAGATAACAGCAGGCAACCAGATTCAATGCTGTCACCGCTGAGTAAACCATCAGATAAATGATTTCTTCCCGTATTTGGTCATACATATCTTCGTTGTTTATTGGCTGTGCAAAGTTATAAATAATACGTGAAATATACAAATTGAAACGTAAGAAAATAGCCCCAACCGTCCAGAGGGGTTCGATTGGGGCAATACTTGATTGTTTGCTCAGTTTGAGCATGATGGATGTGTTACTTTGTGATGGGCTTGTACTTTGGCACCAGTGTCTTCATGAGCACCCAAGCGATGAGGTAGGCAACGGCGCAGTAGCAGAAGACAATCATGTAGCCAGCGGGTTTGCCTGTGACACCAAAGAACTGGAAGGCCTCGCCCTGAGCTTCAGCATGAGTGAAAAGAAGACCGCTACCCCAGTTGATGGCGAAGGAGCAGAGTCCGCCAAACATGGTGCCGATGCCTGTGATGGATGCGATGGCTGACTTGGGAAACATGTCGCCGATGGTGGAGTAGAGGTTGCCCGACCAGGACTGATGGCCTGCACCTGCCAAGCCGATGATGATGCAGGGCCACCACACGGAGGTGTCGGCCAGCGGCTGGGCAAACATGGCGAAGATGGGGAAGAAGGCAAAGATGAGCATGGCCAGCATGCGGCCGGCATAGGGTTCCATGCCGCGCTTCTCGACGAAGTATTTGGGCAGATAGCCGCCGCCGATGCTTACGATAGTGACGATGAGGTAGAGCACAAAGATGAGAGCTTGCCCCATGGGGTCAGAGGATTTGTAACCCAGTTCGGAGAAGTAGGCAGGTGCCCAGAAGAGGAAAAACCACCACACGCCGTCGGTAAGCAGTTTGCCCACGATGAATGCCCAGGTTTGGCGGTAGGTGAAGCACTTGAAGAAGGAAATCTGTAGGTTGTCGTCAGCTTGCTGGCGAATGGGGGTGGTAGTAGCGACTTTTTCTTCATCGGCTGGGGCATTGTTGTCTTGCTGAATGTAAGCCAGCTCAGCTGCGTTGACATGGGTGCTTTCGGTGGGGCGGTTGTAGAGCACGGCCCAAAGGATGGCCCAGATGAATCCTACGCCACCAATGATGATGAAAGCCATTTCCCAACCCATTGACTCTGCCAGCACGGGAATGGTGAGTGGGGCAGCTAAGGCTCCCACAGAGGCTCCGGCATTGAAAATGGAGGTGGCCAAGGCGCGATCCTTCTTTGGGAAGTACTCGGCTGTCACCTTGATGGCTGCAGGGAAGTTGCCCGCTTCGCCAGTGGCCAGCACAATGCGGCAGGCCAAGAAGAGCCACACGCTGCAAGTGGAGATGAGCAGGGCAAGGTCGGTGCCAGCCTTGACTGCACGGAGAGCTTCTTCGTTTTCGATGCCTGTGAGCGACATGGTGATAATGCCGCAGGTAGCGTGGAGGCAAGCTCCGATGCTCCAGATGACGATGGCCCAGATGTAACCTTTCTTGGTGCCCATCCAGTCGATGAACTTACCAGCGAAGAGCGAGATGAATGCATAGAAGATGGAGAAGGCGGCTGTGATAAATCCGTAGTCAGCGTCGCTCCAGTGGAAGTCGATGGCGATAAAGTCTTTCCATGTGAGTGAGAGTACCTGGCGGTCCATGTAGTTGACTGTGGTGGCTAGAAAGAGCATTGCACAGATGATCCAACGGTAGTTGGTCATTTTTGTTGTTTGTTGATTGTTCATTTTGAGTTGCTTGATTATGTTTTGGTTAGGTCTTGTTTCGTGAGGGTGATTTCCACTCCGGCTCCTTGGCATTCGGCTCCCATGGGTGGGTTTTCCTTGAGCATGCGCAGTTGGACGGCCTCAATGGTGGGGTGTTCGGTCATGAGGGCTTTGGCGATGCGTCCAGCCGCATGTTCCAACAGTTGAGAAGGGGTGGCCATTTCACGCTTGATGGTGCTGAAGACGGTTGCATAGTTGATTGTGTCGCTCAGGTTGTCGCTCTCAATGGCGGCTTGGAAATGGGTCACCATTTCAACGTCTAGGGTGAAATAGGCACCGATGGTGCGCTCTTGCGGCATCGCTCCGTGGTAGGCATAGAGCCGAAGTCCCTTGAGGATAATCTTATTCTGCACAGCCGTTTTCGTCTTTGAGGTTCTGTTCGTCGGGTGTGTCCTCAGCCTCCTCCGAGGTATATTTCTTCAATGCCCTCGCCACACCATTTGCCCAGGTGTTGATGTTTTCGTTTTCCAACTGGAGAGAGCTGACCAGCTTGATGACGTTGGTCAACGGCATTCTGTAGCGCAGTATGCCGCTGATGAGCTTGGCGTAGTTCCAGTATTCTTTGTTGAACCGTTCGGAGAGTCCCTCGATGGTTGTTTTGTATCCGCGGCGGTTGACGAAGGTGAAGTCATAGCGTTTGCTTCCGTCAGGCTCGGTGTGCTTGATGATGTGGCCTCCAGTTACGGTTTTGGGCAGAGCGATGCCGTCTTCATCATCGAGCACGCCTGTAAAAATTTCGTAGGGGTAGCCGTCGAGGAGTCCCACGAAGGCCACCCATTTCTCTTTCTTGTTCTGGAACTTGACCACATCGCACTCGAGGCTTGTGGGGCGTTTCTCTGTGATTTCGAACTGGGGACGGAAGGAGTAGATTTCGTTGTCGAGCAGGGAAAGCAGTTCTTTCCGCTCGTCATTGTCCTCGGCCTCAGCAGGCGTGGATGTGAGTGCCTTTTTCAGTTTCTCTTCCCCAAAGTCGTTGAGGATGTTGAGAATGGCTGTCGATAAAGTCTGTATAGATGACATGTATGGTGTTTTTGTTGCAATGAATTGTTAAGTATGGACAAAAATACGAGGATTTTTCGACATGACAAAATAAATGTGGGGGGAAATGCGTAACTTTGCATAATTAGAAATTGTAAAACCTCAAATTGTAAATTCTTATGTCATCATTTACGAATAGACGTACCATCCGCAAATATAAGGATGAGGACATCTCGGCAGCGCAGTTAGAGTCGTTGCTTTATCAGGCTTCGCGTGCTGCCACCATGGGTAACATGCAGTTGTACAGCGTAGTGGTTACTCGCTCGGCAGAGATGAAGGAGAAGCTTTCGCCACTGCATTTTGGGCAGCCGATGGTGAAGGGCGCTCCTGTGGTGTTGACATTTTGCGCCGATTTTAACCGATTCACGAAGTGGTGTGAAGTTCGCCATGCCGATGCTGGCTATGACAATTACCTTTCCTTCCTGAATGCAGCGAGCGACACGCTCCTTTATGTGCAAGCTTTTTGCACTTTGGCCGAGGAGGCAGGGTTAGGCACTTGCTATCTGGGCACGACGCTATATAATCCGCAGGGCATCATCGACTTGTTGAAGTTGCCTCGTCTGACGTTTCCTGTTGCCACCATCACGGTGGGGGTGCCAGCCGAGTGTCCTGAGCAGACAGATCGTTTGCCTTTTCAGGCTTATGTGCATGCGGAGACGTATCAGGACTATACACCCAACCAGTTGGACATTATCTATTACGTTAAGGAGCAGTTGGAAGAGAACCGTAAGTTTGTGGAGCTGAATAAGAAAGAGAATCTGGCTCAAGTGTTTACGGATTGCCGCTACACGAAAAAGGATAATGAGGCTATGTCGAAGGGGATTATAGAAGCGCTGAAGCATCAGGGGTTCTTGTGATGCGTGCACTTTGTAACGTGAAAGCGCAAGAGGGCTGTTTGTAATGCGTATTCAGAGAAGTGGATTTGCATTGTGCATAAACAATGTGGGAGAAGGCTTGAGTTTGAAGCCTCCTCCCTTTTTAATGAAGGTAATTTAAATGAAAGGTAAAAAAATAGTTAGGAATAGGTATTGGTTAGGTATATGTTTATCGTTTTAATCTGGCTGTCAGCTCTGTGATGTCTTGACGGGTGTTTTCATCCACATCCATTTGGTCTTTGATTTGCTTAATGGCATGGATGACTGTAGCGTGATTTCGGTTGCCGATGTGTAAGCCGATTTGCACATGCGACTTGTCGGTCAAGGCATCGGAGAGGTACATGGCCACTTGTCGAGCGTAGGCGATTTTTTGTGTGCGTGTGCGAGAGTTGATGTCGCTCACTTTCAAGCTGAAAAATTCGCATACTTCCTCCTTGATTTCATCGATGGTGAGTGGACTTTCTTTTCCTTCTACAAAGCGTGGCATGATTTTCTGCACCAGCTCCATGTTGATGTTGCAGTTGTACACAACGGAGTAGGCCATGAGTGAATTGATGATGCCTTCAAGGTCACGCACGCTGTCGTCCACGTTTTCGGCGATGAACTTCAGCACATTGGTGGGAATGTTCAGGCCTTCGTCCTCCACTTTGGCTGCGAGGATGTCGTAGCGAAGATGCTGGGTGGGTTTTTCAATTTCCGCTTGCATACCCCACTTGAAACGTGTGAGCAAACGGTCTTCCAACCCTTGAATAGCGATGGGGGGGCGGTCGGCTGAGAGGATGATTTGCTTGCCGTTGATGTGCAGATGGTTGAAAATGTGGAAGAACGTGTTCTGCGTTTGGGTTTTGCCCGAAAGTTCTTGCACATCGTCGAGAATCAGCGTGTCGATGGTTTGATAGAAACGGATAAAGTCGTTCACCTTGTTCTGTCTAACAGCATCGGTGTATTGGACGGTGAAGAGGTGGGAAGACAAGTAGAGCACGCGCATGTGTGGGTGCAGTTCCTTGATGCGTAGGCCAATGGCATTGATGAGGTGGGTTTTGCCGCATCCTGATGGACCGTAAACGAAGAAGGGGTTGAAGGTCTTGGCTGGATTGTTGGCGATGCTTTCGCCTACAGAGCGTGCCAAGCGGTTGCTTTCGCCCTCAATGTAGTTTTCGAAACGGTAGTGGGAATGGAGCTGCGAATCGAGGTCTTGCACTTGGGGGGCTGTGACATCGTCGGGTGTCTTGCGTGCATCGTCGCGTGCAGGACCGTTCACCACCTTGGAGGTGATTTCTGTTTTCTCCCTCACTTCGCCACCCTTGCGTGCATCCACCACCTTTACATTATAGTATAGCGACTTGATGTTGCTGCCAAATACTCGCTTGAAGGTGGAAACCATCAATGGCAGAAAGTTCTCCTCCAACAATTTCTTGACAAATTCGCTGGGTACATTCAGTATCAGTTTGCCGTTCTCGAAGCTATGCAGCTCGACGAAGGCAAACGACGCAGCGAATTGCTCTGGGGTGATGTTGTCTCGAAAAATTTCAAGGCATTTGGCCCACAGAAGTTTTGGACTTGTTTCCGTTTCTACCATATTAGTTTGGAAGTGCTATGCTGTAATTCTTAACGAGTGCAAAGTTCGGCTTTTTTTTTGAATCTGCCAAATTTTATTTTTCTGCTGTTTTGTGGTGTCGCTATAAATTTGCTTCTTTTCAATCAATTACGTTTGGGGAGTTCTTGACGGTCTTGACTGATGTTGATTTTATTCTTTGTGTTGATAATGAAATGCTTGCGTGCTTGTTTCACATGTGAAACATTTGCACATCACATGCTTTCGGGGAGGTGTAATTATTTGTTTTTGTAGCCATTTTTGATTGTTGAGAATGTTGCTCAGAAAGGTGTGTGCTTGTTTGAACTAAATTCAAATAGCGCACATTTCCCATCTTTCATTCTTTTCCTTGAGGCTTATCTTTTCTGCCAAAAAGCGAGAAGTGGACATAGCGTTTGGGGTGAAGACGGAAGTCCTCCAACAGGCGTGATGAATTCATCATGGTGGAGTCGATATGGAGGGCAATGGAGTTGTCGTTCATGAGCATTCCGAGCGAGTTGTCCTTGGTGCTCATGGCTGTGTTGATGCGGAAGGTCATGTCCTGCACATTGCTGAGCGTGGTGTCGGCCTTGTGTGCCATTCCAGCCAGGTCAATGCTGTTGAGGCTATTGGTGGTGGTCTCTAAATTGCTGCAGATGTTGTTGGTTTTGGCGATGAGTTGCGGCACATCCTTGCCCAAGAGTCCGTTGATTTGGCTGGTGGTTACTTTCAATTCGGCCGATACGGCTTCCATGTTTTGGAGGGAAGCAGCAATAGAAGGATTGTTGGCCAAGTTGTTCATGGCGGTCAGGATGGAATCCACCTTGGGCAGCAGAGCTTCCACTTGGGGTATCATGTTGCCTGCCGCGCTCATCACATCAACCATCGGACTCCCTTTGATGGTATCGCCCGGATGTAGCAGGGCTGTGGGGTCGGGTCCCAATTTCAGGTTCATCATTGCGCTGCCCAGCATCTCTTTGGTCATATAGACGCTGGTGCCCTGAGGAATCTGGAATTTAGGGTCGATGGTGATTTCCACCGTCAGGTTTTGTTTGGCCGCATTGAAGTTGATGGCTTTCACGGTGCCGATGGTCAATCCGTTGGCTCGCACGTTGGATGCTGTGGGCATTCCCTGCACGTCAGCAATTTCTACAAAGTAGGACACTTCGTTGTTGAAGAGCTTGAGTCCTTTCAGAAAGATGATGCCTACGTAAACGATGATGGCTGAGAATACTGCCACCAGGGCGATTTTGATTTCTTTGCTTATTTTCATTTTATTCTTCAAAAGTTACGATGAAAGCTTGTGGAAATTTATTGAGGATGGATTTTCTTATCTTTTTGGCTTCGTTGAGGGTTGCGGCTGAGCCGTAGGTGTAAGTGTAGCGGCCATTTTGCTGGTGCATTTCACATTTCAGCCCCTTAAACTGCTTGTCGTTGCTTTTGAGCTTGACGTTGCCGGCCAGCACCTGCACCTTATAAACGGTTTTCTTCCCTTGGGGTGTTGAGGGTGTGGAGTTGTTGTCAGGAGCGGAGTTGGAAGGGGTGGCTGTGTCAGGCGGTGTTGTCACTTTTTCCAGCTTAGACTCCTTGCCTGTTTGTTGAGCCTTGTAGGTGACGATAGCGTTGTAGATGGCTTTTGCCAGTGTCTGTCTGCCGCTCTGCGACATTAGGAATTGCTCTTCGGATGGGGTGGAGATGTAGCCCACTTCGAGCAGTACGCTGGGCATATAGGTGAGGCGCAAAACGGCCAGATTAGCTTGGTGCACACCCATGTTGTTGCGTCCGGCGGTTCTGACCATTTCGTTCTGCACGGTTTTGGCAAACACCACACTCTCCTTCATGTCGTGATCCTGCATGAGTTCGAACATAATGTTGCTTTCGGCCGATGGGAAGTAGTCATACTTCTTTGCGGCTTCTCCCTCGAGGGCGATGACAGAGTTTTCGCGTTTTTCCACTTCCAGATTCGTTGAAGCAGTTCGCAGGCTCAGGGTGTAGGTTTGCACGCCGCAGGCTTTGCGGGCTGTCTTGGGCAGAGCATTGGTGTGGATGCTCACGAAGAGGTTGGCTTTGGCTTTGTTTGCTATTTCGGCTCTGCGTCCCAGTTCGATAAACACGTCGGTGCTTCTTGTGTAGATCACCTTCACGTCTTTGCTGTTGGCTTTGAGCAGTTTTCCCACTTCGAGTGTGATGTCCATATTGATGTCCTTTTCTCGGTTTCGAGCAGAGGACCCAATGGCTCCGGGGTCTTTGCCTCCGTGTCCAGCATCCAACACGACGGTGAACTGCTCTCCCTCGGCCTTCATTTGCAGCGGAGTGGCGAAGAGCAATATGCCTATATATAATATAATGTGTAAGCCTTTCCTCATATGCCAATTAAAATTCGTTGCAAAGATACAAAAAAATCAAGTAAATATTGTCTGAAAAGAAGAAAAGAATACCGTTTCCAATATTCTTTTCTTTCTTATAGAACAAATTGACCTTCACTCTGCCTCGTGGCGAATGCATTTGTTCTTCATTTATGTTTCTCACTCGTTTAGTCAGAGAAGGTGCACTTGCCCATCATCTCTTTTTTCCGCTTTGGGTGAAAACAGGCACGTTTATCTTCATGCCCGCCATGAACCAGATGCCGGGTTGCTGAACGTTGGGGAAATCGTAGTATTTATGGTTGGTCAGGTTGTTGGCCTGAGCGTAGAGGGTGTAGTGTGGCTGCTGCCATTGGAGCTTGAGGTCGAGCGTGGCAAAGGTGCCGAAACTTTGGGACTGTCCCGTTTGGGCATTGTCGAACTGCCCTTCCCGATTCTTGAGCGTGAAGTCCCACTGGGCAGAGAGTGATTGCCAAATGCGGTGATTGAGCGAGGCGACGAACTTGTGGCGCAGGAAGGTCATGCGCGAAACGTAGTTGGCATCGTGCTCCTCATTCACTCGATGCTTGTAGTTGTAGCAATAGCTGAGGGTGAGGCGTTGCAGAATGGACTTTTCACCTTGCAGACGTGTGAAATTCATGCTGGCCAAAGCTTCTGCTCCTATGTTGTCGATGTCGCTGTTGGCTGTAGTGTAAGCGGTGGAGCCTTCATACTTAATCCAGTCAATCATGTCGGTTCCCTTGCGGTAGAAACCTTTCAGATGGGTGCTGATGAAGGCGTTGGCGAAGCTGATGCCAAGATGCCAATCGGTGCTCTTTTCGGGTTTCAGCTTGCTGTTGCCCAAGATGCCGGGGCCGTTGTAGTAGAGGTCGGTGTAGGTGGGGGTGCGTAAACTTTGGTTGAACGATGCGAAGAGTTTGAGGCCTTCGGCGGCTCGCCACGAGATGTCGATGCCCGGGTAGAATTTCATGCCTCCGCTCACAGCCGTGTTGTGATTGGCCAAAGCTCCGATGGAAATGGTGATGGGGTCGAGGATGAAATTGTGTTCCAGGTAGATGCCAAGGTTCGTGCGTCCGTCTTTGTATTTGTAATGCTCATCCCATCCAGGCACTTTGTATTTGTGCTGATCCTCAGGGGCAATTTCCTTGCCGAGCCGAGTGGAGAGAATGTTTTCGCGGCGCAGCTCAACACCCACGGCTGTTTTTCCGAGTGCCCACGTGGTGTAGGCGTTGAGGTTGGCTCCATAGACATTCGTTTGGTGAAAGTTCTGATAGTCCTTTGGGCGGTCGCGCCACCAAACGTAGTGGTCGAGCGAGCGGTTCCAATAAACCTGCAGGGGCACATGCACCTTGCCCTTATATTCAGCTTGTGCGGCAATGAGGTAGCGCCGGTCTTGTTCGTACTGCGAGTTGGAGCCTGTGCCGTAGAAAGTGTTGGCTCCGTAGTTCATTGTGCTGAGTCCTGCTTGCAGCGTGGCATCGAACAGCTTGCTTCGGTATTTTGCGTTCCAATAGGCTTGACCCTTGTTGAAATCATCGTTCAGGGTGCCTCCGTCGCTGCGTTGGTAGCCTCCGCTGAGGCGGTTGTTGAAGTTGCCCGTCTTGAGCGTGAAGTGCCCGTTGGCTCCGAATGTACCGTACGAGCCCCCTTGGAGGTGTGCGCCAAACTGGCTGTTGCTTTCGGTGCGAGTGACGATGTTGATGGCTCCGGCAAATGCTTGGCTGCCATACACTCGGCTGGCACCTCCCTCAATCACTTCGATGCGCTCGATGTCGTCAACGCTGAGGGGAAGATCAACGGTCAGGTGGCCAGTGTGTGGATTGGAGATGTTGATGCCGTTGAGCAAAACGGTGAGCTGGTCCTCAGTGCCTCCGTTCACCCCTATGTCGGTTTGGATGCCGAATCCTCCTCGTTGTCGCACATCCACACCTGCTGCGAGTTTGAGCAGGTCGTTGACGGAGTTGGCGCTGGATGCCTCAATGTCCTGGCGGCTAATGACTTGCACCAGCCGAACGGCTTTGTCGGCAGGGAGAGGTGCGCGTGTGGCTGTCACCTCGGCGGCAGCAAGCTGCAATTCAAGCACGGGCGTGTTCTCGTTGGGTTGAGCCTCCGCCTGTTCGTAGATGGGTGTGTCCTCAGCGGGTTGCTGGCTGTGACCCATAGCCATCTGTGCTGCAGCCGATTCGGGGCATGCAACAGCAAGAGTGGCTACGCTGAGCACCCCGATGTTGATTTCTTTTTTCAAACTGAGGAAGATGGCATCGCCGTGGCGAGTAAAGTGGTGCCACACGATGGCTTCCTGCTTCTTGAAGCTTGTTTTTTTCATCATTTTTGTTTGATTTTTTATTATGATTATTATGTCCCAATATTGGGATTTTTTTCTGAAAAGGTTGCGGGGGGAGAATGGGATGTCCGCTCTCATTATTTCTGTTTCAGATTTCGCTCAGCATCCATGCGCAGGAAGATGAACAGGAGCAGGGTGAAGCCCCACAAGGATGAACCTCCGTAGGAGAAGAAGGGTAGGGGGATGCCGATAACGGGTGTGAGCCCGAGCACCATGCCCACGTTGATGAAGAGGTGGAAGAGGAAGATGCAGAGCACGCTGTAGCCATACACCCTCGACATGGTGTCGATTTGCCGTTCCGCCATGACGATGAGCCTCCAAATGAAGAGAAGATAGACGATGAGCACGCCAGCCGCTCCCACAAAGCCTTCTTCTTCGCCCACGGTGCAGAAGATGAAGTCGGTGTGCTGCTCAGGCACGTATTTCAGTTTCGTTTGAGTGCCGTTGAGGAATCCCTTGCCCCACAGTCCTCCTGAGCCGATAGCTATCTTAGCCTGGTTCACGTTGTAGCCAGCTCCGCGAGGGTCGTCGGTGATGCCCAGGAGCACCTCGATGCGTGTGCGCTGATGGTCGGCCATGTGGGCGATGACCTTGCTGCTCATGTAGTAGAGCGAGGTGGAGAGGATGGCGAAGAGGGCAATGAGGGCGTATTTGTAGATGTGTCGGTAGAAAGCCATCAGGATGATGACGAGAATCATGAGGATGCAAGCGCCCAGCATCACGTAGCACACATCGAAGGGGATGGCAAAGAGCGAGAAGAGCAGGGCTATGACGGTGGAGCCATAGCAGATAGTGGCCAGAATGTTCACGGTGAGTAGGTCATGGCAATATATCCACACCATGCTGATGGTGAAAGTCATGGCGAGCAGCAGCACCGTGAACTCTCCTATCGACACGGGCATGTAGGTGATGAAGTCGTTCTGGAATTTGAGCCCCACCACAAAATAGACCACGCAAGCAAAGCCTGTGAAGAGCAGGGAGCCTGTCATTCCTTCGCGGTAGAGCATGAGAAAAAAGGCAAAATAGACAAGGGCCGAACCCGTTTCCTTTTGTGCCACGATGAGCAGCATGGGAAAGATGATGAGGGCGATGGCGACACCGATGTCTTTGTTTTTTTTGATGTTGAAGCCGTAGCGGTCCATCCATTTGCCCAAAGCCAACGCAACGGCAAACTTGGCGAACTCGGCTGGCTGTATCTTGACCGATTCGGTGATGGGCAGCCAGGAGCGCGAACCTTTCGTTTCGGGCGCGATGACGATGGTCACCAGCAGGAGCAGCATCATGGCTGCGTAGATGACGTAGGCGGCCGAGTCGAACAGTCGCCGCTCGATGAGCATGATGACAGCCGCCAGCACCAGCGATGTACCGCCCCATACGATTTGCTTGCCCGAATTGGTTTCCCAGCTGAAAAGGTCGGGGTTGTTGAAGTCGTAGCAGGCTCCGCACACGCTGAACCATCCCCACACTATCAGGATGATGTAGAGGAGGATGGTGATCCAGTCAATGCTGAGGAAGATGCCTTTACTGCTTGTATTTTGTTCTGTCATTTTTTGTATTTTTGTTTTGCCTTTAACGCTCGCGGGTGCCGTAGTCGATGTGGCGGGCTTGGAACATAGCGGCTTTGGCCTCGCTTGCTTTTGACAGTTCGCCTTTGATGTATTGCTCCATGATGAGGGCACCGATGGGCACACCGTAGGTGGCTCCGAAGCCACCGTTTTCTACATACACGGCAACAGCTATTTTGGGGTCGTCCATCGGTGCGAAACCCATGAAGGCCGAGTGGTCCTTGCCGCGGTTTTGCGCCGTGCCCGTTTTGCCGCACACGGCATATTGGCTGCTGTTAGCACTTCGGCATGTGCCTCCCAGCACCGCTTTGCGCATGCCTTTGGCCACCATTTCGTAGTATCGTTTATCCACTTTGGTGTAGTGCTTCTTTGTCAGCGAGTCGGCTATTTCGCCTCCCTCCACAGCCTTGACGATGTGGGGAGTGATGTAGTAGCCGCGGTTGGCGATGGTGGCTCCGAGGTTGGCTATCTGCAGGGGGGTGAGTGTCACTTCGCCTTGCCCGATGGCGATGGAGATGACTCCCAGCGGATTCCATCGGCCCAAGCGACGATCGTAGTAGTCGGCATTGGGTATCATGCCTCGTGCTTCACCTGGCAAATCTACGCCAAGCTTGTAGCCAAAACCCATCGACACCATGTAGTCTTTCCAAGTGGTCATGGCCTCCTGTATGGTCTTGTATTTCGAGCGGTTGCTGAGCATGTGATAAAGCCCCCAGCAGAAGTAGCCGTTGCACGAAGTGGCGATGGCGGGAATGAGCGGCAGGGGCGAACCGTGACCGTGACAGCCCACCTTCATGCCTCTGAATCGGAATCCGTGGCTGCACGAGTAGGCTGTGGTGGAGTCGATGATGCCTTCCTGCAAGAAAGTGAGCCCTTGCGATGTTTTGAAGGTGGAGCCGGGGGGATAAGTGCCTGAGATGGCACGGTTAATCATCGGCTTCATCGGGTCGCGCTGCATTTCCAGCATTTGTGTGCTGCGCTGCTTGCCCTCCATCCGGTGGGGGTCATAGCTGGGCGAGCTGACCATGCAGAGGATTTCACCCGTTTTGGGTTCGATGGCTACGATGGCTCCCATCTTGCCCTCCATCAGCCGTTCGCCCAGGGCTTGCACCTTGGCGTCGATGCTGAGTGTGAGGTTTTTGCCGGGCACTGGTTTGCGGTCGAGCTCGCCGTTCTTGTAATGGCCCTGAATTCGCCCGCGTGCATCGCGCAGCAGCACCTCCACTCCCTTCACGCCACGCAGCTCGGTTTCGTAGCTTCGCTCCACACCTTGCTTGCCGATGTAGTCGCCGGGGTCGTAGTAGTCGCTGTTATCCACTTCCTGCTTCGACACCTCAGCCACATCGCCCAGAATGTGGGCGCAATGGTTGGTGGCATAGCGTCGTATGGTTCGCTCGCGCACGTAGAATCCGTGGAACCTAAACATTTTCTCTTGGAAGACGCTGAACTCGCTCAGGGGCATCTGCGCCATGAAGAGTTGCTGCGTGTAGGTGGAATAGCCGGGGTTTTTGTTCTTGTCCTTGATGGCGAGCATGCGCTCGTCGAACTGCTGCTGGGTGATGCCGATGGTGTTGCAGAAATCGAGCGTGTCGAGGTTCGTCACCTCTCTCATCACCACCATGATGTCGTAGGCAGGCTGGTTATAGACAAGCAGCTTGCCGTTGCGGTCGTAGATGACGCCTCGGGATGGAAAGATGATGTTGTTGAAGAATGCGTTGTTATCGGCTCGTGTTTTGTACTCTCCGTCGCTGAGCTGCAGATAGGCCAGCCGTGCAATGTAGCTGAGCACAACGATGAGTGCGATGCCAGCCAGCACAAACTTTCGGTATTCGTATGTGTGATGATTCATTGCCCCTCCTTTCCTCTGCTCAGTTTGGCACCTGGCCCTGTTTGCGAGGGTGCACGAGCAGTTCGATGAAAACGATGATGATGGTGGTCAGGAGTGTAGCTCCAGCGATGGAGAGGAGCGTGAGTGGCCAGTCGCGCAGGGTGAAGGCATCGAGCGCGTAGTAAGCCACGTGCAGTACAAACATCAGCAGCGTGATGTAGGTGACGTATTTCCAGAAGCCCAAGGTTCGGAACGTGGGGGTGAGGTCTTCGGCAGAGTTGTAGGGGGTGAACATGCCGAGCAGCAGTGGCTGCATCATGGCAGCCAGGGTGCAGGAGGCTGCGGCCATCCCGGCCGTGTTGCTGAACATGTCGTTGAGCAGTCCTGCGCTGAAAGCCCACAGCAGGATGCTGTTGCGCGACGAGTTGCGGTGAAAGCACGCTATCATGTAGCCCAGCACCAGCGGTGTGATGTAGCCCAGCAAGTGTATGTGGTTGAACACTAACACTTGGAAGAATAGCAGTATGGATAGTCTTGTGAGACGTTGCAGAAATACGGAATTCATCTTACGGTATCAGCTTTTTCTGTGTCCTGGACGGTTTGAGCGCCTTGCGCCTGAATGAACTGCTTCTCCAGCTCTTCCTGAATCTCTTTATCTACAGCCCTTTGCTCCGCGGCTTTCCGCTGTTCCAGCTCTTTCAGCTCCGCGGCTTTCCGCTTTTCTTGCTCGGCCAGAATGCTGTCTTGCTTAGCGGGGTCCTCAGCTTGCTGTTCTAGCAGACGGCGTTCGGGCGAGTGGTAGTTGGTGATGACCGACACCTCGCGCAGCGTGGTGAAATTGGCGAAGAGCTTCACTTTGAGCATGTAGGACATTCCGTCGGCCGAATCGCCGAAGCCTGCCACTGCGCCGATGGGGAGCCCTGCGGGGAAGACATCGGAGTAGCCGTTGGTTTCGACAATGTCGTTCTTCTTCACCTTCACGTGGCGGGGAATGCTGGTAGCGTAGGCTATATTGGCACATCCGCGCTGCCAGATGAGCGAGCCGAAGTATTCCGAATGGCGCAGCCGGCAGCTCACCTTGCTGTTGACGTTGAGCAGGGGCATGACGATGCTGTAGTGCTGGCTGGTCATGTACACAATGCCCACCACGCCCTGCGAGTTCACCACGCCCATTTCGGGCCGGATGCCATCGGCCTCACCCTTGTTGATGGTGATGAGGTTGTTGGCTTTGTGTAGCGTCAAGTTCACCACTTTGGCCGGCACCGTGTGGTACAGGGGCGGCAGGGCTTTCATGGGGTGGGTGTTGACGAGCTTGCTGTCCTCCAGCTGCTGGCGCATGGCGTAGAGCTGCTGGCGCAGTTGCTCGTTGGTGGCTTCCAGACGTTCGTTTTCTTCCTGCAGTTGAATGTAGGACGTAATGCTACTAATGACGCTGTAGGCCGAGCCCACCACGTCATTAGCCGTTGTGAAAAACACGCTCCGCTGGCGCCCGTTGAAGCTGAAGAGGAAGAGGAAGCTGATGGCTTCGAGCAGCAGGAACAGGAGCCAGTGTTTGTATTGGATGAGGATGTCGATTAGTGCACGCATGGGGCACGCTTATCTCATGAGGAACTGGAAGTTGTTGACGTTCTTCAGCGCAATGCCTGTGCCCTTTGCCACAGAGAGCAGGGGCTCTTCATCTACGTGGAATGGAATCTGGATTTTGTCGCTGAGGCGTTTCGACAGGCCGCGCAGCAATGCACCGCCGCCGGTGAGCCAGATGCCGTTCTTCACAATGTCGGCATAGAGTTCAGGGGGGGTGTCTTCAAGAGCGGAGAGCACGGAGGTCTCGATTTTGGCGATGGTCTTGTCGATGCAGTGGGCAATTTCCTGGTAGCACACAGCTACTTCGCGTGGGAGAGCCGTGATGCGGTCGGGGCCATGCACCACGTAGTCCTCGGGAGCCTCGTCGCCCAGGTCGGTGAGCACCGCGCCCACGTTGATTTTGATGCGTTCGGCCATGCGCTCCGATACTTTCACGTTGTGCTGGCGCGCCATGTACTCCTGAATGTCGGCCGTGAGCTCGTCGCCAGCCACTCGCATGGAGGTGTTGGTGACGATGCCGCCCAGCGAGATGACGGCAATTTCGGTGGAGCCGCCGCCAATATCCACAATCATCTGCCCTTCGGGAGCCTCCACGTCAATGCCACACCCGATAGCTGCCGCCATTGGCTCGTGGATGAGGTACACGTCGCGGCCGCCCGAGTGCTCTGCGCTGTCGCGCACGGCGCGCAGCTCCACTTCGGTGGAGCCTGAGGGCACACCGATGACCATGCGGAGCGAGGGGGTGAAGAGGTGGTGGCCCGTGTTCACCATCTTGATGAGGCCGCGCATCATCTGCTCGCAGGCATAGAAATTGGCTATCACTCCGTCGCGCAGTGGGCGGCAGGTGTACACGTTCTCGTTGGTCTTCTCGTGCATCATCTTGGCCTTTTCGCCCACGGCTATCATCTTGTTGGTTTTCTTGTCGAGTGCAACCACCGAGGGCTCGTTCACCACCACCTTGCCGTTGAAGGTGATGATGGTGTTGGCGGTCCCAAGGTCCATTGCTATGTCTTGTGTTAAAGAGAAAAATCCCATATCTTTTCTTCCTGTTTTGTTGAGTTGCTATTTTTTGTACGTTGCAAAGCCGACTTTGCAAAATGGCTTTTTCCTGCTGCTAACGAGCTTTTTTCTGCAAAATGGCAGTTTACCGAACCATTTGGCCCTGTTTTTGACGGGTGCTGAAAGTGCCGTCAGGGGGCGTCTTTATTTGGCAAAATAGGCGTGGATGGCTGTGTCGTAATGGCTTGAAGTGGCGAAAGCGCGCTTGGCAAACTGCTTGCGCTGTGCTTTGGTGGTTTCGGCACCCTGAGCCTTCACCATGTCGAGCAGGGGCTTATATTCGTTCTTGCTGGGCACAATGACCACGTCGTTGAAGTTTTTGGCTGCGGCGCGGATGAGCGAGATGCCGCCAATGTCGATTTTCTCGATGATGGTGGGCTCGTCGTTGGTGCTGGCCACAGTTTCCTCGAAGGGGTAGAGGTCCACGATGACGAGGTCAATCTCCGGAATTTCGTACTTGGCTATTTCCTGCTGGTCGCTTTCCAGTTCGCGGCGGCACAGAATGCCTCCGAACACTTTGGGGTGGAGCGTCTTCACGCGTCCGCCCAGGATTGACGGATAGGTGGTGAGGTCTTCCACTTTCTGGCAGGGGTAGCCCAGGCTTTCGATGAAAGCTTGTGTGCCGCCTGTTGAGAGGAATTTCACTCCGTTCTTGTTGAGTTCTGCAAGTAATTCGTCCAGCCCATCTTTATGATAAACGGAAATGAGCGCCGTTTTGATTTTCTTTACGTCAGCCATTGTGGTGTCCTGAATTGATGTTTTTTAGTAATTTTTTTTGATTTCTTAAAGTGTCTGTGTGCGCACACATTTATGCGGCTACACATTTCTAATGAACTGCAAAGTTAGGCATTTCTTTCCATACATTGTTAAATAAAATTGAAATTTTCTATGTTTCTGACGATTTTTCTTGTCGGAATGAAAACTTTCCACTAATTTTGAATCCGTAAATATCAAATCACTCCATTTATGAAACAAATTTTTCTACTTGCGTTCGTTCTCTGCACCCTCTCGGCGCATGCCCAGTTTTTCTTCGATTTTCCTCCCCGCCGGCGTGTGGAGCAGCGAAGAGAACCCTACACGGCTCCTGTTTACAAGAAGGGGGAGGAGGGCATGAAGGCTTTTATTCGAAAGAACTTCAAACAGCCCAAAGAACGCGAGCAAGTGGATGGAAAAGTTGTCGTTGCGGCCTTGGTGAACGAGAAAGGCAACGTGGCAGAGACCCAGTTGGTGCGTTCGGTAAGCAAAAATCTCGATGTGGAAGCCATCAGAGTGTGCCGAAAAATGACGTTCAAGCCTGCCAAACGGGGCAAAAAGAAGGTGCAGGGTAGGGTGGACATTGTCTTCCCCATCCGCAATGGGCGGCTGTCCTACCTCAATCTGCCCACGGTGGAATTGTAATGACATCGTTGATTTTCAAGTAGATATGTATCTCTGGCTTGACGTTTTAGGCTTTCGTTCCTCTGTGACATCATGTATCCCTTACAATTATTACAGATGGCAGTTTTTGAAAATGGGAAGAGAGAGTTAGAGGGTTACCCTCTAAATGAAAAGTCAAACAGACTTTCAAATAACTGTCATCTGTCATCTGTAAGGGCTGTCATCAAACCGACTTTCAAAAACTGTCATGACTGTAAGAACTGTCATGGCCAAATGCTTTTTCCCCATTACGCTGCTGAAAATGGCTCCTTACGCCCCTTTGAAATTTTTGCGGTTCGGAAAAAAAGCCGTAACTTTGCATCGTAAAAAGGAAAAATTCGCGCCGTGCATCGGAATATTTGCTTGAGGCGCATCCAGCAAAATAGTCAGGCGTTTGCGCTCGTCGCGCAACGACTCTGCATGATACCAGGCTTCGGCCTTTGCCTGAAACATCCGCAACATTGTCTTTATCTGTTTCAATACGGCATCGCCATTGTAGTGTTTAGGCAGCACATAGGCACAGTTCACTATACTGAGTGAAGAAACTATACCCATCAATAGTCCCTCGTCAACCATGGAAAAGATGACAGCGGCATCCTAACAGAAGCCCTCACGATGGGCAAGGTGGTCGAGCAGGACATTTGTGTCAATCAAAGCTTTTATTTTGTCCATTCTTGCCAACGCTCTTCGAGTTCTTTTTCTAAGTCAACACATTCAGGCAATTTGCCCAAGGTCATAGCCATCACCTTTGCCGACAGCTTATAGTCCTTTGGAATCTTCGGGAAAACGAGTTCTCCCTTTTTCTGCTTCTTTTTATTCGTGGCAAAAAACGGAGCAGTAGAGAAAAGCAGAATTGCCTCACTTGATTCGGACCATCAGGCTGGAGCTTGAATAGGATTTGCCAGCGTGGGTGGTGGTGAGGTGGATGTTGACCGACGGGTTGCGGTGCGCCTTGCGGCAATGCACACGGCCTGTGTAGCGAATCTTCTGCCCGGGCTGCAACGTGGTGGTCAGCGAGGGCGACACGGCGAAGGCTTTGGGGTCGCTCACTTCGAGGTGGATGACAATGTCGCGCAGCACCGAGTTGGACGTGTTGGTGATGTAACCCTCCACTTCGATGATTTCGTCCTTGGCTATGTTGCCGTCGCCATCAGCATCCATGTAGGTGAGTTCCGAAAGGCTGACCAGGGCCGATGCCGTCGCGCTGCCGCTGTATGCTCCCCCGCCTGTCTGGTAGTCGCCGCCGTTGTCGTAGCCGTCATTCCTTCCGGCCTTTTCGTATTGCTCAGCCTTCGCTTTCTCGTTCTCTTCAATTTGCGATGCGATGCCCACGCCCAGAATGGCCCCCACGCCCATGCCGATGAGGCTGCCCAAGGCTGAATTGTCGCCACGGTAGCGTCCGTGGCCGGAAAGGAAGCCCACGGCCGAACCCACGTGGCTGCCAATCATGGCTCCGGTGAGTCCTCCTGCTGCTTGATTGGAACTTGTGCAACTGCTGGCCAGCATCAGGGCCGCAAGCGACATGCATGTGATTTTTGTCTTCTTCATCTCTTCTTTGTCGGTGGTTAAGAGGTTGAACATTTCTTTCTTCTTCAGTTTTGTCTCTCTTTCAGCTCGGTACTCGTCAGTCGATTTCGGCTAAGTAGTCGTCAATCAATTGTCGGGCAATGGACATCTTGTCGGGTATGGGTGGCAAGTGATGGCGGTCGAACCAACCTCCCCTGCTCAGTTCCTCGGCTTGCAGGTGCATCTGCCCACTCACATAGTCGGCCGTGAAGCCAATCATGATGCCGCTGGGGTAGGGCCAAGGTTGACTGCCGAAGTACTGTATGTTGTCGATTTCCAAGCCTACCTCCTCGGCCACTTCGCGCCTCACGCACTCCTCCAGCGTTTCGCCCGTTTCGACAAATCCAGCCACAAGGCCATACATTTCGTTGCGGCGGAAATTCTTGGCGTGCACCAGCAGGATTTCGTCGCCTCGGCGAATGCGCACAATGATGGCGGGGTTCACCTGTGGCCACACTTCTCGGCCGCAGTTGGTGCATTGCTTGCTGATGACGGTGGTGCGCCGCATGGGCGCTCCACACACTCCGCAGTACCGCGTGATGGAGTCCCAGTAGAGCAGTTCGGCGCTCTTGCCAGCCATGTTGTAGAACGCTCGCGGAAGCACTCCCCACGATTCCCTCAACCCTACTGTGGCCATCCCCTTCAGGTCGGTGGGTGGAGTGGAGAGGCTATAGGCCACGCAGGGTGTGCCGTCAATGGGTGGCAGCTCTTGCCGGGGTGTCCATTCCTTCAGCGGAAAGGGGGGCTCGGCCGAGCAAGGCACATGGTAGCCGCTTTCGTCGTGCTGCAGGAACAGCGAGTTGCTGATGAACACAAACCAGTATGTTTTCTCAATCTTCATATAGCCTTCATGCTTTTTCGGGGTCAAAATTAGGCATAAATTATGACTTATGCTGCATTTTTAGTATTTAAAATCCTTAAAAACGTTAAGACTTGCGCATTTAGTTGCGAATTACGGCAAAAAAGGTTACATTTGCATACGATTTTAACACACCCACAATTCAATGAGCAGTCAAAACCATGTGTACATCATTATATTAGTAGTCATTGCTGTCTTCATCTGTGTAGTGCCAGCTTGGGCTGAGAAGAGAGACGGAAAGGGCAAGAAGCATAAGAAGGTTGAAACGGTCATCGACCTCGAACCCGACCCGGTGGCCCATAAATCGCGCCCCGACCGCCATCCGGGCGAACTTAAAATGCCCCTGCTCTCTGCATCGTCCGCTCACGGAAAAGGCACCGGGGGCAGTGAGGCGCACGGCATTGACGTGAGTCACTATCAGGGGCGCATCAACTGGGACGAGGTGGCTCGCGACCGCCGCGTCACCTACGTCTATCTGAAGGCCACTGAGGGCACCGGCATTGTGGATGACACCTACAGCTACAACTTCAGCGAGTGCAAGCGCGTGGGGCTGAAAGTGGGCAGCTACCTGTTTTTCCGCCCCAATCTGCCCGCCAAGGCACAGTTCGACCTCTTCGTGTCGAGGGTGAAAACCAAGCAGCAGGATTTGCTGCCTGTCATCGACATCGAGGTGATCAGGGGCGTGTCGGCATCGGTCATGCAGTCGCGCCTGCTCGAGCTTTGCGAGCTTTTCGAGAAGGAGTACGGCAAAAAGCCCGTCATCTACACAGGCAAGAATTTCTACAACAAGTACATTCACGGCAATCATCGCCTGCGCTCCTACAAGTTCTTCATCGCCGCCTATTCCTTCATCGAGCCTGATCTGAATAACGATGAGGACTACGTGATGTGGCAGTATTCGGCCACAGGTTCTGTGCGGGGCATCCGCGGCAATGTGGATATGAGCCGATTTGTGGGCAGGCATTCCATCAAGGACATTCTTTACTGAGCAATGAATGGGTGGCGCTTGGCCCATTCCCACACAATGCATGAGAGCTTCACCAGATTTCACCCCGAATGAAGCTCTCACTGCACAAAAAACATTAACTTATCTCTCTTTATTTCTTGTTCTTCATCACCGCCCAACGGTTCAAGAACTTATCTACGCGACCTGCTGTATCGACAAGCTTGGCCTTACCAGTGTAGAAGGGGTGAGAAGTTGACGAAATTTCTATTTTGATAACTGGATACTCCTGGCCCTCGAACATTTCTGTCTCATTGCTCTTGGCTGTGGTGCGCGAAAGGAACATATCGCCGTTTGACATATCCTTGAAAACGACTGGGCGATAGTTGTCTGGGTGAATACCTTTTTTCATTTCTTTTTGTTTTATACAGTCAATATACTACTGCTGGTGTAACAAATTATTTTAATTAGTTTTTGGTGGCCTTCTTTTGAGAAGACGGTGCAAAGTTACGATTTTTTATCAAACGGACAAAACAAAAATAGAGTTTTTTTGCCTTTTACTGCGAGAAAGTAACCTTGTGAATAAAAAAACTCACTTCTCATGCCGCTAAACTCTTAATTTTTCCGTATCTTTGCATTCGTTTTAGTGAAACATAAAATACACATTATTCTATATAATTAAAAAATATTATTATGGTAAGCTACAAAGAACTTGGTCTCGTGAACACTCGCGAGATGTTTAAGAGAGCTGTTGCTGGCGGTTATGCCATTCCAGCTTTTAACTTCAACACTATGGAGCAGATGCAGGCCATTGTGATGGCTGCAGTGGAAACAAAGTCGCCTGTCATCATGCAGGTGTCAAAGGGAGCACGCAACTATGCCAACGGCACCATCCTGCGCAACCTTGCCAAGGGTGCTGTGGAGTATGCTAAAGAACTTGGCTGCGAGCATCCCGAAATCGTGCTGCACCTGGACCACGGCGACAGCTTCGAAATCTGTAAGGACTGCATCGACATGGGCTTCTCGAGCGTTATGTTCGACGGCAGCGCACTGCCTTACGAGGAGAATATCGCCCTCACCAAGAAAGTAGTGGACTACGCTCACCAATACGACGTAACCGTTGAGGCTGAGCTTGGTGTACTCGCAGGTGTAGAGGATGAGGTTTCGTCCGCTGTCAGCCACTATACCAAACCCGAAGAGGTAGTTGATTTCGCTACCCGTACGGGCTGCGACTCCCTCGCTATCTCCATCGGTACCAGCCACGGTGCATACAAGTTCACTCCGGAGCAATGTACCCGTGACCCGAAGACCGGCCGTCTTGTTCCTCCTCCATTGGCATTTGACGTACTCGACGCTATCATGGAGCAACTTCCGGGCTTCCCGATCGTTCTCCACGGCTCGTCTTCTGTTCCGCAGGAGTATGTGGACATGATTAACAAATACGGCGGCAAACTGCCTGACGCAGTGGGTATTCCTGAGGAGCAACTCCGCAAGGCTGCTAAATCTGCTGTTTGCAAGATCAACATCGATAGCGATAGCCGTCTTGCTTTCACCGCTGCAGTTCGTAAGGTATTTGCAGAGAAACCGGGTGAGTTCGATCCGCGTAAGTACTGCGGTCCTGC
>ODAI012119438.1_pt1 | contig 24359 bp, 16 predicted proteins | sample 1539321 | NCBI WGS metagenome assembly ODAI01 (sample SAMN02144231, study PRJEB22623) | gut metagenome | biome: sheep rumen | host: Ovis aries | place: New Zealand | reverse complement strand
TGAAGAATGAAGAATGAAGAATTTGCTACCGCCATTCCACGCGTAGCTTATTTATGAATTATGAACTATATATTATGAATTATAAGAATATCATCGTCGTCGCAGCCGTGAGCCTTATGCTTTCGGGCTGCGGCCTGTACAAGAAATATGAGCCTCAGACGGAAATCCCATCGGATGTCACTGGCGTTCCCAACGCGACGTCTGCTCAGGCACCGCTCTCCTGGCGCGAATTCTTCACCGACCCTCTGCTCCAGAAGCTCATCGAGCAGGTGCTGGCCGGCAACACCGACCTGGGTTCTGCCCGCATTGCCGTGGAGAAGGGCGAGGCATCGCTCAAGGCTGCCAAGCTCGCCTACCTGCCTTCGTTCAACATCGCTCCGCAGGGAAGCATTTCGAGCTTCGACTATAGCCGTGCAGCAAAGGTCTATACGCTGCCTCTGCAAATGGACTGGGAGATAGAGGCGTTCGGCTCCATCACCAACAGGAAGCGCGCGGCGCAGGCTTCGCTGCTGCAAGCTCAGTGCTACGAGAATGCGGTCCACTCCAACCTCGTCAGCATCGCCAGCCAGCAGTATGCACTGTTGCAGGTATTGGACCGCCAGTTGGAGATTCTCACCCAGACCGATGCGCTCTGGAACGCTTCGCTCGAGACGCAGAAGTCGCTTTGGGAGAACGGCAAATCCTACTCCACGGCCGTACAGCAGATGGAGGCTTCGTGGCTCGACGTCAAGACACAGATTGTGGACACGAAGCGCTATATCAAGAGCATCGAGAACGATCTCTGCAGCCTGATGGGCGTTTCGCCCCGAAGCATCGAGCGCAGCAAGTGGGGAAGCTACACGCTGTCGCAGCAGATGGTCAACGGCGTGTCGGCACAGCTGCTGGAGCGTAGGCCCGACGTCCGCATGGCAAACCATGTGATTGAGGAGGCTTACTACCACATGCAGACAGCCCGTGCCGCCTTCTTCCCCACCATCACGCTGTCCGGGCTGGTGGGTTGGACGAACAATGGCGGCGGCGCCGTCGTCAACCCCGGGAGCCTTCTGCTCAATGCCATCGGCCAGCTCGCGCAACCCATCTTCGCTCAGGGCAAACTCAAGGCGAACCTCAAGATTACGAAGCTGACCTTGGAGGACATGAAGCGCAGCTATGTGCAGACCGTCATTGATGCCGGCAACGAAGTGAACGAGGCTCTGGCCGACTATCAGGCGTCTGTAGAGAAACAGCAGTACTACGAGCGCCAGGTGGAAGTGCTCCGCCAGGCATACAAGGGCACCCATGAGCTGATGGACAACGGCAAGGCCATCTATCTGGAAGTGCTCACGGCTCAGGAGTCACTGCTCAGCGCGCAGCTCAGCGAGGCCATGAACATGTACGACCGCAGCGAGGCGCTCATCGCCCTCTACATCGCCCTGGGCGGCGGCGGGAAGTAAGACCGACAACTCCCTTCGCCTGCGCCACAGACGACAGGCGGAGTAGCACAAAGGCAAGCGCCTGTGCATAACTGACGACAACGGATTAAACGGATTAAACGGATTCTTATCTACGAATACAACAGCGTAGCATAAATCCGTTCAATCCGTTTAATCCGTTGTCTTTTTGTGTTGTTGGAAGAACCCTTGACCCTTATGGCCAAAAGGCTTAACCCTTATGGCAACAATGCTTGGCCGTTTCGGATTAAAGAATCTGATGATAGAGCGCAATGATGTCCTGTTTGCTGACCGGTCGCGGGTTGCCCGGCGTGCAGACGTCGTTGATGGCCTGCTCTGCCAAAGCCTCTATGTCCTTCTCGCCGATGCCCAGGTCGCTGAGCCGCTTGTTGGTTCCCACCTGCTCGCTCAGCGTTTCGATGGCACGGCAGGCAGCTTCGGCAGCCTCGTCGGTGGTCATCGTGGGCTGATAAACGCCGCACGCCTTGGCTATCTCCACATATTTCTCCTTCGCCGCCGGCATGTTGAAGCGCATCACCGTAGGCAGCAGCATGGCACACGCCACGCCGTGGGGAACATCGAAGAGGGCACTGAGCGGATGCGCCATGCCGTGGTCCACGCCAAGGCCGACGTTGGAGAACGCCATGCCTGCCACATACTGAGCCACAGCCATCCCGTTGCGCCCCACAGGGTTCGTGGGTTCGTTCACCGCCAAAGGCAAATACTTGTATATCATCTCGATGGCTTTCACCTCAAACATGTCGCTCAGTTCCCACGCAGCCTTCGTGATGAGTCCCTCCACAGCATGGGTCATGGCGTCCATCCCCGTGGCTGCCGTCAGACTCTTGGGCAACGAGTACATCAGCTCAGCATCGATGATGGCCACGCAGGGAATGTCGTTGGGGTCCACGCAGACCATCTTCGCCTGGCGCGACTCGTCGATGATGACATAATTGATGGTCGTCTCGGCCGCCGTGCCTGCCGTGGTGGGCAGAGCGATGATGGGCAGCGACTTCTTCTTCGTGTCGGCCACGCCCTCCAGCGACACGATGTCGCCAAACTCGGGGTTCCTCACCACGATACCGATGCCCTTTGCCGTGTCCATCGACGAGCCTCCGCCTATGGCAACGATGAAGTCGGCCTTCGCACGCCTGCAGGCTTCGATGCCGTTCTTCACGTTCGTCACCGTGGGATTGGGCTTCACGTCGTCGAAAATCTCGTAGGCAATGCCCGCCTCATCCATGACGTCGAGCACCTTCTTCGCCACGCCAAACTGCATCAGCCCCTTGTCGGTCACCACAAGGGCCTTGCCGAACCCCAGTCTTTTCACTACGCCCGGCAGCTCCTTGCGTGCCCCTGGGCCAAAATACGACACTTCGTTGAGAATAAATCTGTTTACCATAACTCTACTTTGCTTTTAATAATTAATAATGTATTCTTCATGGTTCAGCACCCTCCCTGCCAGTTTCCGCATCACGGCAGCGACGCGGCAGGCAAGGGCACAACCCTTTCTTTCCGTTCCGCTCACAAAGTTAGACTTTTTTTTCGACATAAGCCACAAAAACCACAAGGTTTTTCGCATTCACGCACACAAGAAAGCCATTCTCAACATTCTTTGGGACAAATACTTCTTTATTCCACTTTTTTTCCATACCTTTGTACACTGATAAAACCCTCAGATGATAAATCGTAAATTGCAAATCGTCAAATCGTAAATAAAAGAGATGACACTGAAAGACACCTCCTTCGTCGACCTGATGCTCAACCGCGTCTACAACGTACTGCTCATCGCTAATCCCTACGACGCCTTCATGCTCGAGGATGACGGCCGTGTGGACGAGAAGATATTCTCTGAATATGCCAAGCTCGGCCTCCGCTTTCCCCCGCGATTCCTGCAAGTGCACAGCAAGGAAGAGGCTGTGGAGACGATGGCCGGCGGACAAGTCAACCTCGTCATCGTGATGCCTGCGGCCGAGGACAACTCTGTGTTCGACATCGCACGAAGCATCAAGCAGGACTATCCCACCACGCCTATCGTCGTGCTCACGCCCTTCAGCCACGGCATCACCCGACGTATGCAGAACGAAGACCTCAGCGTCTTCGAGTACGTCTTCTGTTGGCTGGGAAACACGGAACTGCTGCTCTCCATCATCAAGCTTATGGAGGACCGCATGAACTTGGAACACGACATACGATCGGCTGGCGTGCAAATGCTATTGGTCGTTGAGGACAGTATCCGCTTCTATTCCAGCATCCTGCCCACGCTTTACAAGTTCGTCCTGCAGCAAAGTCTGGAGTTTGCCACCGAAGCGCTCAACACCAGTCTCGAAATGCTCCGAATGCGCGGACGGCCAAAGATTGTGCTCGCACGCAATTATGAAGAAGCATGGCTCCTCTACAATCGCTTTGCCGACAATACACTTGGTGTTATCAGCGACTGCCGTTTTCCCTTGACTCCCGGAGGGGAAAAGGACGAGGCGGCTGGTTTCAAGCTGTTGAGCGCCATTCGTGCTCGCGACCCATACGTGCCCCTCATCCTCGATTCGAGCGAAACCGAGAATGCCAAACTTGCCAAAGAATGCCACGCAAGTTTCATCGACAAGAACTCGAAGAAGATTGATGTGGACTTGCGCGACCACCTTCGCGACTACTTTGGCTTCGGTGATTTCATCTTCAGAGACCCTGACACGATGGAGGAAGTGGCGAGACTTCACAACCTGAAGGACTTGCAGAACAACATCATGACGCTTCCTACGCGAAGCCTCCTCTATCACATTTCCCACAATAACGTGAGCCGCTGGCTCGCCTCTCGTGCCCTCTTCCCCATATCGGAGTTCCTGAAAGGCATCACATGGGAGAGCCTGCAGGACGTCGATGCACATCGTGCCATCATTCTCGACGCCATTGTTGCCTACCGAAGGATGAAGAATCAGGGCGTCGTGGCAGTCTTCCAACGCGAGCGTTTCGACCAGTACAGCAACTTTGCCCGTATTGGTGAAGGCAGTTTGGGAGGCAAAGGACGCGGCCTGGCTTTCATCGACCACCTGCTTGGTCGCCACACAGACCTCAACGAGCAGGAAGGTGTCAGGGTCTGCATTCCGAAGACAGTCGTGCTTTGCACCGACATCTTCGACGAGTTCATGGACTCCAACGACCTTTATCAGTTGGCACTCAGCGATATTCCCGACGAGGAAATCCTGCAACACTTCCTTCGTGCACGACTCCCTATGCGGCTTGTTGGCGACTTGGAAGCCTTCCTCGACGTCGTTGCCGGACCTATCGCGATACGCTCCTCCAGCCTGCTCGAAGACTCGCATTATCAACCCTTTGCCGGCGTTTATAGCACCTACATGATTCCTGCAGCCCACGATCGCTACGAGCGTCTCTCGATGCTCTCTGAAACGATTAAGGGCGTCTATGCCAGTGTCTTCTATCGCAGCAGCAAGGACTACATGACGGCCACAAGCAATGTGATTGACCAAGAGAAGATGGCCGTCATCCTTCAGGAGGTCGTGGGAGAGGAGCACAACGGCCGCTTCTATCCTGTCATTAGTGGTGTGGCACGAAGCATCAACTACTACCCCATCGGTGACGAGAAGGCCGAGGAGGGAACTGTCTCGCTGGCGATGGGACTTGGAAAGTACATCGTGGATGGTGGAACCAGCCTTCGTGTCTGCCCTGCCCACCCGCATCAGGTCCTGCAGATGAGCGAGATGGAGATTGCCTTGCGCGACACACAGACGTACTTCCTTGCTTTGAGAGCTCAAAGTTCTAAGGAAGCGGGCAATATATGCGTGAATGATGGGTTCAACCTCATCAAGGTGCCAGTCCGAGAGGCTGAGAAAGATGGCACGCTTCAATGGATTTGCTCGACCTACGACCCTGTTGACCAGTGCATCTACGAAGGCTTCTACGAGGGTCGCAACCGTAAGATAATCTCCTTCGCGGGCGTCCTGCAAAGCGACGTCTTCCCTTTGCCCGAACTGATGCGAAAGGTGCTTCAATATGGACAGGACGAGATGAAGCGCCCCGTAGAGATAGAGTTCGCCGTCAACCTCCATGCCGACCGTACCGGCGAGTTCTGCCTCTTGCAGATCAGGCCTATGGTGGACAACCGAATGGAACTCGACGAAGACCTCACCACGATTCCCGACGAGGATTGTCTCTTGCGGTCGCATTGTGCAATAGGTCACGGCATCTATAACGACATACAAGACATCATTTACGTCAAGACCGATGGTTATACGCCCTCAAACAACCCTGCGATTGCCGAAGAGATTGAGAAGATAAACAGAGGATTCCTGGCGGTTGAGTCTGGCTCTAGTTCTTACCTCCTCATCGGACCTGGTCGTTGGGGGAGCAGCGACCCGTGGCTCGGCATTCCTGTGAAGTGGAGTCACATCAGTGCTGCGCAGATTATTGTAGAGGCAGGACTCGATAGTTTCCAAGTTGACCCGAGTCAAGGCACGCACTTCTTCCAGAACCTCACCTCGCTTGGCGTTTGCTATCTGACGATTAATGCGTTCCGTGGCGACGGCATCTACAGGCAGGAAGTCCTCGACCAGCTGCCCGCCGTGCAAGAGACGGAGCACGTCCGCCACGTCCGCTTGCCTGCTCCCATGACCATCAAGGTCGATGGCTGCAAGAAGGAAGCAGTGGTGATGCGTTCATAACCTTCATTCATAATTCATAATTGACATTCGTCGAGCTTTGCTTCACAATTCATAATTCATAGTTTATAGTGCTAGTGTATAGTTCATAGTTGTTGAGTTGACATGGAATACATCACGAATCTTGAATTTATAAGGTTTGACATCATCGGTTCGATAAGTGATTGGCTGTGGACCTACATCGTTATCACGATGCTGGTGGGCTGTGCGCTCTACTTCACTTGGAACCTGCGTGGCGTGCAGTTCACTATGTTGCCGACGATGTTGCGCAACCTCTTCAAGCCAAGCGACCAGCCTATCGAGAGCATCGGCAAGCGTAAGATTTCCTCTTTCCAAGCCTTTGCCATCAGTCTTTCCTCGAGAGTGGGAACGGGCAACCTGGCTGGTGTGGCGAGCGCTATCTTCGTGGGAGGTCCTGGAGCCGTGTTCTGGATGTGGGTGATGGCTTTGTTGGGAGCCTCCACGGCCTTTATGGAAGCCACACTCGCCCAGCTCTTCAAGCGGAGGGGCAAGGAGAGCTTCTACGGCGGACCGGCCTACTACATGAAATATGGCTTGAAGCGTCCGTGGATGGGCGCACTCTTTGCTGTGCTCATCATCTACGGCTTTGGCCTTGCAAACCAGATTGTGCAGAGCAACACCCTTTGCGACGCCATCTCGGACGCCTTCCAAATTCCCATGAGATATGTGGCTGGCGGACTGACTTTGCTGACGTTGGCCATCATCTTTGGCGGCATACATCGCATAGCTCGCTTTTGTGCTATGATTGTTCCCTTCATGGCTTTCGGTTATATCATACTGGCTCTTTACATCCTCATCGCGAACCTCACGCAGATTCCCGCTATGCTGAGCCTCATCGTACGCAGTGCTTTCGGATGGGAGCAGGCTGCTGGAGGAGCCGTTGGAATAGCCGTGATGCAAGGCGTGAAGCGTGGTCTGTTCTCGAACGAAGCAGGTGAGGGAAGCGCTCCGAACGCTGCTGCAACTGCCACAATACCGCATCCCGTCTATCAAGGCCTGCTGCAGAGTCTGGGAGTCTTCACCGATACCCTCATCATCTGCACTTGCACAGCCTTCATCATCTTGCTGAGCGGCCTATATACAGACGGTAGCGACGGCATCATCCTGACGGGTCATGCGATGGAGCACCACCTTGGGCACTTCGGCGGCTGGTTCCTGTTAGCTGCTATCTTCCTGTTTGCTTACTCCACTATCATCGCCAATTATTTCTACGGAGAGACGAATGTCCGCTACATCTGCAATAAGTCTTGGGCAGTGGTGCTGTTCCGATTGCTGAGCGGCGTTGTGGTGCTGATGGGCGGCTTCATGTCGCTGCAACAGGCTTGGTGCATTGTGGACCTCGCTATGGCCTTGATGACCATCATCAACCTCATTGCTGTCTGCTTCTTGAGCCGCTATGCCTTCCGACTTCTGAAAGACTTCCGCGAGCAACGAAAGAAGGGGAAAGAGCCTGTCTTCGACCCCAACCTCTTCCCCGATGCTGACCTTGAGGGTTGGCGATAGCAGGGAACCGACTGACTTCGACAGTCCTCTCGAAAAAGGCCTTCGCTAAGAACGACCTGACGACTGCTGTTACGACGCCAGTACCACCGTGGGAAAACTCCAGTACCACCACGGGAAAACTCCAGTACCACCGTGGGAGTACTGGAGTTTCCCCTTAGGACATTTTGGGAGGACTGCAGTCCTCCTATTTTGTTAACATTAAAAGGACTGGCTCTCCCCGTACTAGAGGAGGCTTTAAGCATCGAAGTAGCATTCTTCTCCCAAACTTTCCTGCACATTATTTTGTATTATCCTCAGTTTTTCGTACCTTTGCAGGGAAAAGAAACAAATACTATGCTACACATCAATTGCTTCATCCCTTGGCAGAGCGACGAGCAGGCGGGGGAGACTCTGGAAAGCCTGAAGGCTGAGCCGCAAGTGCAAAGCGTCAATTTCCTGCGCGAAGAAGGCCCGGGTAACACCCGAACCATCAAGCGCATCGCTGAGACCGCAACGGCTTCCTATACATTATTATATTGTAAGTACGACACCCTGCAGCTCGGCTATCATGCCCTCACACGACTGCTCACGATTGCAGAGGACAGCCAGGCGCTGATGATGTATAGCGACCACTACAGCCTCTCCCCCGACGGAGAACGTCACGCTATGCCTCTTATTGACTATCAGCTCGGTTCCGTTCGCGACGACTTCCAGATGGGCTCGCTCCTACTCTTCCGCACAGAAGTGCTGAAGGAATACGTCGCTCAGGAAAACTTGCATAACTATCAGTTCGCAGCCCTCTACGACCTCCGCCTCTTCATCAGCCGCAAGCAACTGCCTCTGCACATCGACGAGTTCCTTTATACTGAGGTGGAGCACGACACGAGGCTGAGCGGAGAGAAGCAGTTCGACTATGTTGACCCTCGCAACCGCAGCCGTCAGGTGGAAATGGAACGGGCTTGCACACGGCATCTTCGCGCCTTGAACGCTTACTTGCATGGCGACGAATACGATGAGGTGAACTTCAGCGAAGGCGAGTTTGCTGTGGAGGCATCCGTCGTCATTCCCGTTCGCAACCGCGAGCGAACCATTCGCGACGCCATTCGTAGTGTCTTGGAACAGGAAACGACCTTCCCATTCAACCTCATCGTAGTTGATAACGGCTCGACAGACGGCACAACGGAAGCCATCGACGAGTTCTCTGCCGACGAACGCGTCATTCACATTATACCTGAGCGCAACGACTTGGGCATCGGTGGTTGCTGGAATACAGCTGTACATCATCCTCTGGTGGGACGCTTCGTGGTGCAGCTCGACAGCGACGACCTCTACTCTTCGCCGCAAACATTGCAGCGAATGGTGGATGCCTTCTATGCTGAAGGCGCTGCGATGGTGATAGGCTCGTACCGTATGTGCGACTTCCAACTGAACCCCCTCCCGCCTGGCCTCATCGACCATCGCGAGTGGACGCTCCAGAATGGACGCAACAATGCTCTGCGCATCAACGGTCTGGGCGCTCCTCGTGCCTTCTTCACGCCCGTCTTGAGAGAGTTGCAGATACCCAACACCAGCTATGGAGAGGACTATGCCCTCGGTCTCATGATAAGCCGCCGCTACCGCATCGGACGCATCTACGACGAGGTGTATCTCTGTCGTCGATGGGAAGGCAACAGCGATGCCGCCCTCAGCCAGGACAAGATCAACAAGAACAACACCTACAAGGACCACCTGCGCACCCTCGAGATCAAGGCTCGCCAGCAACTCAACCTGCTCTGGCAACATAATGTGACAGAGGAGGAGATTGAAGCTTTCTTCCAAAAGGAACTGCAAGATTGGCCTGAAGCTGCCGAACGATATAAGGCACTGGAGGAAGGCGTGCAGACAAAGGAACTGCCCCTTGGCGAGATGATGATGGCTGCTCAATGGAACCCCGCCCGAATCGTCTCTACTGGAGCCGCTATAGACAAGAAGACAATCAGCGAACGCCCCTGCTTCCTCTGTGACAACAACCGACCGAAGGAGCAGCACAAACTGATGACGGAGAAGCACTATCAGATTCTCGTCAACCCCTACCCCATCCTGCCTCAGCACTTTACTATCCCTATGCGACGACACACGCCTCAAAGCATCTACAGCTCATTCGGCACGCTTCGTAAGATGGCATGGGATATGCCGAAGCACATCGTCTTCTACAACGGTCCGCTTTGCGGCGCGTCGTGTCCTGACCATATGCATCTGCAGGCAGGAAGTCGCGGCATTGCTCCCCTTGAGCGCGACTGGACAATGTACGAGAAGGGACTCAGGAAGCTCTATCCTTTAACGGGCGAGCAAATGGCCTCTATGGAGGAGGCAGGCAACGTGGGCAATCGTCCGGGCCTTTATCTCTTGGAAGGTTACGCTTGCCCCGTATTCGTCATTCGCAGCCTCCCGACAGAAAGCGACAGCCTGCTCTGCCAGCGCGTCTATAAGGCTCTGCCCGTGATAGGCGACGAGACAGAGCCTCGCTTGAACATCGTCTGCTGGCGTGAGAAAGGAACTGCAAGCCGCCCTGATGAGATCGTGACGCTCATCTTCCCTCGCAGCAAGCATCGTCCCGATTGCTACTATGCTAAAGGAAAGGAGCAACTGCTGATAAGCCCGGGAGCTCTTGATATGTGTGGCCTCTTCATCACGCCAAGAGAACAGGACTTCGAGGCGCTGACGGCAGAGAAAGCAGCAAGCATCCTCAAGGAAGTGACGCTAAGCGAAGAGGAACTCAAGCCTATCATCACTCAACTTACAGACAAAGCTGAAGGGGCTGCTACAGATGGAGAAGAAAAGAAGGACGATATGCCAGCCATCAATCAGGTTGTATCAGTCGGCATCATGAAGGACACAGCCATCCGTTTCTGCATGAACAGTCCTTATCAAGCCAAAGGCACAGAGGTGACAGGCGAGCAAATAGCAGAATACACCGAGGGCGGCATCCGTTGGAAGGACAATGTCTATCAGGAGCTGACGTTCCGTCCTCAGGAAGATGCCGCGTCCTTCACCCTTCATGGCGTCACCATCGGACAGAAGTTCCATTGGGAGCGGCAGGAATCACAGACCTTCAGCGGCATACTCAAGCTTGTGGTTGACGAGGACAAGATTGTGGCAATCAACATCCTGCCCGTCGAGGATTACCTGACGAGCGTCATCAGCAGCGAGATGAAGGGCAGTTGTTCGCTCGAGTTCCTGAAGGCTGCTGCCGTCATCAGCCGCAGTTGGCTCTATGCCCAGATGCAGCGTCGTCAGGAAAGAGCCGGGCAGCCAGCGCCGTTCTTCACGTTCGTCAAGGGCGAAGGTGAAAGCATCCGTTGGTACGACCGCGAGGATCACACCATCTTCGACGTCTGTGCCGACGACCACTGCCAGCGCTATCAAGGCATCACGAGGGCAAGCAATCCGCAGGTTGCGGAAGCCGTGAATGCCACACGAGGACAGGTTCTGATGTACGACGGAAAGGTTTGCGACACGCGCTTCGGCAAGTGCTGTGGCGGACAGACCAACGAGTATCAGTACTGTTGGGAGAACATCGAGGTGCCTTACCTGCGGTCCGTCAAAGACCCCTACTGCAATACAAGTGATAAGAAGATACTTCGCCAAGTCCTCAACGACTACGACCTCGAGACACACGACTTCTATGAATGGACGGAAGAGCTGTCGCAGGAAGAGATCCACGAACGCATCACGAGCCATTTGAAGATGGATCTGGGACCGATTCTCAACTTAGAAATAGTGGAGAAGGGACCAGGCGGACACATCAGCAAGCTGCGTATCGTGGGCAAAGACAAGGCTTTCATCATCGGCAAGGAACTTGAGATTCGCCGATTGCTCAGCACGTCTCACCTGAAGAGCAGTGCCTTTACCGTCGAGACGAAGAACGTCAGAGGTGGTGTTCCACAGCGGTTTGTCCTTCACGGACGTGGTTGGGGACACGGCGTGGGCCTTTGCCAAATCGGTGCTGCCGTGATGGGAGAGCGAGGCTTCAGCTACAAGCAAATCCTCAAGCACTACTATACGAACGTGGAGATTAGTTCATAGTTCATAATTCATAGTTCATAGTCAGGCTTCGCCCTAAATGAAGCGAGAAGAACTATGAACTGTGAACACAACTATGAACTCATAACTATGAATTATGAACTGCTTATACGTCTTCAATCCAGAGAACGATATGGCCCTTGCCGACGGGCATCCGGGCTACACGCCACCTGTCCAGATCCAGCAGATGCGGCGTGAACTTTGGTGGCTTCCGCAGTGGTGGGCTGATGAGGAGGACATCGTATGGAACGGCGAGGAGCGGCTCCATCTGTCGGACGACACGCGTATCCTGCCTTGGGGATGGAGTCCGGCACTTTGTCATCAACTCAAGCAGGCAGGCGTTCAGGAGTCGCTTTTGCCCTCTCAAAAGGAGTTGGAACATCTGAGACAACTTTCCCATAGACAAACTGCCGTATCTCTCTTGCAGGAGCTTCGAAGCGAATTGCCTCTCGACGGACACTTCGCAGGCAATTCTGTCCTTTGTCGGAGCATCGAGGAGGCAGAGGAAACTGCAAACGCGTATGGCGAGGCTTTGCTGAAATCGCCATGGAGCAGTAGCGGAAGGGGTATTAGAAAAGTCCCTGGACCAATCGGACCCTCTCCCAGCCTCTCCCTTGTAGGGAGAGGGGCAGATAGCCAAAGAGACATGGGGGGAACTGATGTAACTACTCCTCTCCCTGCAAGGGAGAGGCTGGGAGAGGGTCTGAAGGCATGGACTAAGCGCATTCTGAAGGCACAGGGAAGTGTTGTTGTGGAGCAGTTCCTGCATAAAGTGACCGACTTCGCCCTTGAGTTCTGGCTCGATGGAAAGGGCGGAGTTGAGTATCGAGGCTTGTCCCTCTTCTACACCAACGAGCGAGGAGCGTACTTGGGGAATTGGGTGGCACCCGAAGAGCAGAAGCTCGCTTGGCTGGCTCAATACATACCTTTGCAATATCTCCAAGAAATAAGGGCTTGGTGGACAGCGCGCCTGAGCCGTTTTGACTACGCTGGTCCAGTCGGCATCGACATGATGTTGGCCCAGGAAGGCATTTGTCCCTGCATCGAAGTCAATTGGCGTTGGACGATGGGCCTCGTCTCGTGCCTCGTGGCCGAACAGGATCGCTACGGACGAATGGTGGTGGAGTACATCTACGGACACTACTCCGCCGAGGTGGAAGCCTTTTCTTAATCTCTTGCCTCGTTACCCAACCTGGCGTGCCGGGTTGTTTGCACATACATGTAGATGCAATTGCACATACATGTACATGCAATTGCATCTACATGTATGTGCAAATCCCTTCGCGTAGTATCTCTGCCTGAGCAACTTAGAATTTCGAAAAAAAAGGAGTGTCAAATCGGACCATTTTTACCTATTTACTCATCATGATTCGCGGAACCAAAATTCTCAATCAGAGTACCATCTCGGCACGTTTCTTCAGTCGCTTTACGCCCTCATCTCGCCAACTTTTTTTGACTTTTCGCAATATAAAAAAAATATGTAGATTTTTTTTGTATGTATTGCATTTTTTCCTATATTTGCATCGTGAAAAGATAAAATCACAATAATATTAACATTAATTATCAACAGCATGAAAAAAATTACTACTTTAGCCTTAGGGCTATTGTTGCCCTGCCTTTGCATGGCACAGGCATCCATTAGTATCAATCGCGTCTGGGCCCCAGGAGAGAACATCACAATTCACTACGAAGGCTCTAACTACGCCCAAGACTGGGTAGGAATATATAAGTACAATAATCCAGATCCGTCAATCCAATGGATATATGCACAAAACGCCAGTGGCGACCTCACTTTCAATTCTCTAAATGAAGAGAATCTCTATTATGCAGGGATTTACGAGAACAATGGCTATACAGAGTTGGACCGAAAGTATTTCATTGTATGCGAAAGAGCTAAGAATTTCAAAATGTCTTTAGACAAGGAAGTTTATACCGTGGGCGAACCCATTACTATTACTTGGGAGAATGCTCCTGCCTTCGAAAATGACTGGATAGGCATATATCATAAAGGCCACACCCCTGGTGGAAATGAGCAAATATCCACCTCCTACAGATATGTAGATGGCAATATCAATGGTTCTATGACACTCAACGTTCCGGGCACACCAAACTTCGACCTTCATGACGGTTTCGACGAACCTGGCGAATACTATATCACCTACCTGTTCAAGAACGAATATTACGAGGTGTTTGATCGCATATCCTATACAGTAGTAAAAGGCACAAAGACTTTCAATGAAACTTTTGAAAACACTTTTGCTCCTGCAAAACTACTGGCCGATGTCACTATCAGTCGCACTATCAAGGAGGGTTACAACACCGTCTGCTTGCCCTTCGACCTCACAGCCGAGCAGGTAGCTGCCGCCTTTGGTGATGGCACAAAGGTGTATGCTTTCTCAGAGAATAGCGACGATGCCAACAACGCCACCATCAACTTCACCGAAACCAGCACCATCTCAGCCAATGTCCCCGTCCTTGTGAAGGCTACCAAAGCCAGCGATTCGCAGGTGTTCGAGAACGTGAGGATTATCGGCCCCACTGCTGACCCAAAGGTGGAAGGCAAGAACTTCGACTTCGTGGGAACCTATGCTCCCATGACCGTGGCTGAAGGCGACTACTTCATCGGTGGCGGCATGCTCTACAAGAGCAAGGGCAATACCAACATGAATGCCTTCCACGCATACATCCAGGCCAAGACTGATGCTCCCGTCAAGATGTTCATCGGCGACTTCGAGACCTCAATCAACGAGCTCAACGCCACCCCAGACCTGAGCGAAGCTACCTTCAATGTGGCTGGTCAGCGCATTGCTGGGATGCAAAAGGGCATCAACATCGTGAACGGAAAGAAAATACTGAAATAGGCCCCCTCCCCGCTCCCCCTTTGGGGGAGTGCTTGAGAAAGGGTAAATGAAATAATTACTAAATAGTACATTGTAAATTGTCAAATAGTAAAATACCAAGATGAAAAAGAAATATATCACACCCGAGACGATAATAGTGGAGCATACCATCACCGAGCAGATAATAGCTGCCAGCATCAGAAACATTTCTGGTGACGCCAACCTCGAAATAGGCGATGACGGCGATACACCAGGCACAGCCGACGTCAAAAAATCTTCCAACCTGTGGGACATCGAATGGTAAGACTCGCATATATACATTATATAATATAATAGAAGACAAAAGCAACTGCCTCCCTTCCGCAAACGCCAGGGGAGGCAGCCACATTAAAAAGAAACATGAACAGAAGAGAATTCCTTCAACGCTCCGGCGCACTTGCCGGAGCGGCCTATTTCGGATCTCCAGCCCTTGCCGAGACGATTGCCACCCTGGGCGACCCCAATCTCGTGATAGGCATTGTGAGCGACATCCATCTGCGTGGAGCAGACACAGCCTCGACGTTCATACACACCCTGGAGTACTTCCGCAGCCTTAAGGTGGACGGCGTCATCATAGCCGGCGACATGGCCGACCAGGGGCTCCTGCCGCAGCTGCAAGTGGTGGCGAATGCTTGGTTCCAAGTCTTTCCGAACAACAAAGGCATCGACGGAAAAGAGACGGTTCAGCTCTTCATCTACGGCAACCACGATATGGAGGCCTACACCTGGGGCGGGACCATCAGCAGTGTCGGGGCTGAGACGGCGCAAGCGCAAGGCATCGGACGACAGGCTGCCGCCGCTTGGAAGCAATGCTTCAAGGAAGACTATCAGCCCATCTGGATGAAGACCATCAAGGGCTATCACTTCATCGGCGCGCATTGGGAGAACCAGAACCACATCTCTGGACTGGCCGACTTCCTCGAGGAACACAATTCCGAGCTGACGGCTGATGGGAAACCCTTCTTTTACATCCAGCATCCACACCCCAAAGACACCTGCAACTGCGCGTGGGCTTGGGGCAGAGACGACGGAACGGTAACAAGATTGCTCAGCAATTTTCCCAATGCCATCGCGTTCTCCGGCCACTCACACTCGCCGCTCGACGACGACCGCGACCTTTGGCAGGGGGCTTTCACCAGCATTGGAACCTCCTCGCTCAAGTATCTCTACCCAATGCCGGCACGCGAAAACACCTATCAAGACGACTGGTCTGCCAAGCCGCCTTCGCAGATGGCGAAGATGGACCCGCAGGACGGACGTCAGGGAATGGTGATGCGCGTCTATGATTCGGCTATCACGTTCGAGAAGCGCGAGTTTGTCTATGACGAACCCATCGGCGAGGCTTGGTATCTTCCCTGGCCCATCTCGGTTACTCAACCACTTTCCTTTGAGAATCGTGCCAAGACGGCTGCCATTCCGCAATTCCCCGCGGGCACGAAGGTTACTGTTACCGGAGGCTCAGGCGTCGACCGTTATGGCACCTCGCAGAAGCAGGTGACGGTTCACTTCCCGACGGTCCTGAAGAAGAACGCCGGCGTGCGTGCCTTCGATTACGAGGTTCAGGTGGAATACGACTGGCTCGACGTTCGCCACGTCACCGCTACGAAGCGCGTCTTCTCGCCCAAGTGCTACCTCGGCGAGAACAAGGAAGAGGGCGAAGTCGTCTGCGTCTTTGGCGAGGGCGAACTGCCCAAAGACTTCGCATATCGCTTTGCCGTGCGTCCATGCAACTGCTTCGGAGCCAAAGGAGACCCCATCTATTCGGACTGGGTGGACAGCACCATCGCCTCGTACATCTCGACCCTCGCGCTCGACAAGCAGTTCTACAAGGTGAACGAGACCATTCAGGCTACCTTCAGCGGCGTTCCTGTCGGCACAGAAGCATGGCTCGGCATCTACGCCAAAGGCAAGAAGCCTGGCTCGAGCGACACATCGGCAACCTACGCATATACAGAAGTTGCGGCAGGCACGCTGAGCCTCAGTCTCTCTGCTGCTGGGGAGTACTTTGCCGTGCTATTCCAAGACGGAGGCTACTCAGAGTGCTCGCCTCGCATTCCTCTCTTTGTGACCAATCGGGCTTTCGACCCCGCGACGTTCTCCATGACGCCCGACAAGCGCGTATATAACGTAGGAAATGCCATCGTCATAACACTCGCGAATGCTCCCAACATCAGCAAAGACTGGGTGGGCATCTACCAGGCCGGACTCGTGCCAAAGGACGTAAAGTGCCCCACATGGCTCTACAATACAAAGGTTAACGGCACGCTTCGACTGAACGTAAGTGGTACGAACAACTGGACAGCACCCCTGTCCGAAGGCATCTACTTTGTGGGTTACTTCATGGCCGACGACTACTCAGAGCCTTTCGAGCGCCAGTACTTCGCCATCGGCAAGCCGTCGCGCCTTCGTGCAGACAAGGCAGAGTATCAGGCAGGAGAGGAAATCGTCATGCATTACAGCAACCTCCATCCCTCGCTGGCTGCCAAACTCTGCATCATGCAAGATGGCGTTTGGCAAGATGTAATGCCTCTCGATACAGAAGAAGGCAACATCACACTCACTGGCCTTGCAGCCGGACAGCATGAGTACTGCATCTGCATCGACGGCGAACCCATATCGAAGTCCCTGACCCTGACCGTCACAAGCGACGACGATGCCCTGAACGAGATAAAGGAGAACAGCCAGCAGAACATCATCTACCGCCTCAACGGCACCCGTACCGCCAGCATGAACGAGCCAGGACTCTACATCAGGAACGGCAAAAAGGTGTTCAGAAGCTGACACACCTACGTAATACCTTGCTATGACTGCTTCTAGGCATACTCTGGCCCCAGAGAATGTCTGGAAGCAGTTTTCATACCCCGCAGCAAGACTTCTTTCCTGCCATTTCGGGGCATGAAGAGTATATTTGCCTAACATACGGCAAAAAACTTCGTGTAATTCGACTGCCATAAAGAAAATTTCCGTAACTTTGTATTCGGTGTTTATAGCGCCATGTATTCAGACAATTATTTTCGTCGAACTTACGCTAAATAACAAATAACTATGGTGAACAACGTTGAATCAATCTTTGCAGCCAAGCTGCTCGAAGTGAAAGCCATCAAACTTCAGCCAAGCAATCCCTTCACATGGGCAAGCGGCTGGAAAAGTCCCTTCTATTGCGACAACCGCAAGACCCTCTCCTTCCCCGACCTTCGCAGTTTCGTCAAGGTGGAGCTGACGCGACTCGTCATGGAGCAGTTCCCCGAGGCAGAAGGCGTGGCAGGCGTTGCCACAGGAGCCATCGCGCAAGGTGCTTTGGTGGCCGACGCTTTAAGTCTTCCCTTTGCATACGTCCGCAGCAAGCCAAAGGATCACGGAATGGAGAACCTCATCGAGGGCGAACTCAAGCCAGGTATGAAGGTCGTGGTGGTCGAGGACCTCATCAGCACAGGCGGCAGCAGCCTCAAGGCTGTCGAGGCGCTCAGGAAAGCAGGCTGTGAAGTAGTGGGCATGGTGGCGTCCTATACCTATGGCTTCCCCGTTGCAGAAGAAGCATTCAAGGCAGCTGGCGTCAAGCTCCTTACACTCACCAACTACGAAGCCGTCGTAGCAGAAGCACTCAAGACGGGTTACATCAAGGAAGAAGACATTGCCACTCTCCACGAATGGCGCAAGGACCCAGCAAACTGGAACAAATAGTAAATACAAGATGACTGAATATAAAAGCGAAGTTAAGAAGATATACGCTCCCATCGGACGCGTCTATGAGCGATTGGCAGACCTCAATAACCTGGCTGTCATTCAGCAAGGGCTCGATAATCCTGAAGCGATGGAGCGCATTAAGCAGCAGGCAGGCGATAAGGTTTCCCCTGAGCAACTGGAGCAAGTTGTCGAGAAGTTGCGCTCGTTGCAGTTCGACACAGATTCTGTCTCGGGCCAGACACCAGTAGGCACTGCCACTCTGCGCATCATAGAGCGCGAGCCGGAAAAGACTATCAAGTTCGCTGCCGAAGGGATACCTGTAGCAGCAAACATGTGGATTCAACTGCTTCCGCAAAGCGAGAATGAGTGTGCCATGCGTCTTACCGTCAAAGCCGACCTGAACTTCTTCATCCGCCAAATGGTGGGCAAGAAGCTCGAGCAAGGCGTTGATGGCCTCGCACAAATGTTAGCAAGCCTGCCTTACTAAAAACAATTCACAATTCATAATTCATAATATAGCACGCCCTGAGAGCGAGGGCAAGAGAGGCTGTGATGAATTATGAATTATGAATTAATAATTATGAATTATGCAAAAGCTTTGGGACAAAGGATATGAACCGACGGCGGAGATAGAGCGCTTCACTGTTGGTCGCGACCGCGAGATGGATATGTACCTGGCAGAAGCAGATGTACTTGGCTCGATGGCACACATCACGATGCTCGAGAGCATTGGTCTTCTCGAGAAAGATGAACTGCAGACGTTGCTTGCAGAACTGCGAAACATCCTTGCAGACATTAGAGCAGGGAAGTTCGTCATCGAGGAAGGCATAGAGGACGTACACTCGCAAGTCGAGTTGATGCTTACTCGACGATTGGGTGATGTCGGCAAGAAGATACATTCCGGCCGCAGTCGCAACGATCAGGTGCTGGTTGACCTCAAGCTCTTCATCCGCAAGCAACTACGCCTCGTGGCTGAGGACGTCAAGAGCCTCTTCACCGAGTTGCAGCAGCAGAGCGAGCGTTACAAGGACGTGCTGATGCCTGGCTACACGCACCTTCAGGTGGCGATGCCCAGCAGCTTCGGACTCTGGCTGGGTGCCTATGCCGAAAGCCTCGCCGATGACCTCGTGTTCTTGCAGGCAGCTTATCGCATCACCAACCGCAATCCTCTCGGTTCTGCTGCAGGTTATGGTTCGTCGTTCCCTTTGAACAGGACGATGACGACAGAACTTCTTGGCTTCGACTCCCTTGACTATAACGTCGTTTATGCTCAGATGGGACGCGGCAAGACTGAGCGCAACGTCGCCTTCGCTCTTGCAGGAATAGCAGGCACCGTCAGCAAGCTTGCCTTCGATGCCTGCCTCTTCAACAGCCAGAACTTCGGTTTCATCAAGTTGCCGAAGGAGTGCACAACCGGTTCCAGCATCATGCCGCACAAGAAGAACCCCGACGTCTTCGAGCTGACTCGCGCCAAATGCAACAAGCTCCAGGCTCTGCCTCAACAGGTTACGCTCATCATGAATAACCTGCCGAGCGGCTATTTCCGCGACCTTCAAATCATCAAGGAGGTCTTCCTGCCCGCTTTCCAAGAATTGAGAGAATGCCTGCAGATGGCCACCTACATCATCGCTCGGCTCGAGGTGAACGAGCACATCCTTGACGACCCACGCTACGACCTGATGTTCTCCGTCGAGGAAGTCAACCGTTTGGCTGCCGAAGGCATGCCCTTCCGCGACGCCTACAAGAAGGTAGGACTGGACATTGAGGCTGGGAAGTTCGTGCCGAAGAAGGAGGTGAAGCACACCCACGAAGGCAGCATCGGCAACCTCTGCACAAAGGAGATTGCCGCACTCTTCGAGCAGACTTGGAACAACTTCCACTTCGAGAAAGCAGAAGAAGCGGAAAAGAAACTTGCGAACGATGAATAAACATAGAATACGTAATGCCCTCGCCTGTTGCCTGCTGTCGGCTGCTTGCTTCTCCTGCACCGAAGGAGAGGTGAACAACAAGTACTGCAACCTGCGAGCAAGACTGAATGTCGAGAACGTTCAACAAGCACCAGTCCTCTTTACCTGCTGCGAAAGCATGGGCGAGTTCTGCACCATTACAAGCGACGGACAGCGGTATCTCTTTACCGACGCCTCGAACCACACCTCCACCATCAATGCTACTGCCATACAAGCTTACGGCATACCATATCTCGGTTTGAGTGGATTCATTGTCGGCCGCCTCACCATTCCCGAGATAGGCGAGAGCGACACTCGGGTCGTTTGCTTCGACCGGGCTTGCAGCAACTGCTATCATAACTACAACATCACGAAACCATTAGTTCTGCAGAGCAGCGGCTATGCGAAGTGCAATAGTTGTGGACGCACCTACAACCTGAACGACATCGGTAACATCTCCGACGGTCCTCAAGGCCGCCCCCTCTACCGCTATCGCGTCAGCTACTTCAACTATGTGCTCGTCATCAACAATGGAGTGTAATATCTCTAGACAATGGTGTGCTATGTTGGTCAATGAGACATGTTTCGTGAGGCATTGAAACGTAGGTCGTTGGGTAAGTTGACGTGGCTCGTCAATTTTTAGGGGTCGCCAAAAACCTAATTTTATATAGTAATAACCTACTGAAAAGTCAGTCACTATTGCAGCGTAAGCTTGGCAAAACGCAGCATCAGGACTTTTGTACCGGCATTCTCGAAGCAGACAGTCGCCTTCGCATCAATGCCAGAGCCTTCGAGAGCCTGTACCACGCCTCTACCGAAGCGCTCGTGAAGAACAACAGCACCAACCTTCAAATCGTGCATCATAGTTTCCACAGTGCCTAAGTTTGGCGAAGCTGACTGACCACCGACAAATGGTCTGCTTGGAGCCAAGTCAGGGCGAGAGGCGGGACGAAAGGCAGGTCTCATCCGCTGTTCTATGCGTGGCGATGAAAATCCAGTATGTCTCTCCCCTTGAGAAGAGGTTTGAGGTGAAGTCCTATAATACTCTTGCGGAATCTCTCTTACGAACCTACTGGGGCGAGAGAACTCCATCCTGCCATTGCGAAAGCGCGACTTGGCATAGGTGAGGACAACCTGACGTTCGGCTCGGGTCAGGGCAACATAGAAGAGACGACGCTCTTCCTCCAGTTCGCGAGGCACTTCGGCACTCATTTCGCTGGGAAACAATCCCTCCTCCAAGCCTGTAATGAACACAACGGGAAACTCCAGTCCTTTTGCTGAATGAATGGTCATCATGTTCACTTGATCGGCATCTTTCTCTGCATTATTGTGGTCGAAATCCGTTGCGAGGCTCGCCATTTGTAGGTAATCGCTGATAGAAACTCCAAGTCCTTGCTCGCGGTTATCTTGCACAAAAACCGCGATTCCATCGAGCATTTCCTGGAAATTTTCCTGTTTCGAGATGTCGTCGGGCTCGTGCCCGCTGAAGTAATGTTCCTGCAAGCCGCTCTCCTTCGCAACAAAAAGAGCAAGCGTATAGGCATCGTCGGTTGCAGCACTTTGACGGAAGGCTTCTATCATCTCGTAGAACATCTTCAGTCGAGCCTGCGTACTGCTATTGAGGCCTGGACAGGTTCCTGCCTTGAGGATGTCCCAAACAGGTTGGCCAACTGTTCTTGCTTCGAGGAAAAGTTTTCCGACGGTAGTATCACCAATGCCTCGAGCAGGCTTATTGATGATACGTCGCAACGATTCTTCGTCATAAGGATTGACCGAGAGTCGCAGGTAGCAAAGCATATCTTTGATTTCCTCGCGCTGATAGAACGACGTGCCTGCATAGATGTGATAGGGAATGCGTCCTTGCAGGAAACTGTCCTCTATCTTGCGGCTCTGTGCATTGGTACGGTAAAGGACGGCAATCCCTTTATATGGAATGCCTGACCGATGAGCTCGCTGCACTTCTCTGAGGATAATGTTGGCTTCGTCTGTGTCGCTATAAGCAGAGAAGAGAGCAATAGGATTTCCCACCTCTTTCTCGCTGAAGACACTCTTTGAAATCTGCTCTCGATTGTTGCGAATCAAGCTCCCAGCAGCATTCACAATAGTCTGCGTAGAGCGATAATTGCGTTCGAGTTTGAAGAGTCGGGCTCCCGGATAAGCCTCGCGGAAATGCAGGATGTTGTCAATGTCCGCTCCTCGGAAACTATAAATACTCTGCGCGTCATCACCCACGACACAGACACGCTGCCGCTGGTCTGTGAGAAGTTTAATTATCTGATGCTGAGCAAAGTTCGTATCCTGATACTCATCGACAAGCACAAAATGGAAACGTTCCTGCCAGTGCGCTGCAACTTCAGGATTGTGCTTGAATATGAGCCAAGTGTTGAGCAGCAAATCATCGAAGTCCATGGCGTTAGACTGCTTCAAGTGCTCTTCGTAGCGATTATAGACCTCAGGCATCAAGGTGCGATGATAGAAGGCATCGTTCTCTCGGAACTCACGAACAGAAGCATAACCGGAGGGCAGGATGAGTCGGTTCTTAGCCGACGAAATGCGACTTTGTACGGCGTTTGGCTTATATACCTTGTCGTCGAGGTTCATCTCCCTAAGAACAACCTTGATAAGACTCAAGCTGTCTGCGGTGTCGTAGATAGTATAGTTCTGGTCGTAGCCCAGACGATGGCCCTCGATACGAAGTATCTTGGCGAAGATGCTGTGAAAGGTACCCATCCAAAGAGATGCAGCTTTCTCTGGCGATACAAGGGTCGCAATACGTTCACGCATCTCGCGGGCTGCCTTATTAGTAAAAGTAAGCGCCAGGATGTTCCAAGGCTGCATTCCCTGCTCCAAAAGATACGCTATCTTGTATGTCAGCACACGCGTCTTGCCACTCCCCGCTCCAGCAATGACAAGAGAAGGAGCATCGATGCAAAGCACCGCGTCGCGCTGACTGGGATTAAGTTCGTCGAGATTCATGCTATCATATATTGAATACACTGCCAACAAAAAGATAATACGATGGCGAAAGGAATAGCGAGCGGATGCATCCTAATGCCATGAGTGAGCATCTTGGGCCAGGGCTCGCGCTTGTTGTGTCCGTAAAAGAGACAGAACACAATGAACGAGAACCAGCCGAGGAAGAGCAAGCCGTCGAGCAAAGGACTCCCGGCAAGACCACCTGTTACGCTCAACAAAGGGCTATCAGGCGCAATTGCAGCAAAGAGTATCGTGAGGAACACAACCGCATAAACAGCGAGGTATCGCAGGAATTTCGGGTCGCGAAATGCTCGGCCGAGCGGAAGTATGCCGCTCTCCTTTATCACCCCTTGCATCATCAGACAACAAAGCGCAAACATCACCAACCGACTGTGAAGGCAATCGCTAACGTGACGGAAAAGCCAACGCAAGCCCTCATCGTCGAGAATGCTTCTGCAAGGCACTCCCAATGCCGACAATGCCCACGAGAGAATCGGCAGCAAAAATGCCAGCACTAGCAGGATAACAAAGTTGCGCTCGTTATTGTTCATCAGCAACTAAGTTTTCTGGGTCAATGATGTGCAACTGAATGGCTCTAACCACCAACCGGACAGCGTTCACGCCGCTTCTCTCACGCTCAGAGAAGAGTCTATTAGTGAGGTCCACCTGACGCTTCTCGAGGCTCTTTGTGCTGAATGGCATCTGGCGCAGCCCGGCTATCATATCCTTTGTGTAACCAAGAGCTAGATGACGCAGGAAACGCTCGTCGTACTCGTCTATCTCATACTCTACGAAGGCATCAACAGAGGCTTGCTCTTTACAAACAACCTTACGGAATCGCGCCATCACTTTCTCGAGAAACGGCTCATTGAAAACCAAATGGCGGCCGTGCATCACCTGAACGATATCGTCTCTCTGTAAGAGATTGCCCGTCTTGAGAATGATACCGTCGGCTCCTGCACTGAGCACTTCCACCCAAAGGCGCTCGTTAAGGATTTCACCGGTGAATACGAGGATTTTCATATCCGCATAGCGAGTCCTGAGCTGACGGCAAATATCCACGCCAACGGTTGTACTGCCTCCCAGTCCCAGGTCAAGGAGAACAAGGTCCGGTTGACTATCGCGCATCAATTTCCAGAAGTCAGTCTCGCCTGTTGCTGTGCCTATAATCTCTGCCTCAGGCACTTCTGTTTGCAGGATTTGCTGTGT
>ODAI013243843.1_pt1 | contig 24368 bp, 22 predicted proteins | sample 1539321 | NCBI WGS metagenome assembly ODAI01 (sample SAMN02144231, study PRJEB22623) | gut metagenome | biome: sheep rumen | host: Ovis aries | place: New Zealand | reverse complement strand
TGGAGCCGACGGACGATGGCATATAAAAGTCCACATGTAACAATGAAAAGATTAATTTTAGCATCTGTTTCGATTGCTGTTTTCTGTATCTGTGTAATGTCTTGTGGTGGTGGTTCTTCCTCCTCGTATTCTGAGGGTTATGGTGAATATCATAATGTTAATACGGGCGAAAGACAAACGTCTTATAAAGGTAGTGTTGAGCAGCAAAATGACATTGCAACACTTGATAAAATGATTGAAGAGGGTTATTAATATAAATACTTAAATTATGAAAGCTCCAAAATCTTGCCCTATGTGTGGCGAAACATTAAAATGGAAACAGGTTGATAGTTCAAAGAAAGGATTTAGTGTTGGCAAGGCCGCAGTTGGGGGTATCTTGCTTGGCCCAATAGGATTGTTGGGCGGAGCATTAGGAAAGACGAAAGAATGCTATTGCTGTGGAAATTGCGGATTTGAACATGAGTATAATGGATAGTTTTTTTCTTTTTTCGGAAAATGATTATTTGAACCACATAATCTGAAAACAAATCACCACCCCCCCTGTCGGGAAATACATAAGGCTTTACCTGTTGAATATGGCAGATGGAGCCATATCTTATATTGAAACTTGTTTAAAGGCGCACATATTATGTATCACAACATAGAAAACTAATTAAAAAAACGTAATTGTTGCACCAATGTTGCACCAAAATAAGTAAAGTGTGTTGTAACTAATTGATAGTCAACACACTTTGCTTTTAACCTTGTACCCAGAGCCGGGATCGAACCGGCACGCCTTGCGGCATTGGTGTTTGAGACCAACGCGTCTACCAATTCCGCCATCTGGGCTTGGTTTTGCGGTGCAAAGGTACAATATTTAGGCGAAACATCCAAACATTTGCGTCAGATTTTGCTTATGCATCATAGAATATGGCGCCTGACTGGTCTGTCGGTCGCTGGACATTGGGGTACTGGCAGTGAAAGTCGTTTAGCAGGCGATCGACATAACGTTTTGCTTCCCATCTGGCCATTGGCAGGTCGTGCATGAGGTAGTTGCCGCAGCATTCTGCCTGTGCTCCGGGGACGGGGCCGTCGTACTCGGCCAGGTGCCGATAGGCCTGGAGCATGAGCTGGCGTATCTCCTGGGGGGTATAGTTGCCGTGCATGATAAGGTACATTCCTGTGAGGCATCCCATTGGCCCCCAATAGACTACGCGGTCGCCCCAAATGGGGTTGTTGCGTAGCCATGTGGCGATAATGTGTTCGATTGTATGTATCGCTGCTGGCGCCATTGCGGGTTCCTGGTTGGGGCTGGTCATACGTATGTCGTATGTGGTAATGGGGGCTCCGTGGAATGTGTCCTGACGTGAAACGTATATGCCTGGTTTCAGGTTGGTGTGGTCAACCGCGAAACTTGCAATTAGTTTTTCTTCTGCCATATTGGATGGGCTTACTTTAACAGTTCCTTGATTGTGGCTTCGATTTGTTCTCCTCGCAGGTCACGCTTCAGGATGGTTCCGTCGGGACCGAAAAGTATGATTTGCGGAATGCCTGTAATGCCGTATGCATCGCTGCCTGCACGCTGGGCGTTGAGTATCTGGGGGTAGGGGATTTGCATCTGTTCGATGGCTTTAAGTGTTGCCTTGGGCTCGTCCCATGTGGCTACGCCCAGGACTTCGAACTTGTCGCCCTTGTACTGGTTATATACCTTGATGAGATTGGGTATCTCGGCCTTGCAGGGACCGCACCAGCTTGCCCAGAAATCGACCAGTACATATTTGCCTCGACCAACGTAGTCGGAAAGTTTCTGTATCTTGCCGTCGTATTTTGCCTGGAAGTCGGTGAACATCTGACCGGTTGCGGACTTGGATGCGGCTTCCTGAGCTGCCTTTTCGCGTGCTTCGCGTTCGGCGCGTGCCTTTTGCTGTTGGGAAACGTATTTTTCCAGGTATGTCTTGAATTGACCGTTCTTGACGCTGGGATCAGCACCTTCGTAATACTTTTCGTCGCGGAGGGTTTGCACCAGACTTACGACACAGCCTTCGTCCGACTTGTGTGCGGCGTAGTAGTCTTGGATGGTATGCATGAAGGCATTCTGCTTTTCGGTTACGGCTCTTGCTGCATTTTCCAATGCTGAATCCCGGTTCTGGATGGTCTTGTCCATGCTGATTGAGCGGTAGTGGTCATAGGCTGTCTGTATAGCCTCGCTTGCGGGTTTCATGGTATCCTTGAGCTGCTGGCTTTGCTGGTAAAACAGGGCACCACCGATTTTCAGTTGTTCGGGGGTTGCTTGCAGGGTCATTGTCGCTCCGGGAATGAAGAATGTCTGAACGAAAGTTTGTGTGGGGTTTCCGTTTGCATCTGTCTTCTGGATGATTGCCTGAAGTGGCTGGTTGATGGTGGTGCTGTACTCTATCTTGCCTTTCCTGACAATAATCGAGTCGTTGGCGGACTTTGGGTAGTTAAGGTCTTCGTCTGCCAGGTAAATCAGGTACTTGGTAGTTGTGACGCCTTTTGACTGTGTGCCTTGGATTTTGAATGTTTGCTGGGCATTTGTACCGAGCGCCAATGCCAGCAGCAGTGCTGAGGATAGATTTTTTTTAATCATATTTGTTGTGTTTCAGATTGTTTCTTTTTGTCCGAAAGCAGGAAAGCTCCGGCTATAAGGGTTCCGGAAATACTGTGATAGGCGCAGCTTATGGCGCATGGGAATACTGCCAGTGCTGCAAGTGGATTGGCGGCTATCATGGCGGGGGTGGCGAAGAAATTGCGGGACAGTACTGTTGCCATTCCTGCATTCTGCATGCCTACCTCGATGCTTATGGTGCGTTTCTTGGCTGTGTTGAAGCCGAACAGTTTGCCGACGCAGTATCCCAGCAGGTATCCCAAACCGTTGTGGCATGTGACTACGGCTAGTGTGATGAGTATCAGGTTTAATCCGTTTTCGCGCAGTTGGGGTGAAACGGTAAATATTACGCCGCCTACAATCAGGGCAAGGCATATTACGCTGGCTCCTGGCAGCAGGGGGCGCAAGGTCTGCTCGTTCCATTTGCGCATCCTTTCTGTCTGTGAGCATCCGTAGTTGAGCAGTATGCCGGCTGTAATGGGCAATATGGTGACAATTAGGATGTTTTGGAACATGCCCCATGCATCTACATTGATTTCTGCTCCGGCGAGCCACAGTACCAGCAATGGTGTTACAAAGGGGGCCAAAAGGGTGCTGACGGTTGTCATGCCTACCGAGAAGGCAACATCTCCGTGGCACAGGAAACTCATTATGTTGCTGCTTACACCACCGGGACATGAGCCTACGAGGATTATGCCTACTGCCAGGTAGGGGTCCAGGTGGAATATCCGGCTCAGTGTCCATGCGACGAGGGGCATAATGGTAAACTGGGCCAATGTGCCTATCAGTATGTCTAATGGTCTTTGCAGTAGGATGACGAAGTCCTCGGTGCTGAGTGTGCATCCCATGGTAAGCATGATGAGACCCAGGATTATGCTGGCTCTCTGTCCTTGCTGAACCCAAGCAAAGGATTCGGGAAAGAAAAAGGCTACTACGGCAATTAATATTATGAAAAATGAGGTATATGTTGCCAGCCAGTGGCTGATGTATTGCAGATATTTAATCATTTATGAAAATGTGGTTAATGTTTGCCCGTGCAAAGTTACGAAAAGTCGAGAGCAGAACAAAAAAAATTATTCTTTTTTTTGCCGAGACGGAGTAACTTCGATGTCAAATATAAAAATTACAAAAAAACTTAAAGCGAGTGGGTAGAATGCATATTTTTTCTATATTTGTGTACAGGATTTTGAAATATTAACTATGAATCATAATTATTGTCTGATATTGGCAGGTGGGGGGGGAAGCCGTTTGTGGCCTGTAAGCCGGGATAAGAGACCCAAGCAGTTCTTGGATTTGTTTGGTAACGGACGTACATTGTTGCAGCAGACTTATGATCGTGTGTCGCATTTTTTTCCTGCTGAGAATATATATATAAGTACGAATGTGAGGTATTTGCCTTTGGTGTACGAACAGTTGCCGAAGGTTGATGACGAGCATATCCTAGAGGAGCCCTTGCGACGTGGTACTCTTGCTGCTGTGGCTTGGGGGAGCGTGGTGATAGGCAAGCGTGACTCAGAGGCGCGTTTGCTTATTTCGCCTGCGGATCAGATTATCCGGGATGAGAAGGTGTATGGGGAAAATGTGTTGCGGGCATTGGATTTTGTGTCCAGTCATGACGATGTGTTGGTGCTGGGAATCCGTCCAACACGACCGGATACGGGGTATGGCTATATTCAAACTGGCGATGAAATGAACGAAAATGGGATATTCAGGATAAAGACTTTTACGGAAAAACCTGAGCGGACATTTGCGGAGATGTTTTTTGCCGAGGGTTCTTTCCTGTGGAATACCGGATTGCATGTGTTTCGTCCTGTAAGCTTTGTGGATAGGCTGTACAGGATGATTCCTGAATATCAGTTTGCTATACCTCGGATGATGGCTGATGCTGAGAGTGATGACCCTAAGTTGGTGCCTGAGTTTTTCAAAATGTTGCCGAATCTGAGTTTGGATATGGGTATCCTGGAGCGCCTGGATTGTGTTTTTGTAATGGAATGTGGTTTTGACTGGGCGGATATAGGAACGTGGGATTCAATCAGCGAGGAGTCAGCGCATGATGCTGACGGGAATGTGATGGTGGAAACGGCGGCACGTGTTTCGGAGTGTAGCGGAAATGTAGTACGCCTTCCCCGGGGACGTAGGCTGATTATGAAGGGACTTCATAATTTTGTCGTCCTGGAGGAAGGCGATGTGTTGATGATATGTCCCAGGGAGGATGCAATCAAAATTGCTCGCGAATCGAGGCTGCAATCTGCTGGAACTCCTCGGGGGTAAGCTGTAGGTGCGGGTTGGTGAAGCGCATGTCCTTTTCGCTTTGCATGGGAACAAGGTGGATGTGTGCATGTGGGACTTCTAATCCCAGTACGCATTGGCCGACTTTGACGCATGGAATTGCTTTCTTGATGGCTATGGCTACCTTCTTGGCGAATACTTGCAGGTTGGCAATTTCCTGGTCGGTGAGGTCAAAGATGTAGTCAACCTCGCGTTTGGGAATTACCAGGGTGTGTCCTTTCTGCAGAGGGCTGATGTCGAGGAATGCGTAATGGAATTCGTCTTCGGCAATCTTGTAGCTTGGGATTTCGCCTGCTACTATTTTACTGAAAATTGTCATCGTAGTTTTATCTTGTAGTCGTTAATAACTGATACTTGTAATCTCCAGTTCGATATCGCCCTGGGGGACGCGGATATTTACCTTGTCACCGACCTTCTTCCCAATCAGGCCTTGTGCGATAGGGGTTTCGACGCTGATTTTGCCAGCACGAAAATCTGATTCGGTAGCGCTGACGATTGTGTACTTCATTTCCATGCCTGTGCGGGTGTTCCTGAGACCGATTGTGGCCAAAATCTGTACGGTGCTGGTGTCCATGCGGCTGGTGTCCAGAATCTTGGCGTCCAATATTGTCTGCTTGAGCATTGCGATTTTTGTCTCAAGCTTGCCTTGCCATTCCTTGGCGGCATCGTATTCTGCATTCTCGCTGAGATCTCCTTTGTCGCGTGCCTCTGCAATGGCTGCACTGGCCGCAGGACGCTCAACACTCTCCAGATATTGCAGCTTTGCTATGAGCTCGTCATAGCCCTGTTGTGACATATAAGCCATTTCTTTATTTTAATTTATAGTTTAGTTATAGACGAATAAAAGTGAGTAAAAGAAAAGAATCCCAGCCTGAATGGCCAGAACCCTTGAATTTATGCTCTTGTAATATCGATTTGCAATGCAAAGGTATGATATTTCGCTGAAACGTGAAATGCGAAATGTGAAAAATATTATTAAAACGTGTGAAATGATTTGTTTTTACATAATTATTGTCTGTCTCATGCGTACATATTATAATAAAGTAGTATCTTTGCACCCGAATTAGCATATTTTTATATATAAAACAAGATGAATGTAATTACAAAAACTGTGTCTCTGCCTGATGGACGTTCCATTAGCATAGAGACCGGAAAGTTGGCCAAACAAGCCGATGGTTCCGTTGTGTTGCGTATGAACAACACTGTGCTCCTGGCCACTGTTTGTGCTGCCAAGGATGCAGTTCCTGGTACAGATTTTATGCCTCTGCAGGTTGAATACCGTGAAAAGTACAGTGCTGCCGGGCGGTTCCCGGGCGGTTTTACTAAGCGTGAGGGAAAGGCAAATGACGAAGAAATTCTTACGTGTCGTCTAGTGGACCGTGCTTTGCGTCCGCTATTCCCCAGTAACTATCATGCCGAGGTCTATGTGAATGTTATTCTGTTCAGCGCTGATGGTGTTGATATGCCGGATGCTCTTGCTGGTTTCGCTGCAAGTGCTGCGCTGAGCTGTAGCGATATTCCATTCGAGGGTCCTATCAGTGAGGTTAGGGTTGCTCGTGTAAACGGTGAGTTCGTTATAAATCCGACGTATGCTCAGCTTGAGCAGGCAGATATGGACTTGATGGTAGGTGCTACCGAGGAGAATATCATGATGGTTGAGGGCGAGATGAAGGAGGTTCAGGAGAGCGATCTGCTGGAGGCTTTGAAGTGTGCTCATGCTGCCATCAAGCCTATGTGTCAGTTACAGAAGGAACTGGCCAAGGAGTTGGGTACTGATGTTAAGCGCGAATATTGTCACGAGGTTAATGACGAGGAATTGCGTGAGGCAGTCAAGGTTGCTTGTTACCAGAAGGCTTATGATGTTACAAAGCAGGCTTTGGAAAAGCATGCTCGTTTTGAGGCATTCGAGGCTATACGTGAGGATTTCAAACTGCAGTATGCTGAGGCTCACAGCGAGTTGAGTGATGATGAGCTGGCAGAGAAGAATGCTCTGGTAGATCGTTACTACCATGATGTCGAGAAGGAGGCTATGCGTCGTTGTATCCTGGATGAGGGGACTCGTCTGGATGGTCGTAAGACAGACGAAATACGTCCTATCTGGTGTGAGGTAAGTCCTCTGCCAATGCCTCATGGAAGTGCTATCTTTACCCGTGGTGAGACTCAGTCGCTGTCAACGACTACGCTGGGTACCAAGTTGGACGAGAAGATGGTTGATAATGTTCTGGATAAGAGCTATATGCGTTTTCTGCTGCATTACAACTTCCCTCCGTTTTCTACAGGCGAGGCAAAGGCTCAGCGTGGCGTAGGGCGTCGCGAAATTGGTCATGGCCATCTGGCATGGCGTGGCTTGAAGGGTCAGATTCCTGCGGATTTCCCTTACACAATCCGTGTGGTAAGTGATATTCTGGAGTCTAACGGTTCTTCGTCAATGGCTACTGTGTGTGCAGGGTGCCTATCCTTGATGGACGCTGGTGTGCCTCTTACAGCACCTGTCAGTGGCATTGCAATGGGTTTGATCAAGAATCCGGGTGAGGATAAGTATGCTGTGTTGAGTGATATCTTGGGTGACGAGGATCATCTTGGTGATATGGACTTCAAGACAACAGGTACTCCCAAGGGTCTGACGGCAACGCAGATGGATATCAAGTGTGATGGTCTGTCGTATGAAATTTTGGAGAAGGCCCTGATGCAGGCAAAGGCAGGCCGTGAACATATTTTGGCTGAGATGCTGAAGACTTTGGATGCTCCACGTCCTGAACTGAAACCACATGTTCCACGTATCGAGCAGATGATAATTCCGAAGGAGTTTATCGGTGCAGTAATCGGCCCTGGCGGTAAGATCATTCAGGGTATGCAGGAGGAAACAGGTGCGACTATCACAATCGATGAGGTTGATGGTGTTGGCAAGATTCAGGTTTCCGGCAGCAGCAAGGATGTGATAGATGCTGCTATGGGCAAGATTAAGGCTATCGTAGCTGTTCCTGAGGTTGGTGATGTGTATGAGGGTGTGGTGCGTAGCATAATGCCTTATGGATGCTTTGTTGAATTTATGCCTGGCAGGGATGGGTTGTTGCATATCAGCGAAATTGACTGGAAGCGTCTGGAAACTGTCGAGGAGGCAGGTATCAAGGAGGGTGATAAGTTGCAGGTTAAGTTGCTGGCAATAGATCCAAAGACGGGCAAGTTCAAGCTGAGTCGTCGTGTATTGATTGAAAAGCCTGAGGGTTATGTGGAGCGTGAGCGCCGTACCCGTCCTGAACGTGGTGAGCGTCGTCCTCGTCCAGAGCGTGGCGAGCGTCGTCCTCGTGCTGAACAGTCCGATAATATGGAAGAAAATTCCTAACGGAATATAGTTAATGAACAAAAAGAGCTATCTGGTTTTGCCAGGTGGCTCTTTTTTTGACTTTTCTTTATACCTTTGTGCTTATGGAGAGTCTGTTGCATTACGTTTGGCAACATCGTATGTTTAATATGGATGGACTGAAGACGACGGGTGGACTGTGTGTAGATGTCCTTTATTGTGGTGAGCATAATGTGAATCAGGGGCCGGATTTTCTGAATGCTAAGATTCTGTTAGATGGTATTGTTTGGGTCGGAAATGTTGAGTTGCATACCAGGTCAAGCGATTGGAACAGACATGGACACAATATGGATCCGGTTTATAATACGACAATCCTGCATGTCGTTGAAAAAGCTGATGTGGATGTGTTTATGCAGAATGGTATGGCTGTTTGGCAGTTGGAGATAGTGATACCAGAGGGCTTGGGTAATAGGTTTAGGGAATTGATTAAGTCGAATGATTATCCACGGTGTCATAGATTTGTCAGTAGCATTCCTTCTGTAAAGGTTAATTCGTGGCTGGATTCGTTGTTGGTCGAACGTTTGGTAAATAAAAACAGGCGTGTTGCATCGGTATTGGGGCAGACAGGGGATAATTGGAGTCATACAGCGTTTGTATTAATGGCGAGGACATTGGGATTTGGGCTGAATGGTGATCCGATGGAATTGTGGGCAATACATCTGCCTTATGAGGAGTTGTATTGTAAATTGGGCCGGATATCATATCTGCATTTAGAAAAATTGTTCTTGGATATGGCTGCGCTTGACGATGCTGAGAAAAAGGGTGCTTGGAGATATATGCGTATCAGACCTGGAAATTATCCAGAGGTCAGAATCAAGCAGTTGGCTTCGGTATTTTTCAATTGCCAGTGTGGTGCAGATGAAATTCTGAGATGCGAGGATTTGATTCAGTTGACAGAGGTTTTCCTCGTGGCAGGTTTCAGCAAGGCTGTAAGCCGTTTGTTGGTCATTAATGCAGCTTGTCCCCTGATTTTTTCGTATGGTATTGTCTATGGTCTTGAGGAATATAGAAATCGCGCTTTATGTGTCTTATCTGAATTAAGTGGCGAGGATAATTATATTCTAAGACAATGGAAGGCATGTGGATTGGAGGTTTCAACGGCTGCTGATTCGCAGGCGCTAATGCAGTTAAAGCATGAATATTGTGAGCATTTCCGATGCTTGGAATGTCGTTTTGGTTTTGAATTCATGTCACAAAAATAATTCCCGGATATTCGGTGGTCTCGAAAATCCGGGAATGTTATTTTTTTGCTTGTGTTGTTGTGTATGCTATTATGCGTCTATATTGGCAAATGTTGCGTTCTTTTCGATAAATTCGCGTCGTGGAGCAACGTCTTCGCCCATGAGCATAGAGAATATATAGTCAGCTTGTGCGGCGTCATCGATATTCACCTGCTTCAGACGGCGTCGTTCTGGATCCATTGTTGTTTCCCACAACTGTTCGGGATTCATCTCACCAAGACCTTTGTATCGTTGTGTATGTACCTTGTCCTCCTGTCCGTATGCATAGGTCTGCATAAAACGTACACGGTCTTCTTCGGTATAACAGTACTCGTCATTTTTACCAATTGTACAACGGTACAAGGGCGGTGTTGCCAAATAGAGATGCCCACGGCTGATGAGTTCGGGCATATAGCGATAGAAGAGAGTCATCAGCAGTGTCTCGATATGATGGCCGTCAACATCGGCATCGGCCATGATTATTACCTTGTGGTAACGTAGCTTTTCGTAATTTGCCTCCTTTGAATCCTCGCTAAGCCCAAAGCGTACACCCAGAGCCTGCAGAATGTTGTTTACTTCTTCGTGCTCAAAGGCTTTGTGCCACATTACACGTTCAACATTGAATATTTTACCGCGAATAGGCAGGATTGCTTGGAATTGACGCTTGCGTCCTTGCTTTGCCGAACCGCCAGCCGAATCACCCTCGACGATGAATAGTTCGCAATTAGCGGCATCCTTGTCAGAGCAATCTGCAAGCTTTCCCGGTAGCCCGCCTCCTGACAGGGGAGATTTGCGCTGTACGCTCTCTCGTGCCTTGCGGGCAGCAACACGTGCCGTGGCGGCCAGAATAACCTTGTCCACGATAAGTTTTGCTTCGTGTGGGTGTTCCTCAAGGTAGTTCGCCAAAGCTTCGCCTACGGCTTGCTGAACAGCACCTGCAACCTCAGTATTGCCTAATTTGGTCTTTGTCTGTCCTTCGAACTGTGGTTCTGCAACCTTGACGGATATGACGGCAGTAAGTCCTTCGCGGAAGTCTTCACCGCTTATCTCAACTTTGTTTTTGGCAAGTTTTTCCAATTCTTTGGTGCATTGCTGCTCGGCATACGACTTAAGTGTGCGGGTCAATGCCGTACGGAAGCCTTGCAGATGTGTACCGCCTTCGATTGTATTGATATTATTTACGTACGAATGCAGATTCTCGGAATAACCGGTATTGTACATAATTGCAATCTCGATTGGAACGTTCTGCTTCTCGGTATTCAAGTATATCACATCGTTTATAAGATGTGTACGTGTTGAATCGATGTAGCGTACAAAATCGCGTAGCCCGCCCTCGCTGTAGAATACTTCCTGACGTACGCCCTCGACACCTGCTGCGGCATTCTTTTCAAGACGCATGTCTGTGAGTGTAATGCGTATGCCTGCATTGAGAAAAGCCAATTCGCGCATACGGTTTGCCAGAATGTCGTATTCGTATTCGGTAACTGTGAATATACTTGCATCTGGCCAGAACTGCTGACGTGTGCCTCGGAGCTCGGTTTCACCTACAACCTTGACATTGTAAAGTGGATGGCCTGTTTCGTATTCCTGTTGGTAAATCTTACCATCGCGGAATACCTGTGAAAGCATGTGGGTTGACAGTGCGTTTACACAACTTACGCCTACACCATGCAGACCTCCGGAAACCTTGTACGAACCTTTGTCAAACTTACCACCGGCATGGAGTACGGTCATAACGACCTGGAGGGCGCTGACGCCTTCTTTTTCGTGGATGTCCACTGGTATGCCTCGACCGTTATCCTGAACGGTAATAGAATTGTCTTCGTTGATTGTTACCTCTATATGCGTACAATAGCCAGCAAGAGCCTCGTCAATAGAATTGTCCACTGTCTCATATACCAGGTGGTGCAGTCCTTTTTTACTGATGTCGCCTATATACATGGCTGGGCGTTTGCGTACCGCCTCAAGTCCTTCCAGCACCTGTATATTCGATGCACTATAGTTGGATTTGTTCTTTGTTTCTTCCATTACAAAAATTCCTTTCTTTTACGCAACAAAGATATAAAAAAAAAAGGAAATAATGCAATAGCATTATAATTAAATTGATTTTGTCGGGTATGTTGATGGGATTACAATAAAAAAGCAACCATCCGTACGGATGATTGCTATATCATATCGCCAGTAAGAAGCGAGAATTAACCCAGTTTGTTGATATGCTTGGCCAGTTTGCTCTTGAGATTGGCTGCCTTGTTCTTGTGGATGACGTTAATCTTGGCCAGCTTATCAAGGGCTTTCTGGACGATTGGGTACATTTCTGTTGCTGCTGCCTTGTCGGTAGTAGCACGCAACTTGCGTACAGCATTACGCATTGTCTTTGCGTAATATCTGTTGTGCAGTCTCTTCTTCTGTTCCTGACGAATTCTCTTCAGGGATGATTTGTGATTTGCCATTTGTCTTTTTTGTTTAATTTGTTAGTCGGAGTCTGATGTGGTATGGCTAAATGACCTCGCACCTCTCTCCGGTTTCGTAGTCCCTAGGGGAATCGAACCCCTCTTTAGAGAATGAAAATCTCTTGTCCTAACCGATAGACGAAGGGACCTTACCTTCGGCTTTTTTGCCAGTGCTCACAAGGGTATGTACCCAAATTTGCGGTTGCAAAGGTACATTGATTATATGAATTGACAAAATATTTTGGTAAAAAAATACAATCTGTTAAGTAAAATAGTGGGGCACAGATGCCATTATGGCCATAAAAACGTAAATTCGCAATTAAGATTATGTGATTAAGGATGTATTCAGGTGGAAACGACAAAGGCTTTAGTTCTGAACTGTGTTAGGTACAACGACAACGGGGTTGTAGTCTCTTTTTTTACCGAGAGGTATGGCAGCATATCATCTCTTGTCCGGATACCAAATACCAAGAGACGTAATGCTTTGCTGTCATTGTTGCAGAGGCTTTCCCTTGTTGAGATTGAAATTGATTACAGGGAAACGCGTGATATGCAGAGTATCAGGAATGTGTCTTTGTATTATCCTTGGACAAGTATCCCATATAATCCGGTTAAGGCTTCTGTTGCAATGTTTATTGCTGAGTTCCTGTATAATGCTCTACGTTCAGAGGGTGTTAATGTCGGTTTGTTCAGTTTCTTGGAACAATCTTTGGTATGGTTTGATCAGAATATGGAAGGAATAGCAAACTTTCATTTGCTGCTTCCTATAAAGTTGACTATGTTTTTAGGCATTATGCCCAATATAGAGGGTTATCGGGAAGGTATGTTCTTTGATATGCAGTGCGGTGAATGTGTCGAGGTGCCTCCGCTTCACAGATATATGCTAGACAGGGATGAGACTTCTTTTCTGCCAGTTCTTCTTGGAACTGACTATTGTCAGATGCATGGATTGGCAATTACCAGAGAACAACGTGGGCACATACTGGAGATAATCATAATGTATTATCGCCTGCATGTGCCTGGGTTTCGTTCATTGCAAAGCATGGGAGTGCTTCGCGAGGTGTTTGCATAGCCTTTGTCTTTACTGACTACAGTCAGACGTCTCCGTTCAGGTTTTTCAGGTCTTCCTTACTTCTGCGGCATGTTGGGGTAGCATCGACACGTGATATGACGTTGTCATCATCCATATTGTCGGTATTGAAAATAAAGATGTTGTGCTTGGGGTACTTTACTTTGGTATTACCCTCTCCGTAATATGTATTGTAGAAATCATCCCACCATTCTTCTTTTCCCGAATCTTCACCCACTGGGTCGGTGTTGTGGTCAATCATGCTTTGCAGGCCGAAACCGGATGCCAGAAGCGTAATCTTGACCTTGCTTCCCAGCGATGAGTCTGTAGCCATTCCCCATTTGATTTCAAAGTCCTGACGGAATTTAGCCATGAACTCGTGTATTTCATTCATTTCTTCCATCATCAGCGACTCATGATCCTTGTCTGCGCAGAAGTTTACGTTAAGCAGGACTTTCTTCGAGTTGAATATGTCATTGTGGTTAAGTAGCGGAGAGTTCAGGGCTTCGGCAATAGCCTTGCTTACGCGGTTCTCTCCTTCACCAAACCCGGTGCTCATTATTGCTACGCCACCATCCTTCAGTACGGTTTTAACGTCCTGGAAGTCCAGGTTTATAATGCCATGCATGGTAATAATTTCTGCAATGCTTTTGGCTGCAGTGGACAGGGTGTCGTCGGCACGGGCAAATGCGTTTATGACAGTCAACTCCGGATATATTTCTCTTAGCCTTTCATTGTTGATTACAAGCAGTGCATCCACGTGCTTAGATATTTCCTCAACACCACACAGCGCCTGTTTTATTTTCTTGATACCCTCAAACTTAAACGGAATAGTGACAATACCTACTGTCAGTATGCCTGCTTCTTTTGCACATTGTGCTATAATTGGAGCAGCTCCTGTGCCTGTGCCACCACCCATTCCTGCTGTTATGAATACCATGCGTGTACCATCGTTCAGCATTTCTTTTATGGCATCGATACTTTCAGTTGCTGCTTCGCGTCCCCTGTCCGGACGGTTTCCAGCTCCCAAACCGTCCTTTCCTAATTGAAGATGGTTGGGGACTGCACTGTCGTCCAAGGCTTTCTTGTCGGTATTGCATACTACGTAAGATACGTCGTGGATGCCTTCGCGGTACATGTGATTAACGGCGTTTCCGCCGCCACCGCCAACACCGATGACCTTTATTATACAGTTGTTTGTCTTTGGGATATTTATCAATGGCAGTCCCATGTCAAAATCCATATCATGCTGATAATCCATAATCTTAATGTGTTAGGGTGTTAATCTTCTTGGTTTAATGCCTCTTGTATCCTATCCCACCAGTTCTTTTTTTGTGGTTTGGGCTCCTCCTTGACAGGTCCCGGTTCAGGTTTCGGTTCTGGTTCTACCTTAGGTAAAGGCTCCTTTGGTTTAGTATCTTCTGCCTTGTTTCGACTGACGCAATTTTGGTCACCATGCAATAGAAGGGCTACTAATGTATTCATGCGCCCATTGTCTGCAAGGTGTATTCCGGGAGCTGTGCTTATGTCAGATGGCATCTTTGCTATGCGGACAGTTTTGTCGGTATGCGAGAATTTCTGGAAAGCATCTTGCAGATAACGAATTTGTGAAGCACCTCCAGTAAAAGTGATGCCCGAAACTAATTTGTTCTTGTCGGCTTGCAGCTGACTCCATACATTCATTAGAATTTCCTCGTATCTTGCTTGTATGATGTCCGAGAGCTTATCTTCATCTATACTTCGGTCATGTGATATTGAAATTGTCTTTGTATCTTCATTGGTTGTGAATGTTCTCCATGCATAACCGTGCCGTAGTTTTAAGGCTTCGGCCTCTTCGCTTTCTACAGACAGACAACTTGCAATGTCGTTTGTAACATTATTGCCACCGAGTGGGATTACGCACAATTTACGCAGAATGTTCTTCGTGTATATGCTTACTGTAGATGTATCAGCTCCCAAATCAACCAGCGCACATCCCGAACGTTTTTCTGCTGCACTCAGCAGGGTATCTGCCAAGGCCAAGGGAGCAATAAGCAGTTCAGCAATCTCATATCCTGCATCATGGACACATTTTTCAATGTTTTCCTGTAGTGAGCGGCGTGCAATTATATTCAGGAAGCGTGCTTCCAGCTGTTCTGTCTGCATGCCAACGACATCAGCCTCGGTACGTGAACCTACTTGATATTCCTGAGGAATGACCTCCTGAATTTCCGAATCCGCATAATCCTTGCTTCTGTTGGTGTCCATTATCTGGTCAATTATGGAATTCGTAACCTGCGTCTTCTCGGTAAACTGTTGCTGAACTTTATTGATGACGCTGTGTAATGACTGCCCACTAAGACCGACATAGACGCGACGGATGTCTTGACTCAAATTTAGTGAAAGTTGTCCCAATACACGTGTTATGGCCTGTGTCGTCTTGTCTATGTTGTCAATCACACCCTTGCGAATGCAGTTGTAAGCATTCTCTTCGACAATTGCCTTGATTTGCATTGTCCCATCTGCCATGCGCTGTCCCGCAATGGCACGAACGGCTGTCGTTGCCAGTTCCAAAGCTACGATAATGTCTTTGTCTGCCATATTATTATTTTTAGTTTAATTCTTCTTGGTACATACAATTTGTCCGTTATAGCTCAGGTCAATATATGTGTATTTGTTCCATCCAATCTTGTCTAATCCCTCTTTACGGAAAAGAAGCAGTTTTTCCATCTTTTCCTTAATATTATCACCATTACCTATCCTTATGCGGTGTTCTCCTGTCATGGGTATCAACTCGATATGTTGCTCGTCTATAACGTTTACCTGCTGGATTTCATTTTTCCATGGCTCGTTGTTGTCCAGGAATGATGCCAGAGGTAATAATTTGTCTTTTGCCAGTTTCTCGCTGATATTTCCGGTCATAAGGCATAGATCCAAATTGAATTTGCTGGCGGGCATTGTATTACCGCTTGCATCCATGTAGTATTCGGTGTCATCCGTAATGACGTGCATTATTGGTTTACGAGGAATCACCCGGATACACAGATTGTGCTTTGGGGTAAAATAGCATTGGACAGAATCGATATATGCATTTTCACCTACAATCTGTTCAATTCTGTTAATGTTAATCTTGGAAATTGTCTGCCCTTGAGGTGAAATCTTCTTGTTTGCCAGGATGTCGGTCACGAACTCCTTGTTTAACAATGTTTTTTCAGATCTATCGCGTACTACTACGTCTACACCGCAGCAAACATAGTCCTCGTTCTTTTTGGATAAAGTTACAACGGTAAAGACAAGGTACCCTATTACGCTTATCAGTAAGGTGATTTTTAAGGCAGTTTTCATATAAGCCGTCGGTTTCTCTAAAATGTTATTCCAGTATTTTGGCAATTTCTCCCGAGAGATCTTCGATGTCACCGGCACCTAATGTTATAAGTACATCGAAGTCTTTCTTACGTACTATATCCAGTATTTCGTCTTTTGAACATTTTTGCTTGTTGACATTCTTTGCCAGATTGTTATATATCAGGTCAGAGGTTACTCCGGGAATTGGTTCTTCGCGGGCAGGGTAGATATCTGTGACGACAACATCATCCAATTGCGACAGGGCATTGGCAAATTCCATGTAGAAATCTCGTGTCCTGGTGTACAGATGTGGTTGGAAGATGACACGTATATGACGCCCTTCGTATAATTGCTTTATGCTTGCCAGACTTTGTCTGATTTCTTCGGGATGATGAGCGTAATCCGATAGATATACCATGTCATCTCGTTTGATGCGAAAATCAAACCGGCGGTCAACTCCTTCGAAACTCAGCATGCCGCGGCGAATCTCTTCTTCTGTGACACCGGCAATCTGTGCAAGTGCCATGGCACCGATACCATTGTCAATATTGACCTTTACTGGTACTCCCAGTTCGATATCCCGAATATTTCCCAACGGAGAGACGAAATCAAATGTGATACGCCCATTGCCAATCTTTATATTCTCGGCATGGAAGTCTCCGCTATCAGTACTGTATGTAAATGTAGTTACGCTTTTCTGAGTATTTGGCTGCATTTTTAATCCTGTGTGCAGTATTAAATAACCATTAGGCAGAATCAGGCTGGTATATTTTCTGAAGGATTCCAGATAGGCCTCTTCGGTGCCATATATGTCCAGGTGGTCCGCATCGGTGGATGTGATTATTGTTGCCCATGGGGTCAGCCAGTGAAATGACCTGTCAAATTCATCAGCTTCAATGACTACAAACGGACTCTGTTTAGACAGAATGTAGTTTGTGCCGTAGTTTTTAGTGATGCCGCCAAGGAAGGCATTGCAATCAACATGGCTTTGATGTAGCAGATGGGCGGCCATGGACGATGTTGTCGTCTTGCCGTGTGTACCAGCTACGCACAGCCCTTTCAGTGACCGTGTCAATGTGCCCAGCACTTGGGCACGTTTCTGAATTTCGAAACCATTGTCACGGAAAAATTTCATTTCGGTGTGTGTGGCCGGAATGGCGGGGGTATATATAACCAGGCATTCAGCCTTGTCTTTGCAAATTTGGGGAATTAGATTGACATTATCTTCATAATGAATCAATGCGCCCTCTTTTTCCAATGCATGTGTCAATGGACTTGGTGTCTTATCATATCCGCCTACAGTAAGACCTAAATTTAGGAAATATCGGGCTATCGCGCTCATTCCAATACCTCCGATGCCTACAAAATATACAGCTTTCATTTTATGATTCGTTGTTTAACGTGTTTGCTTTTCTGTTTCATCCGCCAGTTTTAGGACTTCTTCGGCTATTATTCTTGCAGAGTCTAAAAGTGCCATTCTTCGGGCATTTGTTCCCAATACGTCCATTTTTTTTGTGTCTGCAACAGTTTGCAGTGCCAGTGGAATTAGTTTTTTTTCAGCCTCGTCATCACGAACAATAATTGCGGCCTCGCGATTGACTAATGCCATTGCATTGTGCGTCTGATGGTCTTCGGATACGTTTGGACTTGGCACCAGGATACTTGGATTGCCTAACAGACATAGTTCGCTGATGCTACTTGCTCCGGCACGGCTGATGACTAGATCGGCAATCCTATATGCCTTGTCCATCTCTTTAATAAAGTCCATGACAACAAGATTTTCTGGTTTGCCTTTTTTTTCCAATTCGTTTTTTATGGTGTCTTTATAGTAACTTCCAGTCTGCCAGATAAACTGCACGTTTGATTCTTGGATTGCTTTTAGTGCCGAAAGAACGCTGTTATTCAAGGTTCTTGCTCCCAAACTGCCGCCAATCATAAGTATCGTTGGTTTGTTGGAGCTAAGACCGAAAACCTTTGCTGCTTCTTCGCGGGTTATATCGCTGCATAATTCCTGACGTACGGGATTACCTGTGAGTATAATGTTCTCTTTAGGAAAGAAACGTTCCATCCCATCGTATGCAACACATATCTTACGGGCTTTTTTAGCCAGTGTCTTGTTTGTAAGACCGGCAAAACTGTTTTGTTCCTGAATTAAGCATGGAATTCCCATTTCGTAAGCTGCATTAAGTGTTGCGGCACTTGCATAGCCACCAACTCCTACTGCAACTTGAGGTCTGAATTCCTTGATGGTATTACGTACCATTTTCTTGCTCCTTAGAAAATCCAGAAGTACTCCCACATTCTTGGGGTTCCACAGAGGACGAATCAAACCTCGTACTGGAAGACCCTTTATCTCATAGCCGGCAGCCGGAACGCGTTGCATTTCCATACGCCCTTCTGCGCCTACAAACAGAATTTTGGCATTGGGACGTATTTCCTTGATGGCATTAGCTATGCTTACTGCAGGGAAAATATGACCTCCCGTACCACCACCGCTTATGATAACTCTTGTTTCCTTCATGATTCCTTTGCTTTCTCCTCTACTACAGAAATTTCTGAATCTTCGTCTATCTTTTTGGCAGAGCGGCTTACGCTCAACATGATTCCCATATATGCACAGTTAACAATGGTACTTGTGCCGCCTCGGCTGATTAGCGGAAGGGGTTGCCCTGTTACTGGCATGGCACCAACATCTACAGCCATGTTGACCATTGCCTGTATGACCATCATAAGCGCTAGACCCATAATAAGATATGCCGGAAACAAAGCCTTGCATCTTTTTGCAATCACCATAGAGCGGTATAGTAGTAAAAGATATAGAAGCATAACGAAACTGCCGGCAATAATTCCGCCCTCTTCTATTATAATGGCATAGATAAAGTCATTATCAGCATGTGGCAGATAGTCTCTTTCGACCGAATTTCCCGGTCCTTTGCCAAGGATGCCACAAGTACCGACTGCAATCTTTGCATGTGTGACCTGAATATCTTCTGTGATATTGAAATCGTGTGGATCTTCGGGAATGTTACTGCCTTTTTTAATGCGGTTGGCCCATGTCTGCGCTCTGTGCAGAACGGGAACATTCTCCCGATGCCATTTTTCAAGCACATCATCGGGAATAGAATACACAGCTACAAATGCGAGTATGGCACCTCCGGCAAGTATACCACCGATGGACAATAGCCAGCGCATAGGAATTTGCGCATAGAATCCTATTAGATATAGTACAATGAATATGATGCCTGCGGTACTCAAGTTTTCCGGAGCGATTAATGCAAGAATAAGCAGAATTACCACTGCAGCAAGTCTGACGCCAAACGTACTTACCCCGTCTTTTGTGCGGAATGTACTGAAGACGAAAGCCGAAAACATTATAAGTCCTAATTTCGCGACTTCGCTGGGTTGAAAGGTCAGTGGACCAAGTGGTATCCATCGTGCGGCTCCATTCTTCTGTCCTACAAAATAGGCTATAATCAACAGGACAAAGGATGCCAGTACCAGAATCAGTCCTATCAACTTATATAACTTGCATGGAAGTATGTGCATTACCCATGCAATACATATGCCGAAAGCCACGATGCTACCATGTTTCATTACCGGTTCCCAATATGCACCATTGGAATATGTCATGTTGCTTGATGCGCTATAGACTTCTATAATAGAAATCATGCACAATCCCAGGAATATCATCCACAGAGTCATGTCGCCTTGCATAAGACCCTTTTCCTTAAAGTTTTCTCTACTCCAGTTAACCATTTCTTGTCGTTTTTTGCCTATGTTCCTTGTTTAAAGGGATCTTACCAATTTTTTGAACTGTTCACCGCGGTCCTCCATATTTTTAAATAGGTCAAAACTTGCACAGCATGGACTCAACAACACAGAATATCCGGGTTTTGCCATTTTTACGCATTCGGCAACACAATCCTTCATGCTGTGTGTATCTGCTGTCGGAATACCTAACTTGTCAAAGAACTTATGCAGTTTGGTATTATCTGCACCCAAATATACGATACCTGCACACTTTTTCATTACCAGTTCCCGGATAGATTCATAGTCATTCCCCTTGTCTTTACCACCTATAATCAAGATTGTAGGAGTTTCCATGCTTTCCAGAGCATACCAGCATGCATCTACATTGGTTGCTTTTGAATCGTTGATATAGTGTACTCCATTAACAATAGCCACTTTTTCCAAACGATGTTCTACACCTTCAAAGTCGGCAAGACTCTTTTTAAGTTCCGCATCACTTACACCGACAAACCGAGTGGCTATTCCGGCAGCGAGTGAGTTATACATGTTGTGTTTACCATGCAAGGATAGTGATTGCTGTGGCATGTTGAACAGTTCTGGCTGTTCTATGGTATATGTTTCATCGTAAATATAACCAGCCATTCCATCTTTGCTTAATATAGAGAATGGACAAAGAATGGAATTGATTTTGTATTTTTTAATCTCTTCCTTGATAATTGGGTCATCAGCCCAATAGATAAACACGTCTTCCTCGGTCTGGTTTTGTATGATGCGCATTTTGGAATCAGTATAGTTCTGCATCTTGTAGTCATATCTGTCCAGATGGTCGGGTGTTATATTAAGAAGAACGGCAATATTTGCCCGGAATTCGTACATATTGTCCAGTTGGAAGCTGCTGAGTTCTATGACATAGTGCGTATAGTTGCACCCTTCGGCAATCTGTAAAGCAAGCGAACGGCCGATGTTGCCAGCCAGACCAACGTTATAACCTGCATTCTTAAGTATGTGGTATATCAAACTGGTTGTCGTGGTTTTACCATTACTGCCGGTGATACATATCATCTTGGCATCGGTGTAACGTCCTGCAAACTCAATTTCGCTTATGATTGGAATGCCTGCCTCCGAAGCCTTTATAATCATCGGTGCAGTATCTGGAATCCCCGGGCTCTTTATTATTTCATCTGCACACAATATATTTTCTTCAGTGTGCTTGTTTTCTTCCCATGTAATGCCGTATCTATCCAGTATCTCTTTGTACTGTGTCTTGATATTTCCCATATCGCTGACAAATACATCGAAACCTTTTTTGAAAGCCAGTACCGCAGCACCTACTCCACTTTCCGCTGCGCCAAGAATAACTATTCTCATTTATATATTATATATAATGTGTTGTCTCTATTATCTTATCTTTAATGTCACGATTGCCAATGCAGCCATTATTATGGTAACAATCCAAAATCGTACGGTAACCTTGCTTTCAAGCCAGCATCCTTTTGGCCAGTTAAGGAAAATTTTCAGGTCTTTCGCCAGATCATCAGGCTTTACCCTAAATGTGTCATGGATGGGAGCTCGCTTTATCACACGCCATTTCTCTCCACGTTTGTTGCCCATCTTCGCAACATTTGTCTGCAGAAGCACACTTATGCTCTCGATGAGGAAAACGAAACAGATGACAGGAATAAGTAACTCCTTGTGAATGATAATTGCAGTTACTGCTATTATTCCTCCGATAGCCAGAGAACCAGTATCACCCATGAAAACCTGTGCAGGATAGGCATTATACCATAGAAAACCTATCAGAGCACCCATGAATGCCAAAAGGAACACGACTAATTCTTCCGATCCGGGAATAAACATGATATTTAGATAACTGGCCAATGTTATATGGCTCGAAACATATGCAAGGATTGCCAGTGCTACACACATGATTGCCGAATTTCCTGCGCACATTCCGTCCATTCCGTCATTTAGATTGCTACCATTGCTGACAGCCATGACAACGAATGTTACGACACATACAAAAAATATCCATCCGGCTGCCGTTCTGTATTTTCCCAAAAACGAGAAAAGCTTGCTGTAACTCAAATTGTTGTTTTTCACAAACGGAATTGTTGTTATAGTACTTTTAACCGGTTCGCTTTTATGTATTACAACCTCAGTGGCTCCTTGCTTTACTGTTGTGATGTTTTCGCAGATAACGGCATCAGGACTTTGCCACAGAACTAGTCCTATTATCAAACCAAGAATGGCCTGTCCTGCCAGTTTATACATCGGACGCAACCCGTCCTTATTCACTTTCATCTTGATATAGTCATCCATGAAGCCGATAAATCCTAGCCACAACGTCGTGGCAAGCATCAGTAACATATAAATGTTGCGCAGTCTGCCAAGAAGCAAACATGGTACGATGGTAGCAACAATTATGATGATACCCCCCATTGTTGGTACGTTTTTCTTCTGAACGCCGTACGGATCAATACTGGCATCGCGTTGTATTTCGTTTATATTATGTTTCTTCATCCATTTGATGAAATATTGACCGAACCACATGGATATCAGCAGACTAAGTACCAGTGTCAGTATTCCTCGGAACGAAATATAATGCCACATTCCGGAACCACTTATGCCATAGCTTTCAAAAAATCTGAACAGATAATATAGCATCCTGTAATAATGTATTTAATAATATTGTGTACTATTATACGAGTCCAAATGCCTCGCGTATTATTTCATGATCGTCAAAATGATGTTTGACACCCTGGATTATTTGATAATCCTCGTGCCCCTTTCCGGCAACAAGAATAGCATCTCCAGGACTTGCCATCATACATGCCGTGCGGATTGCCTCACGCCTATCAACAATACTTATTGTTTTCTTCATGTCTTCTGGCGTAAGGCCTGCAAGCATGTCGTTGATTATATCCTGCGGATTCTCGAAACGGGGATTGTCACTGGTTATAATTACATGGTCACTCTGCTTGACGGCCTCTTGGGCCATTAAGGGACGTTTACCTTTGTCGCGATTGCCTCCCGCACCGCAAACAGTCCAGCACTGGCCTTTGCCTTGTAAAACCTCGTTGATGGTGGACAGAACATTTGCAATGGCATCTGGAGTGTGTGCATAGTCTATTATTGCAGTCACACCATTGTTTGAGCGTATTGTTTCAAAGCGCCCGTTAACTGGTTTCATGGCACTTAGTTCAACGAGGGCATCTTGTTTATTTATGCCAATCATGCGTAGGGTGCCATATACGGCAAGCAGATTCTGGACATTAAATCGTCCGACAAATTGGACGAAAACCTCGGTGTTGTCAAAAAGAAGGTTCATACCATCGAAACTCTCTTCCAATACCTTTGCACGGAAATCAGCAATACCTCGCATAGAGTAAGTCTTTACTGTGGCCTTGGTATTTTGAGTCATGACCATGCCATTGCGGTCGTCTGCATTTGTGATGGCAAATGCGTCCTTGGGAAGCATGTCAAAGAAACCTTTCTTGGCATCGCGGTAATTTTCAAATGTCTTGTGATAGTCCAGATGGTCACGAGTCAGGTTTGTGAACAGTCCCCCGGCAAATGTCAGCCCTCCAATACGCTTCTGCGTGACAGAATGGCTACTTACCTCCATAAATGCATATTCGCAGCCAGCATCTGCCATTTCTCCCAACAGTCGATTCAGTGTTATGGGATCTGGCGTTGTGCATTCGGTGGGGTAGGGCTTGCCGTCAATATAATTGCAAACAGTACTGCACAGACCTGCCTTGATGCCCATGTGTCTTACAATATTATATAACGTTGTAGCAATGGTTGTTTTACCATTAGTGCCTGTGACGCCTATCAATTTTATCCTCTTTGTCGGATTCCCATAAAATTCGGTGGCCAATGACCCTACAGCATCCTCGGTATTATCATACCGGAGATATGTTACATTCTGAACCAGCTTGTCGGGTAATTGCTCGCAGATGACTGCACTTGCACCCTGTTCAATAGCCTTTGCAATATAGTCATGTCCGTTAACTTGAGTTCCGCGTATTGCAACGAAAGCCGTGCCTTTTTCCACCTTGCGGGAATCAATCTCCAGTTTCAATATTTCGATGTCAGTATTGCCTGTGATGTCTTTAGGCTTGCAATGCTCTATGATTCGAGTCAGTTTCATATACCTTATAATATATAATTAAACATTGTTAATTATGTTATGTATCGTACTATTCCAAGATCAGGTTTATGGTTCCGGGTTTTGTTATTTCAGTTCCGGCAGGGATGCTTTGCTCCTTAACCGCCCCAGCTCCTTGCAATTTCACTT
>ODAI012664401.1_pt1 | contig 24372 bp, 17 predicted proteins | sample 1539321 | NCBI WGS metagenome assembly ODAI01 (sample SAMN02144231, study PRJEB22623) | gut metagenome | biome: sheep rumen | host: Ovis aries | place: New Zealand | reverse complement strand
GCTCTTCTTAATTCCGCCCGCCTTGAGACATCTGCCTACCATCATCCTCACCACCATCCTGTCGGCATTACTGCTTGCCGCCTGTTCCGACGACAAGGAGCTGCTTCAGCGCATAGCCCTTGCCGACAGCCTTCTGTACCATCGTCCCGACTCTGCCTACGCCATTCTCGACAGCATTACCATTAAGGCTCAGAGCCTCTCGCGCAGCAACCGTATGCGATACGAACTGGTGAAAGCCGATGCCCAAAACAAAAGCTACATCACGTTCACCTCCGACAGCATTATGCGCCAAGTGGCCGACTACTACGACAGCCACGGCAGCAGCAACGAGCAGATGCGTGCCTATTACCTTCTGGGCAGTGTATATCGCGACCTTGGCGAAGCGCCAAGAACCATTCAATGCTATCAGGATGCAATCGACAGAGCCGACACACTCAGCAGCGACTGTGACTACAGAACGCTATCAAGAATACACGGCCAGTTGGGAGACCTTTTTGCCAAACAAGCACTATTCGAAAACGCAATTCTTCAAGACACCAAGGCATATAAAACAGCACTGAAATCCCACGATACATTAACAGCAATCATAATGTATGGACATATTGCCAACAGCTATAACAGCATAGGTAATACAGACAGTGCATTAATCATAAATAGTAAGACACGCGAAATGCTGGTTAAGCATGGTTACATAGAAGAGGCCAATACATTTCTGGCACTTCCAATATATCTGTCGCTGACAAGACACGACTATAAAACTGCACGTACTTACATCCATGAATATGAGCATAACTCTTCGTTTTCCACCGGCAAGGAATACGATAATACAAATTTTCTTCTTCTGAATTATTATAAAGGGCTATATAAGCTCGGAACTAACTCTGCAGATTCAGCTATAATTTATTTCCAGAGGCTGCTGTCAACAAGCAACGAACCTAACCACATAATTCTTTCCCACACAGGTCTTCTCACCGCATATTCCAAGAAAAGAAACACCGATTCCATCGCCTATTACGCAGACATCACTATATCTGATTTACAAAGGAAGATATCAGAAATAGAACAAAACCGGCTTCAAGACATTCAAGCCCTTTACAACTTCACAAAATTTCAACACAAGGCAGAAAACGAGACTAAACGCGCAAACGCATTTAGATTATGGCTCATAGTCATCTCTTTTTCATTCATTATAGTCGCTCTGACCGTATATTATTTCCTTTCACATTTAAAATCAAAGCAAAAAGAAAGCATACTCATACTCACCAACAAATACGTATTTGAGATGCAAGAGTATCAGCGGCTGAAATCAGAGATGCAGGATATGAAAACAAAAATGACCCTATCTGCCAAAGATTACGATATCATAAGAAACCAATTTGAAACCATATCCCAAAAATACGAACGCGCAAAGAAAGTTCTTGCTGACATGCACGAAGATGGCAAACTGCCTGACGACTGGAATATTGAAGATGCTCTGCTCAATTCCAACATTGTCAGGAAATTCCATAAAATGGCGGCATGCGCAACCATCATCTCTGACGACGACTGGAATGAACTGCGCAAAACAGTGAACATCTACATGCCCAATTTCATCCGTACACTGTCGCTATCAGCAAATAAGCTGAACAACCGAAACACCAATCTATGCATCCTGATAAGGCTCAGATTTATACCGTCAGAGATTTGCTCAATACTGGAAATCAAGAAGAACAACCTATCAAACATCAGAAAACGCCTACTCATGGACATCTTCAACACGGAGGGCTCTGCATCAGATTTTGACGAAAGAATAAGAAGCATCGCCCGATAAAGCCTTTATAATTATCTGACATCCAATGTGTTTCTAGTTTTGTGAACTTTGTGAACTCTTTTTCTTTTCGCAGTCATTTATATTTTTGTACCTTTGCTCCCAAATTGAAACAAAATGGTGAGAAAGTTATTAATTCTATTTATGATCTGTTGCATAAGTACACGAATGTCAGCAACAAAAGGAGAAGAGTACGTTATAGGAACAAAGATTGTATTCTGCGTCATGCCGAATCCTATCGACCCACCACCCTTGAAACCGTCTAATGGTAGCAAGCCTAAGCCGAGGGCACCCATTGCCAAGCCTACGGTAAGCATCGATCAAAAGACATTATATTTTTATAATGTAGGCTACGACCTGACACTTGAGCTTCTGGACGAAGAAGAGAATGTGGTTTATTCCGTATTCGTACCTTTGCAGACGGATTAAAACAAAAGAACTATGAAAAGAATTACAATTACAATGTTTATAAATAAATCATTCCTAAGCTTGGGACTTGTAACACTCTCACTCATTTGTGGATGTTCGTCAGACTACCATGACAAAGGCAGGGTAGAATGCAAGCTATACAGTATAAGCTACAGCTCTCCTGAGCTTCAAGAAAAAGCCGGGTATATAGATTTATGCAATGAGGGAAGGACTCTCAATTTCCATTTTGCTCTTGTAAATAGAACTACAAAAACTGTATTCATACCGATTAAGAAAGTAAGAGGTTACGATGCTGATAACAATGCTTATAATCCTGCTATTTATGAAGTCAACGACAGCATAGAAGAAAATCTATACGGGAGAAATTTTGTTTCACGCTATACGCATTACAAAGCGATGGAGAACACAGAAAGAAGTAGAGAGCAATTTGATACTTCCCTAAATTCTTCTTTCTGCTCCGACATAAAAGTTCTGATTAACAAAAAGGACGTTGACTGTTATTGTTCAGTACATGGCAATAAAGGCTGGGGATTTTGTATTAACCCAAACGACTCAGTAAAACTATTTGTAAAAATTACGGAGGCTGACTTTATAGATGCAGGAATTGGAGAAAACGTACAAAAACTTCAAGAAATACTATCAAAAATACAGTTCAAATACAGCATGTGTAATGATGACTCCATATATTCAACCCATCAAATGCAAGAAATCGTATTCACAAAAAACGAAAGTATTAAGTGCGTTTTTTACGACCTCGGAACCACTGTCGACCTGGACACACTATCATGGACAATCATAAAGAATAAAAAAAATGAAAAAGAAAACAATTATTAGTATGATGTTTGCAACGTTGGCAGGAATATTTTGTTCCTGCGGCAGTGATGACAACACGACATTCCCATTTGACACCCACACCCCACCAGATGTGTGCATCAATGACCTTGTTATACCCTCTTCTGGCGGAACAACACAAATGGTGTTCAACAACTGTGAAATGGAGGAGATCAACGTATTGAAAACCACAGATCTCCGCGACGTTGACAGCATAAAAGAAGACAGCAGGCTGCTTGACGAAATCCTGGAAATATCCGAAAGCGGCGACACAACCAAAATCACATGGGTAGAGGAAGAACTCAAAATGGAAGTGGCAGGCGACACAATGAAGTTCGGTGGCATTGCATTCATTCCCGACACGGTCAGTCCCAAGCCAAACATTTACGCAAAACAGATTTTCACAGTAGAGATACCTGCCAACCAATGCAACCACAACCGCACGTTCATCATCAAGGCAAAGGCCCGCGGCTTATGGTATAACTATGGGATCCACCAAGATGGAATAATGGAAAAGTAACGGAATATTTTAAATGTTGCTGTGCTTGAGCCGGGACAGCACGTCATGGGCGGAGGATTCGACGGCGCGGCGGACACAACCGCCCCGTCTGTGGCATCGCTGCCGGCGGTTGCGGCAAAGGCGGGAATGCTGAACCCGTCGCAGACAAACCACTACTACGCCTTCGGGGGGATGATGGACATCAGCACCGGACAGGACGTGCAGAGGCTCAAGTACAACGGAAAGGAACTCGACAGAATGAACGGACTCGATTACACTATGGAAATCAGAACAATAATAAACAGTATTATACTTGCCACCTTGCTCTTTTCATGTGGGCAAAATAAAGGTGGAAATGAAGTCGAAAAAGAAAGCTCCGTATTGCCAGCTCACCAACAGTTCAAATACGAGGGAAAACAATATTTCATAAAAGACCATAACGGAAATATATATATAACACAAGGTTTTTACACGCGCATAATGTACAAGAAACAATATGCATATAAATACAAAAAATACGAACAATTTCTATACGACCTGCTCAGAGGAAAGATAAAGAGTGACTTCACATACTATGAAGAAGGACATAAACTATACCTGTATGACAGAGCCGATAAAATAGATTCTGATGTATGGAATGACTACAAAAGCCTCACTTTTCTTTCTTTCAAAAAAAAATATCTAAAATTACATGAAGACGGAATATGGACTTTCAGACCAAATCAATGTATATCAATAGTCACTGTTGCGTATTGCATGTGGCTTAATGGTTACTTTTTTGATGATGGATGTTTTTCTGGAATGTCATTTAGCAAAATAAGAATTAAACAATGAAAAGAAAAATACTCTTTATATATCTATCTGGGGCCGTTCTTGACATAATTTATCATCTTGCAACAATAAAAGATTGGAAAGGAGAATATGGAGTGTCTTCTATTATGTTCAATCTCCTAACAGTTGTTTTATGCACCACCTTGCTTTTCGCTGTCCTGGATAAAATAAAGCTGATTTGTCTCCATAAAACTCGTAATTTGACCTTATTCTGTCAAACGATGTTCTGTATTAGCTTGCCAAAAATCCTACTCTACTATTTAATTAATTATCATTATAATGACATCACATGTGTTACAAGAGACTCACACGGAGTTGTAATTGCGATCGACTATATATGGTGGTGTGACGTGTTTGTTTTTACATTAATTAGTTATATTATCATCATAACATATTATGTAATAATATATATATATAAGCGCAATAAAAACATATTTAAACAATGAAATCAACAACAACAGCAATCATAATGTCAATGTACCCTAACTGAAGTAACCTACCTCGCTCTGTTAAAATTCAATAAATATAAGCATCTTTGATGCAAGTATTTTAAGATTGCGAGTTTTATGACAAGAAACATATAACGTTAAATAATTAAAAGAACAACAAAAATGAAAAAGAAAACAATTTTTAGTATGATGTTTGCAACGTTGGCAGGAATATTTTGTTCATGCGGCAGTGATGATGAACCAAAGCCAATATTTGACGTTGCACCTATCAATTTTATGATCAGCATCGAAACACCAGATGGAACTGACCTATTAGACGCCGCATATCAAGACAATCTGCTAAACCGGATCAGTGTTGAATACAAAGAATCAACCTACAAGGCAGTTAATAACACACGAGCATATATGCCACAATTCGAGGGACTGGTACTCCGGAAGAATTACACCGACAACACCTTTAGCCTATTATTCGGAGAATTTCCAGGTGACATCTCGGCAAACGAGGAGATTACACTTTATATCGACTCCACAAAAGTCGGCACACTGTCGTTTACCAACTCATTTGCATGGATTGCCAACACGCCTGTTATCGACCGCCACTTCTTCTACAACGGCGAGGAAATACCAAGCGGAAGCCATGAACTCTATAGATTCCAGTATTCCGAAGGCACGGCGACGCTCCTGAAATAAAAATAATAATAAAAGTTCCGTCGGAAGTTAAGTTGAATATCAGTTCTTTCTAAAATTTCTGACGGAACTTAATCTTAAAATCTTTAATAAGTTTTGATCCAGCCAAAATTTACTTTTCATTTCTTTAGTAAGTTTTGAACAACATCAGAACTTACTTTTCATTTCTTTAGTAAGTTTTCATCAGGTCAGAATTTACTTTTCATTTCTTTAGTAAATTTTGTTTGGCTTTAGCAGTTCTCATATGATTAGAAGGGCGATACGACCTTCAATACTTATCCTTGGGCTGCGGTGTATCGCGCCATATATGATCCTTGGGGAAGGGCTGTCCGCCCCATGCCTTGCGCGAGGTCCAGTCTTGCGGAGCATCAGTCCAGAACGGATGGTCGGCAGACAGACCGAGCGGCATGAACGCGAGCGACGTCATATACAGCGAGCCGTTGTTAGTGTACCAGTCGGCGATGTCCGGCTGGCGTCCGCAGAAGCCGATAGTCAGGAATCCTTTCTCGTTGAAATTCTCGCGCCCGTCGAACATCCGGTGCATCACTGCCGTAAGCGCAGCACGCACCTGACCGTTGGCAATATCCTTCGGCAGTTTCTGATACCAGGCAATGAGGGCGAGGGTCTGAAGAGCCGCCATGCGATAGGGAATGCTACGCCCCACCACGGGGAACGTGCCTTCGGGCGAAATGAATCGCTCAAGCACAATGGCAGCCTTCTGAGCGCGCAACAGCTCACGCTCATAATACTTGGCATAGTCGAGACGCGAGCCTTTCTTACCGTCGATCATGTTCTTCAGCGTTTCGAGATACATCGGATGGAACACATAGCTGCTATAATAGTCGAAGGCAAACTGCGGACCGTCGGCATACCACCCGTCGCCCACATACCACTCCTCGACCTTGCGGATGGCTGAGTTGATGCGGTACATGTCAAACGGTGCTCCAACTCTTGCCAGGAAGCTCTCTATCTCAGATGAGAACAGCAGCCAGTTGGTATATGGCGGATCGACGCGACGCAATTGACTGAATTCCTCAATATACCGGCGCTTAGTAACATCGTCGAGCGGCATCCACAGCGCATCGTATGCCCGGACGAAGCTCTCGGCCACGTATGCACCATCAACGAGCGTCTGCCCCTCATGCCGCCACAGCAGATAGTCGGGCGACTCCGGATCTACCGCATTCTTGTATGCCGCCAGTGCCCACTCTCGCAGTTGCTTGCGCATCCGCCCCTCGTCGCTGTCGTCGTCGGGCAGCGACAGCCAGGGCGCAATGCCTGCCATAAGGCGTCCGAAGCATTCCATATATGTCACCTTCTTGTTGCGACCGTCCCACGTTGGACTGACTTCTACGAGCATATTCTTCTGCAACTCGCCCTTTGCCATGTTCTCAAGCACGGGCTGTGCCATCTTATACGCCAGCTCAGCCCAGTATTCACGGTCGGTCTGCTGTTTCTGTTTCTTTGCTGCCGATGCCGAAAGCATACTTACCGACACCAGCAAAAGGATGAATAATTTCTTCATTGTACTTTTCGTTTCTGATTGTTTCGGCAAATATACGAATAATATGTGAGAATCACAAAACTATCGGCAATATTTTTAGCAAAACCTCACTTTCAGATACAATATTTTCCGAGCGTGGGTGTTTATATAAATAGACAAACAAGCAGAGGATATGGAAAGAAGAACGACGAAATGGTGCAGCGTGTTTCTGACGGCCGTACTGACAATGACAGGATTAAGTGGGTGCGGAGATGACGAAGTCCGCATTGTATATGGTCCCGGCCAAACGCATAACTACAGCATCTCAGGCACTGTGGTTGACGAAGCCGGCACTCCGATAGAAGGCATAAAGGCCTCGTTGGTCAATTTCGACAATACAGCCTCGCTCATATACGAATGGTCGTCGTCGATAACCAATGCTGACGGCAACTTCAAAATCACAGGCTCCGGAAAACTGACTTATGAGAACAAATTCATCATCATCGAAGACATCGACGGATATGAACACGGTGGTGAATTCAAGAGCGACACTATCAGCTTCAAGAAAATAGCAGAAAACAATGCGCATACAGACTACCATTACACTGTAGGCACTATCACCATGAAGAAATAGCACCATATTTCACCCTTACATGCTCCCGGGAATGAACTGTAAACGCATATTTGCCATCGCCGTCACGGCACTCTCGGCAATGACCACCACCGCGCAGCAGCAACTGCCGATGAAACTGTGGTACGACCGTCATGCGGAATACTTCGAGGAGTCGTTGCCCATCGGCAACGGCAAACTCGGGGCTCTCGTGTATGGCGGTGTTGACGATAACGTAATCTACCTGAACGACATTACGATGTGGACCGGCAAGCCCGTTGACCACAAGGAAGAGGCTGGAGCACACAAATGGCTGCCGGAAATAAGGAAAGCCCTCTTCGACGAAGACTATCGCACGGCCGACAAACTACAGCTAAACCTGCAAGGCCATAACTCGGAGTACTATCAGCCGTTAGGCACGCTCCATATCATTGACCAGACAACAGGCAAGGAGAGCAGCTACCGCCGCGAACTGGACATCGACAATGCAATCTGCCGCGACGAATACGAAAAGAACGGAGTGAAGTACATACGCGAATACTTTGCCTCGGCTCCCGACAAGATGATAGCCATCAGGCTGCACGCTGACAGGCAGGGAGCGCTCAATGCCAACATCGTTCTGACATCGCAACTAAGATATCATACCAAAGGCAACGGTCACGACCAACTGACAATGACAGGCCACGTGACGGGCGACGAAAACGAGAGCATACACTTCTGCACCATGCTCACGGTGAAATCGAACGGGACGACCTCGGCAGCCGACTCGGTGCTGAGAATCAGTAATGCTACCGATGCTATCATCTATATAGTAAACGAGACGAGCTTCAATGGTGCCAACATGCATCCGGTGAAAAAAGGTGCACCATACATAGAACGGGCTGCCAACGATGCATGGCACCTGAAAAACATGACATACGGCGAACTGAAGAAACGCCACACCGACGACTATCAACGCATATACCGCCGGTTCAGCCTCTCGCTTGGAGGAAGCTTCGACAACAAGCACACCACCGAACAGCAACTGAAAGAATACAACGGCGACAACCGATACCTTGAAACCCTGTATGCACAATACGGGCGCTACCTGCTCATCAGCTGCTCAAGAACAGAGGGAGTACCGGCAAACCTGCAGGGGCTGTGGACTCCACACCTTAAATCGCCTTGGCGCGGAAACTATACCATGAACATCAACCTTGAAGAAAACTACTGGCCGGCATTCGTGGGAAATATGGCTGAAACGGCCGTGCCCCTCGACGGATTCATCAAGGCACTTGCCGACAACGGTCGGCACACCGCAAAAAACTTCTACGGCATCAGCAGCGGATGGTGTGCCAGCCACAACTCAGACATCTGGGCCATGACCAATCCCGTGGGAGAACACCGTGAGAAGCCGGAATGGGCAAACTGGAACCTGGGCGGCGCATGGATAGTGAACACGCTATGGGAACGCTATCTCTTCACCCAAGACCGCGACTATCTGGTGAAGACAGCCTATCCACTGATGCAGTCGGCATCCGACTTTTGCATAAACTGGCTCATCGACAATCCCAAAAAGCCGGGCGAACTGATTACAGCTCCATCTACATCGCCAGAAAACGAATATGTGAACGACAGCCTATACCACGGAATGACATGCTACGGCGGAACCGCCGACCTTGCCATCATTCGCGACCTGCTCACAAACACCCTTGCGGCTGCAGAGATAGTGAGAGCAGACCCACGCAAGCAGAAACTGACGGAGGAAACGATAACGAAACTGCATCCCTACACCATTGGTAAAGACGGCGACCTCAACGAATGGTACTACGACTGGAAAGACTACGACCCGCATCACCGCCACCAGTCGCATCTCATCGGACTATATCCCGGCAACCACCTTTCGGCAGACTCGCTGCTCAGAGCCTGCGAGCGTACGCTAATACAGAAAGGCGACAAAACGACGGGCTGGAGCACCGGCTGGCGCATTAACCTGTGGGCACGGCTGAAGAAAGGCGACGAAGCGTTCCGCACCTACAGGAAACTGCTTACGTATGTATCGCCAGATAAATACAAGGGTGCCGACAAACGGCGCTCGGGAGGCACTTATGCCAATCTGTTCGATGCCCATCCGCCATTCCAGATCGACGGGAACTTCGGCGGCACGGCAGGAGTGTGCGAGATGCTCGTGCAGAGCCGCTACCAAACAGACAACAAGCAATATATCATAGAACTGCTGCCGGCGCTGCCTAAGGAGTGGAGCGACGGAAGCGTGAAAGGCATCTGCGCACGTGGAGGGGTCGAAATCGACATGACATGGAAAGACAGCAAAGTGACCACACTCACGCTAACTTCGAAGACGGGCGGCACAGCCACACTGATATACAACGGCACACAGACGGAAATCACACTGGATGCCGGAAAGAGGAAAAAAATAATGTAAGCATACGAATGACATGGAAATCCCACCGATATTGGATATTCAGGGAGTGCTCGTCTCAGGCGACATCATAGGCGAAATGTTCTGCTGCGACCTGGAGCAGTGCAAGGGAATCTGTTGCGTCGAGGGCGATGCAGGAGCACCCGTGACACTCGACGAGGTTATGGAGATTGAAAACTGTCTTGATATCGTGTGGAACGACCTCTCGGCATCGGCACAAGCAGTAATCGACCGCCAGGGCGTGGCTTATAACGACCGCGACGGCGACCTCGTGATAAGCATAGTGGGCGGAAAGGACTGCGTGTTCACTTGCTACGACAGCATCTCCGTAGATGGAAACGAAATACGGAACTGCTGCCTCTGCGCTATCGAAAAGGCATTCCGCAATGGAACGTCGAAATTCTGCAAGCCTATCTCGTGTGCGCTCTACCCTATTCGCGAGAAACGATTCCAAAACGGAACCGTAGGACTGAACTACAATCGGTGGAGCGTATGCGAATGTGCACGAAAAAAGGGAAAGGAACTATCCATTCCCGTATATCAATTCCTTCGGCAGCCACTCATACGCCGTTTTGGAGAAGAGTGGTACAATGAGCTGAAGACCGTGGCGGAAGAACTTACCAGACAATAGGATCCATACCGTTGGCGCACAGATAGTCGTTGCACCGTGAAAACTGATGCTGGCCGAACCATCCTCCGCGATTGGCCGAAAGCGGCGACGGATGTACACTCTCGAGCACCAGATTGCGGCTGCGGTCGATCATATAAGCCTTTCCACGTGCATATCCTCCCCAAAGCATATAAACGATGTGTTCACGATTCACGGCAAGAGCACGAATGGCGGCATCGGTAAATGTCTGCCAGCCAAGGCGCGAATGGCTGTTTGCCTGATGAGCGCGGACAGTCAGCGTGGCATTGAGCAGCAGCACTCCCTGTTCAGCCCAGCGAGTAAGATTGCCGCTCGCGGGAATGTCGGTGCCAAGGTCGTCGTGAATCTCCTTGAAAATATTCTGAAGCGAGGGAGGGAACATCACGCCATCCTGAACCGAGAAACTCAGCCCGTGGGCCTGACCGGGCTCATGATAGGGATCCTGACCGATAATCACCACCTTCACACGGTCGAAAGGACAGAGGTTGAAGGCGTTGAATATTAACCGTCCTGGCGGATAGCATGTGAACTGAGCATACTCTGAACGAACAGAATTGGTGAGTCCGACAAAATAGGGCTTGTCGAACTCACCAACCAGATGCTGTTTCCAGCTTGACTCTATACGGACATCCATCAGTCGCTGATAAGATTCTCGCCCGTCATGTCAGACGGCTGCTCCAGACCCATGATATGCAGGATGCTGGGAGCCACATCGGCAAGACGGCCGTCACGCACTGTTGCCGAATTATTGTTGGTAACATATATAAACGGCACGGGGTTGAGCGAATGGGCAGTATTAGGCGAACCGTCGGGATTGATGGCATTGTCGGCGTTGCCATGGTCGGCAATGATTATCGCCTCGTAGCCGTTTGCCTTAGCTGCCTCTATCACCTCGCGAACGCAGTTGTCAACAGCCCATACAGCCTTGGCGATGGCATTATACACGCCAGTATGTCCCACCATGTCGCCATTGGCGAAGTTCACCACGATGAAATCATACTCCTGGGTATTGATGGCTCCAACAAGCTTGTCCTTAACCTCGTAGGCACTCATCTCCGGCTTCAGGTCGTAGGTGGCAACCTTCGGCGACGGAACAAGTATGCGGTCCTCACCATCGAAAGGCTTCTCACGACCGCCATTGAAGAAGAACGTCACGTGGGCATACTTCTCGGTCTCTGCTGTATGAAGCTGCTTCTTTCCCTGCTTCGAGAGATACTCGCCAAGAGTGTCCTCAACATTCTCTTTCGGGAACAGAATGCCGACACCGGTAAACGAGGCATCGTAGGGAGTCATACAATAGTATTTCAGTCCCTTGACGGTGTGCATTCCCTGCTCGTTCATGTCTTGCTGTGTCAGCACCATTGTGAGCTCCTTGGCACGGTCGTTGCGGAAGTTGATGAAGATGACAACGTCGCCCTCTTCGATGCAACCGTTGACCCCAGCGTTGTGGATGGGCTTGATGAACTCATCAGTAACGCCTTCGTCGTATGACTCCTGCATGGCCTGCACCATGTCGGAAGACTGCTTTCCCTTACCTTCAACGATGAGGTCGTAGGCTTCCTTCACACGCTCCCAGCGCTTATCGCGGTCCATGGCATAGAAACGTCCCACGATGCTCGCAATGTTTGCATCGCTCTTCTGACACACATCATGCACCTGCTCAATAAATCCCTTTCCACTCTTCGGGTCGGTGTCGCGACCGTCCATGAAGCAGTGGACGAAAAGCTGATTCTTCAGTCCGTATTCCTTGCCAATCTCAATCAGCTTGAATAGATGGTCGAGCGAAGAGTGGACGCCACCGTTGCTGGTCAGTCCCATCAGGTGGAGCTTCTTGCCGTGCTCCCTGGCGTATGTATAAGCCTCGACGATACCCTTGTTCTTCAATATGCTGCCATCCTTGCAGGCACGGTTGATTTTCACGAGATCCTGATATACGATACGCCCGGCACCGATATTCAGGTGGCCAACCTCAGAGTTTCCCATCTGGCCGTCGGGCAGTCCTACGTCCTCGCCGCTCGCCTGAAGCTGTGAGTGTGCACTTGTTGCGTTCAAGAGGTCGAGATAGGGTGTCGGTGTGTTGAAAATCACATCACCCTTACCATGCTTTCCGTTTCCCCATCCATCGAGGATCATCAATAATGCTTTCTTTGCCATAGTCGATATGTTCTGATTAAATAATGCGTGCAAAATTACTATTTTTTTTGCAAACAGCCAACATTTCAGAGATTTTTTGCATCAATCTGCTTATACGCAATGCGGAGCCGCTGCCAGGTATAGACACAGTGGAGCTTGCCGTCGCGACCTTCGATAATGGCGGGATAGGAATACTGACCTACGGGAGAGTCTTCAAGTGTCAGGGCATGACGCCAATGGGTGCCGTCGTCGCTGACGGCTATGGAAAGCGGTGTGCGCGGTCCTTTCTTAGTATTTGGCAGCGTCTCGAAGTTGTTGTAGATGAGCACATGACGACCATCACGGAGCGTTACAGCATCTGTTCCGCTCTGATTGTTTTCCACCTCTGAGAGAACGACGGGAGTCCAGGTAAGACCGCCGTCGCTACTGAACGACGTGGCGAGACGGGCGTTGTGAGTGCGCATCAGAACCTGCAAACGGCCGTCGCTCAGCAGTAGTATCGAGGGCTGGATGCAGTCGATGGGATGGGGATGGTTGTCATCGGTCTTCGTGGCAATGGTAGATTCTATCGGTCCGACATACTTCCATTCCTTAGTCTTCAGATTGTAGAGTTCCACATGGAAACGCCAGCCATCAGCTTCGGTGGACGAACCACATACAAGATAATCGCCTACGATGACGGGCTTGTTCTTCACCGGTCCGAGAAATCCTTCGGGAAGAGCTTCACGCCGGCTCCACGTCTTTCCCCCGTCACGGCTACGGGTGAGCCAGCCTGTCCATGTACCGACACTCGTGCCTCGTTTGTAAAAAAGCCACAGTTCGCCATCGGGCATCTCAAAAAGTACAGGATTCCAACAGGCTGTGTCCTTTTCGTTCTCAAGTGTGGGAGTGGCAACGAAGGGGGGCTGCCAAGCGTCTGAGCCCTTAGGTTTACGGCTAACCCATATCTTGCAGTCAGGATTGCGCTCGTAGGTGCCGCCAAAATATGCCACCACGACATCGCCCTTCTTTGTCTCGACAATGGTGGAGGCATGAGCCGAAGGTATCGGAGCATCGGTATAGAGAAATTCGTTCTTGAGGATACGTCTGTCATCGGTGGGTATATCAACACTGAAGTGATACTCGCCAGAGCCTACACTTTTTATTGTTCCGTCGGGAAGAATTATCTGCGCTGAGGTGTTACAGGGAATCTTCACTTCCCATTCCAGATGCTGAAGCGACTTCTTCCATCTGCTCAAAATCAGTCCGTAAGGAGAATTGAAACTGACATCGGCATGGTCGCAATTCCGGATGCCGAAATCAGGTTTTAGAATGATGTGTTTATATCCGCTATCAGACTGCCGTATGCCTCCTATATACTGAAAGCACCACGTCAGCAGGTCGCCAAGCAGCATCACGTGGTTGGCAGAGTTCATGGCAGGGTCGGCAGTATCGCCGTTCCACAACTCCCAAATGGTAGTGGCGCCTTGTTCAGCCATATACCCCCATGAAGGATAAGTCTTGTTTGTGGCAATCTTGTATGCCACATCTGAATAACCATTATCGGAGAGCGTTCTGAGAAGCCACGAGATGCCTATCACTCCGCAAGAAACGTGTTCCTTGTTTCTTACGACAATATTCTCGACCACTTGCTTGGCTATCTCCATGCGAATGCTGTCGGGGGCAATGCCGAAAGCAAGTGCGAGCAGATTTGCCGTGGCAGTGTTGTTGCCATAATAAACACTGTCAGGATAGAGTGGATGACCCGGACGTGGCGACGTATTCGATTTGCATGTAAGGAATCTCTTGTTGAAGGCAGTAACTAAAGCCTTTTCTTTTTCAACATATTCGGAAGCGTCGTCGTTGAATCCCGACATTCGCGCAAATTCTGTGAGCAATTGCAGGCAACGGATGGTATATGCCGTGGCTATCAGCGAGCCGTCGGTATTGCGGGCAGGATCCTGAGAATGTATAAGCCAGGGCTTCTCTGGCGGCACGCACCAATCGCCATACTTATCTTTCGTTATCAGACCATCCTTAGACGAATAGCGCCCGATAATATGCAGAATCCAATGGCGCATATTCGGATACCATAGTCGCACAGCCTCATCGTTGCCATATTGACGGAGAAGCATATCGCAGGTGAAGGGCAGTGCCGCCGGCCATGTCACGTCGTCGGTATAATAATTCCAATAGGCTGGCGCCACATCGGGTATGCAGCCATCCTCGCGCTGCGACTCGCAGATGTCGCGCATCCACTTGGTATAAAGACGTTCGTTGTCGAACACGAAGCTCTCGCCAAGAGAACCCACGGTACGGTCGCCAAGCCAAGGCTGACGCTCATCTCGCTGAGGACAGTCAACAGGCAAGCCTTTATAATTGCTGCGGATTCCCCAATAAGCGTTGCGCACCACCTTATTTAATATAGTATCACTACATACAAACGTTCCGGCAGTCGCCATTCTGTCGCCTACAGCATAAACGGAGAAATCCACATTGGCTATGTCCATTCCCAATATTTCCACATAGCGAAAGCCGTGTGTGACAAAGCGAGGATGCCATTCCCGGTCATGACCATTGCAGACATAAATGTCTTCCGACTGCGCAGAGCGCAGGTTAGCCGTATATAAGCGACCGTCGCCGTCGAGACGCTCGGCATAACGAATCCTGACAGTATCGCCAGGCTTTCCTTTTGGCACAAACGACAGCCAGCCGGCAACATTCTGGCCACAGTCGATGACGTTAGCAGACACGCGTCTTATAGGATTGGTGAGCTTCTCGGCATTCATCGAAGGCGACATCTGAGCCCTTAGCGTTCCTGACGGAACAGCGGTACGCTCGGCCGACATCCAGCTACTGTCGTCGAAACCAGCCATGTCCCACCCTACCAATTCCTTTCCGGCATCATAAGTCTCGCCGTCGTATTCATTATTCCTGCGCACGGCACCATCCGTGGTCAGCTTCCACTTCTCATCGGTGGAAATCCGTTCCGTAGTTCCGTCGGAATACTCTACAATGATATTAATGCGACACTTGGGAAATCCGAACTGTGTGTTCTTGTATGGCTTATTCTGGCGGTAGGCGAAATAGCGTCCGTTGCCTAAAATGATTCCCACGCAATTGTTTTCGCACAAGACTGAAGTGACGTCGTAGGTGTTATAATAAACTGTCTTGCGATAGTCGGAGGCAATGGGAGTGAGCACGTCGCTGCCTATCTTACGTCCGTTGACATGAAGCTCGTAGAGTCCGAGACCGCAGACAAAAGCCGTTGCCCTCATGACAGGTTTCTTCAATGAAAACTCCTTTCGCAGATAACGGGCGGCAAGTCGTGGATGCAGTCCGCCATGCTCGTCGGTCACCATCTGTTCCAGACCTATCCACCGGCCGCTCCAATAGGTTTCGCCAAGCAATCCTGTGGAGAAACGTCCTGTAGCATTCCATTCCGACACACCCTTATTAGTGAACACACGCACCTTCCACGAACAATGCTGATTGCTCTTCAGCCGAATGCCTCGATATGGTATCCATAGCTGACGGTCACTCTCCACACGACCGCTCTTCCATAGTTCCTCTCCGTCGCTCTCAACGACAATCTCGTATGCCATCTGTCGCACGTCTTTACTGTCGGAATCAATAGTCCACGAGAAACGCGGCACATCAGTATCGATTCCTAAAGGACAATTCATGTTTTCGACACGAAGGCACGACACAGTCACCTTTGCTACCAAAGGCACAACAATAAACAAAGCGACAAGAAGCACAACTTTTCTCATTATGACTATTCTTTGGGATATAAACTTCGACGGGAGAACCTGCGCTTCAGCGACTCTTCTATTTTCTGAAACACGATGAAGAGCGACGGAACGATAAACAGCAGTGCTATCGTGCCTATAAACATTCCGCCAATGGTGCCTACGCCAAGCGAACGGTTGCCGTTGGCACCCACACCGGAGGCAAACGCAAGGGGCAACAAGCCGAACACCATCGTCATAGAGGTCATGAGGATTGGGCGCAGACGTGCTTTGGCAGCCGACAATGCCGATGCCATGATTCCCATTCCGTCGCGGCGACGGGTAGATGCGTATTCCGTAAGCAGGATGGCAGTCTTCGACAGCAGACCAATAAGCATGATAAGTCCCGTCTGCATGTAGATATTGTTCTCAAGTCCCCATATCTTTGCAAAGATGAACGAACCGGCAAGACCGAAGGGCACGCTGAGGATAACTGCCAAGGGTATTAACAGACTCTCATAGAGAGCACAGAGAATAAGATAGATGAACACTATACACAGCACGAACACCATAGCAGTGTTGCCGGTGCTGTTAGCCTCCTCACGCGTCATGCCTCCGAACTCATAGCCATAGCCTTCGGGAAGCACTTCGTCAGCGGTCTCTTGTATCGCCTTTATCATCTGACCGGTGCTGAAACCGTCAGCAGCACTACCACTAAGCTGGATTGAAGGGAACAGATTGAAACGCGAGAGCGTCTCTGAGCCATATATACGGGTGAGCGTCAGATATTGTCCTATGGGCGACATCTGTCCGGTATTGTTTTTCACAAAGATATTATTCAGCGACTGCTCGTCCATCCGGTATTCAGGCGAGGCCTGAACCATCACACGGTAAAGCTTGGTGAAACGATTGAAGTTGGAGGCGTAATTGCCGCCAATATATCCCGACAGCGCGGACAGGACATCCGATGGCGACACTCCATTCTGTTTGCAACGTACTGCATCAATATCCACGCGATACTGTGGGTATCTGGTAGAAAAGTTGGTGTAGGCACGGCTTATCTCCTCGCGTTTGTTGAGAGCATCGATAAGACTATTGGCGTATGACTGAAGATCTTCGATGGTGCCTCCTTTCTTATCCTGTATATGTAGCTCGAAACCATTGGTACGCCCGAAGCCGGGAAGCATTGCCTGAGTGTTTGCCTGAATCTTGGCATTGCTGATGTCGGCTGTCCGCTTATATATCTCCTCCATCACCGAATTGACGTCGTCACCATCTCCCTTGCGCTCGTTCCAGTTCTTCAGTTTAATGGTAAAGTTACCATTCGACGACGACTGTTCAAAACTTGTGCTGTTACCTGCCACAAGCGAATAGGAGCGTATTTGGGGGATATCCTTTATACGCTTTTCCACCTCTTTAAGAATAGAATATGTCTCCTGAAGATTCGTTCCAGGCGCTGCTTGTACATTGACAAAAATCGTACCCATATCCTCGTTGGGCACAAGACCAGTCTTGGTGGTTCTCATCAGTAATGCGAGCCCTGCTATGGCCGCTACCACGAGGAAAGCCGGAAGCCAACGGTGGCGGAACAGGAATGTCAGCGAACGTGCATACTTACGTATAATATGCTGGAAGGATGTGTTGAAGGCAATGTGGAAACGGCTTGAGAACGACAGCTTCGCGGCATCCTGGCCGTGAGGCGTCATTATGATAGCACAGAGCGCAGGGCTGAGAGTGAGCGCATTGACGCACGAGATTGCCACAGCTATAGCCATGGTAATACCAAACTGCGTGTAAAACTTCCCTGTAACACCACCAAGAAAGCTCACAGGGATGAACACGGCCATGAAGACCAATGTTGTGGTGATAAGTGCCGAAGTAATACCGTGCATTGCATCTACCGTTGCCTTATACGGGTCTTGATAGCCGTCGTCGAACTTTGCCTGAACTGCTTCTACGACAACTATCGCATCGTCAACAACCGTTCCGATGACAAGCACCAATGCAAAAAGCGTAAGCATGTTGAGAGAGAACCCAATGGCATAGATGCACGCAAAGGTGGCAATGAGCGACACAAGGATTGCCATGGCAGGAATAAACGTTGAGCGCATGCTTTGGAGAAACACATACACCACAAGAATCACAAGTAGCAAAGCCTCGAAAAGCGTCTCAAGGACATTCTTTATAGAAGCATCGAGAAAATCCTTCTTGCTTTCAAGATCCTCAATCACTATCCCTGGCGGAAGCTGTTTGCGTATATTCTCCACCTCGCGGTCTATCTCCATGATAATCTCATTGGCATTGGAGCCGCTGGTCTGGTTGATTGAAATGTTGACTCCCGGATGCCCTTTTGTCTCGCCGATGAAATTATAGTTCACAGAACCGAGCTCTACACGTGCCACATCCTTCATGCGCAACACTTCACCATCGGGAAGTGCCTTGATAACCATCTGTTCGTAGTCTTTCTCTTCCTCGTACTGACCGCGATATTTCAGAACGTACTGGAAGGTGGTCTTCGAGTCGGCACCGAGTGTTCCGGTAGCAGCCTCAACATTCTGTTCGTCAAGAACTTTATTGACATCAGCAGGAGTGACACCATACTGTGCCATCTTCAACGGGTCAAGCCATATACGCATTGAGTAGTCTGCACCTATGACATTAACATCGCCCACTCCGGCTATTCGCGACAGAACCGGCTCGATATTGATTTTTGTGTAGTTGGAAAGGAAATTACGGTCGAAAGAGTCGTCGGGACTATATATCGTCAGTTGTTTTATATTACTCGTCTGACGCTTCCTTACGTTGATGCCCGCGCGTGTCACGGCACTCGGCAAGCGTCCCTGTACCGTTGCGACACGGTTCTGGACGTTCACCATCGCCATATCGGGATTGGTGCCCTGCCGGAAGAACACGCTGATATTGGCACTGCCGGTATTGGAAGCCGTTGACGACATATACATCATTCCTTCCACACCGTTGATTGCCTCTTCAAGTACAACAACGACGCTCTTTTGGACTGTTGAGGCATTGGCACCTGTATAGTTGGCGTTCACCCTCACAGTCGGAGGGGCTATTTCCGGAAACTGCTCCAAGGCAAGCTGGGAAAGTCCGATGAAGCCCACAAGCACCATCAGCACAGAAATCACTCCTGCCAATATAGGGCGGTCAATGAATGTACGAACCTTCATCTTCACTATCTATTTTTTATTGTCACTCCTTCTTTTACCAGCCCTGCGCCCTCGGCCACAATCCTGTCGCCTGCTTTTAGCCCGCTGGTAACGATATAGTCGGTGCCATTATTCAGCCGGAATACTTCGACGGGTGTTGATTTGGTCTTGCCATCTACAATTTTATAGACAAAAATACGGTTCTGGAGTTCGAATGTGGCCGTCTGTGGAATAACTATACAATTATGCTGAACGGAAGAAATCACAACCTGTCCACTGCCACCATTATGCAGCAGATGCTCATGGTTAGCGAAGGTGGCACGAATACGCACTGTACCCATACCGTTGTCAACAATGCCGCTCACAGCGTCTATCCGCCCCTTATGGGGATATTGTTTCCCATTGCTCATGATGAGCTCAACTGACGGCATGGCTTTTATGAAACCGTCCATGCTTCCATACTGCTCAACGATGTCGATGGCACGGTTCTCGGTGATGCTGAAGTAAGCGTATATCTCGCTGTCGTCAGACACCCTTACCAGAGGCTCGGCTATACTGCTGCTGACAAGTGCCCCAACATGATAAGGAATCATGCCAGCGACACCATTCATTGTACTTTTCACCACGGTATAGGAAAGGTTATTGCGTGCATTCATCTCCTGAGCCCTGGCCAGTGCGAGATTGGCTCTTGCTTCTTGGAGAGCATTCTGCTGCGTCTTAACCTCAAAATCGGAAACCACTCTGCCTTGCTCCAGTTTCTCTGTGCTCTCCATGTTCAGCTGTGCTGTGGCAAGCTTTGCCTTTGCAGTCTCTACATTGGCAACAGCTACCTGAAGGGCGGCCTGATAGGGAATCTGATCGATTATAAACAAAGGCTGTCCTTTCTTCACCTTATCACCCTCCCGGATACAAATTTGAGTGATATTGCCACTTATCTGAGGACGCACTTCCACTATCTGACGACCGGTTATATTCGCTGCATAATGGCTCTTTAGGGTCTGAGTACTTTCTTTTACAATCATTGTCTTATAACTGGCTTCTGGGTCGTGACGTTTTTTTTCTTCGCCGCACGACATCATCACGAATCCGGCAATTATGAACAACAATAGTTTAGTTTTTTGTTCCATATCTTGGTCTTTTCGCTATTTGTTTGCAAATTTAAAACAAAAATCCTAATTTTGCGCACATTTGACAAAGAAAAACTTTCTAAAGATAAAATATACAAAAACTATAGCTTCACACGCAACGATACTGAAGCAGACGAACGTGATGACAGAACGAATTGCGATGCGAGCGAAAGATGCCGGCCTATAACAGCCTTAGCAAACAGCGTTGTGCGGAAACCGTTTCCATAAAGCATCTGACTGTTCATAGTGTATGGCAATGCTCCTTCTATTACATACAGGCGGGCAGAATAGCCGGTTGTGTAATAATAGCGAGCAATAGCTTTTAAGCTGAGCCAGTGCCAGGAGAATCGCGCAGAGAGACCTGCTGTATAACCCCAATCGTTTTGCTCGAAAGCAGACATACAGGCATCGACATTTGCACCAACCTGCCACAGCCTGTTGAGGCGCGCACTGGCAGCAAGCCTTCCACGATGAACATAACATCGCCGCAAATGATTGTCGGCATCATCCTGCTGTCGTATGGTCAGACGGTAACGGCCATATATCGTCAGTTTCTCAGACGGTATGAATTCCGCCTCGAAACGCGTATCAATATTTGTAGAAGACTGACTTGCAGCGGTTGTAGCCCATGGATGATAGGCAACATCAGCATAAAGATTCAGATGCCATTTACGATTAGGAAGGTAGTCGGCACTCACAAACACACCGCTCTCATTCTGTACACGGCTACCGTCACTGAAGCTACTGGCATAGAGGGATGCATACTTAAAGGAATAGAATCGGTAGAGAACCATAAGCGACAGTGGTGACCACGGCTTAACAATCAAGCGGTTGACCGTGGCTATAGCTCCTTTGCTCAACGCAGTCTCGCCATTAAACGACAGTCGGTGGCTACGGTAGCCATAGTCGATGCTCGCATTGACAAAGTCGTTACCTTTGAGACGGTGTCGATTTACAAGCTGATTCGTGTTAGGGACAAGGTCGCGACTGAAATGCGACATCACCGCAGTTGCCCCGAAATGGAAGGCCTTGACATCAACATCTACATGGGCACCTCCGGTGGTTATGCCGGTATTGTTTTTCTTTTTCATCTCAGCAGGTGTACGGTGATAACCATTGGTGACAAGCGTACGTGCCGTGCCATCAACGTTTAGGGTGGCATCAACATCACGCCAGGAGATGAAAGCAGAAAAGGAAAGAGGACGGAAAAGCCGGACTGTAGCTCCCACTCCACGGAAATACGACAGTCCTGACATGCGTGAGGAATGCGGTCGGAAAGCGTTGCCCGTAACGCTCGTATAGTTAGCAAGGCTCGTCTTGCCATACGAGATATTGGTATTAACGATAAGTCCCATTCCGAAGGATGCACGGAAGCATCCAGCCACGACATTGGTCAAACGGCCAATGTCCTTCATCTGGAAATAATATGAATAATGGTCGTAGCCCAGCTTGTTCTCACCTGAGAAAAACGGTTCGCCAGCATCCTGAGACGCCACCAGACCGGCTTTTATCATACTCTTGTAACGGAACTGGTATCTGAGCCAGTGTTTGTATTTATATCCAAGATATTTATCGTTGTCCTCAGGGGTATAGAATGGTACGTTCACAAAAGTGTTAATCTCATGACTGCCCCTTTTCAATATTTCCTTCACATTAAGCGGTTCCTTCTTCTTTGCCTCTCCAATATATAAAAAATAGCCAAGCAGACGGCGACGCAATCCGTCGATGGAGCGTATCAGCAACAGTTCTCCGAGAGAACGGAGCGGTCGATAGCGACGGGCATAATCATATATATCGTCGATCTGGGCGTTTGAAAGAAAGCCAAGTTGTTCGAGATCTGCACGCGTACAACTGTTGATGTCGATGGAATGGAGAGGAATGCCGCTAAGGTCTTCGTGGAGTCGCTCCCAGTTTTCGACAGATTCGTCATCGGTCTCTGCTAGCATTTCGAAACATTCCTCCCAGTCGTCGAAATCCTGTGCCGATGCCATGAGGAAACACATACATAATATCAATACAAAAATGCTCCTGCTCATACTTTATTTCTTTACAGCCATTCTTTTGGTTGCTTGAAAATTTAACACCATAGCCAATTACTTTCATTAAGGTTTTATCTACACTCTAATCAAATTTATCGTTTGGTGCCATAACTTTCGCATCCACAAAGATGGCAGAGAAAGGTAGATGTAAGTTGACAGTGGCACATGATAGGCAGTGCGAGCAATATCTGCTTTCAGCCGTAATGTAAAAGAGTGACTTCGCCAATTGTTACTTCTTTGGCAAAGAGCTACAGCACAAAGGTTTGCCAACCTGTCAGCAATGGTTTCATGGATGTATTCCTCATATCTGTCAGGAGGAATGCTCTGCACACGATACTTCTGTATCAGGGCGACATAATCGACAGTCCACGAGAAGCTGGCACTTGTCGTATCATCACCTTTGTCATAGACTTTGTCAAAAACCACAGCTACAGGTTTTTCTGTGGAGAACACCAGCCGCAACCAGAAGATGTAGTCTTCACCCATGCAAAAGTTTTTCGGCTGATTGAAAAGATATGGAGTCAGCACACTGCGCCTGTATAGTGAACCCCAGGGTACTCCTATTGTCCCGTCACCACGCACCGCCATATGGCGGAAGTCGTCCATGGGAATGATGTTTCGCGACTCCCCGTTTAGGCTATAGCCATTGCCGAAGATAATATCCACATCGTCTGTAATGGCCTGGGCTAACAAACTGACGGCGTCAACAGGCAGGCAGTCGTCGGCGTCAACAAAGGTAATCCATTCTGACGTGGCCAATTCGACCCCCATTAGACGTGCTGCCTGACGCCCTCGGTTAGCAGTGTGAACAATCTTCACACGGTCGTCTTCTGCCGCTATACGGTCTGTCAGGCTTTTTGTAGCATCAGTACTTCCGTCGTCAACGATAATCAGATTGACAGACGCATAATCCTGGTTGAGCACGCTTCTGGCACATGCTACTATTGTTGACTCCCCCTGATATACAGGTACTATCACACTTACACTTACCATTCTATACGTTTTTGGATATTACTTCTCTATAAAATCCCATTTTCTTTTGATTTACTCAAAACACAGCTTACGTCGGCTTTTTGTTCTCTTAGACAAGTTGCATCTTCCTCCAATTCGCCCTCCTCGTAAAGATGTTTGTACCTGTAGCTTCTTGCTGTCTGCATTTTCTGCAATGATGAGGAAGACCAATCGCGAAAGATGTATGTTCTGCTGTTCGTCCATATTCCTTATATATTCTTAATATATTATATTCCCCTCTCAACCCAGTCGCCACGGTCAAGGTTCCTGTACCCGATGGCCTCGGCGATGTGGATGGACTCCACTTTCTCCGAGCCGGCGAGGTCGGCGATGGTGCGGGCGACCTTGAGGATGCGGCTGTAGGCACGGGCGGAGAGTCTGAGGCGCTCCATGGCCATGCGGAGCATGTCGAGCGAGGCGGCATCGGGCTCGGCAAACTCGTGGAGCATGCGCTCGGTCATCATTGCGTTGGAGTGGATACCCTTGTAAGG
>ODAI013883799.1_pt1 | contig 24378 bp, 20 predicted proteins | sample 1539321 | NCBI WGS metagenome assembly ODAI01 (sample SAMN02144231, study PRJEB22623) | gut metagenome | biome: sheep rumen | host: Ovis aries | place: New Zealand | reverse complement strand
ATAAGAAGGACAGCCGCCTGAAAAGCAGCTGTCCTTTTTGAGACCCGGCCTCCTGATACTGCTACTGACAGTTCAGATTATCCGCCATAGTATCAATATGAATTTGTTTCATTCATTCCACAGATTATGCTGTGTCTTCCGATTACCCTGATATAGCCTAATTGTCTGCCCGCGTTATGTAGGCAGCCTTTGAATAAGTAACTCCACCGGCTTTCCCTGTTATCTTGCATCTGTATTGTCTGCCGTCATATGATGAAGACATCTTAAATGACAGCGTAGGAAGCGTTGCGCTGGACAAAGTAGATTTCTTCCAAGTTGTGGTCCCTGCATTCTTATACTGCCACTGATACGTCAACTCTGTCCCGGATGCTTCTACTGTCAGCTCTACCCGATTACCTGCATACGCTTCCACTGACTCAGGCTGAGTAATTATCTCCGGTTTCGGAATCACTGTGAGAATAGCAGCCTTGGTATTAACTGTTTTTCCTCTGTTGTCTGTTACGCTGCAGCGATATTTCGTACCGGAATTGCGTGACGTAGCTGTGACTGATAAGGTATTCGTCTGGCTGCTGCTCAGTGTTGAATTCATCCATGTTGTTTTTCCGGGTTTCTGGTACTGCCATTGATAAGTCAGGCCTTCTCCGGATGCATCAACTGCTTCAACGTAAAATATCGCCTTATTTCCAATCAGAACTTCTGTGTCCTCCGGCTGTCCTGTTATGGACGGACCGTATAACTGTGTAATGACGACAGGTTCTGTATAAGCAACGCCTCCTGCTTTTCCCGTCACTTTGCATCTGTATTCTCTTCCGTTATATGATGAAGACATCTTGAATGAAAATGTCGGAAGTGTTGCACTGGCCAGACTGGACTTCCTCCAGGTACCAGTCCCGACATTCCGATACTGCCACCGATATGTCAGATCTATTCCGGACGCTTCCACTGTCAGCCCTACCTGATCACCCGCATACGCTTCCACTGACTCAGGCTGAGTGATTATCTCCGGTTTGGGAATTACTGTGAGAAGGGCTGCCTCAGACGTTGCTTTTTTTCCTCTGATATCCGTTACAACGCAGCGGTACTTCGTACCCGAGTTATTAGACGTAGCCGACACAGTCAAAGTATCCGTCTGACTACCTGTTAAGGATGATTTTGACCACGTTGTTCTCCCGAATTTTTGATACTGCCACTGATATGTAAGACCTTCTCCGGATGCTTCAACAGAAAATACCGCTTTCTTTCCGATCAGGATTTCTACATCTTCCGGCTGTGTTATGATCTCGATCACGACGTCCTTAACAGTCAGTGTATATTGAGCGCTTCCTGCTTCATAGTTGTCGCTTTCTGCACTTGTGGCTGTAATTACAGCAATTCCTGTACCCTCAATCGACACAGCTCCGCTTACGGCGTCCACAGAAGCTACATTTGAATCACTCGATTCATATGTAATATCCCCATCAGTATTCCCGGTAAGTTCGTTTATAAACACTTCATCGCTCAGTGTTTTTGTTACATTGTCATTAGCAAATGAGAGTTCAGCCGGCGCCTTATCAATCACGAACTCTTCGCGGACAGAGCCGGTATAGCTTCCCACACCGTTAATCGTCACACTTGCGACTCCGGCGTCTATATTTTCTGAGTAAGTCACCTCATAATCCGTTCCATACGACAATGTAACGGATCCATCCGTTACAGTTACAGAGGGTTCTTTAGGACTTCCGTCATAAATGTAATTTGTCTGTGCCAGAGCTATCGTACAATCGGAAATATCTGTTACTTCTATAAGATCCTCCGGTACAACTACATAGTCTGTTGTCGCCATCGGGTAACTTGCATGAAACGATACCGTTTCATACTCTGCATTTCTTGCATGTAGATCAAACGTATCCGGGCACTTCAGAAAATAATCGTACGGATCGCGCCCTGTATCCCACGTACAATCCATGTTATAGTACAAGCCCTTTAACCTGACGATATTCCAAGCGTGCGGACCGCCTCCACCGGCTCCGCCATCCCCGCCGTAACCGGAAACTATGCGGGCATCCAGTCCGGCCTCCAGCGCCATTCTGTAGAACAGTGCAGAATATCCCTGGCATACAGCCGTTCCGTTCACCAAGGCGGCATAGCTCGTGTATTTCAGATCATAGCTGTCATTGTTCAGATTGGCAAAATCATACGTTACATGCTGGCAGATATAATCATATATCGCCTTTATCTTTCCATACTCCGTCTTGGTATTCAGATTCAGGAAATCCATTACCGTAGACAGCATGGCTGACTCCTCGGCCTCCTGTTCAGGTGTCGTGTAATACGTGAGCAGAGTATCGAAATTTATTATTAAATAGTATTTTCCTGTCTCGTAGTCATATCCGGATTCAAGTCCTCCACCATAGGACTGCCCGGCATACTGAAAGAGCCCATAATCGCCTTGGGTAGGATTACCGTTGTGGATGAACTGATTTTCCAGCGCCACATCTGCAAGCATGTTAAAATACTCATTGCACTGTTCATTAGAGATCTCCTCATCTGACAAGACTTTGTATTGAACAGTGAACTGGGTGCCCCACTCGCCGAGTGTTTCGTCAAATGCCTGTCTATACGCCTCGGCAAATTCCTCCTCAGTCGTGGGAATCTCTTCCCCGGAGCTTCCTACCAGCTCCTCAGAGCTTCCCGCCGGCTTTTCGGAATATTGAACAACTTCAATATCCTCAGGATTCACTACATCGGCATATAACGGGTTAACAAGGACAACCGGTTCAAATGTATCCTGCCGTAAACCGGCTGCATCATCTCCTGTCTCTAACTCCGCTATAGTTTCCAGATCTGCTTCACTCTCCCCCTGATTTGAAAATGTTTCCGACATATTCAGGGCGAAGGTCGGAACACTCGTTGATACAATCATGACAAAGGTCAGTATCATTGCTATAAAAGCCGATTTTTTTCTACCCATAAACATTTCCTCCTCAGTCGTCATATAACAATCCGTAATATCTTTTAGCGACTAAACCATTTACTATACCTTAACAACTACAAGAGTAAGCGTCAAGTAGAGAGTTGTGCTCATCAGAAAATCATTTTCTATCAGTCGGAGTTATCCGTCAGCTTCAATCCAAGGCGCCATAAAATGAATCTTACCCCGTATTCTTTTGATGAGGATTTGCTGTTGAGGGGTAAGCTATTATTTTGGGATGCCCCGACTGAATAAGTGCCGTCAAAATGGGAATCTACGTCAGATGTCTCTACAAAATAAAGCCGCTGCATGGTAAAATTATATTATGTTGTTGCTGTTAGGAAATCAGATGATTAAAGGTAGTATGATTGTTTTTCGGAACAGTGCTTCATCTGTTAGGCAACAGGACTGTTAACAATACCAATGTACATGCGAGAATGGCGGCATCAACGACAGCACAGAAGTGGTATCTTCAGTAAACGAAAAATCTTTAGCAAACCTGTTTACCATCTTGTCAGAATACCGGGAAATGAAGAGATGCCTGTCTTTTCTTCTGCATACATTGGGACTGTAGAAGAGTGGCGGAACCGGTAGCCCGGACGTAAACACTTTTAGAAACGGCCAATAATTGTTCAGAAGAAAAGAAGAAGGACAGCCGCCTTAAAAAGCAGCTGTCCTTTTTGTATAAGCAAGTTTCATTTTGCGCATCCATCTCTCGCTTATGTCACGAGAATTCTGTGTCAGAAATTAAACACTAGTTCTGAAGGCAAAGTCGTTAAAACAGACGTCTACCGGCACAATAGTATTAAGCAGCTCCTGATACATTTCAATCGGATAATACTCTGACGGCTCAAAATATACTTGAAAATTCGTCTCTTGTCCGGCTTCCTTTACTTCTTCCGTCCGTCCAACCACTTCCTGACCAGATGTCCGGCAAACATGGCTATGATGGCCATCACAAGCACCGCCTGAATCGGTATTGTTTCCATATCCATCCCGTATAATCCGACAATCGGCTGACGGTCGGATCACTCTTCCTTTCTCCCGGATTTTCCCGGGTTAATCGTCTTATTATAGTCTATCTTATCAGAAGTTCTGCAAGAAACTCCCGATACAAGGGTATTTTATCGCCCGCATTTTAATTATCGCAGCCACTCCACTTCATTTCGAGAAGCCGATGCAGTATATAGTCCTCACTCATGAATCTCCAGCGGCAGCCCGTCCGGGTCCCGGAAGAACGTCATCTTCTTCCCCGTATAATCATCGAACCTCACCGGCTCGCACGCAACGCCCTTCTCCTCCAGCATCCGCACCGTCTCGTCGACAGATTCAACGGCAAATGCCAGATGTCTCAGCCCGCACGCCTCCGGATACGACGGTCTGGCCGGCGCGTCCGGCCTGATAAAGAGCTCGATCTCCGTCGTCTCATTCAGCTTAAGGTCCACTTTCCAGTCATGCTCCCGCTTGTTCGACCGGATGATCTCGAATCCCAAAATATCGTGATAAAAATTCAGCGTCTTATCATAATCCGTACATATAATTGCTATGTGATGAATCGCATGTAACATACATTTACCTCCCTATAGAGACCCGCATCACCTTTGCAGGCTTCCAATCAACTCAAACTTCACAGTATCCCCGCAACCCCATTACCGGGCTCCGCCTCGCCCCTCATCAGCTCCACATAGACCACCTCCGTCGGGTTGAAGAGCCGCGGAACCATCTTCGCCGTATTCGCCAGCCCTCTGGAAATGATCATCCGCCCGTTCTCACCCCAGTGTATCCCGCTTGTATACTCCGGAAACCATCCCTGCCCCGGCGCAAAAACCCCCCGGCTGAAAAACCGGAACTGCCCGCCGTGCGCATGCCCGGACAGCACAAGATCAATATCCCGGCCCGTCAGCTTCGGCTCCCTGAGGCTCCAGTATTCCGGATGGTGCGACAGCAGGATCTTGAACTTCGGAACCTTCACGAACTCATCGAGCCATGCGTAATCCCTCTCCTCCATAACCGGATTCACGATGGGCGGCCAGATCGGATACCTCCGTCCGTCTCCCGGCACCCGCAGCTCTCTGTACTTCAGAACATATGCCGAGGTGAGTCCGCCGATCACATACTCATCCTTCTCCACCCACGTATTATCGAGGACCTTCACCCCGGTCCGCCTAATCCGCTCAAAATCCTTCTCACACAGCATGATCTCATGGTTGCCCAGAGACATGTAGGTCGGCGCGATCCTCGCGCACGCCGAGAGGAAAGGCAGAATATTTCTCTCACTCTCGACAATGAGGTTGTCACCGCGGGGTTTCCGGCGCAGTACAATGTCCCCGGTGATGGCGATGATATCCGGTTGTTTACGCTTCAAGCTTTCGATGACCCGGCTTCCTTCCCGATTGTGGAGATCGGAAATGTGGGCTATGGTCAGAGATAAACTTGAAGAAATACTGTAATTATTTTCTATCATAAAGCCACCTATCGCAAACAGGCAACAGATTGCAGAACACAACCTATTGCCCGTATAAAAATCTCTATCAGCCTATTTTCTTATGATGGAACGTCGGCACCATCTCCGATACCAGCCTCTCCGTCTCCGGACTATTCTCATAACAAGCCTTCGCAAGCTCCTCCAGCTTCGTCAGAAACGCATTCGTATCGATCGGAATCGGCATTCCGATATGGATGAGATCATTCGGCGTCTTCTGAAGCCCTTCCTCATCCATGAGCTTCTCCTCATACAGCTTCTCCCCCGGGCGAAGACCCGTATAGACCACCTTTATATCAACATCCGGCTCGAGACCCGACAGCTTGATCAGGTTTCTCGCCAGCGTATCAATCTTGACAGGTTCTCCCATATCAAGCACATAGATCCGGCTTTCCTTCGCCGTTCCGGCATAAGCCCCGGCCTGAAGGACCAGACTGACTGCCTCCGGTATCGTCATGAAATACCGAATGATATCGGGATGGGTCACGGTAACCGGTCCGCCATCTGCAATCTGCTTCTTGAACAGCGGAATAACAGAGCCGTTCGATCCCAGTACATTTCCGAAACGGACCGTGACAAATCGCGTATGTGAGCTCCCCGCCCTCATCTTTATATCATCTGCCCATCGGCTGTTTGCATCCGAATGCGCATGTACTGCCGGGAGAATATATTCACGCTGCTCTCTGCCGACACGGTCCAGCGTCTGTATGACCATCTCGCACAGGCGCTTGCTTGCCCCCATTATATTTACCGGGTTAACAGCCTTATCCGTACTGATCAGTACAAACCGGTTCGCTCCGTACTTCATCGCGGCATATGCGGTCTTATAGGTGCCGATCACATTATTCTTTATGGCCTCACACGGACTGTATTCCATAAGAGGCACGTGCTTATGAGCCGCCGCATGAAAGACAATTTGCGGACGAAAATGTTCGAACACCTCCATAATCCGTCTGCTGTCCCGAACCGAACCGATCAGAATAGCAAGGTCAAGATTCGGATGCTTTCGTTTCAGCTCCTGCTGGATATCATAGGCGTTATTCTCGTAAATATCAAAGATAATAAGCTGCTTCGGCCTATGATCCGCAATCTGCCGACAAAGCTCACTGCCGATCGATCCGCCGCCTCCTGTGACCAGAACAACCTTATCACTGAGGTAATCCGCTATCTCATCCAGATTGACTCGGATGACATCACGCCCCAGAAGGTCCTCCACGGAGACTTTTCTCATCTGGTTGGTCGTTACTTCCCCGGTAGTCAGCTGATACATGCCCGGAAGGCTGAGCAGCTCGCACTCTGTTTCCTTACATATATTCAGGATCTCCCGCTTATCTTTTGCAGAGGCAGACGGTATCGCAAGGTATATTTTCTGAATACTGAACTTTTCCACATTGGCCAGAATGTCATCCCTTCCGCCGACGACCCGGATGCCCTCCACGAGACGATCCCACTTATTGCGGTTGTCGTCAATAATGCACATCACACGCTCCTTCGTCTCCTGCTGTCTCTGGATATCACGAAGGATCATCTGTCCCGCCTGACCGGCGCCGATCAGCATGATTCGTACTGCATCCGGCTCTTTTTTGGTTCTTATGGATCGCTCCAGCAGAACAAACCTGTAGGAGAAGCGTACTATAAGAATCATGCCGAACTGCATGATTCCGCCGATAATATAGTAGGAAACCGGCATTCTCTGCACAAAAAGAACCGTCAGAATAATATGGAGCGGCACGGTAATTACTGTAGCCATGAAGATATTCTCCAGCTCTCGGATGCTGGCGAATCTCCATATGCTCTTATATAGTCTTAAATATTTGAAAACAACAAGGCAGATAATAATATAATAAGGTATAAACTTTATATAACTCTTATAATAATCAATCGGTATCTGCGAGAATTGCAAGTCAAACCGAAGCAAAAGTGCAAATATATAAGAAAAAGCAATGGCTATTGAGTCATAGATCGTCAAGCATAGAGAAATAAACTGCCAATGCTCCAGATGGAACGGTAGCTTTAATTTTCCCATAAATGAAGCATTTCCCCCTTGTATAATCACCTGAACGTATTTTTAATCCACATTTCAAAAATGATACTACGAAAGTTCATGTATTTCAATAATCTATACTCACTCAAATACAAAAATCAGCAAAAACCCAAAAGGCAAGTATTCACATTGTACTAAAAAACGCCGCTTTTTTAATCAGCGGCGCGATTTTCGGCAGTGTTTCGGCACATCATTTCTTCTTTTTAAATAATACCTTTATATAATCTTTATTGCGATTCACAAAGTAAAGGAGAGTTGCACCATAAGCCAGAGCAACACAGTATCTGATTAACATATGGGTTCCATAAAGTACGTTCATAAAGCCGCCCACGACAAACACGCCTGCCAGCACTTTGAGGATGAAACTTATCTCATATACATGGTCCATTTTCATCCTTCTGACTGCGATATAATGGAATATAAGTAAAAACATATATCCAATAAGCGTTGTATAAGAAGCAATAACGTAACTATGCTCCAAATCCATCGGTATCAGAACAAAGTTGAGAATAATATTGATGGCTGCTGCAATCATTGTTGCAATTGCAACACCTATCGTCTTTTTCTCATAAAACTCTATATTAACATACATCCTGTATATCAGCTGTAATACACAACTTATGATAAGCGGAGGAATACAATTTACTGCAGGTGCATACTGTTTTCCGCCCAAGATCCAGATAATCTCCGGTGCTAATATCAGAACACCGATTATCAGCATAACAAAAATGCTAATGTATATTTTTGATGTCTTCTTGACATCATCGTATTTCTTATGATGAAGGCTTTCCAGCAGCCACGGAGCAAACGCCTTATTCATAGAGTCAAACAAAATAGTCGCTATATGATATGCACTATAAGCGACACTATAAATTGCAGTATACTCAGTACCGCTGAGTTTTGTGACAATTACTTTATCAGAGGCACTCAACACATAAAGGGAAAGTTCATGCGGAACGAGCGGCAGGCAAATCACACATGCATATTTCCAATATTCTGTTTTTACCTTTTTCCCTTTTGTTACTAAAAAGATAAATATACATGCGCCTATCACAATATGCGGTATATAGTAGCCATATAATCTTCCTGCAAGCTTATCCTGCATCATTATTACCATCAATAAGGATAGAAGCGTCCCGGATACTGTCATTATTCCTGTGAGCAAAACAAACGTTTTATATTTATAAAACGCTCTATGCTTCGTCACAAGCATATTATATGCGGGTGCCGTAATAAGATACATGAACATTAAATGGATATATTTTCCCTCAATCTGAAAAAAATTTGAGAAAAACGCAGGACAAAGGCAAACCACCGCGTAGACAATCAGAGTCCAGATTGTCGAAAAGCACAGTATTGACCATATATAACTGTCCATATCATCTTCATGTTCAAGCTTGGATCGGATAACCGACTGCGCTAAATCAAACGATGTAAGAACCAGGAGAATAGAGGCCCATGAAGAAAAATTACTGAATCCTCCCAATTCATTTTTGCTCATCAAACGCGTGAAGATAGGTGTGGTAATAAATGCCATACCGCGGAACATGAAGTTACACACTGTATACCACAGACCGGCTTTAGCTACCACACTGGCATCACGCCCTTTTTTCACATTTTCACTCATATTTATCTCCATATGATTGAAGAATTATCAATCAGCTTTCCTGATTTTTCAGCAATCCATTTTAAACATCCCCATATCTTCTGATAATTCTTTTCAAGCCATTTATTAAATGCAGCTCCAATTGTTGCCTGACGCACAAGATCAATTACTAAAGATACAGAGAACACTATTACTATTTTAATAACAGCATGAACATACGGATTATAAATATATTCAGTATTCGGATAAAGAACTTTCCATATGTATGTATCAATCATTGCATTATTATGTATAAGGTATATACCTAACGTCGCACTGGAAATCCTATTGATAATTGCATTATAAAAGTTAAAATTCAAAGTATACAGAAAGACAGAAACTGCACACCCAAGGGCTAAAACGGTATCATATCGACGGAAATAACTTGCATAGTCTATAAATTTAGTAATTCCGGAAATGATACCGGCAATATCAAAAAAGAGCACTGAAGCCATCATTAAAATAATAAATGAAACCGCATAAATTCCGGTCTTCTTTAATGACACCTTCCCCATGTGTAATCGCAGATATCCGCCAAGTATGTACATTACAAAGAAGAAGTCCATTTCGCCGAAATTCCACGCTGCATTTGATAAAGTTTGTATAGCGGACCAGATAAACAGCAACAGCAATACTATGTTTCTGTACGTGTTTTTGTCAAGAGATCGAAGCCAGTTACCTATAAAGGGGGCTGCCAGGAGCAATAATATATAATATTTGATATACCACGTTCCGAAAATCATAGGAAATAATGACTTAATCCACATAGCGGGAGTGACAGGTACCACTTGTGTGATCAGCATTACTATAAGTATTACAAAATAATAGAAATGCATTTCAAAAAACAATGGGACAATTCTTTTATACTGTTCTTTTATAGGTCCCTTCTGTAATATCAGAAAGTATCCGCTAATAAGTGCGAAAATCGAACAGGCAACCTTGCCAAATAATCCAAGAAATTGTACAAAGACAACGCCTCCGCAAAAATCATATGAACTGAATTTATCATAACCTCCATGCAGCGAATAATGATATGCTACAATTACAAACATAGAAATAATTCGCAATAATTCAATACTGGAATTTCGATTTTTTTGCTTTGATTGTACAATCTCGTTCTTGTCCATAAATGATTTCCCCAAAAAAACATGAAATCCGGCACGTTCTCTGTCAAAAGTCTGAAGAACCATCTTTCATTATGGTTTATATATACTTTTCATTTTATTATGTCTCATATCTTTAAAGCAGCTTACCCCAATTGCCAGACATCCCCAAAACTCAGGTCTCGACCAATACGTAAGTGAAATAAACATACTACAGGCAGCACAGAAAAACGGAAGAAAAACATCGCACCATTTTCGCTTTCCTTTCGAAAAAAGGATGGAGAAAGAATACCCGAAAATGACAATCAGGAGCACTCCGCCCAATACAACACCATAATCAATTAAGAACTCCAAAATGATAGAATGCGGATATCCCGCATATATATAATTAACTATCTCGTGACGAGAACCCATGGCGCCGTACCCGAACGGTTTTCTCTTTATCATTTCAATTGCCGCTCTCCAGATAGTAAACCGGTTACTGTCATTCGTAATAGTACCTGAAAGAAGCATCTTTAAAAACCGGGAAGATACATGAAAACGGTCAAGTACATTTATCATAAACATAAGCAATGGATTATAAGAAATGTATACAACTAAACTCCCGATAGCGGCAAGGGCAATAATCGGTCCCTTCCGTTTAATATTCTGAGCATATATCACGATATAAAGGACAACGTACAGGCCGATAAACAGAATTGGTCCTCGTGAACCGCCGATCAATATCATTACAATGTCCACGATAGCTGCTATTATATAGATACTTTTTTTTTGCGTCAGTGCGAAATAAAGAAATACTAATGCAAAAAGCAGGACTTCATAGCCAAAAGTAACACTGTATGATGAATCAAAATTAGCGCCCGTTGCGGTAACAGTAGACCAGGAACCTCTGCTGATTCTGTAAATAAAATACGGCATCATTACCCAGCCGGCATTTTTCAAGCAGTTTAAAATCCGTTTAGGGTCATCAAGCAGGCGAATAAACAGATAAGCATAAATTCCTCTATACGGTTTCAGCACATGATCCCATACGCCATAGCTTTCACGGGCGTAAGCCTCCTCGTACTCCGGATGCAGCAGAAATGTTGTCACTAAAAAAGCCAGCATTAATATATATATAACCAGAAAATCTGTTTTTATATATTTCCGGGGGTTCTTTGCACAAATCAATGCCAACGGAACATATGGAAGCAACATTGCGGCTCCTTCCACAATGTTAGCATGCCCTAATATACCGGAAAAAATCGTACGAAATAATGTGTTTGAAAAAAACAGGATAACCGACAATTCCGCAAGCTGTTCACTTTTAATTTTTCCACGAAATATACCTGTTCCCAGTCTGATTTTCATTCCGTCCTCCAATTTCAGTTCTATCTCAGCGGCTCACCTGTCATCCCAATAATCGCAGCAGTTCCTCGATTCCGATTACCATAATACATCTTACTTTCCGGTCTTCCTTCTTATGTAATCTAACACCTGATCCGAAAAAGCCCCCATAAACGGACCACATGCCGCCTGTGCTATTGCAGAATCCGGAGCAGTCAGATTGACCTCAACAATGCAGGGCTCACCATCTTCGTCAATACATACATCCCAAAATGCAAGGCCAAAATGCGCTATTTGTCTATGCGCCTTACAAATCATGCTGCACATTTTCTCAAATCCGGGAATCTTTTTCCCCGCAAATTCATAACCGCTGGGAATTGCATGGTAGGAAACCATATCATGATCTATCGCATAATCATTCAGTGTGCCATCCGGCAACTTTATCCCGATAAAATACCGTTCCTTGCCATTATTATCTGCAAACTCGCCGGTTTGTCCTACTTTTACGAAGCATGACATTACATGAACTTCTCCTTCGATAAACACACTGTTAACCCGGATCGTGTTCACAGAAGACTTGTTAAGCTTTGCCATCTCATCATGCTGGCGCAAAGGCAGCTGAATAACGAAGTCTCTGTTATATTCCTCTAAATAACGATCAATACGATACGGAGGTTTCAGCAGCTGAACACCTTGTCCCGTATTGGTAAAAACAGTAGGTTTAATTACAAGCGCATCAAAGCGGTTCATCGCCTCATCTGCTTCATCTTTAGATATTTCATTAAAATCCGTACCAAGCAGATGACCATTAACATTTCTCACAATGTTAACAGGTGTATTAACTCCTCTGATAAAGAAATCCAGATAAGATTTATCACTCCATGCAGGCGAGAGCCTTAAATCGGATAAAAATGGTTTGACATCATAATTAAATAATGTTTTAGGAATAAAATCCAGTCTTTGCTGCCCTGTGCGCATATAAAAGAACCTGTGCCACTCAAAGCACGGAACTTCTATTCCATATTGTTTCCAATACTTTCGAATCTCTTTTTTTTGCACTTCTGTCAATGCCGGAATCTCATCCGAGCATTTTTTTTCTGCGTTTATTATCTGCTCCAGCCAGCTTTTGCTGTTTCTTTTTTTATTGAATTCAGCATAAAGTGATTTAATCCCTCTTTTAAACTGTTTAATAAAACTCATTTTAGACCTCTCTGATACTTATCAGATACTCGATATGTGAGGAAAAGACCTGTCTTGACAAATATCCCTTTAAAACGAATATACCCCTTCAAGCATTCTTGCGATATCTTTCTTTTTTCCTTTTTGCTCTACGATCTGAGTTCCGATAAATTGTCCGGACCCATTTGCCTCAATAAGAACCCATCCTTTATCTGTAAGCGCCATATCCCAGCTTATATACCCCATATTCGGAAACAACTCATGCATTTCCGTAACAACAGATATCAGTTGTTCCCATTTCGGTATCTGAAACCCTTCAAAAGAAAGACCTGTCTGTGGATGAGTAATATATTCATTACAGTATTCATCCCTTCCTGTAGTAAATACCTTACCCGTCTTCGGATCAATACCGGCAAGAATACCACCGGAGCCGGCATTATCAACAAAAGACCCTCCCTGACCGATGCGGAATCGGCATGGCCCCAATTCAATGCCTCGAATAGTTCGGAAAGTAGGACACCTTACCGTATTTACAGACGAAGCATTGAATTGAGCCATTTCCGGAGATTGTACTACAAGATCTTCCAGAATCTGCTTTCCCATCTTAATCAGGGACTCGAATAATTCTTTCGGGTCCCGGCCGCGGCTTTCAACCTTAGAAACACCTTTGCCGCGACCCATTCCAACAGATTTCCGAACAAATGTAGGATGTTTTCTGATAAATTTCAGGAATTTTTTATAATCAGAAGATCGTTCTATGCTGATCGCTTCACGTTTAAAAAATTTCTTCAGTTTTTCATACGTTCTTGCCTTATCATAAAAAACTTCGATATCAATCACATCATTCATAGCATATGTAAGAATATCCTTTTCCAGATCAGAAATATACTCCTCTTTTTCTTCTCGTGTCTTTCCCTCTATATAATAAAAGAAGTATTCATCCGGCTCAAATCCATAGGCATATGCATTAAATAAAACATCCATTCGCAAGTCTTCCACATCAGACCGCTTAAGAAGTGCCGGTTCATGATCGAAGTACTCATCAAGCTGCTTATTTAAAACTGCTGTATAACTCTTCCACTTTTCAGAATAGCGCTTAACGATCTCTTTTCTTTTTTTTATATCGCTTTCTCCGGCAACAATATCCGTTTCAGGCAGAAGTTTTGCACGAAGCCTTTTCAGTTTATTTTCGTTAAAGCGTTTTCGCACAACCGGAATATTTGGAATAAGTTTTTTTATCTTAACCTTCGTGGAATCCTTCACCGCATAATCCTCCCAATTCAACGCTGGCTATTCTGGGTTCAAAGCAGCAACAGGGTCGAAGGCTTACAATACGCACTCCACTTGCACGCTGCGGTCCTACTCTCAAAAAAGTTCCCAGTACCGAAACATCTCCACCCAGGCCAAGCGCTCCGATTTTCGCTTCATTAATTCGCTCAGTAATTGAATTTTCCAGCTCTGACTGCTCTGAATATTTTCCATATACCTGAGCTTCCAGCATAAGAGCCGCTGCCTCATACTGTGAACGGCCTATTCCGACAGCCAGTGTACAGGGAGAACAGCCCAGATTTTTCACGGCTTCCGTTCCCCATTCGACAATCTGATCAATAACATTCTGCACATTATGCTTATGAAAGACCCTATATGTGCGTCCGCGTATAGCCGGTCCGCCGCCAAACATCAGAATATGCAGACGCAGAATCTCTTCATCTACATTTTTTATCTGTATCGGAGCCGGTTTCAGGGCTCCCGAATCCTGATTCAATCCTCCGGACTGATCAAGCCGCTGTTCATCATTTCCCATAATTGCCATTGGGCGGCCCGGCAATTTACGCAGCCCCACAGCCACACCTTCCTGAATGGCCGCTAACAGTTCACCTGTAACCTGCTGATTCGGACCGACTTCAAGAAACACATGCGGGATTCCGGTATCATCACAAAGGGGTTTTCTATTCTTTTCGGCAACCTCGGCATTTTCCAGAATCGTCTCCATCACCCATCTGGCTTTATCATTGGATTCAGCTGCTATAGCTCTGCGATAAGCATCTTTCTTATCTTCCGAAAAAGTGGAACCGGCCCGTACTAAAGTGTCAGCAACAAGATCTACATAGTTCGTAACATTCTGATCAATCATAAATACTCTCTCCATGGGCTGCAGCTATAATTACCGGATATGAATCAGCTTCCACTTCATACAAAGCCTCCATCCCCAGCTCCGGGTATGCTACAACTCTACTCCCTGTTGTTTTACTTTCCAGCAGAGCTGTTACGGGCGGAATTACCGCGAATACAGCATGGTTCTCCTTCAAGGCCATAACTGTTTCCTTTTTGATTGCCCCCTTCCCCAGATGCATTTTCACGCCGGCAAGTCTGGATAACGGTTCCATACTGCTTTCAATTTCCAACTTGTTACTGCTTGTGGGACCAACGCCTGCCGGGCTGACCGCAGTATGAAAAATCACACTCCCGTTCAAATCAAGACCTTCGGCTTCCAACTCGCCCTTTTCAGCAAGATTTACAATCTTAGGAAGCACAGCATCTCTTCCGCATAGTATTTTGCCGCTGATATAAACCATATCGCCGGCAGAAAGAGCTTCAATGTCTTTTTCCCGCAAGGGTGTCTGCAAATATTTCATATATCCACTTCCTCTGCTTTTTATGCTTTGGAGAACAGCCGCAAATAATCAGCCTCACTCTCAATAACGCCATAAACCCTTGCGCGCGATACAATTCGTTCAGCCCAGGCTTTATGCGGCCCGATTTCATTCATCTTGTTGCCACTGGAACTCTTGATAACTCCGCCGCTGGTATGAAGAATCTGCTCTGCGTCATTATAGACTTCTTTCGTAACCGCAAGCATACCATTTACATACGGAAGATGTGTCGGGTGAATAATGGTCTTTCCTATAAAGCCATTCGCTCTGTCAAGCAATAATTCCCGTAAAAGCCCATCTACGGCATCATTGATAAGTGTTTCTCCACGGAATAATGACTTATTGATACTCTCCGGCAGCTCTGAGAATTTCATTTCCTTAGCTGCTCTGAAATACTCCCATACCGGTCCTGAAACTGTATAGTCATTATCTCTGGAAAAAACATTCAGAATATCCGAGAGACAGTCGCGCACTGTCATAATGTCGTAAATGGTATAATTGATACCTCTTCGTACACCAAAGCAGGATGAGAAATCTGTTCCGCCAACGCGTACGTTAAGAACCAGATCATGATACCTGTCAAGTATAGCTTTTACACGAATGAGCTCAGCAGTTCGTTTCTCGACAAAAGCAATATCACGGTCTTCAAGAATCGGCATTCCATATATTACTTCATCAAAGCGCTCTGTCAATTCTTTCAAATGAGCATAATAACCTTCCCCGTTTGTGCTGTTAAACTTCGGGAAATTGAACGCTGTGATAAAATGAACCATGTCCTTTGTCAAGCGGGATGTAAAATGTTTGAACTGTTCCAGATTTCGTACACGGAAGATGATTAGCGGAATTTCCTCATATAGAAGCTCACCGCTCTTTACTTTTTGATCAAGCGCCTCCAATAGATGCAGGCAATTTTCCTCTGCTGCAGGAACATCCTCCAGTTTGCAGGCATCTTCAAAGCACATAACCATCGTAGTCAGACCCGGATATTTTTTATCAATTATTGCCTGCAGAAAGTCCTTTGTTCCCGGCATGTACATCGTTGCGCCTAATGCATATCGAAGCAGCGAGATGTCTGTATACTTATCAAATTCTATTGGTTTAATAACAAATGGATAATTTTCATTATATTTCTGATGTCTCATAGCAAAATAATCTCCTCTGTTTATTTTAGTAAATCAGCTGTCAACATGCAGTCTCTACGCAGAACTTTATTTCCATTGATATCATAAGCTTCAATATGATTGAATACATAGCTTACCTTGTCAAGCAGGCTTTCAACGGTGTCATCCTCCACGATAAAGAACCCGATCTTTGCTTTGTTTGCACTGATATCAGATATCTCTGTTCCCGAACCTCTTGCTACAGAAAAATCAACAACATGATCCTGTTCTATAAGCTCCTTATATCCATCTACTCTGTCAAAAATACACGGACGGGCATACAAAGAATGAATTACCCTTCTTTTTCCATTATCATGTACTGTAACATCAGGCCGCTTACCTTCAAATGCATCTATCGTAAAGTCATAATAATCAAAGCCAAGCTTTCCGAGTATATTCTTATAGCTGTAACCTCCCGCCATTCTGCAGGCAAACTCTATAATATTTATCCTGTCTTCATCTACTTTTAATTGCATGAACATGGGGGTCGTCTTTAACTTAAAAGCATCGGCAATCTTCTGAGCTGCTGATTTAATTTCTTCAAAAGCAGCACTTGAAATTCTGGCCGGCCATATAGTGCCAATAGCCTTTGTTACATCCGCTACTCCGCCAATATCGCTGTATTTTTCGGAGAGGGTCAGTACTTCTGCTAATCCATCCCTGATCACACAATATACATTGCACTCTTTTCCGAACGCTTCCTCTTCAACAATAGCTCCGCCACTCTTACTGAGCCGAAGTGCTGTCTCCGTATACTTTTTCAACTCTTCCATTGTTGTCGCCCTGTTAACACCGGTAGAACCGGACCCATCAACAGGTTTTACAAACAGCGGGTATTTGAGAGAAATATTCTTAATCTCTTCTACGTTATTAACAAGTATAAACGGTGTAGTCGGAATACCATTTTCCGCCATGATGGTTTTCATTCTTCTCTTATTCGACACATCACATGCTGTTTCATAAGAATACATCATCGGCAGGTTCAGTTTTTCCGCCACATAGGCTATGCCTTTATTCAAGTGTTCAAGACTTGTATTAATGATCAGGTCTGCCTCACGGGATTTGGCCAGTTCATAAATACCTTCTGTATCAAAAGTACTGATCTGCACATGCTCGTCTGTAAACGCAGATGCAGGCGGTGAATCTAAATAATCAACAAGGATTGTGTAATATCCTCTTTCCTTCATTTTTTTAGCCAGCGCAACATGATTATTGTGTCCGCCCAGGATAATTGCTTTCTTTAGCATGTCATACTCCATTTTTAAAGACTTCCTCTCGGTGACCAGACGGCTTCCGGATAATACTCGTCTATCATACGTTTAACCAGTGAAACCTGTTTCGCGCGCTTCCTTGCATCATCCTCAGTACTATCCCAACTATGTGTCTGCGCAACAGAACCGCCGGTTTTCAGATAAATCGGGGATGCGATACGTATCATTTCCGGAACTTCATAATGACGTATAAAGCCACCCGTAGATTTCGGGTTTTCCGTATGAATATCAATCGGACAATCTACTGCCTGTCGAACAGCCGCCAGCATTTGAAGCTGAATATCACGGACAGGGTTAATAGAATCTGCGCCAATCTGTTCCAGAACCTTTGCAGAACATGGATTTCCATGTCCCGCATGAGCCGAAACCTTAAAATGGCAATCGGAAGGAATTTCTCCCACCTTACGCATTTCATTTAAAACCCAGAGGCAGCCTTCATCATAGACCAAAAATCCCCTGCACCCCAGCCGTGCAGCTCGCTTCACATCCTCGATTGCCCTTACAATCTGGTCCTGTCCTCGCAGGCGATAACCCATGCGTACGCCTTCTACCGTATTCACAGATGCGGAGGTATCTGTCGTGGCACGAGGGCCAATAGCCAGAATCAGATCTGTCTGATATTCCTGAGCTAACTCTACCATCTTACTTATTTCATCATCAGTAAGTCGGATTATTCCCTGCGTCTGGGTCACACGATGAAGATATAGTCCATAGCTGTCTATTGCTTCTAAAAGAGCGCGCATAACTTTTGGTCCCTGAATTCCCGGAACTTCAAAACGATACTGTCCGCCATCAGAAAATCTTTTTTCCGATGTCGGAAGATCATATGCATCTCCGCCGGGAAGTCCGATTGATTCCAGAAATGCCCTCGTTTGCTCCATACTGTTCATAGTATTCCTCCTGGTATATTTATAATAACAATCAGCCTATTATCTAATTACCACTTTCCGGCTTTTCGCAATACTTCTTCATAACGATAACGATTTCCCAGATGTCGCGGAATCTGCTGAATCTGAAGGCTGCCACAAGTATTTCCTTCAATTATCATCGGTCCATTAGGTGTTACAGCCACATCCCAGCCGACATACTTCACTTCCGGAGTCACTTCTGCTGCTTTAACTACCATTTCCTTAATCTCATCCCAATACGGAATTTTCAGCCCGACAATTATCTCATTTGTCGTAGGATGGACAACATACTGCTTACCTGCATGGTCAACAGCCGGAGTCATGATAACACCTGTATCCAAATCGATCTCGGCAGTCATTCCGCCACTATTAATATTATCAACTAAACTACCGTCTCTGCCAAAACGGATACAGGCTGCCATAATTTTAAATTCACCACCGGTGTATAACGTCGGAATACGCATAGTATTTAAAGAACTCGGGTGTATTTTATTTACCGCCGGATGATTTTCCAGCATAGGCTCAATCATAAGCTCATCACGCGCTAATAACTTTTTCTCATAATGAGGGCGATTCTTAATTTCTTCTACGTTTATCTCACCATATTTTTTCATAAGAGCATTTACACTCTTCAATGTAGAATCGTCTATGCTAAGCGTAAAAACGCCGATTCCTTCTCCGCCTTTGCAGGGCTTTATGAAAAACTTGTTTATTCCGTTGTTTTTCATTTGATCACAATATTCCTGTAATTTCTGATCATCCGTGCTGGCGGTAACATGAAAGGAGTCCCGTCTCATAAACTCGCCATAGTACTGAGCGAACTGACCTTTATCACTAATTCGCACACAATACTCAGGCTCATTTACATAATTACGAATTGCAAATTTATCACGAACAGTACCAAATGATTTCCTGCCGCGATGATTTAAACTATAAAATCTAAAATCAAAGTAATCATCTATTCCCGCGCCATATCTAATTCTGCTATATACTATATCAAGAAAAGCTCCAAAAACAGTTGGCTTACGAAACGATTCCGGCATAGTCTCAATTTTAGACTTGATATCAGCCGGCATACTTGTCAGCTTACGGCGTGTACGCTTTGACTTTTTTGCCATTGTATTCCTCCTTTATCTATTACAGAAATAAAAAATATAATTACCTCAGATATACCATTTCAAACCGAGGCATACGCAAAAAGGGCTTTCCACTTATATTTCAGTTCTTCCTGAGTCATGGGGTTTTCGGGATCCCCTTTTGCATACTCAACAGTTTCCGTTTCTGCCGAACCATCGCTGAACCGGACTCGCAGTGTCGCAATTCGCTTCTTCGGGCTTTGCTTTGAGAGTTCTTCATTTTCCTCTACAGTAATTTTAGAAGCCAGTTGCACCGCTGCATCGTCTATTGGTTCAAACACCTTTAAGTCGGCACGACCATAAAGAATCGCTGCCGCCACTGCATAAGGTGTACTGAGTTTTGCAGACGCAGTTCCGTTTATTTCCGTATGATCATGTCCTTTCACTCCAAGATGATACGTTTCAATCCGGATACTCTCAATTGTCCTGCCCTGAATTCTCTGACGCAAACGCAAAGCAGCCTCAACTGCTGAATGGCTATGCCTGCAGGAGGCATATGGCTTGACATAGATACGTTCAATTTCAAAGTATTCCTGTTTCTCCGCTAATTTGTCCCCACACCTTGAATCTGAATATGTTGCAAAAAATCCTCTTTCGCCCCCTATCATATCATCCGGGCTTTCAAACTCAACTCTCCCCATATAGGCAGCCATGAGGCCATCCATAGCTGCTCTTCCCAGGTTATAAGGCTTGAGCTCAGATTGTTGTTCCTGAATTTCAAGCAGACCGGCCGCGCTCCCTGCTGCAAGTGTAATAATTCTTTTCATCTGCTTTCGATTCATCCGCAGTGCGAACCCAACCCCCACAGCAGCACCAACAGTACCGCAAGTCCCGGCAGTATGGTATCCTCGTTGTTTATGGGACGGCTGCATTGCTATTGAAATTCTGCAAGCCGCCTCATATCCCATAATAATACCTGTAACATAGTCATCCTCACTCAATTCAAAGTCAGCACTTGCAGCTTCAATAGCAGATATGACTGCCGCTCCAAGATGTATCATAGCGAATCTATGCCCATCATCAAGTTCAAGACAATGCGCGTTAAATCCGTTAATCATCGCAGCTGTATGACTATCCACAAGCTTATCATAACCAAATAATCGTGCATTTCCATCAGGAATACACGTTAACAATTCTGCCCACTTTAATCTATTTTTTGCAGCACCTGCCGTCGTAACAGCAATATAATCATTTCTGCACTGACCTGCTTTTTCTTCGATTTCTTTGCTGATTCTGCCCGATTTATCAAACAAATAATCTACAAACGCTTCTGTCATATTCGCCATGATTATTATCTCCTATATCAGTCGATATGGCTGGATAGCCTCCAAATCACCATTTTCAAAAAAAGCAATGTTTCTCATCGCATCCGAAATCATTTTCGCAAATGCATCATATGTAACGCCGCCGATATGCGGTGTTGCAATCACGCGGTTTGATACTATAAGCTTATCATTCAGACTATATGGTTCTTCGGCATGTACATCAAGGCCGGCAAATCCTACCTTACCCATTTCTATTGCTCTGAATAGCGCCTGTTCGTCTATTAAACCTCCTCGTGCCGTATTAACAATCGTAACACCGTCTTTCATACGGCCTATCGTCTGTTCATTAATCACCTCTTTTGTATCCGGGGTAATCGGACAATGTAATGATATAATATCTGATTGCTCGAAGAGTTGATTCAATGGTACATATTCAATGCCCAGGGAAGTTTCTGTTTCATCACTCTCACGAGGCACGCTGAAGTACAAAACCTTTGCATGAAATACTCTGAGAATCTCAGCTACTCTCTTCCCGATATTTCCCATTCCGATAATACCTACAACTTTACCCGAAAGCTCACGAGTATCAATAGCCTGTTCTTTGCTGTTCCATATACCGTTTTTAGAATTATAGTCTATGAGCGTGAGTCTTCGCAGACATGCTAAAATTAGAAGAATTGTATGTTCAGCCACACTCTGTGAATTGACTCCCCTGTTCACATAAAGAGGTATACCAGCCTCTTGAATGGCTTTAAGGTCGAGTGAATCTAACCCCACCCCTGTTCTCTGAATCATTTTCAGTTTTTTTGCTTTTTCCAGCACTGTAGTGTCAATTTTCACCCGTCCGCTGGCAAGAATATACTCTGCATCTTCGATGAGTGAGACAAGCTCTTTTTCAGAATTCTCTTTGAGAGTCCGGATTCTAAACCCTTCGGGTGTACAATTCTCTACTATCTTGAGCACATTCCCCTTATATGTATTTGTAATCTGAATTAACGGCATTATATATTTCTCCATCTTTTACAGCATCTGTCTCAGTTATTATCCGAATCAGATATTACTTCCCATTCATCTGGATATTCTCTTTTGAAACGATTTAAGGAAGTCGCGATTTTACGTCTGTCATACCCGGCAAAATATCCTCTGCCTTCTGCATTCTGGCTTCTTTTCTTTGTATTCAGAGTCAGCTTTACCAGCAAAATAAGCATTCTTATATCGGTTATAAAACTGACATGCTCAACATACCAGATATCGTTTTCAAATTGATTCTGGTACTGGCATATATCCGGATCGCCCTTCAGAATTCTCGGGCATTCCAGACCCGGTCTCACTTTCCCGCGCTGCTTATGTCTTTCTGACATACGCTCTGTAAAAGTAACCGGGAGAGGCCTTGGACCAATAATGCTCATATCACCTTTAAGTACCGACCAGAAATTCAGCAGCTCATCCAGTGAATATTTACGCATAAACTTTCCGAATTTTGTTACACGCTGCGATGGTGGCAAAAGCTTTCCGTCTTCATCCTTTTTCTCATTCATATTCCTGAACTTTACAAGAGTAAACGGTTTTCCGTCCTTTCCCGATCTTGTTTGTTTAAAGAAAATAGGGCTCCCCACATCAAAAAAGGTACAAATTCCAAAAACCAGATTAAACGGAAACATAACCGTCAAAGCCACAGATGCTATTGCAATATCAAAAAATCTTTTAATCACTCGTGAATAAATATTATTAGCCGGATGTACTTCTAAAGATTCTTTATTTGTTTCTTCCAGATATTTTTCCTTTAAATAAAGAACCAAACGTTCTTCTTCCGAATTGACTAAATCCAGATTACCGACAGTCGAAGACTCCATATATGTTACCTCTTAAGTTCTTTTCTGAATGTATATTTCAGACTGCGTTCACATCCAACACTTTCTTTAAAATTACACAGACCGTAATTTGGTTCACTGTCCTCTGTAGAGATTGCCTTATCCAGGATTTTATACCCCAAATTCCCATAGTACTTAATCGTATGCCATGTCAAAAGATTCATGCCATTCAAAGCCATATAATCGGGATGCGTACCGGTATATATGCCCTGAACAATTCTATCATTAATGCGGTACAGCACTTCGCCGACAATCCCAATTCCATCCTTTTTAACAATAAAAGCATCATGCTCCACAAGTTTCATGGTATCCATAAGCAATGCAAAAGACATTTTTACCGGAAATCCTTTTGACTCATGGCCTTCCTGAATAATATCATATGCTTCTCTGTAATCATCCTCCGTCTCACATTTGATAACCTCAAGACCTGCACGCTCAGCCCTTCTGAGACCTTTGCGCCCTTTCTGAGTGATCATCTTTCCATACGCTTCTTCCGACACATTCAACTTTTCAAGATCCAAGGCATAATTAATGTCAAGATTCAGAACTTCATATTTCTTTCTGAATAAAGCGCTTACCCAGCCGCTCAAAAGATGTTCATCGTAGAAAAGAGGTGGGAAGATAAAACGTATACTCTTGATTCCCGCTTCTATGCAGTATTCTTCAAAAATCTCCAGGGCGATATCTATCGTTTCCTGTTTCGAATCATTTATGATAGCTACCGGATAAGAATACGGTGCAGAAAACGGCATGCGCATTTCAGTCCCAACTCTACCGCCTGTTAACCCAAATCTTGCTGAATTCTCACGCATGAAAATCAGATAATACACTTCCTCCGCCTTATCCTTGTTCAATTCCGTAAATTCGGGCTCATTAAAAAAGACCCGCCTATCCGGAACCAGAGTCGTATATTCCTCCGGTTCTACGCGTTTTATATACCAAAGCTCCCTTTCACCCATTCGACTCACCATTAAAATTCATTAATCACATCTATTACATAATCAATTTCGGCATCCGTCATACCATAATACATAGGTATACTTAATTCTGTCTTGCTAATTTCTTCTGCAATAGGGAAATCGCCCTCTTTGAAGCCAAGATCTTTATAGCATTCCTGAAGGTGAATCGGAATAGGATAATGCTTATTTGTACCGATTCCTTTCTCATTCAAATATTTCTCAAGCACATCGCGTTCCGCACACCGAACTCCGAAGATATGCCAGACAGGAACCATGTCTTCCAAAACAGCAGGGAGCATTATCTTCTCATTCTTTATTTCATTAAGATACCGGTCTGCAACTCTCCTTCTTTCCACATTCATTTTTTCAAGACAGGACAGTTTTACATTAAGAAAGGCCGCCTGCAGTTCATCCAGCCGGCTGTT
>ODAI012888118.1_pt1 | contig 24381 bp, 40 predicted proteins | sample 1539321 | NCBI WGS metagenome assembly ODAI01 (sample SAMN02144231, study PRJEB22623) | gut metagenome | biome: sheep rumen | host: Ovis aries | place: New Zealand | reverse complement strand
CGCATTTGCCAGTTCCGTCAAGTCTCCAACCTTCTGGGGATGAGGAAATAGCAACATCCTCTTCATCATAATAAGTCACATCACTCACATCTGCCTTAGTAGACAAACGTTCATTTAGTTCACTGATATTCGCTGTATTGGCTGCTACCTGGGTAACGGTTGACGCCAGCTGTGTTGCTGCAGCCTCTGCGCGATCTGCCTCTGCTTCAGCCTGCTGTGTTGCTTCATCCACCGCGCCATCCACGGCATTATTCAGAATATCCTCAATGTCCTCAATCATTGCGACCTGTTTCACTTGTCCAGGCCCAACGCCCATATAAACGCCCTTGCCGTCAAGAGCATTCGGGTCCCCACTGGTCGTGACCGCAGGCTCACCGGCGTTCATCTTCGTTTTATCAAAGTCGGTATAGGCTCCGCGCCGAACTTTGATCACTTTAACTTCTGTTGCCATTCACAGTCCCCATTCTGATCATGTCAAGATCAGCCTTTCTCATATCGTTCTGTACGCTTGAAATCAAATAATCAAATAAAAAAAGCGGAAGTTTTGACTCCGCTAATATACTGGATAATGCCTCATCAATTTTCATCCGCGCGTCCGCCAGGGTCGTCTCAAGTGGCGGTTGTGGTCCGCTATTTTCGATATCCCGCTGCAGATCCTCAAGTGTGCCCGAACGTTCTTCTTTCATGCGCTCCCTCCTTAATTGGTAAGCAGCCCCGACCGGAACTGAAATTCTTTAGTAGCCCATCCAGCCTTGCCGGTTGACTCATTCACCCATGCATCCGTCACAAAGGTTACATTGCCGGTATAGGCTGTATAACCGTTTATTTGGATGATAGGTTGATTTTCAAATCCTATGTAAAGCCTGTCCGCTCCAGGTTCAAAACAAAGCGCTGTGCCCGTTACAATCCCCTGCTCCGCTTCGTACTTTGAGGATACCTGGCAATACTTCGCAGAACCAACACCAAACGTTATTCCGCTCAATTCAGAAGTAAACATCTGATTCATTTGAGTATTGCTGGCAGCGATTGAAACGAACTTTCCCGATCCTATTACTCTCATGTTATACTCACACAAAAGCCTTTCTCAAATCGTACTGTCTTATATGTGGCAACGATCCGCGACAAATCATTGTCCGGGTCCCATATAATCAGATCATACGGGCAGTCAAACTGTGTATAAATTCTGATAGTGCCGGTGTATCCCTGGACGTCACCTACTGCAAATTCAGACAGGCCGGTGAGATTAAGGTAACTGATCCCGCCAAGCCTTAACCCGTTTGCGTGACGCACTCCATAACTCCAGGCGTATGCGGATGCGGTCCCGTATGTTTCATCATCCTTGCCGAAAGTGATAATGCCGCTCTGTAGCTTTACCCACTTGCCACTGCCGCTATAATGTGCCATTTTCTACCTCCTGGCCACACACAGTCCGTTGACAAAGGGCAGGCTTTCAACCGTCCAGTCAACACCATAATTCTTTCTGATTCGGATGTTAGTTACCACAGTATAAAAGCGGCTTATTCCAATAGCACTTCCAACCTGGAAAATAGGGCCTGTGTCGTTGGTAAACCCTTCTCTTGTAATAACATAATTAGGGCTTATCTTTATCCTCTGCGCATTGCAGGCTATACCATAGTATTTAGTGCCGCCGCTTGTATAGGTCGTCTGTGATACCGTATATTTCACGGTCCTGGTTAATGACCCTTCTTCTCTATACCCGAACTTGATCGTTCCAGCGTCAACCTCAGTAAAACTTCGGCTTTTCTCAGTAACGCCGGCCTTCGCACTGAAAACGGCCCGGTTTACAAGCGTCCGGATGCCGTAATCATCCACTTCGGTTGTCTCTTCGTGTATATCCGGTTCTTCCTCTTCTTCTACTATAGTATCGTCAATGATCTCATCCGCCATATTCAACCTCAATCATTTACAATGGTGTAAGACTCATAACATATCAGTGACCCATAGGCCGTAACGTTCATTGCCGTTATTCCGTCCTTGTTCCACTGCCCTATTTCCTGCCCCGATGCATTAAGCATACGCAGATTGCCGTTTATGTTGTTCTGCCCTCCAAGCGTCAAGGTTCCGCCGGTGCCCCATTCAAAATTGATGCCAATAACGTCCATAAGCTGCGCGACAATCGTACCGTTTGCCTGCGCTCCAAACGTCCAGTCCGTAGAAGCGCCCTGGTAATTTGTTGTCATTCCTATGGTGCCATTAGCGATCTTGAAAACCGTGTGTGAATTGGAAAGCTGCTGGGCATCATGCATATAATAGATGATTGAGCCATTCGCCTGGACATCTTTTGTGAAATAGAAGCCACTTCCTGTGGCAAGTGCTGAAACAAGGTCCGCAACGGTCGTTTCACGTGCTGTCTTTTCAACCTCTACCAGTTCTCGCAGTTCCTTATAGGTTGCGGTTTGTGACATATAGCCCTTTGAACTGTTTCTAACCGGGCTATCCGCAGTACATTTAAGGACCGTTGCACCCTTGAAGGCAAACTCCATATCCGTAAGGAAAGAAGCGTAGATATTGTCGTTCTTGCGCAGAAAAACAATATCACCGAACTCAGCTAACGGATACGAAGGAATAGAGATATCAAAGGACCGGAACGTTAAACCGATAAGGACGGTTCCAATCCTGTTTACAAAGTTTTGCTGTGTCGTGCCAGCAAGCGCATTTTCCACTTCCAGTACATAGCCTTCCGTGCCAGCCAGGTATTCTGTATCGCCTTCTTTTAATCTGATCCCGGTAATAACAATGTCATCTGTGGAAATACTCTGTGAAAAGACGTCCGTAAACAACTGGACATTAGCCAGGTCTGCGAACGTTCCACCGTCCATATCATCACCGGTTGACCACGGGGAGAATGTGCCGCCTTCTACAATATCTCCAGTTGTCCACGGTGAGAAGGAACCACCATCAAGCGTACTGAAGATATCAAGTGAATCGGCATCATAGGAAATAATGCGGACATTGGAACCATCCACAACCGCATTGCCTCCAGCCAGCATAGCAATCATCCCGATCACCTGTCTGCAGGTTGAATTTTCGGGCATTGCATCGACTTGATAATCTGAATTCGGGAAATTGGCCGAAAGCGGCGTCAATCCAGCCTTTTGACAGGCGTCAACGAAAAGCTGCTGCGCTGTCATCGGGAAGGTAAGCTGTGTTGAATACAGTTTATCCGCTTTGTAAAACTGATCATACCCGACCTCTGTTATAGTGGCCCCATACTGCTCCGGTTCCGTTACCGTGTACGTCCCCAGGTTTATTGTTTCAACCGTTTCTCCAAAATCCATTGAAGCGGTTACAGTCATAACCGCTCCAAGAAAGTCATAATTGTCATACTGATCCTCAATATTGAAGAAAGTGATTGAAAGGCATTTACACAGTGCCATCCCAAGAGGAAAAGAACTATTACCACCGGAAAGCGATATCTTGCATCCGCTCCCGGCTAAATCATCTTCGTCCAGCGTAAGTGTGCTTTGGTCCGGAAACGTGATAGCAACTGAATATTCAAACGCCCGCTCTTCCTGCATTGCTTTAAGAAGTTGTGCAGATGCAGTTTTCATACCAGTTTTTCCCTCCCAACAAATCTACAGGATATCTCTGAAACATTCTCTTCCCCTTGTTTTAAGGACTTAACACTTAATGAACCCTGGCTGACGCCAAACTTAGCAGTCCGCCAGGCTCCATGAAACGGGGAAAAGTAATGCAGATTGAAATAAGGGGTCCGCGGCCGTTTGACGATCTCCTGCAGAATAGCCCTGCACTGCGCTATTGTGAGGTTGCTGTACTTCACGTCAAACGCTTCCACTGTAAACATTGGTGTGTCGTACTGCATACCGGACATTGCGCGTCCGCTGTCTTCAGTTGAAGTAGTCTCCCAGGAATAATTCATTTCCGTGGGCTGCACTTCATCAAAATTGTTTAGCTTGATTCTGTTCTGTGGCATATTTCCACCTTTAAGCAAATTCGAACGGTGGGCGTCCGGTCATCTGCTGTTGTCTCTTTGCTTGGTTTACAATCGTTTCATATACAACACGTCCGTCAAGGTACATTTGAATATGAATGGGCCTGTTTCCTCCGCCGGCCTCCTGTACTGCCTGTCGGATCGTATCAAGAGGCGCTTCAATATTGGTCCCGCGTTTCTGATCACCCAGCTGTGCCAGGAATGGAGCATTCGGAGGAATAACCGCACCTTTTGCAAGCGGCGGAATATGCCAATCCGTTGCATCAATCGTCTGAATGTCAAGGCCGAAATGCAGTCCACCCATCCAGTCCGGTAATGTAAAGCTGATTCGGTTCAGTGAATTGATAACCCAGTTCATACCATCCACAACACCATCAATCATAGCATTGATAAAACCAATGATTGCATTGATAGGAGACTTAATCCCGGCTTTTATACCATTGAACGCGTCCACAAAATGCTTCTTGATACTCTCCGCAAATTTGGTAATTCGCGTCCACATATTCTTGACTTTGTCAATCGTATTTGTCTTGATGGTCTCCCATATGGTTGTTGCTTTATCTTTGATTAAATCCCACTTGCGGCCAAGTGAATCTTTTAGTCGTTTTATCCACTCAGCAACTGAATTTCTAAGTTCCTGTGCTTTTGAGGGAATTGTCACTGTAAGGAACTCCCATGCAGACACGGCAGTGGACTTGATTGTTGTCCATATCGTATGCAATGTGTTCTTCAACGTGGTTATCTTTTGGCTGACGCCGGCCCGGATCGTCTCAACAAATCCAGTAACCTTCTCTGATATGGTTGACCATGTTGAAACTGCAGTGTTCTTTATATTGGTCCAGGCAGTACGGATAAAGTTTTTCAACTTCTCAACCATCTTGCCTGCATCTTCCTTGAATTTGCGGACATTATCAATAACATGGCCGGCTATACGCTCCCATATCTCTTTAGCCTTTGCCTTGACTGTATCCCAGTTCTTGTAAAGCAGAACGCCCGCCGCAACCGCCAGGGCAATAACTCCTATAACCGGATTGAAAGCCCCGACAATAGCACCAACAGCCTTAATCAGTCCCCATATTCTAACAATAACGCCTATTCCTGCAAGCGCTGTAAAGAACGCGGTGACCAACGTGGTCATATTCTCAACGATTCCCGGATTTTCTCTGCACCATTCACTGAATTTCTGCAGCTTATCGTTAATCCAGCCCATCGCCTCAATGAACTTGTCACCAGCCCATTCTCCGATAGGAATGAGAAAATCATTCCAAAACCACTCAAAACCGGGTTTTCCGACTTCTATAATGTTATTCGCAGCATCTATGGCGTTTTTGACCATTTCCAGGAATTTTGGAACCACTTCGTTCATTGTCCAGGTTCCCAGCGGGATAAGGACATGCTCCCAAAACCACAGCAGGCCCTCACCGACATTCTCCGCGAACGGTTCCAGCGAACGCCACACTTTATTAAGGCCGATATAAATGGTTGTCCAGTCAACCTGCATTAAACCATTATTCAGCGCATCAATAAAACGGGGAATTCCGGTCCCGAACGTCCAGCGTCCAATAGGAACCAGGAAGTAGTCATAAAATCCCTTCAGAGACATCCAGGAGAAGTGTCCAAGCTGTGCCAGGCCTTCATTCCACAACCGCTTTAAGCTGTCAATGGTGGGCTGTACGCCGTTCTTGATCATGTCAAAAAGGTTCTTCATCTTGACAGCTGTTTCATCAAGGACCGTCTCACCCTTTGCCAGGGAACCAAAGTCTACATTTGAAAGCGCAGCCGCTGGAGAAGCGGAACTGCCAGTTCCGGTTGTTGACGTTGGTGTGGAAGTTGTATCGTCCTTAGTTGTTTCATAACGGTGTATCTGATCAAGTCCGGATAAATAACGCTCCGTTTCCTTGCTGGCCTGCTTCGTGGCCTTCGCAGTGTCCTTCGTGGAGTCTGCCAGTTTGGAGGCGCTATCTGCAGCATCTTCATACGCGTCCGCTGTGGCATCCATTTCAACCGGGGAGACGCCCGCACCACTCTCAGATTTCTTGCCCGTGATCAGTTCCGTAAACGCTCTGAAGGCGCTTGCCAGCTTTGCCAGGCCCGCCAGCAGAGTATTTATTACTTTTATGATCGGAGTAAAAAGATTGATAAAGCCTTTTCCGAGATTGGCCTTAATAGACTGGAACTGTAAATTGAGGACCCTCATCTGATTCGCCCAGGAGCCGGCTGTTCTTGCAAAGTCCCCCTGCGCGTCCTTTGTGACGCTCAGTAAGTAGTTATACCGAAGCAACATCTTCTGTTGTTCGTTCATTTTGGAATATGCCGTAGTCATTCCCTGGTTGACGCGGAACTGCTCCAGGTTGACTTCAGACATATTAATTCCAAGTGATCTAAGAGGCATCGTAATGCCGGTCAATCCGGAACGGATTTTGGAATATGCCTCATCGTTGCTCAGATTATAAAAAGACGCCAGGTCTGCAGACAACTGCGTCAGTGCAATAGACATATCCGTTACAGTATCACCTGTTGCCTCAAAGTTCTTTTTCATGTTGTCAGACATTTGAGACGTGATCTGTTCTGTTGTCGCGCCGAGTCCCTGCACACCGGTTGATTTCAGCATCGCGCCCAGGCTGGACGTGTACTGTTTTGCCGCCAGTTCAGACAATCCGAAATTGTCTACGGCGTTTTCCGCGAACTTGTTGACGCTTTGGCTCATCTTCCCGAAAGTCACGTCAACAACGTTCTGCACTTCGTCCAGGTTTGACCCCAACTCTATGCATTCACGGGTAAATGCCACGATTTCCCGTATGGAAAAAGCCGCGGCTATGGCAAGCCCTACCTTTTTTGCAGCTGATACAAGCCCGGAAAAGCGGCTTTCCAAGTTGGAAATGCCTTTGCTCATCCCGCTTGTATCAAACCTTGTATCAAGTAAGACCGATCCGTCTGATTTGCCTGCCATGTGCTATAACCCCATTTCTTCCAGTGCCTTGCGCTCTTCTTCCAAGCGCTCTTTTTCATCATCGGACAGACGTTTTCTCAGTTTGATAAGGCTTCTATTATCCTTCTCAAACTCACGTTCATGTTTCTCCAGCTTCTTTCCGTGTGCGTGTTTATAACGGATGTTCAGAACCTGGCTAAACAGACAATCGCCAATTTCCATGTAATACCCAAGGAACGTCCACCAATGCATATAAGGAAGGGACCGGATATCACCGACCCCAGCGGCTTTATTGATAGCCGGTATGATCATATCTGCATCCTGGTCCCAGTCCATTAATGTTGGTTTCTTTACATCGGGTTTACCATCGTCCGGAACATGGTTTATAAACTCCATGCCCTTATTGGCTGCTTCTTCTAGGTCCTTTTCCGGTATACTGTCAAAGTCTTCAAACAAAATCATCAGCATGACTTCAGCCTTTGCAGCATCCGGTAAATCGGGATCACCTAAAGCGCTAAGAATTGTCAGTATGTCGCGGAAGTCTGTCCGTATGTGATAGACAATGCCCGCCACGGTCAATGTGTCGGGCAGTTTCCATGAATTCATTTTTTGTATCCTTCAAGGTATTTGTCCATTTTAGACTGTACATTCTTCATGCGCTTCTGTGTTTCCTTTTCGATGATCCCGGCAACCGCTTCAATCACGTTCTGAAGATAAAGGTTCCCGTTCTGCATCGGCGTAAAAGGCCCACAGATGGAGAAGAACGTCTTTGATGCATCCTCTCCGACCAATTCACTAAACTTGTCAATGATAGCATCCTGCGCGGCGATAAAAGATTCTTTGGTGAAATTAGCGCCTTTGATCTCATCAAAATACTTATCCAGGGAGTCAACCACCGCGTCATACTTCTGCACAATGTTCGTATCGGACGGATTGAATGTAAACGTTCCAATCAGTCGGTCTTCTGTGTTTACGATCTCATATGACTTACTGCCGTCATCAATTTTAATTCTTTCCATCTGTGTACCTCCCACATAGATGATTAAGCTGTGAACGTAGGAACGCCAGCGGTAATGGTGGCGGTTCCTTTTGTCCTTGTTCCAACCGGGTAAACGTTGAAGGGGATCTGAAGGCCGGAAGTGTCACCACCGACAGACTGCGGCACGATATAGCAATCCTGCTGCCATGCATCATGGGAAGTATCTGCAGTGTCCTCAATAAGGACCTCCAGCATCTTCGTCTTCAGTTCATCCCCTTTGAGCCGGTTCATAGCGATGTTTTTGAGTGGCTCATACAGTGCGTCATCCGGGTCCGCATAGTAGGGATCAGCTTCGATGCTCTCTTCATATCCGTTGTGGCGGAAGGAAGTCTCATCAAGGATGTTCTTGACGGTCTCCGTATCCGGTGCCAGGTCAACGCTCATTTCTTCAATATCTTTACCGACTTTGTACCATGCAACGGTAGTTCCGTTCATGGACGAATCAATGAAAAGAATGTGCTTACCACGTGTAAGTCTCATGTGTGTTTCTCCTTTCAATCATCAAATTCATTTGTATACTCAACCGTTACCGGAAGAAGCCAGTCCTGCACGCCTTTGTCTGTCGGTGCCGCGCTATATGAATTGTTCCTGGTCACCTTCGTGATCTTGCGCCCGCCCGATAATTCCGGGTATTCATCCAGCGTGTATTCCTGATTGTTTATAACCGCTGTCTCTTTACACAGCCATTTTCCAAGGGAGTCCAGGAAGGTCTGAACGTTCATCTTCTGTACTCCCCTTGTGCTGGTTGTGCGGTATACAACAAAAAACGGGTATTGGCACCGCTGCTTTACGTGGTCGGTTATGAACCGCTGTTCGCTCACGATCAGAGCGCCACTGTCGGCAGAGAATGCAATCCCGCTTTCTTCTTCCAGTTCTTCAAATGTAATTATCCTGTCCCCCAATCCGGGGTACTGGTTAAGCAGTTCTGATACCGCCTTCGTAAGTACTTCATATCCGGTGGCATCAACGCCAATTATCTGTGTCGGCATCATTTACCTCCCGCAATTTTCTTCGCGTTCCTTACCCATTTTTTGCCGTGTACCGCTTTGGCAGCTTCAAACCATTTTGCCTGCGCTTTCGGGTGGAACTGCCTGTTATAGGTCAAATCCTCCCGTGCATTGGTTATGCCGGCATACTGGCTTACAAGGACCTTCTTTTCACCAAGTTCCGCAAATGTGGAACCGGTGGTCGGGCTTACCATTGTCTTGCCTTCATACAGGAATCGTCCATAAGGCGGAGCAGCAGCATATACATATCCGGTTCCGGCAATAGCCGCTGACATGGCCTTTGTCGTATTGATGAACGTGCTTGTCACCATCGGCATATAAGGAACCATATCCGTCATAACCTCACTATCAAGCAGGAACTGCGCTTTTCTAAACTGCTTTGTGAACCTGTTAAAGGATACGTCAAGCCGGGCAATGATGTTTTCAAATCCTTTTACTCTGTGGATGTTCTTAAATTCATACATTTCATCGCCCCGCAATCTCAAAATGAGGGATGACGCTGAAATAGCTTACATTCGTGATCTTGAATACAAAATCATAATTCTGCGCCATATACTCAAAAAAGCTTAAGTCCCCATAGGCTTCATCATACAATGGTGTGCCGCCTTCCCATTCACCGGCCCAAAAAAAGTCACCGGCTGCAAACGTGATATATCCCTCCTTGTCGGTAAGTCTCTGCCACGCTTTCGGTGATACCCATTGTGCGCTGCTTGTGTCCCATTCAAACGCTCCGCCATCCAGGACATCGGATATATCATCAGCAAGGCCGCCCCCGTCTAGTACGTCTCCAGTATCCCATGGATTAAAGCCGCCACCGTCCACTGCGATAACAATAGGAACGATGCCGGGAATGGACCTGTCTTTGCCGGGATCGTATCGCACATTCAGAATCGCGTTATCCTGCGACTGTTCGCCGTATTTGGCCACTATAGCGCCCCTGTCCATGTTAAGGTTGACGCCTTTGAGAATGCGCGGATACCATATATCCCCGTCACGGGTCTTCTGATGGTTGAATACGGTTACAACGTCACGATACACTTGACACCTCCACAGGATACGGCCCCATATAGAGCAGGTTCACCCCGTTCGCGTCCGTGATGCCCGACAGCCAGTGTTTGACAGTATCCTGGAACAGCTTTTCTCTCTGCTGGGTATCTCCGACAGCTTTATCTATAGCGGTAAGGTCCCTCTCAGCGATTCCGTATGAAACGGACTCATTGCCCGCAGACATGGAAGAGACAACCTTGCCTTGCAGGCCGTTTATCCCTTCCTTGTATCCACGTGCAGATGCCTGGGAGGTTTCGACATCCGATATCTGCTTAAGGACGTTGATGATCGCACACGCACACGCTTGAATGTTCGAATCTTCAGCGGCAGGAAACGCTATCTTCAGTTTTTTTATATTGTCTATGCCAGTCGTGTAAGCATCCATTATCCGGTCAGCTTCCATGCCAAACCGGTTGAATTCCGTTTCGGGAATTTCCCCATACAGACTGACATAGGTTTCAAGCGTGGCGTACATGATCATTCCTCCTTACGCTTACGCGGTTTCTTTTCCGGCTTTTCAGCCTTGTGTGTGATCTGCGGCCCGAATTTCGCCCGGATTTCATCAAGGGAAAACTCCCCGGAATCAGGAAAGTCAACAGAACCTTCCTCATACCAGGTCACGTTTTCTCCATCAATGTCAACGGGATATGCTTTTCCGCCGCCGGTCAGATAAGGCTGGCCAAACATGATCGTAAAAAGCATATTCGCTCCTTATCCATTGGAAATGATCTGGCCGATTCTGATGTTCTTCGGATCGAACTTCAGAGTCCAGTTAGCAGCGGTTCCAAGTTCCGTCCTGGTCGGAGACTCAGTAGAAATGTTTGCGACTGCCAGGTCAAAACCGTTCGGATGAAGCACACGGCCTTCCTTCGTGTACAGCTTCTGAACACCTGCTGCGGTTTCCGGATCGTAATCAGTGTAGTACGGTTCTTCGTAATTGGTCTTCCTTGCGGAAAGGACAGAACCGGCGCCAATGATCGTGGTCTTGTACTTCGGTACGGAACCGGAAGTATCCACGGTGTAGCGGTCGGACTGTGCCAGGACAAGACCGCCGACGGTCGGAAGGTTGATTTCTCGCTGCAGGCCGTTCGCTTCGTTATACTTCACATAGTCCACAAGGCCAAGAGCCTTATAGCGGGCAACGATCATGGAATGCGCAACGATAAGTCCGAAATTATCCGCCGCATCGCCAAGGGCTTTCTGCTCTGCATAGATCAGCGTGGTCTCACCGATTTTGTTATCATCCGTTACGGTAGTGCTGGAAGCGGACAGGTCGGTTACGTGGCCGGACATAGCAGACAGGCCCATGATGGTATCAATGATATTCATAAGTTCTGCAGTCCATACCTGGCGGTAATATCCGGCTACAGAATTGGCCACATGCTGCATAGGATCAGCGCCGGTCAGTTCCTTTGTAAAATCTTTTGCTTTCCATGCTTTCATACGCTGGATCAGCATGGCGGTCTGCTTTGCGCCTGCGACATCCACCGGAACGTTGTTGGTCAGTCCATCATTGTTCAGCGGCTGGTTAGCGGTCACATCTGCATCAATCGGCTGATAGAACGGCAGTGTTGCCACATTGCCTTCAGAACCGATCAGATTCATGATAGTCTGATCCTCTGCGATAATGCCGGATGCCAGAATTGCATCGTTCCAGGTCGGCTGTTCTGCTACATAATCTGCAAATACTTCGGGATCAAAGGGGAAGCCCCCAAAAAGTCCTGTTCTTGCCATTTTTTATTCTCCTCTTCTCAATTTGTTGTAGTAGTCCGGGTTGGACTGCTTCAGTTTAATACGTTCATCCAAAGACATATCCTTCAGACTCTTGTTGCTGCCTCCGTTGCTGCCACCTTTGGGCGGGTCTGTGAACTTCGGCGGGTCGGTTTCCGGTGCGAATGCGGAAGCGTCCTTTTCCTTAATCTGTGCAATCAGGTCATTCAGCCCAAGGATTTTCCCATCCTTCAGCGTAAGGCCGGCTTCTTTCACCTCTGCCATGATCGCCTTTTTGGCTGCCTCAGACGTGAATTTGAACTTCTCCATTTCCACGTTCAGCGCATCCGCAAAGTCACGGTCATACAGTTTCTGCGCGTAATCTTTCTCAGCCTGCTCGGCTTTATCTTTCCAATCCTTGATCTGCTGGTTCAGCCCGTCTACGTCTACGCCGTCAAAGTCTTTCAGCGTCTTCTCTGCGGTCTCGGCTCTTTCCTTCCAGCTGTCGCGCTCTTCCTCTGCCTTCTCGGTTTTCTTCTGCTCGGCTTTTACATCCTTTCCGTTCAGTTCGAATACCTTTTTGACCTGTTCCTCAGTAAGTCCAAGTGCCTGTAAATCTTCTGTCTTCATGTTTCTTTGCTCCTTTCACATGATAGGTTGTTTTAGGCGTGTAACCATCCGCCCTGTGATTGACTGTTTAAGGTCTGATCGTCTGACCAAATAAAAAAGCGCCATAGGCGCTAATTTGCTTTTCTGTGTGCGATCCTCATACGCTCTTCAAGCGGTCTAAGGTCGTTTTCATCACAGTAATCCTGATATGCTTTCTGCTGTCCTCTAAGGACTTTTTTTGCGGCATCCAGTTTCTGTCTTAACAGCTGCACCATTGCCGGGTCTTGTGCCTGGTTTGCCGCGTCCTTCAACACTTCCACTCTGCGCTTCGTTTTTCTGATCGTGCGCTCTAATAGTCTCTGTTGCTGGCTCTTGTCATATGCTTCCTGGTTCTCTTTATCATCGTAGTGATCAAACGGGTTTTCCTGGCCCTCAAAATACGGGGAAAAGTTGTGTCTGCAGTTCCATCCGCACAGCCCGTCTCCGGTGCCGTACCCGGTGGATGAAACAAAATCGGGATATTTCTTACTGGTCCCGCTCCTGGAATAGACTTTTCCCTGCCATTCCTGGTGTGAAGGCCGCGCGCCCATATGCGATGATACCAAAACCAGGTCAACGTCAAATTCATCCATGCGGGCAAGCTGGATTTCTGCGCTCATCTGTTAAACGCCCGTCCGAACGCATCTAAGCGCCGCGACTTCGATTGTGTCTCTGTGGCCTGTCGGATAATAAACCCATAATCCATGTGATGCCAGCTTATCAATAGCCTCAGAATACGCTTGTATATACCCTATATCGCCCGTTGCGACTTGATGGTATATTTCATCCATGGTCTTGATAAAAGTCTGCTGTGAGGCGTCTGCTGTGGTTCTGGTGGCATTGTCCCAGGTGTTGAGGGTTGCTTCATAATCCCTCTGCATCAACCGGATCAGATACGGAGACTCTTTAAGGGGCTGTGTGGATATTCCTGCCGCCTTATATATCCTGTCGTCATATTCCATCGCCTTAACGCCGGCTTCTTCCATTGCCTGCTTGATTTCTTTCTCCTGCAGGCCGGTTGCTTTTGCTATCGCGTCAGTGACATCCTGTTCAAGGAAGCCAAGGTCGTAAAGCGTTTGGATATTCCACTTGTCTGTCGCCGTAAGCAGATAATCGTCATGCCGCTTCTGCCTTGCCAGTATCCTTCTTACCATCCGCTTAAGGATATCTGTGTGCAGCTGTGCGGCTATATGTTCAGCGCCCTCTGAAACGTGCAAAAGGTAATCCGGGGTAAGCATTATTCCTCACCGAATAAGGATGGTTCTGCTGCCTTCGCCTCGTCTACCATTGCTTTTGCGTCCTCTTCGCTCATGCCTTCGAACTTCACAAAGTACATCCATGCCGGGACTTTGTTGTTCTGCACGTACTGCCACCAGCGTTGTCTGTCTTCTTCCCTGTTATAGGTGATATCACCCATATCATAGACAACTTCATAGGTTCCGGCGGGAGCCAGGTTGTAAAGGTCCGCAAAAGCATTAAGGGCATACAGAAGGTCGTCCATGCAGCTTTCCAGCTTGTCTCTTACGTCCTTGATCATCTGTATTGTCCGGCGGTCATCAGCTTCAACCTGTGTGGCTGTGACCATGCCGGTTTTCTGGTCAAGGACAAAGTAACCATTGGAAAATCCGCACTTGAAGCCGATCTGTGACAGTAAGTTATTGATGCCAACCAATCGGGCGTCCGTGTTCAGCGTGGGATTGATTTCATGATATACTTCATCGGTTCCGTTCCCGTATACCGACTTCACATAGCGCGGAAGTTTCATCTGCTCACGCCGGCGCTCAAACCCTTTCACCGTATTATCTATGCGATTTCCGCCGGGCACCAACATATCGGAGTCCAGCAGAACTGTTCTTGCGCTGTCAAAAATTTCCTCTGAATTTCGGCTATAAGCAATGTCAAGGTCTCTGAGTTCATCCAATGCCGTATGAAAGACAGGAAGGCCAAGCGGGCTGTTTACCTCCACATTGTTTGCCTCTGGCGTTCTGAACACAGCAAAGAGCGGCCTGTCTAGGCCAGTAATAGCGACTTCCGGCTGAAGGCCTGCCCACGGGGTAAGTTCTATATCAATCGCCCTGCCGGTGTCCTCTTTGTCCGTTCCGATATAGCACCTGTTTGTCACCCTATAAAGATCATCTTCAAACCTGTGATACTCTAGTCTGGTGTAGTAGTTCCCATTCTCGACAGCGTGGTCAATGAACACTGCAGCTGTGATGTTTTCATTGTCATGATCTACAACAATGAAGTCATCCGGGATATACATTGATATTTTGTCACCGGAAGGCTTCAATATGATTGTTCCATAAGAGCAACCATATTCTATCCAGTGGCGCAGCTGAAAGTATGTCGTTCTGTCTATGACGCTCTGCATCCAGTCTGCACGGGAGCTTCCGTCTATCTGTATCTTGATCGCCAATGTGGCAAGCCGCGCGACTTCAGAACACAGAGTTTTAGCAAAGTTGATGGAAACAATGTTATCATCCGCATTGATCCAGTCGGCGTTACCCTGGTAGATACGCCCGCAAGTTGCAATCAATCCGTCCATGGTGGATGAATTCACCTGCTTGATCTCAAATTCTTCTTTTGCTTTCTGCTTGAACATGGATTCAATCCACCTTTTTATCCTTGTAAATACGCTCATGCGCTTTCTCCCCGCTTCATTGACAGCGGACTGGTCGCATAGCGGACAGCATCAATGTAATGATTGTTCCGGTCCGGGTATCCGTCTATGACTTCGCCCGTCTTCGGGTCTACATCGTGTTCATATTCGGAAAACTCTTTGTAAGCGTTGGGAGTCCGTGCCGGATCAATAATAATGTGTCTGCACTGCAGCCATTCAAACGTCCTTCTTACACTGCCAGGCCCCGCTATAGCGCCTCTTGCAGGCAATCCCGCGTCTCTGTAGTCATTTATATGTTCCATTTCATCTACGCCGCATCTGATTTCATAGTCGGCATATCCTTTTGCCTTGATCTTTTCAGCAAAGTCTTTTGTTCTGATATGCGTCCCGCCGATTTCATCAATCAGCATGATCTTTTCGGTCTTGTGGCTGTACGACAGACGCACAAAAGCTTTGGGATCGGGGAACCATCCCCAGTCCTGCCCCTGGTATATGTACTCTTGCTGTGCAATCTCTTCGTCCGTTATCGTCCTAACCTCAATAAACGGGAAAATCTCTGTGCCTAGTCCTATCGGCTCCCCTGCATATTCATGCTGATATGCGTTCGGGTTGGTCTGCTTTAAGTGTTCCGCTTCCTGTATGAACGCTTCGCCCAGCCATTCCTTTTCCGGGCCTAAGTCGGTATAAGCACTTTTGTGTATGACCTTAAAATCAGCCGGTTCCTCTGCATACTGATTAGCCCAGTTATTGCGGGATATAGGCGGGTTGAACGTCTTCAGTATCCATGCGGTATCACCACCACGGATGACAGACTGCTCAATCTTACGCACTGCCTCCGGGCCGCCAAACTGATCCAGTTCCTCAAACCACAAAATACCAATGTAACCAAATTCCGGTGCTATGGACTTCAGCTTGCCCGGATCGTCCGCACCTCTGAAATAAATCTTCTGCCCGGTGGAAATAAGTGTTATCTCCATCGGGTTTACAGTGAACTTGAATTTCTGTTCCAGGCCCTGCTTCGCAATCGCCCATTTCAGCTTTGAGAATACAGAGTCCTTCAAAGTAGTTCCGACCTGTCTTAATACGCAGGCATGAACGTCTTTATTGTTCAGCAGCAGTTCCACGATCTCCATAGCAACAGTGGATGACTTCATGGAACCGCGCCCGCCGTGGATAATGTATTGCTGATGATCATGCCGGCGGATATCTCTTATCAATCTATGGAAATTGTCTGGAATCTGTTCCAAATCCATGTGGTACACTGCGTTCAGTTTTGCTTCTGCTTCCTTCTTCGCCCGTACCATTTCGGCCTGTTCTGTCAAGGCAAGATAAGCGGACGTATTCCCCTTAATCGCGGCTTGTGCCTGTCCTGCAACCATAGCAGCCGCAAGTGTCAAGTCATCGTCTTCCAGATCGGGCGCTAACTTCTTAACCGCCTTTGCGGAGTTTTCAGTAAGCATACTCTCCAGCATCCGGGCCGCCAGTTCTGCAGCTGTTTTCTTTCTTCTCTTTGCTTCGTTTCCCTTTTCGCTAGCTGCCTTTCTCCCCTGGGTGTCACCTGGCTTGAACCGTGTATCCTTCCCTTTTTCCAGGTTTTTTAAGCTGTTCTCACTAACCATATTTTCACACAAAGGAAAAGGGCGCCTATTACAGCGCCCTAATCCCTACATCATTGTGGAGGATTTTTATGAATGAAACTCTGAAACTTTTGGTGCCTAAACTATAACACATCCTATAAGTGGCCTTTCAATGGTCACCCCAAACTTTTTCAAAAGCATCCAGGGATTTTTTATGGAGTCTGTAAATCCATCTAATCCCCTTATCCCGGTCAAGTGCTATTCTCTCCCAGCGCAGGCATCTGATATAGCGGTCATAGAGAAGCTGTTTATAGCTTTCGTTCGGTATCTCCTCTATTTCCTGTTCTACCTTCAGTTTTGTCTCTGTTAGGTCGGACAGTTCACTGATCATATCCCGCTCTATCTCGTCTACCCTGGCGATAAGCTGCAGCATCCTGTCACCATTGACAGAATTCTGCACCCGGTCTTGTGTCTGTCCTGCCGGGCTTTTGAGGGAATACATATCATTGCGGATTGACTCACGCAGATCATTCAGCCGGTCCATTCGCTTCTGTATGTAATATACTGATTGTAGATGTTCCTTTGCTGTCATTTGCGTGCTATCCTTCTCACCTGGTCTTCAGTGATATAACGCTCATACTTCGGGATTGAAATTTCTTTCAGAAAATCATTCTTCTTATCTTGATTGTCAAAGACTATAACAACATACCAGTCTATGCAATCTTTCTCTTTCATCCTCTCGATACTGGCAGCCTTTGTGTTCTTGACAGTCTCAACAGCCCCTCTTAGGTCCTCAACTTCCTTATTCTCGAAAAGCTGAGAAAATCGGTCATCGCCCTCAAACATCAAGTCAATATCAAGTTCCGTGAAACCGAGATCGTCTTTCAAGTCAAAATCGAAATCATCAGCCATCATGGCCAACTTGTCAAAGTCCCATTCACCCTGCATAGACGGATTATTCAGCTGCACATTCAGGGCGGCTTCTTCTCTTTCGTCCACATCCACCACACAGACGGTCAGTTCATAGTCCTTGTTCTTTTCCAGGGCGTCAAGCTGTTCAAGTCTCTGATGCCCTCCGACAAGGTTGCCAGTTCTTTTATTCCAGGTCAAGGCAGCAACAAGGCCGTGTTTAGCGATATTCTTCTTCAGACGCTTTTTGGCCCCTTCATCCATGATGCGCGGATTGTATGGGGCATTCTTGATCATGTCACGGCTGATCGTTTCCGTCTCATATGCCTGGTATCTACTTTTGGCCATTCTCTATACCCCGTACTTTTCAAATCTGAGAACTCCTGCTTCCGCGAACGGATATTGTCTTATTACCTTTGCGTAATCATCCGGAAAATGCTGTTTAAGCATTGACAGTTCTTTTCCCCAAAGGCTGCAAAAGCTAAATCCTAGTTTTCTTGAATCCTGTCCAAGATACAGATTGTGGAATTTTATGTAATCCATTACTTCGCGTTTTTTCCACATGGAAATTGGGTAAAATCTGCCACGCGGTTCGTCCAACGATCCCGACTTCTTCATCATTGCCCGGCGAACAATGGAATCATCGATTCGTTCCCCAGCTGCAATCCACCATGTATCTGTTTTTATGCGCAGATAATGATAAATGTCATTGATTGAAACAATAGGGAAAGTATAGTCTCCAGGTCGAAATGATCCATAGTGAAAAAACTCACTTACATCCATATGCGGAACGCGGATGATTTCAGTTTGATATTTCTTCTCATACCATTGAAGCGTCCGCTCTTGAAAGGACAGGTTCGGACAAATGTACATGAAGAAAGGATGAACATTCTTAAAGTATCGGAAACATAAATCCAACACAACCACGGACTCTTTACCGCCACTAAAGCCAACGATAACAGAGTCCGTGACCTTGCTCTGTACTTTTATTGGATCATACAGAGCGGTTGACATAGTTAGTGCCCGTTGCTTCCGGAACCGCCCTGTCCGTTACCTAAAGGAAACCTTGTACTCCATCTTGAAGTATTTCCTCTACCGGACATTACGGCATACCTTACGCCAGTGCTTGCTCTACGTGTAGGCATAACAGTTCTCCTTTCCCTTTATTTATGCATCCGTTTATCGGTTACATACAAAAAAAGACGCAAAACGAAAACCTTCCGACCGGCTCGCGACTTCCGATCATGAAAGTTTCTGCTTTGCGCAAAACAGTTTTTTGTATTTACTCTATTTTACTATAATCCGCCTGGTTCTACAACGTCACCGTTTCAGTTTTTGTCCACAGTTTCATCAAACTTTACTCCGCAAGATAACAGCTTTTCTCTGATGGCAAGCCGGACAAACTCCGCAGCACTCACTCCCATCTTTTTGGCTGCTTCATTTATGATCGCCTTATATCCTTTCGGCATCACAAAATTAAGCCTGTCCTTGTTCTCTTTGATGTAGTTGTTGTCATACTCTTGCTTGTTGAATTTGGTCATGTTCTCGCCCTTTCTTTTCATATACAACGGATCGCGCCAGGGGATCAGACGGCCCCGGTGGATCTATCACGCCTGGAAGGCTGGCACCCGCCCGGAGGATCTGCAGCGGATCGCGCCAGGGATGGCCGCGCCTCTATGCCTTCTATTCTATCATATGATGCAATACTTTGCGTATAGTCACTTTGCACAAAGTAGGCCTGTTTTCATGGCCTGATCTTTGGTAGGTATTGCCGCTTGTACACTTTGCGCAAAGTGTGCTAAGATATTCAATGTCAAGAGGACATAGAAACCACCATTAAAGGAGGAATAAAACCATGATGAAAGAACAGGAATTCAAAATCACATCTAGCGAAGAATACCAGGAGTATTTGCAAGCGCTCTGCAGGCTGGCGTCTCAATATGTAAGTCGTATTCGTGTACAGTTCGCAGAAAAGGCCTATGAAATGTATCAGAATGAAACAGTTCGCCGGATCGTATACGCATACGGTGAGGAGGTCGAAAAGCTGGACCGTGACAGGTTCGGAGACTTCAAACACGCCGCACAATATGGAGCATGTACGCCGGACTCACTTGATGACAGCTGCCTAAACAATGCCAGGCACTACGGAAACACAATCAAGATGTTATTTGACATAGCATAACATACCGCCCCGCCGGGAGGACCACAAGCCGATCACCACGGCGGCGGGGATTGAAACCAGACAAATTCACATAGGAGGACAAAGCAATGATGAAATACTTCAAAGGCTGCAGAACAGCTGAGGACGTAAAAGCGCGGTATAGGGAACTAGCAAAGAAGCTGCACCCGGACTGTGGCGGAGATGCCGAACAATTCAAAGCAATGATGAATGAATACAAGGACGCTTTTGAACGCCTTAAGAGCGTACACGTAAACCAGGCGGGCGAAACATACGAAAAAGAGACAACCGAAACACCGGAGGAATTCGCGGATATCATAAACAAAGTAATTCACTTTGACGGGGTACATGTTGAAATAATCGGAAGCTGGGTGTGGTTGACAGGTTCAACAATGCTTTACAAGGAAGAAATCAAGGCCGCCGGCTTTTGGTGGAGTAAGACGAAAAAAGCGTGGTATTGGAACGGATCTGACAAGAAAACAACCCGCCGGGGCCGTTACAGTATGGACGGACTTAGAAATCATTGGGGATCGCAGGCCGTAAAGGAAGAGGAACAAAGAAAGCTAGCATAAAGAACGGCCCGCCACGGAGGTAACGAAGGCAGAAAGGGTTATGATGAGAGATTACAAACAATACATTCAAGAGATGAAGGCCAAGTGGACCGGCAAAAAAGTAAGCTATCAAGGTGAGATTTTCACTGTGGTTGATGTGGATTATAACGGAGGTCTTCTTCTGAACAAAAAAGCGAAATATACAGATACAACCGCAGTTGATGCAGCACACGTTAAAGCATTGGAGGACATGCAATGAACAGTTTACACACGATTGTAGAGAAGGACACCGGACCACTTTATATCTACGCCTGGAAGGCTTACAGCGGCTATGACGGGGCTTTAGAATATGGCGTCACCGTAACAAGCTGGGAAACATTGGAGGACCTGGAGGATATCACCTGCAGCAATGAGGCGGAGGCTGTGACCGCCTGGGCGCGCCTGGTGGAACAATACAGATGAACACAAGCCCCGCGCGGAGGACGCAAGCGCCAGGAGCGCCGGCCCGGATCGTCACAGGGTGCGGGGAATTACCTATAAACAGCATACAAGGAGGAAAACGCAATGATGACAAAACCAAAACACGCCACAACCAATTTCAGAATGCTTTTACCGTTTCTTGACGCTGCAGACAAGGCCGGCGGGCATGTTCATTTCACTTCTGATGGATACATGGATTTTGTGGTTGAGAACCTGCAGACAACCGATTCACAAGGCTGCCAATGGTACGCAATCGCCCACTATGGAAAATGCAACGGGGATCTGATGTCAGACCCGGACATGGAAATAGGAGTCAACCGCGAAAATGGTTACATAATACCGCGAACATATCAAAATGATTATCTGGGCATATTTCAATCGGTTTTCAAAACCATTGGCGGCCGCCTGATGTATTCACAACGGCTTTTAACCGATCTTGACGGCTTCTTATGGCAATGGCTGAAGAATATCATTAATCAAGGTTTTAAGGCCACTTAAAAGGCATACAGCCCGCACGGAGGACGACAGCCAGGCGCGACACCTGGCGCGGGCTTTTACCCGTAAGAAAAGCATACAGGAGGACAAAACATGAAAGACGGCTTTAGAAACGAAGCTGGGGCCTATTTTGAAAAAGACCCCAAAAGCGCTGAGGGATATTATCACATTTGTGATGATATACGCCGGGATGCAATGCCGGAAATATGGCGGCATGACTGCCACACTTGGATTTATCTTGGAGACCATAAGCAATATATCAGATATTGCCCGCTATGCGGTAAATCAATGGAGTGATAGCACGCCCGGAGGATCTGCGCAGGTTCAACCCCTGCGCCGTGCATTTGCCCTTTTACGGCCTTATATGGTCTTATGTGGGCAATTATGCTATAATCACATTGCAGGCCCTTGTAGGGCCGTTTAAGGGCCTTCTGAAGGCCCGGAAGGGAGGAGCCTATCAAAGCACTATCTATTCACCCGTACTATGCAGCCGCGATTGTAAGCGGCCAAAAAACAATTGAGGTTAGAACCTGGTCTACCGAATATCGCGGAGATCTTGTCATCTGCAGCACGAACAAAAAATACCATGGAACCGTGCCAGGGTGCGCGCTTGGCGTGGTCAATTTGTATGACATTGTACCACTGCAGAAAAAACACCTTGCTGACGCGCTTATGCCGTCTACAACGGACACAACTGGCCTGTATGCGTGGATGCTAGGAGACAACCGTTTAATAGTACCGCAACCCGTAAAAGGTAAGCTGTCACTATGGAATTATGACGGCCCGATTGATTATATACCGTTTGAAGAATGGGTATGCAGCGATGAAGAAATAGAAACGGCTGGCGCCTGGGTTGAAAAATACTGGGGACCATATATGGTATAAAAGGAGGATTAAAAAATGAAACTCACGGACGGAAAACGGATCATTGAAATTGAAATGCGTGTAGGAAACGGGCCAGACTGGAGCGCTGATTTTTTCACGGCCGGCGCGCTGCAATACGACGAAACAAAAGACGCGTATATAGTGCCGGATTTAGATTATTGTATTGATCAGGCCCGCGATTGGGAAACATCGCAGGGAGAATGTGCAGACGATACTCCCAACCCGGACAATATTGTTATAGTAACCGAATTATGACAAAAGAAGAGAGGGACCTATACGGCCCCGCTTCTTTTATGCCTTATGATCTACCGGCCCGGAGAATGCCCCGCAATACGGAGGCGTCTTCATGTACTCCCTGGCCTGTTGTGGCGCATACCTATATTTACGCCTGGCGCCGTTTCCTGTTTTCTCTAACCACCGGCCCATTGCCTGCCGTTTGTTACCGTTTACAGCCTTCATACACTTTTCCTTTCCCATCTGCTGCAGATTTCTTCTCGTCCTCCACGCACTCAAGCATATTGATCTTTAGCATCGTAGTAAAGTCTACCATCAGGTCATGTTTTTTGCACTCAGCCAGTCCAAAGTCCCATCCCTTAATCGGCATCTGCCGGATATGGAAGTGCGAACAATCCTTACATTTCATTTCTGCTCACCCCCATAGTAAAACGGACAGTTGTATCTGACCAGTTGTCCCAGCTTTGGTTTCACTTCACACTTTTTCTGCACCTTGCAGTTGTTACAGTCTCCACTCTCTACGATGTTTCTGTATGCCATAAGAGCATCGAGAATGTAGGCTACATTTGCAATGGCGTCATCAAGTTTGCTCATCCTGTTCACCTCTCAATTACGTCCAAGTCCCGCAAGACCACCTGCGAGTATTATGGCAATGGCTATGAATCTATACTCAAGCGAAACACCTGTAGCCATGCAAAAAAGCACCGCTATAAGAAATGATAATACAAAAGTCATTCCTGTTCTCCTCTCATGTCTGCGCCACAGTTGGGGCAAAAATTTGGCAGTACATCATAACCGCAATCTGTAACAACTTCGCCACACCTATCGCACTCCCAATCGTCACAAGGTTCATCGTCAATACCGACCCAGTGCCCCGTCTTGCGTTCCGGCTCGATGGTAGGCATTTTGTTTATTTCCTCAAGAATGTCTACACAAGCATCTTTTATTCCACCTTCATAGTCATCCTTCCATGTAATGTCATATCTGTTTTCGATAAACTCTATCAGTGCATCTGCATTAATCGCTCTCATTCTGTTCACCTTCCTTGTATGGTTCTGGTTCTTGTGTGTATGGCATCCATGCTTTTGCAGATTTGCCGTATTCATAAAATCCAAAACTGCCAACTGTCACAATGAAGCCGTTCGGTTGATCGTTTGCCCTGGGAGCATAGATTGCTCTTCTGACATACTTTGCATTTGTTGATATCCAACATTCGGCGTTTGCTTTTGGTTCATTGCCATCTACACATGGAATCCACTTCCTATCTGCACCTTTCAAGTCCTCAACCGTCTGTTTGATCACTTTGTTCCATCTCGGACAGCAATGCCGTTCATGGTCGTATTCTTTGCAATCTGTACACCATTCATCATAATGTGGTTCTGGCTCGATGGTCGGTTGGTCTTCCACAACGTCTATGATTTCGTGGCAAGCGTCTGCAAAGGATGTCGTAACCCCTTGGTTCCAATCATCATACGCCAAACTCTGCAAACGTTCTCTTAATGCATCCGCATCAATTGCTCTCATCCTTATCCCATCCTTCCCAATCAATCGCCTGTCCGCATGACTCGCAGTAGGTTACCTTCAGCTTTGCATCCTTGCTGATGAAGTGTATGATACCTAAGTAGCTGTCACAATTCGGGCAGACGGCTTGCCGATGCGATATCCCCCATGCTCTGTCTGTGACAAAGCCGGGCTTCTTTGGGATGTCACGTTCTGGCTGTGTGGACGGAATGGCGATTATAATGCTTTTTGCAATATCCATTATCTTGACCGCATCATTCTCAAAGCCAAAACAATAAATCAACTTTCTCTGCCGTTCGTTGATTTTATTAATCGCCGTCTGTCTGTCAATCAAATCGCTCATTCTTCCCGCCTTTCTTCGTAGCATCCATGCATCTCTCTTGCGTCAACCTCGCAGTCATATTTATCACAGTAATCGTAGTACCAGTGATAGTGACGGCAATTATCGCAACATTGCTTGTTCATTCTTCCCGTCTTTCTGCCTCTCTATCCTCAATCAGCCTTGCTCCGCACATATAACAATAATTTATGCTCTGAATTAACAACTCATTCCCACATAAAGAACATTTACAATGGG